>PVMK01142351.1_pt1 | contig 26538 bp, 24 predicted proteins | sample 1853481 | NCBI WGS metagenome assembly PVMK01 (sample SAMN08533507, study PRJNA380276) | Marine sediment metagenome, whole genome shotgun sequencing project. | reverse complement strand
TCGCCGCCTCATCTAGGCGGTGAGCTGTTTGAGGCGGCCTGGCGCCTGCGCGGCTTTGAAAATTTCATGATCGATCTGGTGGACCGCGGTGAAATGGCCGACTACCTGCTCGATCAACTGACATCGATGCTAATTGAAAACGCGCTCATTTTGGCCCGGGCCGGTGTCGACATTCTGCTGCTTGATGACGATGTGGCCATGCCGACCGGCTTGATGATCGGCCCGGCCACCTGGCGCCAGCATTTTAAAGACCGTTTGGCCAGGGTAATCAATATCGCCCGGGAAGAATCACCGGATTTATTGATCTTCTACCACTGCGACGGCGACTTCACCCAACTCATACCGGATCTGGTGGATATCGGTGTAAACGTCATCAATCCGGTACAGCCGGACTGCATGGAGGGTGCCGCCATCAAGCGTGAATTCGGTGACCGGCTGGCCATGTGGGGGACCGTTGGCAGTGCGCGTCTGTGGGACTGGGGAACACCGGATCAGGTCCGGTCCGAAGTCCGGCGATGCATGCAGACTTTAGGCCCCGAAGGCCTGCTGCTGGCACCGGCCTACGACATCGATTTTGCTCCCTTCGAAAACATCGTCGCTTTTATTGAAGCGGTCGAAGAGTTTGGACGAATTTAGCTCTTGGGGCTTTTAGAAATTATGTTTGTGCATTTTGTGGCAAAAGATTTTATTGGGCTATTTCCCCTATTTCCAAATGATTGAATATTCAATAGTCAATTTCGGCAGTCCCGGATTGCGGGTCTAACATCAAACCGGAAAGGATGGTGTCATGGAGCAGGTAAAATACCAAGTCTATAGTTATCGCTGGATCGTGCTTCTGGTTTATGCCTTTATTCAGGCGGTCATGCAAAGGCTATGGATAAGGGCATGCTTTTATTGATCAGCATATTTTTTGTCGGACTGGGTATTTTCAATGCCATCACCACCTGGATCGAACAGATGATTGCCCCCCGGGGGTTCAGTATTATTCAGGCCGGAACCCTGGGGGCGGTTTTGATGATCGGCGGCATCATCGGCTGCTTTGTGATCCCACCGCTTTCCGATAGGCTGCGCAAACGCAGACTGTTTATTGTCATCTGCATTGCAGCCAGCGCACCGGGTCTTGTGGGGTTGACCTTCGCCACCGCTTACTGGCTGCTGCTGGCATCCGGTTTTTTTATGGGATTTTTCTTCATGAGCGTCGGACCCGTTATTTTCCAGTACGGCGCGGAGGTCAGTTATCCCGCGCCGGAGGCAACCTCCCAGGGTCTGCTGATGCTGGCCGGCCAGATTTCGGGGATCATTTTTATTTTCGGCATGGATTTTTTCAGAACCGCCTCCGGTTCGATGACACCTTTTCTGGGGGTGCTCATCGCCCTGGCTGTTTTGAACATCGTGTTGGCCCTGATGCTCAAAGAGTCATCGATGATCGGGGCGGTGGATGAAAAGTAAATGGCGGATCATTCGAGCAACTGATTCAGATATGATGCCTGTATACCATTCAGTCATACCTAGGTTGAGCGGTTCAGGGTTCAACGTTCCGGGTTGAAAAACCCCAGACAGCTCTTATCAAAGGGATCGTGTTTGTAGGCGTTCACAGGTTCAAAGGTTCAGGGTTCAAAGTTGCATTCTGGTCCCTGGAATGCATTAGGGATGCGTATTTACGAGAAAAAGTCAGTTTCGTCAGGGCTAATCTAAACTCTGGAGCTAAATTGGCAATTATTTGGTAAAATGAGCATTTTTAACGAGGACTTCGGGTCTTTAAAGCCTTCTTTGTCCTTAACCCTGAACGCTGAACCTTGAACCTGTGAACGGTTCCCCAGATTTTGAATTAAAATTGTGAGCAGTGTCAATCAGTTGTAACCTTTGAACCCTGAACCCTGAACCTGGAACCGCTCAGTTTAGATTACAGTTTATATAAAAGATCCATATAGCGTTTCAAAAAGGCATCCATAACCCCTTTAATGGGTATTTGGGCGGACATCCCGTACAGGCGGCCCACCCCGTCTGTTTCTTTATCCGGATTGGCTTTGACTTGATCAACTGCCGATTTAAGGTCTTGTATAAATTTTTCCGCCAGGCCGGGCTGGGTATGTCGGTGAGTCAGGCAGAGGTGTACGGCCGGCGGCATCTGGAGACCGTTCAGACTCCATTTTAGCACGCCCATATAATCCATTACTTTATAAATATCCATGGTATCTGAGCCAAACGCGATATCCCACAGCGGATCCCCCAGGACATAGAGTTCGAAAATCTCCCCGATTCCCTTTTTTATTTTCTCCCCGGTTTCCAATATTTTTTTAGCGATCTCCATATAGCCCTTTTCACCGATAGCCACCATTGCGGCCCAGGCCGTAGCACTCAAGGCGCCGGCACGACTCCCGGCAAATGTGGGGGACAGGTAAAGCCCGCCGGGCCAATCCGTGGTGGTATAGAACTGATACCGGCGCAGTTCCAAACTGCGGTACAAAATAACCGAGGAGCCCTTGGCGGCGTATCCGTATTTATGGGTATCCACTGAAATGGAGGTCACACCGGGCAGACTGAAATCAAAGGGCGGAACCGGATATCCCAGTCTGCCGGCCCAGGGCAAAATGAACCCGCCCAGGCAGGCATCGGTGTGAAAACCGATATCATCATCCCGGGCGATTTCCGAGAGTTCTTCAATGGGGTCAATCACACCATGGGGAAAGGACGGTGTGGATCCCACAATGACAATGGTGTTGTCTGTAATTGCTTCTTTGGTTTTGGCGACATCGGCCTTAAACCCCGCATCCACCGGGATGCGTTTCATTTTAATTTTAAAATATTGAGAGGCCTTATCAAAAGCGGCATGGGCGGTTGTGGGGACGATCATTTCCGGTTTGGAGATGCCCTTCATGTCCCGGGCCCAGTCGCGGTAGGTTTTCATGGCCAGCAGGATGCTTTCAGTGCCGCCGGAAGAAACCACCCCGCAGACTTCATCATCGCAATCCGGGTCGTCGTTAACCTTGCGGGCGTTGAGCATATTGGCGGTCATGGCGACCACTTCGGCTTCGAATTTGGTGGTACTGGGCCACACATCCGTATGCAGGGGATTGCTTTGTGAATTGAGCATGTAAACCTGGTTTAAAAAATCGATGTGGTCTTCATCCCCGTGATACACGGCACCGGAAACAAAACCGTCCTTCCATTTCGATTCTTCTTTGGCACAAAGGGCCTGCATTTCACTGATGACTTCCGCTTTATCGCGACCCGTCTCCGGCAGACGGGAGAAGGTGGGGAAATCGTCACGGTAGGGTTTAATAGAGCGCTCTATCTCCGCCATCATTTCTTCATTTGTTTTTTTTGACATTCGGTCCCCCTCAATTATCTCTATAAATCAAACCATCATGAGATTTGCCATGCAGTTTAGCCAGCGTAAAGTTTCGCTCAACAAATGCCTAAAATTCAAAATGCCTAAAGTGCCTAAAATTGTGGAACGTGCTTTCAGCACGATCGATTTAATCTCCAATGGGCAATGGTGAACTTTTTGCTAATTATTAGCTTTGTGCCCAAACGTTTACAGTAGCGGGGGAATCCAACTAAAATGGACAGAATTCCATAATTTTAGGCACTTTAGGCATTTTAGCGCAATTTAGGCATTTAAAGGGTGACCGATAAAATTCGACTCCCGTGGTAAATAACTTGCACTCTTTTACGTGAAGAACCAACTTTATTTTAGAAATCAAACACACTGTCCATCTCATCATCGCTGACCACGAAATACCGTGTTATGCGGCGGCAGGGGCTCTTCGTAAAAGAATTTCGGCAAACGATCGTCCTGGCGGGTGAATCCAGCCTTGCGGTTAAATTCACGCTCGGCTTTCAATACCCGAATTCCCATATTAATCAGGTCTTCAAAGCTCAATTCGGTTTCCATCCTGGCATTTAGCATCTTCAACAGGGCTTCAGCGGCCTTTTCATTGGATTTTGCCGCGGATAGGGCAAACAGACACAAACCGCTGCAGTCAAAGGCTGCCATTTCGATCTGGTAGGCGCGCGATACCGCCACCTGGCCGTCGGCCTTCAATGGATCCAACGAACCGCCCAGTGAGCTCAGGTTTTTATCAATCACATTTCCGGCCGTATGATCCGCCCCCATGGGCGAGGTGCCATAGGTCACCCCCATGCCCTGGACCGCCCGGGGGTCGTAAGCCGCGATCGACTGGTTTTTTACGGCCGGTACGCGATGATGATTGAAATGCTTGCCGACGGCAAACCGGACCGTTGCCGAGTATTTTACCGATCTTGGTAGCGCTGCCGATTTCTTCCAGCATCTCAATGGCCGCCTGGCTGTCGCCAAAAGCTTTGTATCCGGCATCCATCGCCACGGCGATGGCCACCCCGGTGTTCATGGTATCCACCCCGATGTCATCACACAAGAAAATCCAGGGTGGCGATGGCATCCAGATCATCGATGCCGCACATGCCGCCCATGGACCAGATGGTCTCATATTCCAAAGAGGCGGTCACATAATTTCCCCGGGGTGTCGACATATTCGTTGGAGCAGTGGATGATGCATTGGGCGCAGCCCATGTGGGTGGTTCGGCCGCCGCGTTCTTTAATCGTCTCGGCCAGAGTTTCACCGCTTATTTTTTCCCAGCCGTCAAACACCCCGTTGGTCGCATTGTAGCTGGGAAACGCACCGGCGGCATTCAAGGGGGCCACCAGTACCGCCGTACCCAGCGGCGGCAAGACGTAACCGCTGAACATGTCTTCCTTTACGGCTTTGGCAAAAATTTTGGCTTCCTTTTTAAATGCCTGCAAATCTGCCATGGTATCCTGAAGTTTAGCGCTGCGGTTAACAATCAATGCTTTGAGGCCTTTGGCACCCATCACGGCCCCCAGCCCACCGCGGCCGGCCGCGCGGCAGGGGCGCCCGTCGGCATCCGAGGCCTGTATCGAGGCGCTGGCCATTTGATACTCACCGGCCGGGCCGATACATAAAACGGCATTGTCGTCGCCCCGGGTGTCGAGCAGTTTTTCAACCAGGGCGTAGGTGCGGGCACCTTTATCCTCTGCGGCCGGCAACAGGGTCGCATTGCCGTCGGCATCAATTTCAAGAAAATAGAGCTCTCCCTCCGGGGCCCGGCCCTCGACAATCACCGCGGTGATGCCCAGGCGGCCCAGGGCGGCGGCAGCCGTGCCGCCCACATTGCTTTCTTTAATGCCGCCGGTCAGCGGGCTTTTGGCGCCGATGGACAAACGGCTGGTGTTCACCAGGACCGTGCCGCTGAGTGTGCCCGCAGCAAAAATAAGCTTATTATCCGGCCCCAGCGGATCGCAATCCGGCGGGACTTCAGCGTTGATCATAATCGATGTCAACCCTCTGCCGCCCAGCCCGGTGTATTCCGGGGGAATGTCTTCAACCTTGATTCGCTGGTGGGTCATATCTACGCGCAAAAACTTCATTCCGACTCCTTTCCAATTACCGGCCGCATCAGTCGGTTGAATTCAACCGTTTAAATATGGCCTTGTTGTGTTTATAAATATTGAGAAATTCCGCAAAAAGCTGATCATATATTTTACGGTTTTCCGGGTTCGGTTCAAATGTATGATTGATCTGAATATATTGGGGAATATCTTCAAAGGCCATATACCCCAATCCCACCGCCGCGATAAAGGCCGCCCCGCGGACGTTGGTCTGGATGGGGTCTTTGACCTGCTTGATGGTGCGATTGAGAACATCGGCATGGATTTGACACCACACGTCGGATATGGCACCGCCGCCCACCATATGGATCGGATTCAGCGGGCGTCCGATAAATTTTTCGACGTATTGCAAGGCCCATCGCTGGTTATAGGCCACGCCTTCCAGAAATGCCCGTACGATGTCGGCGCGCGTATTTTCCAGGGATAAATTATAGATGCAGGCCCGCGCCGAGTTATCCTCGATGGGGGTGCGCTCACCATTTAACCAGGGGGTGAAAATGACCTTGTTGCTGCCGGCCGGCACGTTTTCGGCGATTCGATCGAAGATTTTGTAGACATCCGGCAGCGCTTCTTCCCTTAGCAGCGCATCTTGATGATACAAAATATTGTCTTTTAAATAGGTCAGCACGCCCACCGGCGGTTTCCTGTTCGTTGACGACCAAATATTTATCGGGAATGGCACTTGGAAGGGAGGCGATGCCGTGCATGACATCCGTCTTTTTGAAGGGCACATGGGCTGAAATCCAGGAAGACGTCCCCACATAAATGTGTCCCTGATAGTCTCTGACGGCGCCCGAACCGAGCGCGGCGGCCTGAACATCGGGGAGATCCCATGACGACCTGAACATCGTCTTTCAGCCCCAATTCCCGGGCGACGTCTCTTTTTAGCGGGCCCAGAATGTCGATGGACCGTTTGAGCTCAGACAGCTTCTCTTTTTCGAGGCGGTACATTTTCAGCAGTTTATCGCTGTAAGAAATATGAGTGATGTCGCGGTTGTCAGTGACCCAGTGAAGCGTGATGGAGTCATAGGAGGCCGCGAATTTTCCCGTCAAACAAAAATTAATATAGTCTTTGGGCTCGAGGAATTTATAGGTTTTTTGGTAGACATCGGGAAACTCATTGCGGATCAGCAGAATATGACCGACGGGGTCTTTGCCGGTCAGAGCGGGTGCCCCGCCTGTCATGCGAATCCAGCGCAGCAGTTTGAGCGGATCATAGCCTTCTATCTTAATGGGACCGCCGGCCATTTGGGCCACATATTTTGCCCCGCGCATATCCAGCCAGGTAATGGCGTTCATCAACGGTTTGCCGTCCTGATCAACGGCCACGGTACCGGCCCACTGGGTGGAAGCTACGATAGCGACGATATCATCAGGATTGACCGTGCCTTTGCTCAGCAGTCGTTTGGATGTCGTCATGATGGCCTGCCACCAGTCATCCGGTTTTTGCTCAGCGCCGCCATCGGGCAGTAAAATCAGCGGCACGCTCTCGAAATCGAAATCAACCACTTCGCCGTAAACGGAGATAAGGGCCGCTTTGCTGCCGGATGTTCCCAGGTCAATCGACAGGACGTATTTATCGCTGTTTTCAGTCATCCCCGTGTTCTCCTGAAGGATAAAAGTGCTATAAGCAGGTCGCTTCTCTACTGATTATAAGGAAATAAAACCCTAAAATCCCTTTTCATGCTAACGACGGTCCATGCGTTTTTTGTGGCCGTTTTTAACAAATTAGATTTGTGGTATTCAAATTCTCTCTCAGGATCAGCGTGATCTAAAATCAATACCATATTAGGAAATCCACTGGCCGCCGTCACTTCCAACATAGCCAAATCTCCGCTCGAATTTCCAAATGCAAAAATAGAGGGTAATAGTCCCCTTTCTCTAATTCTCACAACCTTATTTTCATCGGCATTATAAGGTTCAAAGTAAGATGGTTTTCTGATGAAAACCGGAGTATTATTGCCGCCAAATTGCAAACTAAACCCAACCATGGTGCCGATAATCTGATCCCTGGGAATATTCAATATATCTTTAGATACGCTGCGAATAAATTCTTGCTGTGAAGTCGAAACGATGTACACTTTAAATCCGTGATCTGTTAGATAATCAATCAGTTCAATCATTGGCTGATAGAATAATTGAACATAAGGCTGTTTAAACCCGGGATGTTTTTCTTCACTTAGAAAGCGTCTGCTGTAATCCAGGTAGAATTTTAACGATTCACCTTCAAAGGCCTCAGCAATCGCTGCCTTTATATTTTTATAGAGGTATTGTGAGTCACCTTCAATAACAGCCTGGTAGATCGGATTGCTTTTTAACTGAGGGTTTAGTCTTACTTTTTCCAATAATCTATGTCTGGTTAAGGCAACTTCTATATAATCGGGTTTTTCGCATAAGATCGTCCCATCCATATCAAAAAATGCCCGGCGATATTCTAGAGGAACGAAGTTATTATTTGCCGGGTCCGATACTGAATTGACAAATGAAACAATCTTTTCTTTTGATGGCCCCGCATTCCAGGAACGCAGGTGGCTTTGAATATCAAGAACGCTGAAACTCTGGTCAGCTTTAGAATAAGTGTTTAAGCCTACCAGAAACACAAAACTCAAAAAGATAATTAACGAAATTTTTTTCATTTTCAACCTCCTGGCCGTCATAATTTTTAGGTTTTTTTTGTTTTCAACTGTCCGTATATAGCGTTTACAGGTCATAAAGATGTTCGTTTGCGACTAACAGGAGAAAATATCAGACAGCGCTAAAATTATTTTAAACATGACAAACGCTCTATCCACTGGGCAAAACATAAAAGTAGACCGACATAAAATGACAAAAACTACCCATTAAAACAAACATATGGAAGATGGCGTGATTGAATTTTATTTTTTTAATGCCGTATAAAATTGCACCGATTGTGTAAGATATTCCTCCTGCAACAAGCCAAAGTAAACCTGCTAAAGGTAAATTATTAATTAATGGTTTGATGGCGAAAACGATAACCCAACCCATTAATACATACATTATAGTCGACATCAAATTATATTTGCCGGTAAAGAAAAGTTTCAAAATTATTCCTGTTAAAGCCAATCCCCAGGAAATACCGAAAATCACCCAACCGATTGTACCCTTCAGAGTAACAAGTGTAAAAGGCGTGTAAGTTCCCGCAATGAGAACATAAATGGATGCGTGGTCAATGATGTTCAATCTGTTTCTTAACTCTGACTTTTTAGCGCTGTGGTAAAAACTAGAAGCCGCATACAATATTATTAAGCTGGCTCCGAAAAATACTAAAACTAACAATATGCCAAACATCTCCGTGCCAAGTTGCATGCCTAACTAAAAGTACCAGAGCAACCATGCTTAAAATGAAACCGATGGCATGAGAAATGATGTTAATTTTTTCTTCTATTGGCGAATAGTATTTTGTTCCGTCTATATCTTTCATTTAATCAATGTATTTTGTTTACCTGCAATATATCTTTGATCGACATAACTGACCCCAGCCTTTCAGACATATGTCAAACAGAGTGGTCATGGAGTGCCCACTTGTCCCCGACCCATATGACCCATCTGCCTTGAGAGCATGAAAGATAAAGGTAAGGTCGTTAACGCGATCCCGCCGAGCAGCTTGATACTATCGCCGACCCCCATCATATCACTGACGGTCCCCATGAGTGGCGGGGCAAGGGCCGCGGCCGCAATTACGAAAGTATAGAAGAGACCAAAGGCACGAGGAACCTGTTGGGGGCTAACGAATTCAGCAACAGTTCCGTACAACACCGACGATGTGCCGTTTAAAGCCGCACCCAAAATCGGCAGAAAGAAATAGAGACCCGGTAGCGGAAGCAGCGTAAGCAACAGAATTCCGAATCCCAGTAATGCTTTCCGTTATGACAATGGTGGCAATGATGCCGATCCATTCAGCCAGCACCCCGCAGAGAAATTTGCCCACAGCCCCGCCGATGAAGAGCAGCGACAGGGCAAATCCGACGGATTCAGGATGGGTGCCCTTTAGGATGAGCAAAAACGGAATAAAGGCGACTAACCCTATGCGCACAGCTGTGTCCACCATCCCGATAACCGATAGGATTGAAAAAGCTCCCTTGTTGACGATTCCCCAGTCTTTTAGTCGTTGAAGATCCTTCCGGGTTTTCACGGATAAAACAGTTTCCCCGAGCTTTGCCTGTCTAAGAACAAAAAATAAGCCTGCCGTCAGAAGACAGCCGGCCAGACCGAATCCCATGCACACCGGTCGCCAGTTAACCTGGGACAGCATCATGGCTGCCAGCGCTGGAAATACGAATTTACCAATATCACCGCTAAAGTTATAGCTGCCCAGAGCGATCCGGCGCCCCTTTTCGCTGTAGGCTTTAGAAATCATGGATGCGGCCAGAGGATGCTGGACAGCGGCACCCAATCCACCGACCACCAGAAGCAAAACAAGTGAACCCCAGGCCGCCCGCAAATCCCAGACTTATGAAGCTCAAAGCTGTGATCAGAGTGCCCAACGTCAGCAGCCGCCGTTCGCCAATCGTTCCCCTAAAAAACCGGCTGGGATCTGACAACACGCGGTTGCGCCTTCGAAGCAGGTGACAAGCAACCCCACTTGGGTTAAAGTGAGGTTAAAGACCGGCTGCCACAGGGGTAAAAAAACGATCAGCCCATCCGCGATACCGTCATGAAAAAAATGAAACGCACCTCCGGCAGTCAGAGTTATCCGTCTTTGGCGTCTTTTAGAAGTAGGTGTGTTCGGGACTAGAAATTTCACGGTTTAATCAATATGTGGTGTGCATATTTGAGGATTTACGATCGCCCCATCAGGTCCTATTCTCATCTATCATCTGAGGAGCGTTATGTCATCTCCCATTTAGCTATTTATGGTTTATTTCTGCGAGAGATCGGCCGGCGTCTGCAACGTCACCCTGCGACCATCAGCCGCGAAATCAAACGTAGACCCTAAATGATTCATTTGTTTTTAATAAACCTGATTTTTATTGGCAATATGAACTAATATTCATATATTGACATTATTGCTTTTTTTGCACTTATCCTTAGAACTTCTTCCATGGCAACTATCGAGCAATAAAAAGGCCTGACATCAATTTGATTGAGGTTATGAATTCAGGCGTTAAAAATAGTAGTAATTGGCAGAAATGATCATCTAAACCGGAGGGCCTATGAAGGTTTTACAGTTTAATGTCAATGTTTTCAAATTTGCCGCCGCCAAAACACTCCGGACGTTTTTCGGCAGTCCGGTGTTTTACAAAGGGCCTGTAAAAACAATTCAGCTCGCAGAGGTTCCGGAACCCAAACTGTTTACCCCGGACTGGGTCAAGGTCAAAACCCTGTACTGCGGCTTTTGCGGCAGTGATCTGAACCTGATCCTTTTGCACGACTCGCCCAGCGCGTCCCCGTTTACCTCTTTTCCTTGCGTGATCGGACATGAAATTGTCGGTGAAATCATTGAAACCGGCGCCAGGGTGCAGGGATTTCAAAACGGCGATATCGTGGCGATTAATCCGGGCCTGGCATGTGAAGCCCGGGAAATTGATCCTCCCTGTGGGCCGTGCCGGGCCGGAAGGTCCAGCAATTGCGAAAATTTTGCCGAAGGAAGCCTGCCGCCGGGCATGTTTTTAGGCATCAACAGCGGCGTTAACGGCGGTTTTGCGCCATATCTTTCAGCCCACAAGTCCCAGCTTTACAAGGTCCCGCAGGGACTGAGTCTTGAATCTGCTGTGATGACCGAACCGGTTGCCGTGGCACTTCAGACAATATTCGACAACATGCCGCAAGCCGATGAAAAGGTACTGGTAATCGGAGGTGGCGTGATTGGCAACCTGATCATCCAGGCTATCCGGGCCCTTGTGTCCGGGTGCAGCATTTCACTCATTGAGCCGTCATCCTTTGCCGCTGAGGTGGCAAAAAAAGCGGGGGCAGATGAGGTAATCCCCTCAAAAGACGTGTTTGCGCAGACCACCCGGATCACCGGTGCCAAATTTTACAAACCCCTGCTCGGCATGCAGATTCCCATGGGCGGTTTTAAGCGGATTTATGACACGGTCGGGATCAGCTCCACCCTGAACCTGGGCCTGCGGCTGATGTGTGCCATGGGCACACTCAGTGTTGTTGGGATCAGCGGGGATGCCAGGCTGGATTTGACACCCCTGTGGCTGAAACTGCAGACCATCAAAGGAGTGTATGCCTACGGAGTTGTGGAGTTTAACGGTAAAAAGCAGCATGTGTTTGATATTGCATTGGATTTGATGAAAAACGGGAAAATTCAGGCCGACACCTTGGTCACGCATAAGTTTCGTCTGGAAGAATATGAGCGCATGATCAAGGTGAACCTGAATAAGGAAGCGAACCGGGCGATGAAAACGGTTGTAAGGTTTAACGATTAATCAACTTTGGCTTTAAGGAGAACCCCATGAGATTTTCTGCATTGCTATTTATTTTGTATAACGTTTTAAAAATCGCATCTGTCATCAATAAGGCCTACAAAAAATACATCAGCAAAACCAGCGCCAGGATCCTGATCAAAACAGCAGACAGTCAACGGGCCCGGCTTTTTATCTTTGATAAGGGTAAGCTTTCCACACGATCCGGAGATCAGAAAGACTTCGATGTTGCCCTTGTATGGAAGGATGCGGGCACTGCTTTTTCCGTAATGACCGATAAAAGCAGCGATGCATCTTTTAATGCGGCGGCCGAAGGCAAACTGAAAGTGCTAGGTATGAGTCTTTATGCACAATGGTTTGAGGACGGGATCAAACTGGTGATGTAGAGGTCAGATTTTTATTTTTCAGGACAAATTTAAACAGATTCAATCAATTAAAATCGGAAAAACTAAAAAGGAGGATCTTATGTCTGAAATATACGGTGGTCATCTTGCAGCAAAATATATGAAGGAAGTTGAACATGTCAATATGGTATTTACCATTTCAGGCGGGCATATTGAAAACATTTTAGATGGGTTTACGCAATACAATATCCGGACCATCGATGTCCGTCATGAGCAGGCTGCGGCAATGATGGCCCATGCCTGGTCAATATATAAAAATGAGCCCGGCGTATGCCTGGTAACCGCCGGCCCGGGATTCACCAATGCCCTGACAGGTATTGCCAATGCCTACCTGGACAATGCCCCTATGGTTGTACTTTGCGGCCGGCATCCGCTGCGGGACGACTTGACCGGCGCGCTCCAAGAAATGAACCAGATTGATATGGTCAAACCGGTAACCAAGTGGTGTGCCACCTGTTATGACACCAAGCGAATCCCGGAATACCTTTCCATTGCCTTCCGGCAGGCCACCATGGGACGACCGGGACCGGTTTTCCTGGAACTGCCACCGGATATTCTGTTTGTTGCAGTTGATGAGAAAGACGTGACAATGCCGAGTCGAAAGACGCATAAATCATCCACCCACCCGGATGAATCAGAATTGAAAGAAGCTGCCAACATTATTAACAGCGCCCGGAAACCATTGTTTATCGGCGGCAGCGGGGTAGGGATGAGCGGCTGCCAAGAGGTGCTTAAAACCTTTATTGAAAAGACCGGTTTTCCGTTTGCGCTTTTAAATAACGGGCGGGGCGCATTGCCGGACAGTCATCCGCTTTCAATCAATGACGGCGGGTTTACCGGCCTCATGACGGGCGCACCCCAGACGGATGTAATTGTTGCCGCCGGTATCCGGTTCAACTGGGTCATGCAGGCCACCAAATTGTTTCCGGATGCTAAGGTTGTTCGAATCGATATTGAAGCCCATGAAATAGACCGCAACCGATCTTCGGAAGTCGGGCTGGTGGGAGATTGCGGGTATGTGCTCGAGCAGCTTGTCCCAATGCTTGAAGATCGGAATCATGATGAGTGGGTGAAAAAGCTTAAAAACGCCTATGCCGCCTTTATGACCACAGAGCTGGAGCAACGGCAAAAACCGTCTGATCCCATTCACCCGAACAGGCTGGTAGCGCAGATCATGGAAGTATTTGGAGAAGATGCTTTTTATGTGGCTGACGGCGGTGATACGAGTTATTATGGCCTGGCCGGTTTTACATCGTCACAGCAGGCAGGGGTGCTGATTCCAGCCGGTGCTCTGCTGGGGTGCCTGGGAACGGGAATCCCTTTTGCCATTGCCGGCAAGCTGGCACATCCGGACAAGCCCGTGATCGTCTTAAACGGGGACGGGGCGTTTGGATTTAACAGCATGGAATTTGATACAGCGGTCAGGCACGATATTCCCATTATCTGTGTGGTCAATAATGACTGTGCCTGGGGCATGATCAAGCATTCACAGGGCATGAGCATCGGAAAAGACCGGTGCACGTGCGCGGAGCTTGGCATGCGGCACTATGAAAAGATGGTGGAAGGCCTGGGCGGATACGGGGAACTGGTGACGGAAGATGCAGATATTATCCCGGCCATTAAACGGGCCATTGATTCCGGTAAACCGGCCTGCATCAATGTGGTGACGGACCCGACGGTCAAAAGCCCGGCAACGGTAATGTTCTATCAGAACCTTTCTGATTTTTAAGGCAGCATTGGTAACGACCTTCAGCCCATGAAAATTGTCCTGGCAACCTTTGGATCACGCGGTGATGTCCAACCGATGTTGGCCCTTTCCTTATCCCTGAAATCAAAAGGGCATGAGGTTCTTTTAGCGGCGCCACCTGAAAAGGCGGCCTGGGCAAAACAGCTGGGATGTCCATTTCTTCCTCTTGGAAGCGATGTGACCGCATTCATCGATGATAATGGTATAATCGCATGACCTGGCGAATTGCCGTAATACTTGATCAATTCAATCTAACCCGGCTGATTAACACTCACCGGCGACAACTCGGCTTAAAGTTGACCCCGGACGCCTGGCGCCATATTATGGGTCAACATGTCCTCGTAGCTTCCGACAGCGTGATTTCCAAAATTCCGCCGGACATCGTGGATCAAACATTTACGCAAACCGGCTATATGCATTTAAATCAGCCGGATCAACATCTAGCAGAGCTGGATACTTTCCTGGAGGCCGGTTCACCTCCGGTATATGCAGGATTCGGCAGCATGCCTATCCGCGATCAAATCCGCAACGTTTCAGTGATGGTTGAAGCCGTACGATTATATGGACAGCGGGCGATTATCAGCAAGTTCTGGGACGAGCCATCCGAATTTTCAAATTCGGATGATATTTTTTTTATTACAAAATATCCACACTTAAAACTTTTCCCGCATATGGCCGCCGTGATCCATCACGGGGGTGCGGGGACCACTGCATCCAGTGCCGTCAGTGGCGTGCCCCAGATCATTGTGCCTCATATCCTGGATCAATATTATTGGGGCCATCAGATCTATCAATCCAAACTCGGTCCCAAACCAATATGGCGGTCCCAATTGACTGCTAAAAAGCTTGCGGCCGCTATCCGTGAATGTTTATCTAATCAACAGATTCGAAAGAGAGCAAAAGAAGCCTCGGAGGCAATCAGGGAAAAGAACAGCCTGGAAATTACAGTCCGTGAAATACTGACGTCACGGAGTCAACTCCTCCCCTAAAAAAGTGACTTGGGAAAAAGGTCAAAGGGCTCATTGCCTGGCACATCGATTTTTAACTTTACCATTTTTTTAGGTTTTAGTAACAAACATCATACATATTCGATCTTTAGAGATGGTATTCTGCGCTTAATAATCCGATAGTGGATTTTATCTTCGGTGTAGAGCAAAGCACCGATGGAAAGCGCGGCAAAGGTGATGTGTACATCATTTACAAATCCCGCATTCTTTACCAGTGTGTCATACTGGGTTGGAAGGTTGGCAAAAAATTGTCCCATAGCGATGTAATTACTTACACCCGGCGTCACTATGCGCCCTGCGCTCACATATGGTTTTTGAAGCTGATTGATTAGCTTTTTTGCTTTTTTAGTCTTGGCTCCGGCCCAAAGCTCCATCAGAACAACGGCTGAGAGATACTTTACGGTACCGTGACGCTGGAGTTCCAGGCTATGCGAACGATTCCGAATGAAAGAAATATAAATATTCGTATCGAACAGAATCTTCATTCAAAAACCTCTTCAACCACATCTCCTTTTCCACCTATTAATTCGTGAGCCTTAATTATTTCGTCATCGATTACTGCCAATTCCAAGGCTTTATTGACTGCCGCCTTATCCGTTCTCACCCCGAAGATCACACGTGCTCTATCGATGTAGTCCTGGTTTAATTCGATCGTCTTTTTTACTATTCTGCCCATAAGTTTCACCTCTGAGAAACCATATTTTTTGTCATATTATATGGTTTTGAGCGAGGAATCAAGAGGAATCTGAGGTCTCGTTGTATCCAGTGAATTTAGGTACAAAAGGAAAGAAGGGGGCGTTGGTTCCCAAGTTGACTTTGGAAAAAGGTCAAAGGAGAAAGGCGTTAGGGTTGAGGTTGAAGACATATTAATGTTGGAGGTTAGAGGATCGCTTCAGGCTTCGCTCTTCGAGCTACGACCCGACAAGTCGCTAGAGGTTTGAGGTTGACCGTGATAAGAGCGGCAGTGTTGTTATCTTGCGTTACATATTTTCTTATATATGTGATAAACACCCATTGTCATGCAAAGAAAAACGCGTATAGATGCTCCCAGGGTCCTTTAATCACATCACTGCCGCGGTATGGAACGCCGCAAAATGCATAATCCGCCTGAGGCGGACTAAGATCCTAAAAGAGGTAATGAATGGCTGAATTATTTAGCATGCAGCCTGAGGTTGTTGAAACTTTTGAAACAACGTATCGGAAAATCATAACTCCGATTCCCGTTCCGGAGTCCATACCGATCCTGAAGGAACTCCAACAATATGAACCTCGATCAATATTATTTCTTTTGAGAAGTCTTTTCATGGTCGCTCACTAGGATCACAGATGGTCGGAGGGAGTCCGGGATTAAAAACGTGGGTAGTGAATCCAGACCCTGACATATATCAAGTGCCTTTCCCTGGGGATTTCCGACTTGAGGATCGTTCCTTCTCGCTTTTTGACAAGCTGATAAAACTGAAAGGTATCGACGGCGACAATGTCGCTGCCGTTAGTTATTGATAAAGATGCAGTGAAGGACGGAATTCAGGCGCTCAGAGAGTCACTCAAGGATGCTATATAGCAGGTGAATCGGAAATGCGGATATACGAACCGCTTTTTTTTGACTCGATTTGCGCGTACAGCCCGGTTTTGAAATGGTCGAGTCCTTCTTCGTTTACATTCAGGATTGGAAATGTTTTCCCGTAAAAATGTTTTCCCACAACCGGCCCGGTGGCAAGAAGCGGCTCCGTCCTGATATTAATGATGGCCGCCGGCGCCAGTTCCAATCGCAAAAGCTCCAGAATTATAAGCGATCCCGTGCTCGAACCTTTACCAAAAGGGAAAACCAGAACTTTTCCGGAAATCGATTCCCCAAAAAGCTCATGGCGCTTGTCCGAGATTTTACCCGTGGTGGGGTCCACGCATCCCCAGAAACTGATCGGTTGCCGTGTTGACAATATCTTGCCGCTGCTGATTCCGGGCAATATACAGGTTCCGGCTATTTCCATAGAACTTCCCTCCTTAGCTCTCCGGACACGGCGGTTTCAACACAATCCCTGGTGCCCGAAAAAATCACGCTGAGCCCCGTTTGTGAAAAACAGTAGTTGGCGTATTTCACCGAATCCGACATGGCACATGTGAAATCCCAGTTCTCTTGGGGATACTGCAACGGGCATCCATCGGTGAAAACTTTAACGCCGGATTGTTCTATCTTTTCCAGAAAATTCAACGCTTTTATTTCGGCGTAGGTTTTTCTGCTGGTAAACACCCAAAATTCAATACCGTCTTTAACCTTGCGGGAGTTCAGGAGTTTTGCAAGGGTTTTGAATTCATCTACCGAATAATGGGGACATCCCAACGTAATCAGGTCCGGAACTGAACAGGCTCCCTGATTAAGCCTCGATGCAGCGGCATCGATCATCTCCGGGGTGATGACAAACGTTTTTTCCGGTTTTCGGCTTCTAAAACATGTTTGAAGGTCGGGTGCTTCGGGGGTGACACCCAGGATATGAAACAACCCGACGGCACCGGATGATGCGGCCGCAGCGGCAAATGATTTAAGATTATCCATGGACACCTGTTGGGGTATCCCCTCCAAGGCGGCGACCCTGTCTCCGGCGATCTCTCCAAAAATAAATCCCAGAAGGGGATAGATCCTGGAATCGTTAAATGTGTTTTCGGGAATATCCTTTAGCGAAAGGAGAATCTCAGCCTTGCGGTTTTCGGTCAGGTGGAGGCCGAGGGCCGGGACCCTCCCGGTGATGGCGGCGCAAATGTCAGTCAGGTCTGCATACCTTTCCGTTCTGGCGCCGATCACGGAATTGACAAAGGCCACCGCATTAGACTCCCCCCAGGCAATCTGTTCGCCAAAGGAAGGAATTAAACCTTGTTGATAGGGAGCGCAGGTCCAGGTGGGAATCGCGCCCATTTTCAGATAAGCGGTTTCAAGCCGCCTGCTTTTTTCGAGAAGATTTTTAGGGACGCGCAAGGTTTCATGCCGGATTAAATCGATCGCTGCCGGGTTAAGCTGTGCCGGGACTGCGAATTGGCCCCCAAGGTCAGCCATTTTTTCGGCAAATTCCACACCGGCATCAACCATGTAAAGGGTCATGTCGATATGCACCTGTGATATCTCTATCATTCTATCAGCGCCATAGAGCTCACCTAATTCACTCAGAATATTCATGGCCAATTCAGGCGCTTTACCGAGTTTACCACCCAGCATCCGTTTTTCAGTTTCATTAAGGTGCATGCCATCTCCTGACAAGAAATCCGATTATATTTAATTTCAGAACTCCATTCATAAGCCACCGGCACCGTTCAGGTTTAGATCAATGATCCGTGATCCCCCGGTAACCGTAGAACCTTTTCAATTCTCACCGGCAGAGCCGGTGGCTTATGAATGGAGTTATCACGCTTACTTTTTAAAAGGCAAGGGATTCATCATATTTGATTCCGCATAATCTTATATAGTCTTATATAAATTTTCCGCTTGTAGAACACCTCAACCTTAGACTAAAGATAGGAATAAAAATCAAATGGAAAGCAGTCTTGCGAATGCTTAGATTCGCATACTAACTTAAAATTCGCTGTGCCCCTGATTTGATTGAAACAAAAAAATGAAAGAACAAATAGCAAAACCATCCAAAGATGATTTGATATGCTATTGTTTTGGATATACGGTGGCTGATATCGAACAAGACTTCATCAAAAACAGGCGATCGTTGATCGTAGAAAAAATCGCAGGAGAGAAGAAGGCGGGTGGCTGTGACTGCACCAACAAGAATCTAAAAGGCAGGTGATGTTTAGCTGACCTCCGCCAGGTGGTGGATAAACTGAAGGGCAGGAATTCTTTTAATATGATTAGCTGAACCAGATCTATAAGAAAGGATCTGACATAATGGATATCAACCCATCAAATAATATCGTTACCCTGGATAACTCGATAGACCCGCTCATAGACCGATTTAATGACAATAAAGAAAAAATACGATTTCTCTCCTTACTCTCTCCAACATGCCCCTTGTGACGGGACCAAGGTGCCCGTGCGGTACACGAGACAATTACAGGAAAATTCCACGATGATGATATCAGTGCTACAATTGTTTGGATACCAATTTTGGATGAGGATACTATAGAGGCAGCGCTCCCCTCTGTTAAATTCCTAAGTGATAAGCGATTCAAGCATTTATATGATCAACATCAAAATGTCGGGAAAACAATTGCGAATAGCGTTGGATGGGCTGGGAAAGTTGCCTGGGATATTTATCTATATTATGAACCTTATGCTGAGTGGACTGATAAACCGCCAAAACCAGTTTATTGGATGCATCAATTAACTGATGATTGGGCTAAAAATAATAAATACCAAACCGGCGCTGATTTGAAAAATGAACTCTATATCTCAATGCAAAAACTATTAAACAAATAAAGATTCAAATTTTTAGAAATTTCTATGGCGCCGGAGGACCTCATGTCCGGGCTTGACAGCCAACGATACGACCCTTAGTTTTCTTCCCATGAAAAGATTTTCAGGCAGAATTTTGCTTTGCACGGCCCTCATCTATCTCATCGTTGCCTGCGCCACCAGTCCCACCGGCAGACGACAGTTCATGATCGTTTCGGAGGAATCGGCTATTGCCTCTTCCAAACAGGCATACGTCGAGATGTTAAAACCCTATGAACAGCAGGGCAAGATCGACAACGATTCGGCGTTGAAAAAACGAGTCTACAGGATTACCGGGCGTTTGATTGCCCAGGCGATAAAAATGCGCCCGGAGACACAGAATTGGGAATGGAGCATCAAAATCATCGATGATCCGAAGACGGTCAACGCCTGGGCCATGGCGGGCGGAAAGATGGCACTGTATACCGGTCTGGTAAACAAAATCAAACCAAGCGATGACGAGCTGGCCCAGGTCCTGGGCCACGAGATTGCCCATGCGCTGGCCAAGCATTCAGCCGAGAAGATGTCGGTGGCCATGGCCAGTTCGGCCGGGGTGATCGCGGTGGGGATTTTTTCAGATCGCAAAGGTCTGGCGCTAACAGGGGCCGCCCTGGCCGCCGCCCTGGCAGTCCAGATGCCCAACAGCCGTGCGGCGGAATCCGAGGCGGATCGCATCGGCATCGAGCTGGCGGCCAAAGCCGGTTACGACCCGCGCGCGGCGGTCACCCTGTGGCAAAAGATGGCCCAGGTCGGCGGCAAAGGGCCCCCCGAATTTCTCAGCACCCATCCGGCTCCGGCAAATCGCGAAAAGAAACTGGCCGAATACGTCCCTGAGATGCTGCCCTACTACGAGCAGAAGGGAGAGCGGCCGAGCTACAGGTTATAAAAGGTTCACGCGGACCAAGAAAGGAGAGTACCAATGAAAATTCCAACACCCCTGACCAAAGAAGAAGCGCCGGCCGAGCTGCATAGAATCTATGACAAGCTTCAACAAGAAATCGGCAAGATGCCCAATATTTTCGGGGTGGTCGCCAGATTTCCAGCCGCCCTGAAAGCCCTCCTTCCGTTTTACGATGCGATCATGAGCAAAGGCAAAATCGAAGCCCGGTATAAAGAGCTGGCCTATCTGAAAACTTCCAGCATAAATGATTGCCGCTATTGAACCCTCTTCCACACTGCTTCGGCGAAGCAGGTTGGCATTACCGATGAACAGATACAAGGGCTGAAGTTTTATCAGCGCAGTGAGGCCTTTGACGAAAAAGAAAAAGTCACCATTCGCTTTGCCGACATTGTAACCCGTGGGGCGACCGCAGTCGACGCTGACGTTCTGGAATATGTGGGCAAGTATTATTCCGCGGATGAAATTGTTGAGTTGACGATGGTGATCACCCTGGCAAATCTGGTCAACCGCATCAGCGATACCCTCCAGGTTGAACCTGATATGGGGTAAATTCAGACCCCGTAAAATCGATTTTTATATTTCCTGCAATCCCTTTAGCGCTTTGGTTTTACACGAAAATTGGACACTGGAACGGTCTGGGTTGGCGGGTTCAGGGTTCAGCGTTCAGGGTTAATCGCTCCGCGATTTTTCTCTATACCATTGATTTCATTTGTTTAAAAAAATGAGGCAATCAACCTCTGAACCTTTGAACCCGATTCTTTAATTAGAAACAAAGCGTTTTGTCCAAAATTCCAAGTTAGTTGAAATATCAGATGCTGTCTAATTCCGTCTTTGTTTTGGTCATTGGAATTTGAGATTTGGGATTTTTTCTGCTTCATGCCGGAAAAGGGAAAACGATAAAAGAAGTTCGAATTAAAATAAATTCTTTATAAGGAGAAATAAATATGGATATAACTCACTGGAAAGATTGTGAAGATAAGAAAGTCGACCAGTTCCCTTACAGGGACAAGATGCACGATGTCATCGGTACCAGTATCCGGTGGCTGTCAAAACATGGAGACGACGGCAACGGCTATCCTGAATACGGCCTGCGATTTTTTACCATTCAGCCGGGGGGACAGATTCCCATTCACAACCACTTCTACCACCAAACCATGTTCATTATCTCCGGCGAGTTCGAGTGCTGGGAGTTCGACCCCGAAACAGACAAATTAAAAAACAAGACTATCTGCGGTCCGGGTACTTCGATTTATATTCCCAGTATGCAGCCCCACGGCATGAAAAACACCCGTGACGAACCGTCCACCTTCACATGTTGCATCGCCAATATATACGACAACGAAGATACCTTATAAGTAAGGAATGTATTCTGCCCGTCGAGAGCCTCCCTTCGAGACCCTCAGGGTCTAACGACTGGGTCGAACGATCCATTTTATTAAAAGGACTGCGCAGCACGCGGCGCAAGCGCCTGCGCTGCGCGAGCGAAACCACACTTCGACATTCGACACGGCTGCTTTCGACAGGCTCAAGCCCTGAGCTTGCCGAAGGGAGCTCGTCGCAGGCTGCGGTTCGCTGTTCAACCAAGTTAGGCCATCGAAACGGTAATTTCTATATTTAGAATTTATTTTTAACGGTAGCGGGAATCTTCACCCGTCGGTTGGATGCTGCCATCTGCTTTTCCATCAAATCCCCCCAGAGATCGCCGAAAAAAATGACATCCTTAATGATGCCTTTCACAGGGGTGGCATCGGAAGACAGCCACCCCTCCACCTCACCGGTGCCCGAAGACACATCTTCTCTGTTGATCTGGAACTGCATAAAAAAATGCTTATCGGTCTGATTGAATTCTTGGCTGCGAAATTGTTTTTCTTTTTCAAAGTCGGCTATTTGAAGCTTTACAGGCCGCATCTGCTTTTTGGTATACAGCGGCAGCCGGTATTTTCTGTCCCTTTCTATAGGACCGTAATACCCGTGCCGGAAGTTATAAAAAAGCGTCAGATAATCTTCATAAATTCGAGCCGGCATCATGGGCTCGCTGTGCACCTGAGTTTTCCCGGAAGATTCTGTTTGAAAAAATTCGATTTTCCTGGCCGCATAATTAAACGTAACACTCCGGCGGCTCTGCTTATCCCCGCGCTTCTTTTTTAACTCAAAATACAGCGGCCGCAGGCGGTCTTCATCCGGTAAGTACTGACAAAAAGACAGGTAGGAGTATTTCACCCGCCCCAGCAAAAAATTAATGAAGCCGACCCCATGACCCTCCAGGCTGATTCTGTAAATATCGGACACATTCGTTCTTAAAAAGCCGGTCTTGGCATCACCGCAATGGCCAATGAGCCAGAAACCGATCTGATAACTGAGCTCTTCTCCCAGATATTTATCAAGGATGCTCAAACCGGTTGTATTTTCGGCCGCCTTTGCCAATGAAAGCGGCATCGTAAAAAAAAGACCCCCACCGCACATTAAAAAACGAAGACAATCCCGGCGGGTCATGGCTTTGTCGAAAAAAGAATCAGGTCTATTTTCAAAAGATCGTATCATAGATTACAAAACAAAAAAGGCCATTTGGAGAATCCAAATTAATCATCCACGAATTAAATGCAACACCCTAACCCGGATAAACCGGAAATTCCAAATGCGAATATGATCTTAAGAAATAACGATTAAGACTCTAATTGGTATTACGTCTCCGTGCCCGGCTTTGGCCTGGATTACCTGTCTGGCATAGCGTTTTCAAGCTCCAGGGCCAATACCACCTTTTGCGATACCTTGGTCATGGTATCTTGATCCAGAGTTCCAAGAAATTTTTCAAGTTTCTTTTTGGTTACTGTATTGAGGTTTTCGGTTTGAACAAAAGAGGGTTTCGGCAAATTTGCTTTTTGATTTATAAAAATCTCGGTCGGATATCCTTTGCCTTTGGTTGTTATTTCCGCAACGGTAACCTTGTTGAGGAATTTTAAAACATTTTGCCTCGTAAGAATTACAACGGGCCTGGTACCAATCCGCCCACCTAAATCGATCAACCACACATCGCCACGATTCATTCATCACCCCACTTTTCGGCCTTGATCCAGGCTTCAGAGTCTTCCATATCCTGCGGATTTTCATTTAGTTTTCGTATCCATTCATCTTCGAATTTTTTTATTTCTTCCTGCCGGATCCATGCTTTTACGGCCTCCCGTACCGCGGCAGATCGTGTAAGTTGGGACGAGGCCGCAAATTGGTCGATGGTTTTGAGAAGATCCTCGTCAAAACTGATTTGGACATTTTTCATGGAACATTCCTTTTAGGGGTTGATAATTAATATGGATTTTTATATAAAATAACATATAATATTATCCATCTTATTGTCAACCTTAAAAAGGAGCACCTATTGTTAATAATGGACGGCGGTATGACGCTCTATACAGCGTTGTGTTCTCGAGGAAATTGCCAAAACACTATGTGCCATCTTGCGGTTTGACAGGTATCTATTTTTCGTAGGGGCGGGGTTTATCCCCGCCCGGAGCAGTAATCGCGATGGTTAGCGGGCGGGGATAAACCCCGCCCCTACTTCAAATGCCAGGCATTCAATTTGACACAGGTCTGTCTTTATTTTATATTGCCCCGCAACAATCAGATATATTTTACCTAATAGTTATTTTTGGTGGGCAATGCCCACCCTACTTTAAAGAAGTTTTGCAACGTAAGGTTTTATAGCTGATTGCGGCTATGGCACAAAAAGGAGGAGATATATGAAGGGGGATCAAAACCGAATATACCTTGAAGACATCGGCGAAATCGTCATGTCGCGCGGCGGCAAAGATATCTGGCTCGTGAAGGAAATTTCGAAGCACGAAGCATTCCGCGGCAGGAGTCTTCCCGATAAGATCTACGTGGTTGATTTTCCCGGCCGAGGGCTTGGTGAGGAATTTTTGCTCAGCCGCCAGGCCTGCGGGGCCGAGAAATTTTTAATGATCAAGGATATCGGCCACGACATGATGCGCCTTTTTGAACGGATGTTCGATGGGAAACTGGCGCAGTTTGTTATCCTCTGGGGCGGACGCCCGTTGGACCTGCTGGATGCCAATCCTCCGCTGCACCGATCCCGGCTCCCCGACACGACCTATATTAAACTTACCCGTGTTGAGGACACGGCCGTCTCGCGCGGCTGGAACATCGTGGAAAGCTCCTTTGTCGGCGAATGGTGGCAGGATGAAACCTGGATTATCATGGAAGAATGCATCGCTTCGGGTTCAACCTTGACCTATTTCGTGGAAGAGGCCTTGCAGCATCACCGTCCCAAAAAGATATTCCTTTTTCCGGTGTGCGCCAGCCTCGAGGGGCTGGAGGGGATCTGCCGCACATGCAGCGAACAGGGTGTCGAACTCATCCCGGTTTACAACGGGGCACTTATTCAGGTCGCCGAAAAAGGAGTGACCATGCCATTCACCGATCTCGGCCTTCAGCCCCGGACCATTGTCACGCATCATTTCTACCATGATTTAAACGAACGCTACCAGGGCAGACCCCTTTGCTGGGTGGGTGATATCGGTGATTCGATCTACAAGCCGGAAGATCACCTCATAGAGACACTTAGCGACATGCTGGCGGTGGGAATGGATTTTGAAAGGGAAGACTTTTCGCTCTGGAGCCCCATCGTGCGCTCGGATCAGTTTCTTACCCGCCTGGAAACTTCGCATGGGGAGGTATTCAAAACGGTGGGGAGGTACCTTAGACCTTAGGCCGGACAAGCCGGAAACTCGAAAATCGAAATCCGAAATCCGAAACAAAATAAAAATTCAAATTTTCTAATTCTGCAAACGTGAAAAATGCATGTTTTTAGTCGTTTCGAATTTTGGTGATTAGATATTCGAATTTGTTTCGAATTTCGGGATTCGGATTTCGAATTTTTCTTAAAAAAACACCAAACACATCAGAAAGCGCCTAATTTAGTTTATCTCATTTGGGTTTTTTGGGGTACCTGAAATCCACCTCATACGTCCCATCTGCCAGCGCCAGCCGGCTGACCACCGGGGGCGTTTGGGCAATCACGGTTCCCCGGCGAATCACGAACAGTCTGGCCGGCTTCAATCGCAAGGCCTCCTGCGGATTGGCGGCCTGAAGAATCACCATATCTGCATGGCACCCCGGATCAAGCCCGTAACCATCGAGCCCCAATACTTTCGCCCCGTTGGTAGTGATGGCGGCAAATATTTGCTGCATTTGCTCAACACCGGTCATCTGGGCCACATGCAGCCCCATGTGGGCAACCTCGAGCATGTCGTGAGAGCCAAAGCTGTACCAGGGATCCATGAGGGCATCATGACCGAAAGCCACATTGACGCCGGCATCCATGAGCTCTTTGACCCGTGTCATTCCACGCCGTTTGGGGTAGGTGTCATGGCGGCCCTGGAGGGTAATATTGATCAAAGGATTGGGCACAACATGAATCTGTGCTTCTGCCATCAGGGGTATCAGCTTGCTCACATAATAGTTATCCATGGAATGCATGGAAGTCAGGTGGGAACCGGTGACCCGCCCGTTAAGACCCAAACGCCGGGTGTGAAAGGTCAATGTTTCGATATGGCGCGAGAGGGGATCATCGCTTTCGTCACAGTGCATGTCCACCTGCAGACCACGCTCGGCTGCAATTTCGCACAAGGCCTTTACGGAAGCTGCTCCTTCGGCCATGGTTCTTTCAAAATGAGGAATCCCCCCAACGACATCAACACCCATATCCAGCGCCCGCTCCAGGTTGGCGGCACCGGGGCTGTGTCGAAAATATCCATCCTGGGGAAAGGCCACCAGCTGTAAATCAATATAGGGCTTGATCTCGTCACGTAATTCTAAAAGCGCCTGAACAGCCAGGAGTTTATCGTCGCTGACATCCACATGACTGCGGATGGCCAGGTTGCCGCGGGCAATGGCCCAGCGGCAAAGCTCCCATGCGCGCGCTTTGATGTTTTCAACTGTCAAATGGGGTTTCAACTCCCCCCACAACTCGATGCCCTCCAGCAGGGTGCCGCTCTCGTTGACCCGGGGCTGACCGTAGCTTAAGGTCGAGTCCAGATGAAAGTGGCTGTCGACAAAAGGCGGCGTAGCCAACCGGTCCGTGGCATCGATCTCCCGGTTTGCCTGCGCCTCAAGCCGGGGTCCGATTTCGACAATACGGCCTTTGTCAACCGCAATGTCGACACCTGTTCGCCCGTCGGGAAGGTTGGAAT
>PVMK01119428.1_pt1 | contig 26551 bp, 24 predicted proteins | sample 1853481 | NCBI WGS metagenome assembly PVMK01 (sample SAMN08533507, study PRJNA380276) | Marine sediment metagenome, whole genome shotgun sequencing project. | reverse complement strand
ACCGTTGCCCGGCTCGAGGACATTACCTATCGTTTGCTCGAAATGGAGGCGCAAAGTCGCGTGACCAAAGAGCAGGCTCGGGTTACTTTCCTGCGCTCGGAGAAAAACCGCCTCGAAAAGTTGGCCGAAAGTAATTTGTCGGCGAAAAGCCAGCTCGACCTGACTACTTCGGACCTTGCTATGGCTGAAAGCGACGTTGCGATTGCGGAGGCGCAACTCGGACAGGCGAAAGTCGCGATGTACATCACGGAGATTCGTGCGCCATTCAACGGGGTCGTCACGGAAAGGATGCGCAATATTGGCGAACGATTGAGTGTTGCTGATGAAATTATTCGCTTGGTCGATCCGGATTCAATCGAGGTCATTGCGCGTGCTCCGCTCAACACGGTAAATTTCGTCAAAGAGGGCGACGTTCTCGAACTGCACAACGACTATCGTGATGGCGAGGGCAGCGTGCGTACCATCGTTCCTTTTGGCAATCCGCAATCACACATGTTCGAGGTTCGACTGAATGTCGACCCTGAGGTCTGGACGGTGGGCGAGAGTGTCAGATTATCGATGCCGACTGCAATGACGAAAGAAGTAATTGCCGTACCCAGGGACGCACTTGTATTGCGACGGGAAGGTGCGTTTGTATTTCGAATTAAAAGTGACGATACGGCAGAGCAGGTAAATGTCATGACCGGCCTTGGTGCAGGCAGCCTTATCGAAGTAATCGGCGACTTGCAGCCCGGCGATCGTGTCGTCATTCGCGGTGCGGAGCGACTGCAAGACGGCATGGCAGTAAATATTGGGGAAATGGCCGGCGCCACGGGATCTGCAACCCAGGCACTCCAGTAAACAACGCGCTCCAGCGGAATTTTCAGGAAGATTGCATAGTGTGACGCCAGGAAAACCTGGGCGGTCATTATCGTGTAGGGTTAGGCGGGCTGTTGTTGGCCAGTATCTGAGATCTGCAACGGTATTTAGCTGTCACAATAAAGGCGGTAACTAATATGTCATTCGCACTAATAATTAACTTACTTGCTTTTACCGGATTGATCGCGATTCTCGCGCGCTTTCGCAAACCAAAGTTTTCGTTGTCACGCCAGGTTCTGGCTGGCCTTCTGGCAGGCGTACTGTTTGGCTTCGCGTTGCAATTTGCCTACAGCGGCAACCCGGGTGCGATCGCCGATACGCTGGAATGGACCAATGTCATTGGCACCACCTATGTCAACCTTTTGAAAATGATCGTCATGCCGCTGGTACTTGTGATGATGATTGCGGCGGTCGTGAAAATGCGGGAAGTGGCCGCACTGGGCAAGATCGGTGGCGTTGTTATTGTGATTCTTGTCGGTATGACGATGATTGCTGCGTTAATAGGCATCCTGATGGCTAACGCCTTCGGCCTGACGGCAGAGGGCCTGACGGAGGGGGCGAGAGAGCTTGCGCGTGCGGACGTCCTCGCCGCTCGTCAGGAGACTTATGCAGGTACCGGACTGGCAGACATGTTGGTCAGGTTTGTACCCAGCAACATTTTCTACGACCTGACGGGGGCAAGACCAACTTCGGTTATTGCTGTCGTCGTGTTTGGTATTCTTTTTGGTATCGCCACCCTGTTGGTTGCACAAGAACAGCCACAACGCGCGGAAGCAATTTACGGTTTCATTGAAACGGTTCAGTCGATCATCATGAAACTTGTACATATGGTGATGGCATTAACGCCCTATGGCATTTTGGCTTTGATGACCAAGGTTGTGGCAGGTTCCAATGCGAGTGACATCCTTAACCTCATAAATTTTGTGATCGCCTCCTATCTCGCAATCGCCATTATGTTTGGCGTGCAAGGTCTGTTGCTGTTGCTCAACGGCGTCAATGTAAAAGACTACTTTCGCAGAGTCTGGCCGGTGCTGACATTTGCGTTCGGCTCCCGGAGTTCGGCGGCTACGATTCCGCTAAACGTCGAAACCCAGATTGAGGAGCTGAAGGTACCTGTTCCTGTCGCTAATCTGTCGGCGACCTTTGGCGCGACGATCGGGCAAAACGGTTGTGCAGGAATTTATCCGGCGATGTTGGCCACGATGATCGCGCCAACGATGGGCATCGATCCACTGAATCCCGGATTTATTGCAGGCCTGATTGGAATTGTCGCAATCAGTTCGTTCGGCATCGCCGGAGTTGGTGGTGGTGCGACATTTGCAGCTCTTGTTGTACTGCCCGCCATGGGTATGCCCGTTACATTGGTAGCACTCCTGATTTCGATAGAACCGCTCATCGACATGGCAAGAACGTCTTTGAACGTTAATGGCTCAATGACTGCAGGCGTGCTGACAGGGCGATTACTAAAAGATCTGCAGGGTGATGCTACGGATTCGGATGTCGGAGGAGAACCGGAACCGGCGGCAACGGAGTGAACCAGGTACCATCCAACAACTCCTGAGATGTGATGGTGGTTACCTGATCAGACATTCACTGTCAGACAAAATCGAGATCGAACGACGTCTAACCGCTCAACAGCAGCCGTTGAGGTAATATAGGGGGAAAGGTCTGCTTGTGACCCAAAGCGGTCATTAGTCCAGAACAGTTGAGTACGTGCCGGTGTCATTTGTTCTGAACCTCAATTTGGTGATCTCAAAACGATGCCACGCTTTACAACCCACTCGACTTGTCTAATTGCGTCAAAATTCGTGACGGGTTGCAGCGGTAGCACAACAAAAGTCGCCTCTGATCCGACCGCAAGATTACCGATATTGCGCTGAGGGAAAAGATGTTGCGGCGTCGTAACAGTAATGGAGTGAAGGACCTCAGCTGGTGTTAGAAGATTCTTGTCAACGAGGTACGTCGCCTCGTCAACGGAATTAAATTCCCCACGGTCGGAACCGATTAGTAAAGTAACACCTGCCTCGCCGAGCGCATTGAAGTTGGCAATGATAGCTTCGGTCGGTTCGCCACCACCACTCACCGTGGTGATGACTGCTATTTCGCGCTCGCCAGCCGTAGCGGCGACAGTCGGTGTTATGACGTAGTGCTCCGGTCGCGTGCTCAGCATCGACAACCAGGGGTGAGTATCATCTTCGGTGAATGCGGCACCGGGTGCGAATCCCGGCATGTGCCCAATCAAATCTACACCCGCCTCGACAGCAACTTGAAAGTCATGTGCTGAGATGACATGTGCGACAACGCGTAGGCCGGCATCATGGGCTCGCGAAACAATTGGAGCAGCTAACATCGGGTCCAACCCCCGATACCATGACGCGAGAGACATATCTTCGTGTAGCTGTGCGTAGTTCTCGGTATATGACAGGAAAATCTTTAGAACGTCAGGTGCACTTTGAAGGACACGAGGCCACACAGAATCAAGATCTGACATTGAGTCGACGTAATGTACCCACTCGCCGTCAATTTCGTCTTCTTCCAGAAAGTACAATCCTATCTGAAAGGGATGCGCATTGCGGGCGGTCAATCCGGCGAGCGCGCTCGTCACTTCGAGCGTGTCCCGCCCGTGCATTTCTGACTGACATGATCGAGACGATACTCGAGCATTCATGATCGCGACATAAACGATTCCGGCGTCGAGAAACTGCTCGATCCGCTCGGCATCGCAGAGGACCGTGTGATGATGCGCCTCTGCGAATCCGGGAACAACGTATTTGTTGCCGAGGTCCACAACACTGTCCGCGCCATTGGGCGGAGCTTCGACGAACTCGCCGTTCTGGACAAAGCCACTACGACGAACGAAACGACCATTCTCGTACCATTTTGCGTTTGCATACTCCACGATCACTTCAATTTCCGACATTGCGATGTCTGACTGTTCACTGGAACATCCGGTGATCAGTACTATGAACATCGCATGTACGTACAATCGCCACATGATAATTCTCCGGTAAACGTTAGAACTGCGCCGTTCAAAACTATACCGCACTAATACTACGGTGTGATTTGCTGTCGAAATCTGATCTCGGAATGTCTCCTTTTGGCCGAAAGCGGACCATTAAGAACGACCAAATTGAGTAATCTGAGCGACCGCTATCGGAGAAAACCGCCGTTTGCATTCGTTCAATTCTGACACTGTCTGAACGGTCGAGTCCGGGCTATAACACCTGAGAAAAACCGTAGGAGCGGCATCCTGCCGCGATTGGACTTCAACTAAACTGAATTGTTTCAGGCACTACGCGTATCACGAGTTCTAATCGCGGCAGGATGCCGCTCCTACGGCATTAGCGTGGACCGGTTATGGAGCCAGTAAATTCATGTACAATTTTTGCGGCGGCTTTTGCAATTAGTGACGCGGCACATCGCATTGACTCTTCCACCGGCAGTCCTTCACCAATCAGAAAATAATCGTCCAGGCCGGCCTCAAGATTCTTCTCTACACCCGGCCCGACAGATCCCACTAATGCGATCGTCGGAACATCCTGCAATGCGGCGGCTTTTGCCACGCCGATGCAGGCTTTACCTGTTACAGATTGCCCGTCGAGGCGACCCTCGCCGGTCAGGCAAAGATCGCAATCCCGTACTCGCTCATGAAAATTGACCGCATTGAGTACGGTATCGATACCGGATTCAATAGAGGCGCCGGCAAAAGCAACCAGTCCACCACCCAGCCCACCACCAGCTCCTGCACCTGCGATGTGCTCAATTTCAATTCCCAGGTCTCGCCGAATCAGCAGCGCAAGGTTCGCAAGTCCCGCATCGAGTTGTGCAACCTGCTCTGCATTCGCGCCTTTTTGCGGTGCGTATATTCGGGCCGCTCCGTCGCTGCCGGTCAACGGGTTATTTACATCGCAGGCAACGGTGACTGAAATGTCATCGAGCGCCGGGTCTCGACTTGTCGCGTCGATGCGGGAAATCATGCTGAGCATCTCGCCACAAACCGGTTGTTCTATCAGCTTGTCCTGGTCGTCGAAAAACCTCACGCCCAGTGCCTGTGCCATGCCGCAACCACCATCATTAGTGGCGCTCCCGCCAACTCCAACAATGACTTCTGTCGACTCAGTCGCAATGGCTCTCAATAACAATTCGCCGACACCGAAACTGGTTGCGCTCATCACGTCGCGTTGATTTGCGGGAATGAGCGGCAAGCCGATCGCCATTGCGGACTCGACAAATGCGATTTGTCGGCGACCGAGAATGCCAAAGAATGCTTCTACCGTTTCCCCGAATGGTCCGGCGACCTGAACTTCTATTCGTTGGCCTCCACCGGACTCCAGCAACGCGTCAAGAGTGCCTTCACCTCCGTCACCGACAGGGCAACGATCGATGACTGCAGCCGGCAGCACATTGCGGATACCGTCTGCCATCGCGCTGGACGCCGCGATGGCGCTTATCGATTCCTTGAAACTGTCCGGTGCACAGATGATTTTCACGGTGCGAGTGTACCCTTATAAGTGTATCGTCTGGTGATTCGACGGGTCGTGTGCGGCTGATTTCGGCGTGATATCCGTGTCACAATATCGCCATCCAGTAAGGGGGAATTGTATGCCTGGTTTATTGCCAGATGTTGATCCAGACGGATTGCTCGAGTATTCGGTGGTCTACACCGATCGCGCAGTCAATCATATGTCTGGCGCATTTCAGTCAGTGATGAGAGATATTTCGGCCACGCTGAAGCAGGTGTATAACGCTGATGCTGCTGTGATCGTGCCCGGTAGTGGTACTTTTGGCATGGAAGCGGTCGCCCGACAGTTCGCGAATGACGAACACTGTCTGATCATTCGCAATGGCTGGTTCAGTTTTCGCTGGACCCAGATTCTCGAAATGGGAAATATTGCGACCAGCACGACTGTGATGAAGGCGCGCAAGGTGGGTGATGGGTCGCAAGATCCGTTCGCGCCGGCGCCAATCGAAGATGTCGTCGCAGCGATTAACGATGAAAAACCCGCCGTCGTTTTTGCGCCGCACGTCGAGACATCATCGGGAATGTTGTTGCCCGACGACTATTTGAAGGCAGTAGCTGAAGCAGTACACGCCTACGGCGGACTGTTCGTCGTGGATTGCATTGCGTCCGGCGCGATCTGGATAGACATGCAGGCAGTCGGCGTCGATGTGCTGATCAGTGCTCCGCAGAAAGGCTGGAGTGGCTCACCCTGCTGTGCATTCGTCATGCTCAACGATGCAGCTGTTAAGGCAGTTGCCGATACATCCAGCTCGAGCTTCGCCTGCGACCTTGGCAAGTGGCATGAAATCATGCAGGCCTATGAAAATGGTGGTCATGCCTACCATGCAACGATGCCGACCGATGCGCTGGCGGTATGCCGGGATGTAATGCGGGAGGCTGAGAGCTACGGACTGGAAAAGCTAAGGTCGGAGCAACAGGAGCTTGGCGATCGTGTGCGTGGTTTGCTCGCGGATAAGGGGATTAAAAGTGTTGCGGCACCCGGCTTCGAGGCTCCGGGTGTGGTGGTTTGTTATACCGACGATGCCGGTTTCAAAACCGGTAGCAAATTTGCTGAGCAAGGATTGCAGATTGCCGCCGGGGTACCGTTGCAATGCGATGAGCCGGATGATTTTCAGACCTTCAGGATCGGGCTTTTTGGCCTGGACAAATTGCACAACATCGATAGAACGGTAGCGACACTGGATCAGGTACTGAACAATATTCTGTAGTTAACCGGGCCCGAAAAATAAAATAATAATTCAGGAGCGAACATTGACCGGTCAGTCCACGATAAACGACCTTTTGCAGGTTGGAGACGATGACAATATCGCATTGTCCGGACTTGATCGCCCCGCGCTCCGTTATAGTGAACTTCGCACCCAGGTAACGCGCACCGTCGCGGAGCTTAACGACCTCGGCATCGGTCGCAATGATCGTGTCGCGATTGTTCTGCCCAATGGGCCGGAAATGGCGACGGCATTTATTTCAATTGCCAGTGGTGCGACTACGGCACCGTTGAATCCCGCGTACAAGAAAGATGAGTTCGATTTTTACCTGTCCGACCTTAAAGCAAAAGCGCTGCTGGTCGAGGCAGGCAGCGAATCGCCTGCCATTGAGGCGGCGCGAGCGCACGATATTCAGGTGCTTGATTTGTGTGTGGCGGAAAATGCACCAGCAGGCGCATTTTCGCTGCAACCAAGAGAGCCGAACAACGAAAAGCCTGCGGTTAGTGGTGGCCTCGCTCAGGCCGATGATATCGCCCTGGTTCTGCATACGTCAGGAACGACATCGCGACCCAAGATCGTCCCGCTCACTCATGGAAATATCTGCACATCGGCTCGCAATATTCAAAAAACCCTGCAACTTGACGCGACAGACGTATGCCTGAATGTCATGCCTTTGTTTCACATACATGGGCTAATGGCGGCGGTCCTGGCTACCCTGGGAACGGGGGGTGCGGTCTTCGCTGCACCTGGTTTCGATGCACTGAGGTTTTTTTCCTGGCTCGATAAGGCGAACCCGACCTGGTATACGGCGGTCCCGACAATGCACCAGGCGATACTTGGCCGCGCAAAGCGAAATCAATCGAGCATCGACCAGGCGCGCCTGCGTTTTATCCGTTCATCATCATCGTCACTGCCATCCCAGGTGCTTCTGGAACTTGAGAAGACCTTTGGCGTTCCGGTTGTAGAAGCCTACGCAATGACCGAGGCGGCACATCAAATGACGTGTAATCAGCTTCCGCCCGGGCTGCGTAAGCCAGGCACGGTCGGCTGCGCCGCAGGACCTGAAGTGCGCATCATGGATGAGTCGCAACCGACGCTGCTTGGCAAAGGAGATACTGGTGAGATTGTCATACGCGGCAACAACGTAACGGCCGGTTATGAAAACAATCCAAAGGCAAATGCAGAGTGCTTCGTTGATGGCTGGTTCAGAACCGGCGACCAGGGCATCCTGGATGACGATGGCTACCTGACAATTACAGGGCGATTAAAAGAAATCATCAACCGGGGTGGCGAAAAAATATCGCCGCGCGAGATCGATGATGTATTGATGGACCATGAAGCCATACAACAGGTTGTGACATTTGCGATGCCGCACAAGTCACTTGGCGAAGAAGTTGCCGCTGCGGTAGTGCTTTATGAAGGGTGTGAAGCCGACGAAAAAAGTATTCGCTCATTCGCTGGCGAGCGTCTGGCGTCATTCAAAGTGCCACGCAAGATTTTATTTCTCGATGAAATTCCCAAGGGCGCTACCGGTAAGTTGCAACGAATCGGTCTTGCCGAAAAGCTGGGTGTAGGCTGATGCGCATCTGTATATATGGTGCGGGTGCGATTGGCGGCTGGCTGGGTGTTCAGCTTTCACTCGCGGGTGAAGATGTCACGTTGATCGCTCGCGGACCGCACCTGGAAGCCATGCAGAAAAATGGCTTGAAGCTGTTAATTGATGGCGAGGAGCGGGTTGCACATCCGCGATGCGTAGCGGATCCGGCAGAAGCAGGCATACAGGACTATGTGATCGTGACGCTGAAGGCGCATTCGTTTCCGGGTGTCGTCGATCCGATGCAACTACTCATGGATGAAGATACCGCGGTCGTAACGGGCGTAAACGGAATACCGTGGTGGTACTTCTACAAACTTGAAGGTGAATACGAAAATCACCAGCTGGAGAGTATTGATTCCGGAGGCAGGATCTGGGACTCGATAGGGCCACAGCGAGCAATTGGTTGCGTCGTATATCCGGCAGCGGAAATTGTGGAGCCCGGCGTCATTCGGCACATCAAAGGCGATCGTTTCATTCTGGGAGAGCCCGACGGAAAGCCGTCGGACCGATCGCAGAAATTGTGTGACGCATTGATAAATGCAGGCTTTACGTCAAGGGTTCGCAACAATATACGCGACGACATATGGGTGAAGCTTTGGGGCAATTTGTGCTTTAACCCGATAAGTGCACTTACGCATGCCACGTTGGATCTTGTAGCCGGCGAGCCGGAAACAAGTGAGGTTTGCAGGTTGATGATGGTGGAGGCGCAGGCGATCGGGGAAAAACTGGGCGCGAAGTTTCGTGTCGATGTTGACCGTCGCCTTGCCGGTGGTGCGGCCGTAGGGACCGCACAAAACTTCGATGCTGCAGGACCTGGAGCACGGCCGACCGATGGAAATCGACGCTCTGGTCACCGTCATCCAGGAATTGGGGCGCCTGGTCGAGATCCCGACGCCGACAACCGATGTTGTATTGGCGCTTATCCAGCAGCGTGGGCGCGTTGCTGGTACTTATCAAAGCGGGCAAAGCCAAAAAACCGAATGACTGCAGAAACTGAAAAAGAGTCAGCCGAACAATACTTCGAGAATCTCGAATTACCCTCAATGACGCCAGGCAGTCTTTTGCGAAAATTCGGCCCGGGTATCATGCTGATGATGACTGGTATTGGCACCAGTCACCTCGTCACAGCACCGGTCGCCGGCGGGCGTTATGGCTATGCCTTACTGTGGTGCCTGCCGATTGCTTACATATTCAAATATTACGGCTTCGAAATGGCGATTCGTTTCACGCACGCCACGGGCCGCAGCATTCTTGACGCTTATGCGACAGCCTGGAAGAAATTGCCAGTCTGGTATGTGCTGATTACAACCGTCATTCAATCAGCAGTCGGGCAGGCCGGCCGGCTCATCGCCGCAGCTGCGGTCGTATTTTATTTTTTTCGGCTTTACCTCGGCCTGGATATCCCGGGCATCGATGACGACAGGGAACTGGCCGTTTACGCGCTCGTCATTGGTATCCTGTCTGTCGCGATTATCCTTCGTGGAAGGTACGCGGTGGTTGAACTGGCAACCAAAATTGCCGCGGGCATCCTCATTGTTTGCACATTCGCCGTTTACGTTGTGCAGCCGGCGCCGGTGAGCGAATTCGTGCATTTTTTCAAACTCGACATGCCTGAAGGATCGTGGCTGATAATCGCCTCATTCCTGGGGCTATTGCCCACCGGCATCGATGTGTCGCTGCAGGCGTCAGAATGGGGCAAGGCCAAAAGAGTTGGCATGGGGACGCTTGCGGGGAAGAATGGAGCGGGCGGGGCTTGCCAGTAAATTTGACACGTTCTCCAGCAGTAAACAGGATCTTACGATCGACCAGAACAAACTGCCGGCACAGGCGCAGGAATATTGCCGGCGATGGTTGAAGATTGGATTACTGGATTTTCGTTTCGGTCATGTAATCTCTTTTATTCTGGCGTCTATATTCATCTTATTAGCTGCGGTGTGGCTGTATCCAAGCGAAGTTCGCGGAAATGCGGTGATGGGGGACATCGCCAGAATATTTACGGAGAGCGTTGGCCCACATCTAATGGTCATATTTCTTGTTGGTGCATTTGCGGCAACTTTTTCCACGGCATTTAACTACTTCGACGGCTGGCCACGGGTCGTCGGTGCCTGTAGCCGAAATTTATTCAAGAGTACGGCTTCGTTGCCCAGGACCAGTCGTGAAGAACTCAGCGTCGAGCAGCGCCGAACATGGTATTCGGAGTACAACATTTACAGGGCGAGCATGTTTTTTTCTCTGATAACCTCAGTTGCAATAATCGCCGGCATGCCACGGCCAGTTTACCTGGTACTGATTGCATCGGCATTGGCTTTCTTTGTCGCGCCGGTAATATATTTTCTTAATCTATATTACTGCCTGACGGTCATTCGCAAAGACGACAAGATTTTTTACCCCTCGAGGTTTGCGATCTGGTTTGGCTGGCTAAGTCTCGCCGTTTTCACCGGTATGTCGGTCATTCTGATTTTGCAGAGAGTATTCGGAATTTCGCTGATGTAGTGACGCGGAATTGTGTTGCGACTTAGATCCTGTTTCACATTTTCAGTAAAGTCGTTACGATCTGCGGGCAGGAATAATAATTAGGTTTCGATTAAGGACGTATGGTAGACGATGACAAATGAGGAACAGCTAACGCGGGTCGAGCTAAAGGCGCCCTATCTAATTTTTCTCGGGGCCGAGCCCGAAAAAAAACACGCCAAAACGGGTGCTGGTATAGCGCACTGGCGACCGGACCTCTGTGTCGGTCAATTACGCCTGCCGGGATGCCGGGTTGATCTTGATCTGCCGGATATGACGCCGGCAGAAGCTGCTGCGGCTGGTGCCAGATCGTTTATCTGGGGAGTTGCGGGATTCGGCGGAGTTATTCCACCCGAATGGACCGGCAACCTGTTCGATGCAGTGGATGCCGGCCTGGACATTGTTGCTGGTACACACTCCTCACTTGTGGATGTGCCCGGTTTGGCCGAAGCCGCTGCCAAAGCTTCTGTTTCGTTAATCGATGTACGCAAGCCGCCTGCCAAATTACCCGTCGGCAGCGGCGATAAACGCGGCGGCAGGAGGTTGCTGACCGTAGGTACGGAGTGCGCGGTGGGTAAGAAATACACCGCGCTGGCGATTGCAAAGGAAATGGCGGATCGTGGCATGAATGCGGATTTTCGGGCGACGGGACAAACCGGCATCATGATCGCCGGCAGCGGAATTCCTATTGATGCCGTGATATCTGATTTTATTTCCGGAGCTGCTGAAGCACTATCGCCAGCGAATGATCCCGATCACTGGGACATCATCGAAGGTCAGGGCTCGCTTTTTCACCCGGCCTATGCGGCGGTGACGCTTGGCCTGATGCATGGATCCCAGCCGGATGTCTTTATCGTCTGTCACGATGTTGGTCGGGACGTTGTGGACGGTTATCCCGACTATCCAACGCCCAGTTTCCAGACCTTGATCGCACAAACGATTGAAGTCGGCAAACTAACCAACGCCAATATTTGCTGTGCGGGATTTAGTGTCAATACTTCGAGTCTGAGCGACGACGAGCGTGACAAATATCTAAGCAAAGTCACGGAGGAAACGGGATTACCTTGTGTTGATGCCGTAGCAACCGGCGTTGGCCCGATCGTGGATCACCTCGTGAAGTCATTTAATTAGCAGGAGTCAGGAGTTCATGTACAAAGTCACTGTTCAGCCGAAAAGCTGGAAACTGAAGAAACCCTTCAAGATATCGCGTGGTGTTCAACATGACGCAGAAGTTATCTGGTGTGAAATTTCCGATGGAGAACATTCGGGCCGAGGCGAGGCGGCCGGTGTTACTTACGGCAAAGAGACCATCGAGTCCATCACCGCTGAAGTCGAAAATATCGCTGGACAAATTGCGGATGGAATTTCCCGCGAGGCATTGCTGGAACTAATGTCGGCAGGCGGCGCCCGCAATGCCGTCGATTGCGCATTGTGGGATCTGGAAGCCAAACAATCCGGCAAGACCGTGTGGGAAATGATTGGTTGGCAGCCGCAGCCTGTCACAACGGTTTATACGGTAGGCATGGATGACCTGGACAAAATCCAGAGTGATGCTGCTGCGCACAGCGACTGCCCGATACTCAAAGTTAAAGTCGGAATTGGCGATCCCATCGAACAAATCACGGCGATACGCAATGGCGCACCACAATCATCGATCGTAGTCGACGCCAATCAGGGCTGGGATGTTGCGGACCTTGAGCGTTACAGCGAGGGACTGAAAGCGCTGGGCGTCACGATGATTGAACAGCCCATGTTGGTTGCCGATGATGAGGTGCTCAGAAATTACGATTCGCCGCTACCATTATGCGCCGACGAGTCTTGTTCGACGACAGCAGATCTTGAGCGACTGGCCGGATTGTATTCGATGGTCAATATCAAGCTCGACAAGACCGGCGGTCTGACAGAAGCGCTGGCGCTGGCAGAACAGGCCCTTGCAATGGGCTTTGATCTGATGGTCGGTAACATGCTTGGATCGTCATTGGGAATGGCGCCGGCTTTTGTTATCGGGCAAAAATGCAAAGTTGTCGATATTGACGGCCCGCTGTTGCAAAAAGAAGATTGCGACCACGCCATGCATTATGAACATGGACTTGTCTCTGTTTTTGAGCCGAAACTTTGGGGATAACGCGAAGATGAAAGCGTCGGGTAAGTCATCGTGAATGGCAACTGGTTTCAACGGTATTTGTTACCGGGGTTCATATTCCAGTCTGCGGTAATTGCCGGTGCTTACGGCTCGGGCAGGGAGCTATCGGCGTTTTTTCTTGGCCACGGTCCGCTGGGTGGTCTGCTCGGCATGGCGGTCACTACTATTATTTTCAGCATCGTCCTCGCCGTCGCATTCGAGTTTTCACGGCTTTTCCAACTTTATGACTACCGGAGCTTCTTCAAAAAACTTCTCGGGCGAGCATGGCCGCTTTACGAAATTCTTTACGTTCTGCAAATGATTCTTGTTATTTCGGTCGTCGGTGCGGCGGCCGGCGATATCGTCAGGGATACGTTCGGTATTCCGGCATTTGCAGGGATAATCGGCATCATGGCGATGATCGCAGCGCTGGTGTTTTACGGCACACCGGCAGTCGAGCGATTTCTGGCTGCCTGGTCTTTCGTACTGTTTGCAACTTACATCGCCTTTCTCGGCTGGAACCTTATTCAAAATGGCGATGTGATAGCAACAAACCTGCGCTCATTACCAGTCAGCGATGGCTGGGCGGGTAGCGGGCTGGCTTACTCCGGATACAACATGGCGATCATCCCGGCGATTCTTTTTTGTGTGCGACATTTGCAAAAAAGAAGCGATTCCATTGTGGCAGGCATCATAGGTGGACCAATAACCATGTTGCCGGCAATGCTGTTCTTCGTTGCCATGATAGGTCAGTACGATGCCATCGTCGCTGCGGGTGATGACGGTATGTTGCCAGTGACGATTCTGCTGAACGCTTTACAAGGAGCAGGATTCTTCATTTACCTGTTCCCGATTGTGTTGTTTGGAACCTTTGTTGAGACTGGCGCGGCGATGATTCACGGCGTGAATGAACGTCTTGACCACACCTTCGTTGAACGAGGCGCGCATATGCCGCGCTGGATGCGCCCTGCGATCGCGATCGCTATCCTGGTTACCGCGGTTCTGGTGGCCGATGCGATTGGATTGACGGCATTGGTCGCGCGCGGTTACGGCACGATTACCTGGGGCTTCTTGCTGGTGTTTGTTTTGCCGCTGCTGACTTACGGCGTGTGGCTGATCAGGCGCGAAGAGCCCTGATCCGGGCATCGCCCAGCGGGCGAAATTAATACGTCCAGCGGGCGAATGCGACTCAGATAGAATTCACTGCAGAACCCCATCCAGCCCAATAATCGTCTGCAACAACACATTCGCACCATCCGTAATCTGTTGCTCACTGGTAAACTCGCTCGGCGCGTGACTGGTTCCATCTTTGCTCGGCACGAAAATCATTCCAAGCGGCGCTATGCCACCAAGACTCTGCGCGTCGTGTCCGGCGCCACTTGGCATGTGCATTGAACTTAAGCCCAGCGCGTCGGCACTGTCATTGATAAGCGTCTTGAAGCGCTCATCTGTTATGGCAGCCGGAGATGTATAGAAATGTTCGAATTGAATTTTCGTCGCATTGTCTTCTGCAAGCTCAACCGCCGCACTTTGAATTAACCCAAACAAACGATCAATTTTCGCCATATCGAGATCACGAATTTCGAGGCTGAATGTCACTTTGCCAGGAATGACATTCGGCGCTCCGGGGTAAGCCTGGATGCGTCCAACCGTTCCAACCTGGCGGCCGGGTTCTCCGGTTATTATTTGCCGAATTTTCGCCACGACCAGCGCCGCGGTATACATCGCGTCCTGGCGCTGATCCATCGGTGTCGTACCGGCATGATTCGCGAATCCGTCGACGCTTACGTTCCAGCGTTTTATACCGACAATGCCCTCGACCACGCCAATCGATATGTCTTCCTTATCAAGTATTGCTCCCTGTTCGATATGCAGTTCAATCAATGCCGCGACTTCCCCGGGTTGCGTGACGTTTCTCAAAATATTCTCGGGATCGCCACCGATATAGCGAATGCCCTCGCCAAGGCTTTTCTCTCCGAGGCTGGGCAATGCAAACTCGGCTGGCTTGACCGAGCCGTTGAATGATCGGCTGCCAGTCTTGCCACCTTCCTCGTTGGACCAGACAATAATCTCGAGCGGATGATCGGTGACATATTCGGCCTCGTCCAGAGTCCGAGCTACCTCAATGGCTGCCATCGCACCGACAATACCGTCGTAGTGGCCTCCATTTGGCACCGTATCGATATGCGAACCGGTGATAACGGGCGCCAGGCCCGCTACTTTCCCCGCTCGCCGACCAACGAGATTTCCTGCAACATCAATCGTTGTTTCCAGTCCGGCTTCCAGCATCAGAGAAGACAGGTAAGCCAGGGCGTCACGATTGTAGCTGCTGTAGGCCACTCGATCGGAGCCACCAGACGCATTGATACCAAACGTCTTCATGTGCTGCATTGTGGCGTTCAATCGTGTTCCGTCGACGCGAAGTTCGTTCGTGTCGGCGCGCGCGACTACGGAAACTGCGAAAACGGACAGAAAAACAACGGCGAATATCGCAGGCCGGAACGTATATGAAGTTGTGGCATGATTCATGTTAAAACCGTTATCAGGTTATCTTGGAAATTGTTGGTATTTTCAGGCGGAGCGTACCGTGCCAGTGCAAGTAACGCGATTATTTAAGCATATTTTCAGGCTGGGTATTTTATTGCCGGTCGCTATCGCCATACCAACGACATGTGGCGCTGCGGCTGTGGTCGATATGCTTGCAGGCGGTGGTGCTGTCTGGCGTTCACCGGATGTCGGTCACTGGACTTTCTCCGATGGTGAATTGACCGGCACGTCCAGCATATTCGACGGTAAAAAAACGGACCCGTCCGCCAGCGCTTATATTGTTAGCAAGGCGATATTTGGTGGCGATATTTCGGTGTCAATGGAGGTCACTTTCGAGGTCGGCCGTTATCTCGGCATCTACATCGATTTCGGTCAGGATACGCAGACCGGAATGTGGATGGCGACAGGTCATGCTCTGTCTGCAGATGCCGCGGACAACGAAGTCGAACGTGCCTATATAAAGACAGTCGAAGATTCCTTCTGGATCGTCCGTGCGAATGCGGAGCTAAACGTCAATGTGGGCGAGGCACTATCTCTTCGATTTGTAAGAAAAGGTGATGACTACAGCGTGTGGAGCGACGGCAGGCTCATAGCCACCTATCACAAGCCGGGTGGTTACCCGGCTGGACCGCTGCAGTTGCGGCTGGTCAATGCAAAAGTCCGGATTCATCAATTAGAGGTACGGTCCGACTGGATGAAGTAGAGTAATACAGTGGTTGATAAGAACATCTGGGGGATGTCAATAATGAAAATAATCGAACGGCTTGCGGCTGGGCAGGCAATTGCAATTGCGCTGGTCCTGGCTTTCACGCTACCCGCTTTCGCGCAGGACGAAGATCCGCAGATGATTCCTGCACCCGACCGCAAAGCCGGCGAGGGGGAGGGGCCATTTGAGCGACTCATAATTCGTGGTGCGACGCTGATTGACGGCACCGGGGCGCCACCGATCGGGCCGGTTGATATTGTTATCGAGGGCAATCGTATAACGAAAATCAAATCTGTTGGCTATCCCGGATTAGCGATTGATGACGAAAAAAGACCGCAGGATGCGACCCGGGAAATAGATGCCCATGGATCCTACGTCATGCCTGGCATCATCGACATGCACACCCATACCGGTGGTAGTACCAAGGCGCCCGAGGCCGAGTACAGTTATAAATTGTGGATGGGGCACGGGATTACAACCATTCGTGGTGTGCCAAGTGGCAGTCTTGAATTCTCGCTGTCAGAAAAAGTCCGTAGTGCCAAAAACGAAATTGTTGCGCCGAGAATGTTTTCGTATCACACGCTGGGATCCGGCGAGAAATACGAAGACGTAGATATTCTGACGCCGGAAGATGCGCGGGAATGGGTTAAGTATGTTGCACGCGAGGGTGTAGACGGGCTAAAACTCGGCGCACACCGACCGGCAATAATGCGGGCATTGCTCGACGAAGCGAAATTAAACAACCTTGGCAGCACCGCTCATCTCGGTCAGATGGGTGTGGCGCAAATGAATGCTCAGGATGCGGCGCGTCTCGGTCTGGATACCGTCACTCACTATTATGGTCTGTTCGAGGCCATGTACGAAAATAACGACGTCCAACCGTGGCCCGTGGACATGAACTACAACAACGAACAGCATCGTTTCGGCCAGGTAGCGCGACAATGGAAGCTGATTGCGGGGCAAGGTTCAGAAAAGTGGAACGCGCTGCTTGAGGAATTCAAAGCTCTGGATTTCACACTGGACCCAACTTTTACAATCTATTCGGCAGGCCGCGATGTCGAGCGCACACGCAACGCAGACTGGCACAATAAATACACACTACCGACACAATGGGACTACTACACGCCCAATCGTGAAAGTCACGGTGCGTATTGGTTTGACTGGACAACAGCCGATGAAATTGCGTGGAAGAATTTCTACCGCGTCTGGATGCAGTTCGTAAACGATTACAAAAACATGGGTGGTCGGGTGACGGTAGGTTCGGACTCCGGTTTCATATATCAGTTGTATGGTTTTGGCACCATCCTGGAAATGGAGATGCTGCAAGAGGCGGGCTTCCATCCGCTCGAGGTAATTCGCGCTGCAACAATGCACGGAGCACAGGCCTTGCATAACCCCAGCGGCAAGGAGATCGAGTTCGGCGTCGTTCGCCCTGGATTACTCGCCGATCTCATCATCATTGACGAAAACCCGCTACAGAATATGAAAGTCCTGTACGGCACGGGCGCAGTTCGACTGAGTGATGAAAGTGGAAAACCGGAACGCGTTGGTGGCGTCAAATATACGATCAAAGACGGTATCGTTTATGACGCGAAACAGCTGCTGGCCGACGTGGCAGCAATGGTTGAAAAGCAAAAGGCTGAGCTTGGAGAGCTAAAGAGGTACTAGGACTGCTGTCTTGCAGGATCACTTTTTGATGCGGCATCTGACATTACGATATGTATGAGGCGAGTTCGAATGCCCGCTTCGCACTCGTTAGCGGCCCGTGGGTTGCTATGGTGGTGGCAGGCTGCAGTTGACCCAATGCAGCCCTCCAGACTATCGCCACGTGCTGCGGCGATTGACTTTATTCGGAGACCGCAATGACGGAAAAGCTCGAAATACGCGACAGCGTGTCAGCCGATTTCGGCGCGATTGAGTTGCTGTATCCGGATGCTTTCCCGGACGAGGATTTACTTCCACTAGTACGAGATCTATTGTCGGATACAACGGTCGCAACATCGATCGTCGGAGAAATAGACTCCAGAATTGTTGGGTACGTGATCTTTTCGAAGTGTGGCGTGACCGGGGAACGAGTCAACGCTATGCTGCTTGGACCGCTGGCGGTTACACCCGCACGGCAAGGGCAGGGTATCGGGAGTGCATTGGTGCGTGCCGGTTTGCGGCAGTTGAAGGACAAGGATGTGCGCTTTGTATGTGTACTGGGTGATCCTGCTTATTACGGACGCCTGGGATTTTTGCCGGAATCCTCGATTAGTCCGCCATTCGGTTTGCCGGAAAAGTACGATGGCGCGTGGCAGTCACAATATTTGTGCAATATGGGGGCAGCGTATTCGGGAGAGTTGTCCGTCCCTAAACAATGGCGACAGCCGTCGTTATGGATTCCTTGATACGTCCGCTTTCGGGAAAAGCAGACGTTTTGATTTTCGGGTACGCAAGAGCGATTCCGGGGTGGGTTTGAACTGCAATAAGAAGTTTTGATGCCTAAAGTGGATATTCTGCCCAAAATGAATAAGTCATTAACTGTCGTTCTGGTCGCCGTATCCACGCTCTTAATTTGTGCGTGCCAATCGCTATCGGTGGCGTCCGATGCGTCGACTGCATCGATAAATGAAACCCGGCAAATCAAGGTGCTCACCTCCGGCGGATTTACGGCTGCCTACAATATTCTGGCACCGCAATTTGAACGGACTACGGGCTTCATTCTGGTTACGGCCTATGGCGCCTCTTCAGGAGGAGCGCCGAATTCCATCCCGTCACGACTGTCCAATGGCGCGGTGGTTGACGTAATCATTCTGTCGAGATCGTCACTTGATAACCTCACCGAACTTGGCGAAGTGCACCCGGACTCCAGGGTTGATCTGGTTCGCTCGGGAATTGGCATGGCAGTTCGCAGCGGTTCACGGAAACCTGATATCAGCACAAAAGATACATTTATCGAGACTGTGCTGCGTGCGGAATCGATTGGCTACTCAGCAAGCGCTAGTGGCACCTATCTATCGACGGTATTGTTCCCCCAGTTGGAGATTTGGGAACGGATCGAACCAAAGAGCAGACGAATACTGAGTGAACGTGTTGCAAGTGTCGTAGCACGAGGTGAGGTTGAAATCGGATTTCAACAAATAAGTGAAATTTTGCCTATTGCGGGCGTGGACTATGTTGGGCCTATACCTGACGATGTTCAAAAGATTACGACATTCTCCGCAGGTATCACGCAGCGGGCGCAAAATTTATCAGGTGCAAAATCCTTGATCGAGTTTCTGTCTTCAGAAGAAGTCGCAGAAACCATAGCGGCAACAGGGCTGATACCCGTTGTTTCAATCAGAGAAGAATAATCACTGAATAGTGGCCGCTTGTAGCCGAAAGCAGACCCAAAACTGGCGCAAATCTGACTGTCCAGGGTGTCCGCATTCCATCATTAGGTAGCTATTGGGCTAAACTGACACAAAACGTTCGTTAGTGATCCAATGCTGCCGTCCGATGATTTGCTAGAGGCGCAGATATTCGGGTCAATAATGACAGAACGGGAACGACCTTTGAGGATCAAGTCATGTCAATTCAGGAGTGGGCGGCAATCGCCGAGATAGTCAGTGCGGTTGCTGTGGTCGCATCGCTCATATATCTGGCTGTTCAGATTCGTCAGAATACGAATGGTTTATCGATGAGCTTAAGATCCACGGAGCTTGCCGCATTCGAACGAAATGTAGAGGCGGGCAATCGCATTCGTGAAATATTTATTCTAAATTCTGACGTATCGGAGTTGTACGCGCGGGGCTTGAAGTCTTACGCAGATCTCGGCGACAGCGATAGAATGAGATTTGGTATGGTTCTCAGTAATGTGTTTTCGGCATTGCAGGGCGCGTACGTTCGGCAGCTGGCGTACGGCAATGACCCGGCCAACTTTGCTGGCAGCGAACGCACGCTGGATTCCTTGATCAGGCGCCGCGGTGTTCGCGATTGGCTGAGCCGCAACAATCCCGATTGGCGCCCACAATTTGCCGCGATGGTGCAGCAGAGGGTCAAGATGTTTGAGGATGCGGCCGAAAATGCCTCGGCCGCAGGATAGCAGCTCAGCTCTATAGGAACCGATGAGTGACTGCTGATGACCCAATGCGGACACTGGATTTACGGTGTTAATCAAAGGTGAGGAATGACTGGACCAGTAAGATCTGTTGTATTCCGCCTCTTTATCTTCTGGACGCTTACAACGTCGGTCGCGGTTGCAGAGGAGAGCTACACGATTGCCGTCATCGGTACCGGCAACATGGGTAGCGCCTTGGGCCAACAGCTTGCGGGCGTCGGTCACACTGTGATTTACGGTAGCCGGGACCCATCGCGTGACAAGGTAAAGGAGCTGGTGGCTGCAACAGGCGCTGGTGCTTCCGCGACCACACAACGAAACGCCGCCGAGCTGTCTCAAATCATTATCCTCGCCGTACCGTGGCCTGCAGTGGAATCACTCATGCCACAGTTGGGGGATCTGTCCGGGAAAATCATTATTGACATCACTACCGGTGAACGCCAGGGAAGCGATGGATACCCTGAACTAGCCGTCGAGACGTCCACATCCGAGCTGATACAAGGATGGGCGCCGACTGCACGAATTGTAAAAACGCCGTTCTCTGGTGCGTCAATGGTGCGTGATCCGCTCAGACACGGGGAACCGACTGTGACTTACATCGCGGCCGATGACCGGGAAGCCAAAGAAGTTGTTGCGCGACTGGCAATTCAGCTGCAGTTCTTTCCGCTGGATGCCGGTCCCTTGCGTATGGCTCGAACGATTGACCATCTTGGTCTGCTCTATCTCACACCCATGATGCAGGGGCGAGCTCACACCTGGGATATGTTGCCGCGTGTCGATATGGACTTGTCCTGCGTATCAACGGACAGCTGGTTCGATCAGGTAAAGGATGAAGGCGATTTGGCCAGCTTCCCGAACCTCGATGCTGTCAGCATGCAGTGCCCAGAGAGCATTTCATCCACCCCGTAAGCACTACCTCGTTTTACCGTTGCAAGTATCTGCGAGTGGCTTCTTCTGGCCGAAAGCGGCGTGTCGTTTTGCCCGAATATTGGTGAATCGAACGGTAGCTATCATACTGAGGGGACGCTGATGACCCAAAGTGGGCGTTCGCTTATGTGGAAATATTCGAGCGCGGATTGACCCCTGCCTACGTCGAATAACGTTAGTTATATTGGGCAGTTTGCGAGCAAGTCGATCTATGGTTCTTGGTAACGGCGGCAAATGGAAACCGATCCACATCACAAGGAAATCCGATGGCTCAGTTTGACATCGAGTATCGTTTTTCTTGCGCAACTTGGGCTCTTCGTCCTAATTGTTGCATTTCATTATGAGCACGTGGGGCTGCTGTTGATTGGATCGGGCCGCGGAATAGTGTTCTTCGCGCCTTTGGCTGTGGCCGTTGTCTTTATCGTCAGGCTGGTTTACTTGAGATTCACTGCCAACGCCCTAATTCCATTCGTTGACGGGTGGCTTATCCAGCTATCAATATTGAGTCTGTACATCGGCATGTTCATCATCCTCTGATTACCGAAGCTGATCGAGGCGCTCCGGGTGAGCTGAATGGGCGCCCCAATAGCCAACTGGAACTGGTAGTGGTGTCCATTTACTTTCCGAAAGGCATAGATCAGCGAGTTGGATGTATGTATCACCGCCCGCTTGTGACCCAAAGCTGACATGCGAAAATGACCAGAATAGTGCTCGGATAAATTGAGTTTGCGATGCTTCGAGTTCGCGCCTTTAAGAGAAAGGACCGAATTTGTTGTTCAACACAACAAATCCGGCGCCGTCCATCCAGCTCATCTGTTTCAAGAGGTCGTGAGCGTGAACTCCACGGGCAACGATTTCGAAATAACGTCGTAGACCGGAGAGAACAGCGCCATTTCTGTTAGCTCAGCCACACTTGCCTTGCTCTTGACGCGCATATCAACTGTAACTTTGTTGAAACCCTTACGTACATCGTCGGCAAGGCCGAAGAGTCCGCGGACATCCATGTCACCCTTGTAAGAAGACTCCACGGCTTCGATCTCAATGCCGCGCACGGCCGCATGATTCACAAGGGTTCCGGTCAGGCAGGTAGCTAGCGCGTGCAAAAGATACTCCATTGAGTTCGGTGCACGATTCTGACCCGAAGCAATCGGCGGCTCGTCGGCGTCGAGCGTGAATGCTTCTTTGCGCGTCGAGTCTTCGGCGTTACCTGCGAAAAATCCCTGTATTTTACTTCGGCTTAGTTCGCCTTCAATCCACTGGTTGGTGGCACGCCACTGAAATTTGGCGTATTCGGTGTCCGCCTCAATTGAGCCGATCACGTTCATAAGCTGGCCGACGTCGACGCCGTTAGTCATATCTTGTTTTCGTTCAATTGCAATGCTGGTTGTCATTTCATCTCTCCTGAAAGGTTGGTGTTAGTGACGGATTGCGATCGTCACAGAGCATGGTAGGGAGTTGGCCGACTTGCCCGATACTGTAGGATGTGTAGTATCTAGCTACATATTCTGTAGTTAGTGTCAGCACAAGGAGGGACTGCAATGGCGGGCTACGGACAATTCTGTCCAGTTGCGAAGGCCACCGAGCTTATCGGCGAAAAATGGACGTTGCTGGTATTGCGTGAGCTTCTATTGGGTACGACACGATTCAATGATTTTCAGCGCGCGATGTCACGCATGTCACCGACGCTGCTTGCCAAAAGGCTCAGGCACCTCGAGAAATTCGGCATCATCATTCGCAAGAAACTTTCTGGTCAGAGAGGTTATGAGTACCGCCTGACTGCAGCTGGCAAGGAGCTGGCCCCGCTGATCGAAGTCCTGGCGGTCTGGGGTATGCGGTGGGCGCGCAACCAGCTAACTGATGATGAACTCGATGTCGAATTTCTGATGCGGGAACTTCAGCGGCGGATGCAGACTGAGCATTTGCCCGATGGCGAGACTGTGATCTGCTTGATATTTGATGAACTCAAGAAGCACAGGACCTGGTGGCTACTCGCCGACGGCGACGTTGTTGATTTATGTACCGAGGACCCGGGGAAAGACGTCGATCTTTATATCAACTCGAGTGTGCGGACAATCGTTGAAGTCTGGGAGGGTGATCTCGACATGCGGATAGCGCTACGAAACGGATCGGTCAAGGCACACGGATTGCAACATCTTGTTCGCACGATGCCGGATTGGTTTGGCGTTTGCTTGTACAAGGAGGTGCGACGGGGCGACCCCGAACTCATGCATCGAGTCGCCGAATGAGAGTCGCTACCCCGTTACAAATAGTCGATATCTCCTAATTGAAGGAGGCTTTTCACCGATAGGTGGTGACTAGTGCTCGCCTGCTTATGGCCGAAAGCAGCCGGTGGCGTTGAGTGGCGAGTGACCGCTTTTGACCCAAAGCGGTCATTCACGTCATGAAGTTTTGTGTTCTATAAAACTTGCACGATTGCTCAAAATTTGCACGAAAATTGGATAATCAATTAGAATTGACTCGCTCCGAAAAAATAGAAAAATAATTGTAAACCGATATCGAATCGGACCTCCTAAATCTCACCGTAAATACTTTAGTAGGTGGCGGGAAACTGCATTTGACTGGCTTTTGTGGCTTGTATTTTGACTTGCCATTAACGACTCCAAAATACCAATGAAGGGGAACTTTATGAAGAAGAAAACCAACTGCATATTGACTGCTGTCCTATTACCGCTGCTGTTAATTTCGACCGCATTTTCACAGGTGCCACCCGTTCAGGAACCGTCTAATGAAACAGATATTAAGAACGCCCTTACTGGTGGTGTACCCATGGGGCGCTGGAAAGAAGGCCTGCTTTTCGAGGGCGTAAGACCAATGCCCTGGTTAAAAAGTGCAGCCAATTGGTTCCCGGGTACCGAAGAAGTTCAGCCTGATGAAATGCGCGTTACGTTTATGGGCTCGGCACCCAATATTCGGCCTGGTCAAATGAACACATCCATTTACGTCGAACTGGGAAATGGCGATAATTTCGTCTTCGATATGGGTGAGGGTGCGGTCGCAAACTACGTTGCCGCACGAGTATCACTCAATCAATTAAAAACCATTTTTATCACGCACCTGCATGTGGATCACTTTGGCTCATTACCCTATCTTTACATGTTCGGTACCTGGGCCGGCGGCTGGCATGAAAACCTGACTATTTACGGACCCTCCGGGCGCACGCCTGAATACGGTACAAAGGAAATGGTTGAAGGAATGAAGAAGATGCTGGGATGGCATCGTGATGCTTTTAGCGTTTTCCCCGTGGGAAAAGGTTGGGACATCATAGTCAATGAATTCGACTTTCGAGACAACGGTGGGACGATCTACGATAAGAACGGCGTGAAAGTCATTCACTGGCAGCGCTCACACGCCAAAGACGGCGCATCCGGATATCGTCTCGATTGGAATGGCATGTGTTTTGTCTGGACCGGCGATGGTCGTCCCAGCCATCTTGATATCAAATACGCGAAGGGCTGCGATCTTTATGTCACCGAACTGCAGCCGGAACTAATGGAAATCAATTCAGGTGTGCAAGGAGTTCCTCCTTTCCTGGCTCGTTATACCGTCGATACGCACCATACTCCAGCCTATGCGTCGGGCTACCTGGCTAACCAAATTCAACCAAGAATGTTCATGACCACCCACATGAACTTTGATCCATTTCTTAACGAGGAAACCGTGGCAGAGGTTCGTGAACACTGGAAAGGCCCGTACCATTTTGGCGCGCCTGACGGAATTGTAGTGAATATGACCAAGGAGTTGGTTTGGGTAAGAGAAGGAATTTTGCCGGACTATCCCAATAGTCGTGCACCACAATTCGATTTCACCAATGGTCAGCTTGTGGTGCCTCATCCGCCAACCAGCCGTGAAGAAATACAGGAACCGTTTGTGCGCGAGCAACAAATTGATCCTGAGAAATACTATCCCGCAGGATATATGCCTCATCTGCTTGAAACCTGGCCTGTGGAGGGCGATCTTGTGGTTCCGATAGAAGCCATGCCAGATAAATTGAGAGACAGCATGGGTGGCGCCTGGAGGCAAAAATTAAAGAATCAGGAAATTCTTGAAGGGCAAAGCGAGCAATAGATCGATCAACAAAACCGCAATCCGGATTGTCAGGAGCTGCACCGCAAAACTATGCCGCACTTGGCGCCCGGTTACGCTTTAGACTATTGGCCGAGTGGCCGCTCTTGGCCGATAGCAGCCGCTGCTGATGGTGAGTGGCGAGTGTCCGGTATACCCGGTGATCTCAACCGATCGATGCAACACCTAGACTCTAAGTATAGAGAGGAGGATGTTGCAGATGAAGCAGAGAACGAGGATTTACTACAACGCAGAGCAGAAAAATTTGATGTGGGATCGCTGGCAGGCAGGTGATTCTCTGCATGAGATTGCTCGCCTTTTTGATCGGGGCCATTCATCAGTTCAAGGTATTTTGTCGCAGACAGGTGGGATACGGCCCGCGCAGAGAAGGCGCTCACGATTAACACTGACGTTGGCAGAACGCGAAGAGATCTCGCGAGGTGTTGTTGCCGGTCAGTCGTTCCAATCAATGGCAGCATTGCTGGGACGGGCGCCCTCAACAATCAGTCGAGAGATTAAGCGCAACGGCGGCCGGCGCCGTTACCGGGCCAACAAGGCTGAGCAGGCATCCTGGGACTGATGGCGCAGCACTGACAACTGTGGTGGATGGACTGTACGCCGACATCACCGTAGAAGAGAGCATGATTGTCGACGCTGAACTTTTTGCAGAGTCTTTTTGTCCTCCCGATACTGTAGCCGTATCCGCAAGCTGTGCGTGTACTGGCGATGGTATTGACATCAACTTCGGCTTGTTAGACCTATGTGTGGCTGGTGATGACGGTACCGGTCAGCAGGGCGGAGCGGCTTTCTGCACTATAGATGGTTTCTTCTTTGACGACTTGCTAGCACTACCAACTGTGTCGGTCAGCGCCACGTGTATTGGCGCTACGAAGGTTGATGGTACTGTGGTGGTGGCGGGCAAGCTGAGTCCTAATGCTGAAGTTCAGAAGGCATCTGGAATGCCAACTAATCTGCAGCGACAGATGCAGGCTGCTCAAGATCGACACGCGGTTCGTGTGAGTAAACTCATAGCTAAGCCTTGATTAAGGGAGGGGTGTGGCTGTCCATAGTCACACCCTCGGTTCCCTTTAAGCCCACGCCAAGTCCCCCTAAATTCTCTTCAATTGTTATCAGTATTCCTTCGCAACTTGCGTCCGCTAATGGCCGTTAGCGGCCCCTCACAAAGCTGCCGGCGAGTGGCTGCTTTCGGCCAAAAGCAGCCACTCAGATGCTAGAATCTGGATTGAATTGAGAGGCTGCTTTTGACCCAAAGCGGACATCGTGCGAATACACTAATTTCTTTTAGTAAGCCTTTTTACCTCTGCCAGCCCCGTAACACTCTCGTCTGCGCTATGCCAAATGTTCGCGAGTGCTCCGTACGCCTCTAGTGAC
>PVMK01152292.1_pt1 | contig 26563 bp, 27 predicted proteins | sample 1853481 | NCBI WGS metagenome assembly PVMK01 (sample SAMN08533507, study PRJNA380276) | Marine sediment metagenome, whole genome shotgun sequencing project. | reverse complement strand
TTGAGCCCGGTACCTATGATCATAGTGAGGTGCAGTTTTTCGTCACCACCGACCGGTCAGCAGATTTGTCCTTCAGCTTCAGGACTACCGTCGGTGGCAGATTTGGCGGCGATCGCGTCAGTGTTGCACCGACCGTTGATTACCGTATCGGCGATAAATTCAGCTCCAGCTTGTCGGTCAATTACAATGATTTCGATCTGCCGGGTGGAGAATTCTCAGTCACATTAACGAGGCTGCGGCTTTCCTATTCTTTTACACCCAAGATACTCCTGCAGGCCTTGCTGCAATATAACGACGACGACGAGGTATTCGGCACCAACCTGCGTTTCTCCTGGCTACGGACGGCAAATACGGGTCTTTATCTCGTTTATAACGAATTTGATGAACGCGGGGTTGATGCACTGCCGAAAGGTCGCGAAATCATCCTCAAATACAGTTATATGTTTGATGTGTTTAACTAGAGCTGTAGAGCTGGGGTCGGAGTAAAAACCCCACTGGCACTGTCATGGGCTGGCAACCAGCTTCTTGGGGTTTTTACTCCGACCCCCGTGTTGTTTAACTAGCGGGAGAGCAAGCATGCCACATTTACCACCACTTTCACGGGACGCAGTTCCGGAATTCAAAGAACGTTTCGACCACTACGAGAATACCCGTGGCTTCATTCCAAACAGCATCCTGACGATGTCCCGGCGACCGGGAATCGCCAAGGCGTTCATGCAGTTGAACCAGGCGGTTTTATATGAAGGCACGGTCGATGAAGAGCTTAAAATGCTGGTCAGCCTGATTGCCAGCCAGGCGGCCGGCTGCCGGTACTGCCAGGCACATATGGCCAATCTTTCCTCTATTTACAAGGCATCAGACAAGAAGATTGCAGCGGTCTGGGAGTTTGAAGACAACGATCTGTTCAGTGATGCTGAACGAGCGGCGTTGCGGCTTGCAGTTAACGCTTCGATCATCCCCAACCAGGCCATCCAGCAGGATTTTGACGAGTTGGCCAAATATTTTGACGAAGGGCAGGTGGTTGAGCTGGTCGCATCAATCGCGCTGTTCGGTTATCTCAATCGCTGGAACGACACCATGGCGACCGACCTGGAAGAACATCCGGCAAGGGTAGCGCAAAGAACCATTGCTGCCGGTGGCTGGCAGGCCGGTAAACACGGCTGACCGCTACCACTCACCCACGCTGGCCATGGACGCCCACGGCTCTTGTGACGGTAATGAATCGCCGCTTTGCAGCAACTCAATCGAAATACCTTCGGGAGAACGTACAAAGGCCATGTGACCATCCCTCGGTGGCCGGTTAATCGTGACACCTGTATCCATAAGGCGTTGACAGATGGCATAGATGTCATCGACGGCATAAGCCAGGTGCCCGAAATTACGCCCGCCAGTGTAGTCCTCGGGATCCCAGTTCCAGGTGAGTTCGACCTGGGCGGACTCATCACCCGGTGCGGCCAGGAACACCAGTGTAAAACGCCCTGCCGTTGATTCTTGCCGTCCCTGCTCAACCAGGCCAAGTTTGTTGCAGTAGAAATCCAGGGATTCATCCAGGTCGGATACCCTCACCATGGTATGCAGGTATTTCATCTATTATCTCCTTGGGATTATCCATTAGTTTACCTTTTCCGAGAGTTGGGGTCAGAGTAAAAACCCCCACTGGCAATGTCATGGACTGACTATTACGCGTCGGGGTTTTTACTCTGACCCCCGTGATGCCAACAAATATCTTTGGCAAATTATATTGCCGGGGTTAAAATGCGCTGCCTCAAAGCCCGTGGTTGAATCTATGCCCCTTTTACGTCTCGACAACGCCTCATTGCACTATGGAAACCTGGTGTTGCTGGATGCGGTGAACTTCAAGCTCACCAAGGGTAACAAAATTGGCTTGCTGGGCCGTAACGGTGCTGGCAAAACAACGCTACTCAAGGTACTGGTGGGGGAAATCGTACCGGAGACGGGCGAGTGCTGGTTAAGGCCCGGTACCCGTATCGCCTGGTTACAGCAGGGCCTGCCGGACGCTGACGATCAGACGGTTTACGACGTGGTGGCCTCGGGTCTGGCCGAGACTGGTCGCCTGCTGGCCGAATACCATCACCTCGTACAAGATGACCTCCCCGACATGAATGCGTTAGCCCGCGTCCAGCAGCAGCTTGAAGCGCAGGATGGTTGGCGCTTGCAGCAACGTGTGGAGACCACCATCAGCCAGTTGGAATTGCCGGCGGATTCCAGTATGTCGGAATTGTCAGGTGGATGGCGGCGCAGGGTGGCGCTGGCCCGGGCGCTGGTGAGCAAACCGGATATATTGTTACTCGACGAACCCACCAACCACCTCGATATTCCTGCGATCAAGTGGCTTGAAGAACAACTGAGAAACTTCAAAGGCGCCCTGATACTGATCACCCATGACCGGCGTTTCCTGCAAAACGTAGCCAACTGGATGGCCGAACTGGACCGGGGTCACCTGACCTTGTGGCAGGGTGATTACCAGGGGTTCCTGCGCCACCGTGAGCAACAGTTGCTGGCGGAGGAGCGTGCGAATGAACTGTTTGACAAGAAACTGGCCCGGGAAGAGGTCTGGATACGCCAGGGCATCAAGGCCCGGCGTACCCGCAACGAAGGCCGCGTACGGGAGCTGAAAGCCCTGCGCAAGGAACGCAGTGAACGGCGGGAACGCATGGGCAGTGCCGGCTTTGTGGTCGAAGATGCAGCCAGGTCGGGCAAAATTGTGGCCGAGCTTGAGCACGTCGGCCACAGCTTTGGCGATAACCGGGTAATCAACGATTTTTCTACCGTCATACAACGTGGTGACCGGATCGGTATCGTTGGCGCCAATGGCGCGGGTAAAACCACGCTGGTGAAAATCCTGTTGGGCGAATTGGAGCCAACAGCGGGCAAAATTTCACTGGGCACCAAACTTGAAGTTGCCTATTCCGATCAATTGCGTGAACACCTCGAGCCCGAAAAGAACCTGATCGACAATGTCTGCGGTGGCCAGGAGTTTATCGAGATCGGCGGCAGGCGCCGTCATGCCATCTCTTACCTGGGGGAATTCCTGTTCAGCCCGGAACGCGTGCGGATGCCGGTAAAGGCCCTGTCAGGCGGTGAACAAAACCGCGCTGTGCTGGCGAGACTGTTCAGCAAATCCGCCAATCTGCTGGTGCTGGATGAGCCCACCAATGACCTGGATATCGAAACCCTGGAATTGCTGGAAGAAATCCTGCTGAACTTTGAAGGCACCGTGCTACTGGTCAGTCACGATCGGGATTTCATGGATAACGTCATCACCAGCCTGATGGTGCTCGATGGCAAGGGTGGCGTTAACGAATACGTGGGCGGTTACAGCGACTGGGAGGCCCGTGGTGGCAGTTTGTCGGAGGCCCGGGCGGGTGCTTCACCACAAGCAGAGAGGGCTGTAATCGATACCGTTGTTGTGGATAAGAAACAAACGAGCGCCAAAAAAATAAAGCTTTCCTATAAGGACCAGCGTGAGTTGGGGAATTTACCCGGCAAGATCGAGAAACTGGAAAAACAGCAATCAGAACTCGAAGAGGCCATGTCTGCACCCGGTTTTTTTCAATCTGACCATGAACAGGTCCAACGTGTTAGCAATGAGCTTGCTCAGGTGCAGGCGCAACTGAAACTTGCTTTTGAGCGCTGGGACGAGCTGGAAGCCAGTATCTGAATGTAATTACCAGGTTTTGCCCTGGATATTTAACAGTACCTGGTTTTTGTTTATCCAGTAAATACGTCCCACTGCATATGCTTGCTTCATCAAGGCTGAAAGGTTCTGTGGCCAGAGATTGTAGGGCAAAGTTGACGGCTTCCCGTCCTCCGGGTGGCCCTTTTACTTTTTAGTTGTCTGGCTAAACTTATTTAATGATTTAAGTGCTTTTCTTGCAGCCTGCGCGGGTGTCAGTTTCCGGTTGATGACCTGATCCAGGATTTCAGAAATATAATCATCCGACTTCCCCTTGAATGTTTTCGAAAGAATATCAATAGCCTCCCGGAAAATGCGTTGTTGGTACATGTGACGACGGCGTACCAACATGTTATCGGCATCCTGAAGAAAATCAAAATGAGTTTGTATGGCGCCCTGCAGCTTATCAATTCCATCACCTGAAAGACCATTGACCGCTAAAACCAACGGGGTCCAATGATCAGTGGCCTCATTCCATTGGGCGTTCATATGCCGCATATGCACCGCATTTTTAATTTCCATCAAGGTCTTGCTGGCGTCAGTCAAATCACTTTTTGTGATGGCATGGATATCGGCAATCTCCAGCAGACCCGACTTCATTGCCTGGATGTCGTCACCGAGGCCTGGTGCCGAGACTGCAATAATCGTATGTGCCGCCTGCATGATATCAACCTGGTTCTGGCCAGTGCCGACGGTCTCGATGATGATCGTGTTAAAACCGCAGGCATCAAGGACGTCGGTTGCCCTGAAGGCCGCAAGCGGCAATCCGCCCATACTGTTACCTGTTGCAATGCTGCGGATAAAAATATTTTCGTCATGGACAAGCTCGTGCATGCGTATCCGGTCGCCGAGCAAGGCGCCACCGCTTCTGGGGCTGGACGGGTCACAGGCCACAATCGCCACTTTTTGTCCTGTTGATGCCAGGTTTGATGCCAGTTTACTGATCAGCGTGGATTTTCCGGCACCGGCAGGGCCGGTAATCCCGACAAGGTGGGCTTGCCCTGTATGTTGGAATAGCTCTTTTTGCAACTCCTGTGCGTCTTCCCCGGGCTTTTCGACCAGGGAGATCAGACGTGCAATGGCGGATGTGTGACCTTCTAATGCAGCTTGGACCAGATTTTTCAAGACAGAGGTGCTGGTTGGCTCTTAAGGCCGGTATTTACCAGCGATATCAAGAGCTTCCCTGAGTGCCTGCTGGTCACCAATGTGATTGGCCATCAGCAGGATCAGCTTGCAATTGAGGTCATGGCTTTGGGCGGAATCAAGCCCTTCGTGCATGGCTATCAACCTGGAATAGAAATCATCCGGATCATCGATATGGGGTTCGGTACGCAATTTTCCGCTCATACTGATTCTCCAGAGGGTGCTTGCATGGTAGCGCGTGTGACAGCACTGCGGACAGCCTGTGGGTCAAATTTCCGCCAGCGTGCAACCAGATGTTGGTCCGGCCGGAAAAGATGGTAAGAACCAGGTTGTCCATCAAGTCTTTGCCGGAGCAGGCCTTTATGGTCGGCCAGATCCCAGCTACCCGAAGAAATCACGATGGTCTTGACCGGGATGGAATCGTGTTCAAGTTCACTTGCGCCTCGTGGTGCGTTTTTTCTATCTCTTGCAAAGTAAACACCGGTAAATTCTTTACCGATCAATTTCAGAAACCAGCTTTCTTTTCCGTTTACAGTCAGCGGTGCATCTATGCCGGGTGATCCCGGGACCAGTTTGCTATTGAATGTATACCGGTCTGCAGTATTGAGGTTTGAATCAGCATGTATACAAGCGACTGACAAGCGGCCAGAGTTGACAAAACGGCGCGCGAACGGCCATTCACGTGCCAATTCGAGCGCAGCATCGCGGAAAATACGGCTGGTTTCGCTCTTGGGTGTGATGAAATCAGTGGCGCGTGTGGAATTCAAGATGTTTTCCCTGGCAGCTTCTACACGCTCATCATTGTAGGATTCGAGCAGGCTTGCCGGTGCTTTTCCGTTCAGGATCAGTGCAAGTTTCCAGCCGAGATTGTCGACATCCTGGAGGCCGCTATTGGCGCCGCGTGCACCGAACGGTGATACCAGGTGGGCGGCGTCGCCAACAAAAATGACACGGTCATGGACAAAACGGTCCATCTGGCGGCACTGGAAGGTGTAGATGCTGACCCATTCGAACTCGAATTCAAAATCTTCGCCCATCATTGCGCGGATACGCCGGGATACATTCTCCGGTTTGAGTTCTTCTTCACGGTCGATATCCCAGCCTAACTGGAAATCCAGACGCCAGACGTCATCCGGTTGTTTGTGCAGCAATGCGGACTGCCCGCGGTTGAACGGCGGGTCGAACCAGAACCAGCGCTCGGTCGGAAAATCCGCCTTCATTTTGATATCCGCGATCAGGAAGTGGTCCTGGAACGTTTCTCCGCCAAATTCAAAACCGAGTATCTTGCGTATCACGCTGCGACTACCATCCGCGGCAATTACGTAATCACAGTCCAGTTTGTAATCGCCTTCAGGTGTGCTGACAGATACCGTGGCACCGTCGCTTGTCTGCTGGACATTTGTTACCTCGTTCTCCCAGCGAATCCCGGTGAGTTCCCTGATTTCGATCTCTTCGATCAGGTACTCTTCGACGTAATACTGCTGCAGGTTGATAAAGCCCGGGAATTGCTGGTCTTCATCTTCCAGCATGTTAAAGCCGTATACGGGGTCTTTGCGGTCGCCAAAGAACACCTTGCCCAGGTTCCAGGTCACACCCTTGTCCAGCATGCGTTCACCACAGCCCAGCCTGTCCATGATTTCCAGCGCACGCTTGGACCAGCAGATGGCCCGGGAGCCGACGCTGACCTTGTTATCGTCATCGAGAATTATGCTTCGTATTCCCTGCTGGGCCAGGTCGAGACCCATGGCCATGCCGATGGGGCCGGCGCCAACGATGATGACCGGTACATGCGTACGTTCGGCTGAATCCAGCTCATCCGGTCTGTCAAATGCATAAGTCTGGCGAACGTAGCGCATATTTATTCCCCGAGACCGGTTTCCAGATTCGCCCACATGTCTGCATCTCTTTCCGCCGTCCAGATACGCGGGTCAACGATACCGCCGGCCTCGTCATACGCACGGCTGATATCAAAGGGCAGGCAGTGGTCAAAGATAACCCAGTGACCAAAATCCGGTTTCAGGCGCTCGTAAGTCTGTGCATAGATTTCATTGAGGTTCTTGCCAGCCTGGCGGCCTTCTTTGACCGACTGGAACATATTGCGCAGGAATGCCCGGGTACCTTCGATTGCCTCTTTGCACTGTTCCGGTGTTGTCAACGCATCACCGCGTCCCGGTACCAGTGCCATGGGATCAAGTGCTGCAAGCCGTTCCAGTGTTTGTGGCCAGTCGGTCAGATATGCATCACCGGTATAAGGTGTTGCACCAAATTCCACCAGGTCACCACTATATAGAACCCTTTCCTTTGGCAGCCATGCCACCGTATCGCCCTTGGTGTGTCCACGGCCGAGTTGCATCAGCCTGACTTCACGTTTACCCATCCAGACGGTCATCTCGCCTTTGAAGGTCATGGTCGGCCAGGTCAGGCCCGGTACCGACTCGACACCACTGAACAGACGCGGGAAGCGTTCCAGTTCGGATTTGAAATCCTGCTCGCCACGTTCAACAATCAGGTCGTAGGTATCCTGGCTGGATATAACTTCATCGGGCTCATACGCGGATGCACCCAGCACGCGCACGGCGTGATAATGGCTCATGACGACGTATTTGATTGGCTTGTCGGTCACCGTGCGAATTTTCTCGATGACATCACGCGCCATGATGGGTGTGGCCTGTGAATCGATCACCATGACCGAATCATCTCCAATCACGATGCCGGTATTGGGGTCGCCCTTCGGCGGTGTAGGCATACAGGCCATCAGCGAGTTCGGTAAAGGAGATCTGTTTTTCTTCCAGGTCGGCCTGGGATGCAAATTTCTTGGTCATAAAATAATATCCAATAAGTTGGGTCCCGGCTATCGGCCGGGTAAATAAATGCAGTAACAATAATGCCAAAATTACGTGTGTAAATCAGTCCACACGAAGGAGGACAAGGGCTAGCTTCAATATTACCCCAGTCTCACGGATGCTGGCGAAGGACAGATGCGTCTGGACGCCGGGCTGGACTGAAACCAATAGCCATAGCTATTGGTTGAAGGAAGCTCAAGTTCAGGCGTATCTGGACGAGCTAGGGCCGGGATACTGGGGTAATATTGAGGCTCTTTTAACGCGACCGCTTGTCAACAACGCGTACCGCTTTACCCTGGGAACGGTCGACACCACCTACATCACGCAATTCGATGGTGGACGTCACACCAATAAATGACTTGATGTTATGTGCCAGTTCTTCTGCAACTGAAGCCCGCTCATTGTCCGGCAATTGATTGTATTGCGGGCTGAGTTCAACCAGCACGCGAATCTTGTCCATCTGTTTTTCAGTGTACAACTCAATCTGGTAATGAGGTGAGCATTGCTTCAGTTTAAGTATCTCTTCTTCGATCTGGGTTGGAAACACATTGACGCCGCGTATGATCATCATGTCATCGGATCGTCCGGTGATCTTGTCCATGCGACGCATGCTACGGGCCGTAGCCGGCAATAAACGCGTCAGGTCGCGTGTGCGGTACCTGATGATGGGTAATGCTTCTTTGCTCAGGGAGGTAAAAACCAACTCACCATACTCCCCGTCAGGCAGGACTTCACCGCTGGCGGGGTCGATGATTTCAGGGTAAAAATGATCTTCCCATATGGTTGGCCCGTCCTTGGTTTCGAGACATTCACTGGCAACACCAGGGCCAATTACTTCCGATAACCCATAAATATCGATGGCATCAATGCCACAGCGGGTTTCAATCTCTTTGCGCATCGCCTCTGTCCAGGGCTCCGCACCAAAAAGACCAAGCCGCAGTGAGGAGTTCGCCGGATTGACGCCCTGGCGATCAAATTCATCGGCGAGATTCAACATGTAAGATGGCGTAGCCATGATGATGTCGGGTTTGAAATCCTGGATCAGTTGTACCTGGCGCTCGGTCATTCCGCCCGACATTGGAATAACCGTTGCACCTAAACGTGCCGCCCCATAATGCGCACCCAGTCCACCGGTGAACAGGCCGTATCCATAGGCAACGTGAACCATATCGCTTTTCCTGCCGCCCGCAGCACGGATTGACCTGGCACACACATCGGCCCACATGGTGATATCTTTCCTGGTATATCCCACCACGGTCGGTTGGCCGGTGGTGCCACTGGATGCATGGATACGTACGACATCCTCCATTGGTACTGCGAACATACCAAAGGGGTAGTTTTTACGCAGGTCCTGCTTGGACGTGCAGGGGAACCGCGCGAGGTCGGAGAGTGACTTGAGCTCCGCCGGGTGTACGCCTGCCGCGTCGAAGGATTTTCTGTAGTGCTCGACATTGTCATAGGCATGTTGCAGGCTCCACTGCATCCGGCTCAATTGCAGTGCCTGTAATTCATCCAGGCTGGCCTTTTCAATGGGCTCAAGTTTTGAATGGTCAATTCTGTTCATAATTTTTCCTGAACTGGCCCGATTTCGGACTGTATCCATTGTGCAGCAAATGACTCTGCTTCGTTGTGTGCCCGTTCGCTGTTGTCGGTCACCGAGAACCAATAGGCGCAGACCAGGTTGGCCAGCATTGCAAATAGTGTCGGGTAACGGTAGGGGAAGATTGGCTGCTCAAAGCCGAACATGGTGACCCAGACGGTCGGGCCCAGCATCACCAGACCCAGTGCGGTGGCAAGACCTGCATAGCCTCCGGCCAGTGCACCACGGGTAGTGAATTTTGACCAGTACATGGATAGAAACATGACCGGAAAGTTTACGCTGGCGGCAATCGCCAGGGCGATCAATGCAAGTACTGCTACATTTTCGCCCTCGAGCAGGATTGCCAGCGCCATGGTGGTCAAGCCGATCACCAGCGTTGTAATACGGGAAATCCGTAATTCTGTGTCGCGGTCGGCATTGCCATCTTTTATTACATTGGCATACAGGTCATGCGACACAGCGGCGGCGGCAGACAGGGTCAGGCCAGAAACCACGGCCAGTATGGTCGCAAAAGCAACGGCTGAGATGAAGCCAAGAAACAGGTCGCCACCAATGACCTTTGAAAGGTGAATCGCGGACATATTGGTGCCACCCAACAGACTGCCGTCAGCATTCAAGAACTCGGGGTTATTGGTGACATAGACCACCGCACCCATGCCGATGATAAAAATCAGACTCTGGAAATAACCAATAAAGCCGATGGCGTAAGCCACTGAACGCCTGGCCTGTTTTGCGTTCGGCACGGTGAAAAAGCGCATCAGCACGTGTGGCAAACCTGCGGTGCCGAAGACAAAAGCCAGGCCGATCGAAATAATCGTGATAGTGTCGGTGAACATCACACCCGGTGCCATGATGGCCGACCCTTTCGGGTGCTCTCTAACAGCGGCGGTCAGCAGGTCGCCAAAATCAAAATTCATCATCGACATCACACCAAAGCCGATGATGGTGCCGCCAACCAGCAGCAGCACGGCCTTGATGGTCTGGATCCAGGTGGTTGCAAGCATGCCGCCGAACATGACATAGAGCGTCATCAGCACGCCCACCAGCACCACCGCAACCTCGTAGGGCAGGCCGAACAGGATCTGGATCAGGGCGCCGGCGCCGACCATCTGTGCCAGCAGGTAAGGGATCGCGACCGCCAGCGAACCAATTGCAGACATGGTCCTGACCGGTTTGCGTTCCAGCCTGAAGGCGACCACGTCAGAAAATGTGTACTGGCCAAGGTTACGCAGGCGCTCCGCCACCAGTAGCAGGATGACCGCCCATCCCAGTGTGCCACCGATGATGAACAACATGCCGTCCATACCGGTGCTGTAGACCAGTGCGGTGACCCCCAGAAAGGTTGCCGCCGACATAAAATCGCCGGCGATGGCAAGCCCGTTTTGCATCCCGCCTATGCTTTTGCCGGCCGCGTAAAAATCCGAGCGGGTTTTGGTTCGTTTTGATGCCCATACAGTTATCGCCAGGGTGACACCGACAAACAGAAAAAACATGATGATGGCAGTGGTGTTCATCGCGCATTCCCTGCTATTTTTTGTTCCAGAGGTTCAAAAAAGCTGTTGGCAATCCACACGTAAACAAGGGTCAGGAAAAACGTCAGAAATAGGATCGCATAGCCCATTACAATACCCACCGGTACCACTCCGCCACTGAAAACGGGCCGGGCAAGAACTGCGGGGGTATAGACAGACATGAGTCCGAATATAAGGTAAAGCCCAAGTAAAACAAGCAGAAACGACCATGCTATCCGGCGACGCACGCTCACCAGTTTCTGGAAGTCCTTATTCTCCATAATTTCTTTAGCTGATTGCGCTAACATACTCGTGTTCCTTTAATATGATCACTGCGGGGGCCGAGGCCTGTTTCTTATGTCGTCATCGAAAAATACCAGTCGTAGCAGAGACCTTGGAAAGCCCGATGCCCGCTTCAGGGACCCCTCGGCTTTTGGCCACCCCGTCTGGCTGGAAGGGCTGACAGCCTTATGTCGCTGCATCGGCTCACCGAGCTTTGAATCATGTTTGCTTAAGTTACTTAACAAGGTGACACCGATAGATCATTGTGTCGTCTTTACCTTTGGTGAAGGTGGTGCGGGTCACCTTTTCACGCATGGCAGAATGCAGGTCGAAGAAGCACAGCAGCTTGCCGATGATTACGTCAAAAACTTCCATCAGCAGGATCCGAATTTTGCCCGGGTTTCCGGTGCTATTGAAAGCTGCGAAGACTCCCTGATTCCGCTTGCCACGGAAGAAAAATCGGCTGTTGCAGATAAATTTGCCTCTGACTTTGCCTACAAAAACCACTTTTTTGACCGTCATGACCTGGTTGACAAAGCTTCGACCATTGGCAAGGTGGAGCAGGGTAGCGTGTACTGCAATTTCTATCGTATGGGCCGCTCCGGTCCCTATTCGAAGAAAGAATGGCAACTGCTCGAGTCTATCCTGCCACTGGTTACGACCCTGATATCCACGCACTACCGCATACTCCAGTTGAGTTCTGCAGATGAACATCGCCCGTACCGGACTGCGCGCAGCCTGGTGCATAACATCATCAGCAAGAATGCATCTCCGTTTTCCCAGTTAACCCCGCGTGAGAGGGAAGTTTGTGAACGTATTTTATTAGGCTACACATCGGTTGGAATTGGCCTGGACCTCAATATTGCGCAATCCAGCGTGGTAACCTACCGGCGCCGTGCTTACGAGAAACTGGATATTTCTACCCAGAACGAATTGTTTACGCTGTGCCTGACAGCCAGCCAATATCATCTGCTTGACTCATAAATTTACTGCTTTCATTCGAGTACCGTATTTGTTCCCATAATTTCAATTTGAGCCATCAAGTCCATACGTACTGCGGTGACATTGGCCAACGGCTGTCGATGCCGGGTAATTTCTTCAGTCGTATATGGAATAAAATCAGCCGGTAATTCCCCCGGGCTGAAGTTTTCAAGAATCCAGTTGAGCACGCCCGCCACTTGCTCATCGGTCAGTGCAGATTGTGAGGTGCCGGGAACCCTGATCAAAAACTCACGCCCGCCTTCAACGTGCAAAAAACGTCCTATCTCCTGTTTGAGTGCGGGCACTTTGTCCGGTGTTGCTGCCCCATCGGCCAGGTGACAGCCCTGACAATGCATAATGTAATTGAACTGCGCTGTGGACATTTCATCCGCCTGCACGGTCATGCAAATGAATAACAATGCCGTACTGCCGATAAGCGCCCTCGTGATTTGACCGTACATCAGGTTTTGCACGTCAGGACTCGGCTACAGCCAGTCCAAGCACCACGGCGGTTGAGCAATTGTAGCTGACATCCACGGCAGAGCCCGCACACCAATTGATGTCGTTGGACAGGAAGGGCTGGTATACGGGCCGGTCACCTTTATTGGTATTACACAGGCAGCGGCCACAGCTGGATTTACCGCAACAGTCGTTGTAGGAGATGATGTAATCCTTGCCATCTACCGGGTTGGTACAGGTGCCAATCCAGGTGATCGGAGAAACGGTGGTTCCAGGGGGGCAGGTGCTGTAACTGCCACCACAACAATCGCACAGAAAGCCGTCAATGGCACAATAACGCCAGTAGTCGCAGCTTTGGGGGTCTCCGCTTTCACCCGGTGCCGGGGGGCGTGAGTTATCGTTGGCGCGTGCCACGGGTAACAATGGCACCGCAGCGGTTCCAAGCATCAATGTACCAACCCTGGCGATAAAGCTTCGGCGCGAACTTTGCCGCGCTACGGATCTCGCAGAATTCTCAGAAAATTTATCCAGCCATTTCATATACGGTTCTCCGCTGACGCTAACATCTGTTACGCAACATCCTGCTCTTGCTTGTGTTGCTGTTGTTGTACTTTGAGGAATTCCTGGATCGAAGCCACACCCTGTAGCCTGGCTTCGAACAGGCTTTCGATATGCTCCCTGCTATTGACCAGTCCCCGGGCACACAGGACGCCCTTTTCATCAATCAGTGCTGCAAAGGGCAACTTGGCAACCTGCATCGTCATGCCAAGCTGTGGTGACAGCACATAGGGCCAGGATTCCATCTGTTGCTTTTTCAGCCAGGCGCGGTGCTCGTCAATGTCACCATCGCTGGCCAATATGATCTCAAGCCAGTCGGTCTCACTTTTACGCATGGCTTCAAGCACCGGCAGCAGGGTTTTGCAAACCGGGCAGGTGGGTGACAGGAAGAATAACAGTGTGCTCTTGTTGTCCTTGCGTTCGCCACCGATTTTGAGCGCCCGTCCATCCATCGTGTGCAGGTCGAGTACCGGTGCCAACTCGCCGGTTTTCAGGCCTTTGCCTGACATCAGAGCACCTGCCGGTGCAACCCGCTCGTATAAAACACCAATTTGACGAACCAGCGCGAACACCACCGCCACCAGCACCAGCACAAGTATCCAAAGCAGGATATTGGAGATGATAAGCGTATTGGTCATGTGCCGCTCCGCAGCGCCGCCAGGCGTGGGGCCTGGGCAAGTAATTGATTAAAACCCAGGTACAGCCCGCTGGCCACCAGCACGCCGAATAAAATCGTAAACATGTCCAGCCAGTTCAGCGACCGGCTGGCAGTGGGCTCCATGGCGAGTACAACGAGGCCTAGAAATACCAGGTTTCGGCCTACCAGCCACCAGGACAGGGCCTGGGTTGTCGCGGGACCATTGCAGCCGCAATCGATATCACGCCGGCCCCGGTACAGGTTGATGCTGATACCGGCTGCGTAAACAGACAATAAGGCGGCAACAATCGTCAGGCCTGCAGCTTGTGTACGGGGAATAAGCAATGTAATTGCAGCAGTTAACTCCAATATAATCAATGCTATTGAAGATATAGGTAATAAAACAGATGGGATTAATTGGTAGTCATCCATGGCCGCCCTGAAAACCGCAGGCGCTTTTAATTTATGCATCGCAGCCACGCCAAACAGCAGGGACATGCAGATGCTGATAATGACTGTAATGACAGGATCCATATGTGTTGTGTATAAGCCTTATGGCGTTTGCATGATGGTTGGTGTGAAGCCGATTTCACCGACGCTACGCAGATGTTCTCCGCTGCCGGCGTCATAAATATCCAGCGTCGGGTTGGCGATAAAGATGGAAAACATCAATGGTTTGTCATCCTTGCTTACCTGGATGGAGGTCGCAAGATTGTCGAGTTTAATTTTCCGGACCTGTTGTTGCTTTTTAAGGTCATAGACCCAGACATCCTGCCCCGGGTCCTTATGGGTATCATCGCCTCCCTGGTGCATCAATGAATATAAGCTACCACTGCCCTGGTGCACTGCGAGGTGCTGGATACCACCGGGGCGCCAGGACGCCTCACGTTCTGCATCGCTTAACAAGGACCAGGTCTTACCCGGTTTGGGTAATTCACCGGATACATCAACCGGGTAGACATTACCCTTGAATGAAACAAATACCCAGGTATCACCCCAACGTACGGCCTTTTCGGTAACCCAATCGGCTTTGGGGTCAAAGAACGGGTCGTTACGTTGCTTGTTAATGACCTCACCCTTGTCATTCAATGTCACGGTCATCAGGCTGCCATCGCCACACAGCATATTGAAACGCCGGTCGCCGGAAGGCAGCACCAGTGCGCAGCCTGCCGTGTCGGTTTCAGCCACGAAACGGCGTTCTTTCAAATCGATGACACTAACCGATTGTGCTGGTGTGAAGTTATAGACAATCAGGAAACGATCATCGTCGGTAATCGAGGAATAATTCAGCGTTGGCATGGCGGCAAAACGCTTTGGTGGAATGATGACTTCACCGGTGGGTTTGAGTTCGCGGGGGTCATAGAAAGTAATGACATCAGTACGTTCACCGCGCGTGCCCCGGGAAAAGTAGGTTTCCGGTGAATAAATCTGCGAATAATCCGATGGCAGCGCCAGTGCGATAAAACCCAGGCCCGTGCTCAGCATACCGAGGAATTTTCCTGAGTCGCCATCGACCAGGTATGACTTGCCGTCCGCCATGTGATGAAAAACAATGTCGTTGACCCACACCCAGTGCGGGTTGGGCTCAGCAGGCAGGACGATTGATGGGGGCATGCCCTCGGGCTTGACCTGGGTCTGTCCGATGACAGGCAGGGATAAAATCAGCATAAGAAGAATCAGTTTTCTCAACATAAGCCACACCTTGAATTGATCCCAAAATAATGAACACCAAAAAAGCGGGCGAGGACAGGGCCCGCGCCCGGTTAGTTTAAGCATAAATCAATTTGCCCATCATTTGAAATATGAAAACGCCATCATGCAACCAATACTAGCTTACAGAATCCCCACCCACTGTCACTACAAAAGAGGACACCAGGCTTCCTACACAACCTCGCCACCGGCGACGGCGATGGCCTGGCCGGTGATGGAAGCAGAATTCGGGTGACATAACCACAGGGCGGTTTCTGCGACTTCCTGCGGCTTGATCAAGCGCCCTTGCGGGTTGTTTTTTACCAGTTCGGCCAACGCCTGCTCCCTTTCCATCCCGGTGCTCTCAACGATCGTATCGAGGGAACGGCTGACCAGATCGGTATCCGTAAAGCCGGGGCATATGGCATTGACCGTTACACCTTTTTTCGCCATTTCAAGCGCCAGTGCCCGGGTCAGACCCAGGACCCCGTGTTTGGCGGCACAATAGGCTGACACATACGCGTAACCCTTGAGCGATGCCGTGCTGGCGATATTGATGATCCTGCCATAGCCTGCTTTGGCCATTGCATCGAGCACGGATTTGGTACACAGGTAGGTCCCGGTCAGGTTAACGGCCAGCATCCTGTCCCACAACTCATCGTTCATTTTTGTAAAAGCAGCTGATTCGGCTGAGCCGGCATTATTGACCAGGATGGTCACCGGTCCATTTGCTTCAACCGCTGCAGCAAAGGCCTGGCGGACATCATCCGCGTTGCTTATGTCCACCTGCTGTGCGCTGGCTTTGAGTTGCCTGGACATGTCTGCCAGCCGTGCCTGGTTACGACCCATCAAGGTGACACGCATACCGGCTTTGATGTATTGCTCAGCTATAGCCGCACCAATGCCACTGGCACCACCGGTAATGACGGCGTGCTGTTTTGAGTAATAGCTGTTCAGATTTTCATTGTTGAATTTTTCATTCATTGGGTCCATTCCCGTCAAGAACCATTAGTAATTGCATCATCCGGTTCATGTGCCGAACGGATAATCAGGTAACCGGTGCCAGACAGCAGGACTGCCACGATAACCCCGCACGCGGTTGGCAACAGGCTGTTGTCATATAACAATCCGACCACGTAACCCAGCGCGGATGCAAACGCAATTTGCACAAAACCGAAAACCGATGAAGCCTTGCCAGCGGCTTTCGGTAGCTCTGCTATGGCTCCCATCTGGCTGACCGACAGGCTCAATCCACCGGCCATGAATACCAGGAAAAAGGCCACCAGCAAGGGAATCAGCCGGTGAATTTCAAATAGTGCCAGTATCAGCAGCAAGCCCGCGGCCAGCAATCCAACCAACTGGCCCAGTGCCAAAACCCTGATGGTGCCCCTGCGGCCCACCAGGCGTGAGCTGGTCATTGCGCCCGTGATGTAGCCAAAAACCACCACCATAAAGGTATAGCCAAAATATTCCGGGGCCAGGCCCAGCAAACCGATTACCAGGAACGAAGATGTGGAGATGTAGCAGAACATGGCCGCGTAGGTTGCTCCACCGCACAATGCAAAGCCGACAAAACTGCGATTGCCCAGGCACAGCGGGAACTGGCTGAAAATACTGCTCAGTTTCAGAACTTCCGTACCAATTGTTTTGCATGACTCCTGCAGGCGGGTGACGCCGATGAAGGTCAAAATACCCAGCAGCAACAGCAGTACAAAATGTGACCGCCAGTCAAAGAAGTACAATAACCAGCTGCCGAAGACCGGTGCAATCGCCGGCACCAGGGCCATCGCACCGGCGATCGAAGCCATGATCCTGGCCGCATCGATCCGGTTATGGCTGTCGGCAACCATGGCGCGGGCAAGCACGGGTGCACTGGCACCACCAATACCCTGCACAAAGCGTGCGATGATCAGACTGTTGATATCCGGGGCAACAATACAGCCCAGGGTGCCTGCAAGGTAAACACCCAGTCCAAGATAGAGTACCGGCTTGCGGCCATAGCGGTCAGAAATGCCGCCGTAAAACAACTGACCGATGGCAAACCCCATCAGGAATATGCTCAGGGTCAGTTGGCCCTGGCTGATATTCGCACCCAGGTTTTCTATCAGCTGGGGTATGGCCGGCAGGTACAGGTCGGTGGATACCGCCATCATGGCTACCAGGCCGGTGAGGGTGATTCGCTGCATTAAAACACTTTGTTTCGAACCGACAGTTGTGCCTGTTAACTGTTCCGTCACGGGATTATTATTGCACTCCACAGATGGTCATGAGTCCGGCCGGTATATTACGCTAATTGTGAGGCCAGTCATCCAGGTGGGCATTTTTGCGGATGATGAGGGAAGGTGAGCCGACGATCAGTGGGTCCGGGGAACTGACGACATCATAATTCTTGTCGGGATAGTCCAGTCTGCTGAGAAAGTCCTGCATGCAGTTCAACCGGGCACGCTTCTTGTCATCCGATTTGATGATGGTCCACGGGGATGCCGCCGTATCGGTATAGAAAAACATGGCTTCCTTGGCGCGTGTGTATTCGGTCCACATGCTCACTGCCGCTTTGTCCACAGGGCTCATTTTCCACTGTTTCAGCGGGTCAGTTTCCCTGGCGGCAAAGCGACTGCGCTGTTCTTTCTTGGTGACAGAGAAGTAATACTTGAATAGCTGGATGCCCGAATTTGTCAGCATCCGCTCAACTTCGGGACACTGGCGCATGAATTCGAGGTATTCAACCTGGTCACAAAAGCCCATCACCCGCTCAACACCCGCACGGTTGTACCACGACCTGTCCAGGAAAAGGATTTCACCCCGGGTTGGCAGATGCTCGATATAACGCTGAAAATACCACTGCCCCTGTTCATGACGGGTGGGTTTTTCCAGTGCCACGACCTTGGCGGCACGGGGGTTCAGGTGTTCCATGAAGCGTTTGATCGTGCCGCCCTTGCCGGCGGCGTCACGACCTTCGAAGATGACCACGATTTTTTGTCCGGTCAATTTCACCCAGTTCTGAACTTTCAACAGTTCGATCTGGAGCAACTCTTTTTCAGACTCATATTTGCTATTTGGAATCTTATCGGTATAGGGGTACTTGCCTTCTTTGAAAAGCTTGCTGATCGATTCCGGGCAGGCGCGGATCTTTTTGATAGTCGCCGATGAATATTCACCACCCAGGTAGGTTTCTTCTATTTCCGGGTGTTCGTGAACTTCGACTGATTCTGACGTTTTTGCAGATTCCTTGTCCTTGATACTTTTTTCGGACAAAACTTCTTCCTGCTTTTCAGAATCTACAATTTTTAAATCTGCGCTCATGAACTTGGTTTCCTGTTGCTGATTGACCCAAAGGGAACACGGCTCCTTACTATAAGAATAGCTGAAATTCGTTAAAAAATACCCTTTTGGCGATGTATCGGAGCAACGCCAAACAAATACATGCATAACTTTAGAAGCATATTATTACCCAACAGCGAATTCACGCACGTGACACAAGTCAATCGAGTGGAATTTACCGGTTATCAGGCTGCCGGATCAAACAGAATCATGCTGCGGCAGATAACGAATCAGCAGGGAAAAATCATCAATGTAAGCGGAGTCTATTCCCTCTGGAACCGGTATTTTCACAACGTGCCCCGAACCCGGTGCAGCGTTGCTTCTATCACCGCTGCGGTTGATGATGGCTGGCAAATCGAAGGAAACGTTGCCCCTGGTGGTCATCAGTTGCAACTGGTCACCAGTCTCAAAGCGGTTTTTGACATCCACTGTCAGCCAGTTTTCATCGCTATCAAGGATGGCGCCAACAAACTGCTGCCTGTCGCTGGTGGACACGCCACGTTCGTAGTTCTGGTATTCGCCGGGCGGGTGGCGCCGGTAGAAGCCTTCAGTAAAGCCCCGGTTGGCCATACCTTCGAGTTCATCCATCAGACCCATGTCAAAGGGCCGGCCAGCAACCGCGTCGTCAATTGCCTTGCGGTAAACCTGTGTTGTACGGGAGACGTAATAGACGGATTTTGTCCGGCCTTCGATTTTGAACGAATCGATCCCCATCTGCGTCAGTTTTTCGACATGCTGTACCGCCCGCAGGTCTTTTGAGTTCATGATGTAGGTGCCGTGTTCATCCTCATAGGCAGGCATCAGTTCACCCGGCCGGTTCTGTTCTTCAAGTAATACGACAGGGGCTTCGTCGCCTTGATCCAACCGTGCCGGGGCCAGGGGTACGGTATCGCCGGTGGCGGTTTCACGGGCTTCATGTACGTCGTATTTCCAGCGGCAGGTATTGGTGCAGGCGCCCTGGTTGGAATCGCGGTGCGACATGTAACCGGATAGCAGGCAACGTCCGGAGTAGGCGATACACAGGGCACCATGGACAAAGGTTTCAAGCTCCATGTCCGGACATTTTTCACGAATTTCGGCCACTTCTTTGAGCGACAGTTCTCGCGACAGGATGATGCGTTTCAGACCCATACCCTGCCAGAATTTGACTGCGGCGTAGTTGACCACATTAGATTGCACTGATAAATGAATGGTCTGTTCCGGCCAGCGTTCCCGCACCATCATGATCAGACCGGGGTCGGACATGATCAATGCATCCGGCCCCATTTCGATGATTGGTTCCAGGTCGTCCATGTAGGTCTTCAGCTTGCTGTTATGGGGTGCGATATTACTGGCGAGGAAAAACAGTTTGCCCATCGCATGGGCCTCCTCAATGCCCTTGCCCAGTACTTCTTCTTTACTGAATTGATTGTTCCGTACACGCAGGCTGTAACGTGGTTGTCCTGCGTACACGGCATCCGCGCCGTAGGCATAGGCAAAACGCATATGGTCGAGGGAACCGGCGGGGGACAGGAGTTCTGGTCTTTTCATCAGGGCATGCCGTAATTCATGGTTCAGGGATTTTACAGGATTGAAGTGACGGGTGTTTGTCTCCGACACGATCGGGATGATGACTTTCTGGATACCATTATCGATAAATTTCTGCAGGAAATACCAGTGGTGGTCACGGAACTCGAACAGGAACCGGAAAACCACAATGTTTTGCTACTGGCATTAATTGTGAATAAATATTACTACTTGCAAATTCTGATTTTTTCTATATACTTACTAGTAGGTAAGGAAAAAATTGAAAATGACACCACATACAAACACGCGTGAACAGATCATGGACCGGGCGGCACAATTGCTGATGAGCCGGGGCTTTAATGGTTTTTCCTATAGTGATATTTCTTCACACCTGGGTGTCAAGAACGCGGCCGTGCATTACCACTTCCCCGCCAAGGCAGATCTGGCGCTGGCACTGGTTGATGAATACCGGCAAACATTGCGTAACAGGACATCTGAATTCATGGCCTATGGCGGTTCAGCGCTGGTACAGATGGAAGGTTTTTTTGCATTTACGGCCGGTCAATGCGCAATGGGGCGCAGTATTTGTCCGTTTGGCGCTTTTTCAATTGACTATTCAGAATTGCCCGAAAATGTACGCCAGGCAACTGCCAGCTTCATGGATGAGACCGTCAAATGGCTGACACAGGTACTTGAAACAGGACGGGAGCAGGAAGAATTCAGTTTCAACGGTGATGCAGGGCCCAAGGCTTTGTCGATACTCGCTGGTTTACAGGGCGCCAGGCAGATGGCGCGTATTAACGGCATTGAGATACTGGACGATGTCGTGAAACAGGTTCGTCAGGATTTGGGTATTACCGATTAAAAAAATTTGATTATATTACTTACTTATTAGTAAGTATTTTTTAAAAAAAGGAGAGAACTTATGAGTACTTTTACCACACCATTACCATCCAACCGTCAGTTCCAATCTGCAGTTGGAGAAAAGCTTATTCCGGCCACGCTTGCTTCAATCCGCGAAATCCTGGCAATGCTGGTTGCAGTGAGCGCTGCGACCGCCATCGTCATGTTATCCGTTTGGGTGGCTGGCATGGAGGTGACCGCCATACTCAGCGCCAGCGCGTGGGGTGTTGGGCTTATCTTCCTGGGTTTAGCAATAGACAACCGCGAACCGAAGGCAATATTGCAGTTGCTCACCGGTATTTCGCTGCTGGTCCTGGCCTGGTTACAGAATACCGTGTCGCCTGACTACACGATTTTTTCCGGCGTTATCGTAGCCTCGTGGGCTGCTGTCGCAACATTCAAGCAATTGCGATAACCAGGGTGCATGCTTGCCCGGACCAATTCCCCCGGGTATTTAAATGACCGTGACCTCACTGCAAAAATGGCTGCTCCAGACACTCGTCTGCGTATTGATGGTATCAGCCAGCTTGCAGGTGATTGCGGATGACTGTCGGGCGGCGCCTGTGCCTTATAGAGCAGATTATTCAGTGGCTCGGCTCTTTAACTTGAAGTACGTTTTGCGACCATCCTGTAGTACCGCTCCGGGAACCAGCGTTTCAATCTCCAGGCCTTACGGGTCTGATCATGTGTCAGCAGTAGAAACTTGTTCTCTTCGACCGCAGTAGCGATTTTTTCGGCAACCTGCTCGGCGGTGATACCTGATGTTTCCATCCAGCGGGTGACCCTGGCAATGGTATCGGATTGAGTTGCGCGGAAAGAATCCAGCAAGCCGGTTTTGACAAAAGCCGGGCAGACGACAGTAACACCCACATCATATGGAGACATTTCTGCACGTAATGCTTCAGACAAGGCCACCACCCCGGCCTTGGCCACACCGTATGCGGAGATGAAGGGCAGCCCCGCAAGACCCGCGAATGATGAAATATTTACGATATGGCCGGACTGTTGCCGCTTCATCATGCCGGCGAACTGGTGGCAGCCCCTTACCACACCCATCAGGTCAATATCCAGCACCCAGGCCCAGTCTTCCATGCTGGTATCTTCAATATTGCCTGCGGCGGCTACACCGGCATTGTTGACCAGAACTTTAAGACCGCCCCATTTCTGCATGACATTGTCCTGCAGTTGCTGCCAATGATCGGCACGGGTGATGTCCAGTAACATGGAAAAACTATCGCCGCCAAACCTGCTAATTTCAAACAGTGTTTGTTGTGCACGTTTTTCATCAACATCAGTGACAGCGACATTCCAGCCCCGGGCGGCATAATTGTGCGCCAACGCAGCACCAAAACCACTGCCGGCACCGGTAATGGCGATACTGTTGTTCCAATTTGGTTCAGACAAGAGCGTTTCCTTCCAGGGGGTGATTAACCGGCTTTCAAACCTTCCAGCATTGTTGTAGTTACGGCGGTGACAAGCAAGCGGTTATCCAGGTCTTTGGAAAGAATTTCAGGCAGGTTGCCGCTGATCAGCAACAAGCTAAGCCCATGAATGCCCGACCATGCGGCCAATGCCAGTAGTTCTACGTCACCCTGTTTGAATACACCAAGGACCTGGCCTTCTTCGATAATGGTTTTCAGCCCATTAAAAGCCATGTCGCCTGATTCCTTCAACTCCGGATAGGTGTCGTCGCAGGGTAGAATTCCACTGAACATCAGCTGGGTGCATTGCGGGCTGCAAAGCGCCATTTGCACATACCTGTATCCCGCTTCCTGTAACTGTGCGGCGGGATCGGTGGGGTGTGATTTAACAGCCTCGGCAATTTGTGTTGCCAGTTGGTCGTAACCGACGCCCGCAATACCCGCAAGCAGGCTTTCCTTGTCCTTGAAATGTCGATAGGGGGCGGTATGACTGACACCGACTTTCTTGGCCACGGCTCTCAGGCTAAGTGAGGCAATATTGTTTTCTTCAAGCAGGGCACAGGCGGCACAGAGTATCTCCTGGTGAAGGTCGCCATGATGGTAGGGCTTCGGTGGTGGCTTGTTCGTCGGCCCCTGTTTTGTCGCTGCTGTTGGAGTAGTCATAGGTGAATCATACAACATTAATGTTGACACTGGCAACATTAATGTTTACAGTGTCAACATAACCTGATTAATTGAGAAGTGAGAATGGTGAATTACCTGGGAAACACTGATACACGAAGCGCATGTATCGCAATGATATTAACAACGTTCTTTTTGGTTGCGAGCCCGGTTTTCGCAGATTCAATGGAAGCCGTCGCGGTCACGGTGGCGCAGGTTAAACATGAACAACGCAGCCGGCCGATCCGCAACAGTGGAAGAATCAGCCACAAAAATGAAATGCGTCTTTCATTCAAAACCGGCGGCTTGATAGAAACTATCAGCGTAGAAGAGGGCGATGAAGTAAAAGCCGGACAAATCCTCGCAACACTCGATCTTGAAGAAATAAATGCCCGGCAGCAACGCGCTGCTTCAAGCTATAAAAAGGCCGCAGATGACCTGGAAAGATTCAGCAAGCTATATGACGAAGCACTGGTTTCACTGCAAATCAAACAGAATGCGCAATCAGCAAGTGACAGTGCAGCGGCCGAATTGCAGATTGCGAACTTTAACAAGCGGCTTTCGGTCATACGTGCACCCGCCGATGGACGCATTCTTAAACGGTTTGTTGAATCCAGCGAATTGATTGACCCCGGCCAACCTGTCTTTCTGCTGGCTTCCAGCAAGCAGGGGTCTGTCGTCAGGGTAGGGCTGATAGACCAGGATATCGTCAAGGTTGGTGTTGGTGACCCCGCCGACATATTTCTGGATGCTTATCCCGGGCGGAAATTTAACGGTGTAGTTTCCGAAGTTGCACTGAGCACCAATTCAAATGCCGGTACCTTTGAAGTGGAAATATTGATTGATGACCAGGGATTCACATTGCGTTCCGGACTGATAGCCAGGGTCGAAATTATGCCTGTATCAGGAGACCTGCAGTATTACATCCCCATTGAGGCTGTATTCAAAGCAGACAATGGTTTTGCCAAGGTCTTTGTTCTTGATGAAAGCAAACATGTGGTGAATGAAGTCAGCGTGGAAATTATTGGGTTTCTGCAGGATGAAGTTGCAGTGCGTGGAAGTCTGAAGGCATCGGACAAGGTCATCAGACTGGGCACCCCTTATCTCACTGATGGCAGTCCGGTATCCGTTGTCGACGACAGCTAAGTACTGCCGTCATGAAATTACCTGCAAATGCCATACGTAACTATCAGTTCACCCTGATTATTGTTGCGCTTCTGACCCTGCTGGGTGTGTTGTCCTTACAGACCATGCCGCGATCTGAAGACCCGCAGTTTGACCTGCCGATAGTGATTGTCACCGTGGTTTATCCGGGCACGAGTCCACTGGACATGGAAAAGCTCGTGGCAGATCCGATCGAAGAAGAGCTTAACGAACTGGAGGACATCAAGGATATACAAACCCTCATCATGGATGGTGTCACCAGCGTGGACATCGAGTTCAACTTTGGTGTGGATTCGGATGAGAAATATGATGACGTCATCCAGGCCATATCAAAAATACGCGCGGAACTGCCGGCACAGATCCACAGTATTGACATAAAACAGGCTTCCCCGACCGACGTCAATGTCTTGCAGGTGGCATTGCTGTCAGAGACCGCCAGTTACCGTGAAATGCGTTACCAGGCGGAGCGTCTGGAAAAAATATTCACCCGGGTTCCAGGTGTCAAACGGGCCAGTGCACTGGCTTTTCCGGAACAGCAGGTTCAAGTCACCGTTGACATGGTCGTCATGCGGGAACTGGGACTGGGTTTATCCGTATTTAAAAACAGCCTGATGGGCTCGGCGGCCAATGTGCCGGGTGGGTTCATAGATGCCGGCACGAAGCGGTTTTCAGTTAAAACCTCCGGCGATTATCAATCACTGGATGAAATCAGGCGCACCGTTCTGGACCTGCCGGACGGAACCGTTATCCACGTTGAAGACATCGCAGATGTTGCCCTGGTAGATGCAGAGCCGACCTATCTGGGCTTATACAATGGCAAACGGGCTGTTTTTATCGCGGTGCAGCAGCGGGAGAAAACCAACATCTTCGACGTCATGGGGGGGCTGAAAGACGAACTCCGCTCGTTCAGTGCTGAATTACCCGGCAGCATGCAGACAGAAATCGTTTTTGATCAATCTGTCAGCGTTAACAAACAAGTTAATGGATTTTTCACAAATCTGTTCCAAGGACTTGTATTAGTTGGTATTATCATACTATTATCTTTGGGAATCAGGGCGGCCAGCATTGTCCTGCTGGCGATTCCGATCTCCATGTTAATCGGCATAGCCGGTCTTGATTTTTTTGGCTTTGGCTTACAACAAATGTCAATTGTAGGGTTAGTCATTGCGCTTGGTTTGCTGGTTGATAATGCGATTGTTGTCACCGAATCCATCGGCCAGAAGTTAAGGGCGGGATATCCGCCACTCGAAGCTGCCGCCAGCGGCACCAGGCAGGTTGCGTGGGCCATCGCAAGCGGCACAGCAACCACGGTACTGGCATTTGTTCCGATGCTGTTGATGCAGAGTAATGTTGGTAGTTTTATGCGCTCAATGCCGGTTACGGTGGTGTTGGTCTTAACGGCGTCTTTTTTTATTGCAGTAACACTTGCACCACTGATGGCCAGTCGCATATTCAGACAGCGTAAAGCTGGTGAGCCAGGTGGTGGCCGCAATATTGTGCAAAAACAACTGGAGCGTCTGTCCTGCGATCACTACAAAACAGTCTTGGGCTCTGCACTGACACACCCGCTGTGGGTTATTGCAATTTCTTTGTCTTTATTTGCGGGCAGCCTGTTTTTATTTCCTAAAGTGGGGGTCAGTGTGTTTCCCGTGGCGGAGAAGCCACAGTTGCTATTGGATATTGAATTACCGGAGAGCAGCAGTTTTTATGCCACACAGGATCTGGCGGCACAAATTGATGTACGTGTCCGCAAATATCCACAGGTCATAGCTGTGGCGACCAATATCGGCAGGGGAAACCCCAGTGTTTATTACAACGAGTTTCCCGGTGGTGAGTCTGCTAACAAGGCCCAGTTGTTTGTCCTTCTGAAGGATTTACAGCGATCAAAAATGCAACAACTGGTCGTCGAACTGCGCCGTGATTTTGCAGAGATACCCGGGGCCATTGTAAAAGTGAAAGAGTTTCAGCAAGGCCCGCCAGTTGAAGCACCCATTGAGATCCGCGTGCTGGGTGATGATCTTGAAACATTGCAGCAGGTCGCTGCCGATATTGAGCAGTTGATACTGGCAACACCCGGTACTGTCAACGTGGATAATCCGATGGGTCGCCCCAAGCTGGACCTGGAGATTAATATTCACCGCGACAAGGCTGCTTTGCTGAACGTATCTGTAAGCAGTATCGACGACAC
>PVMK01124440.1_pt1 | contig 26563 bp, 22 predicted proteins | sample 1853481 | NCBI WGS metagenome assembly PVMK01 (sample SAMN08533507, study PRJNA380276) | Marine sediment metagenome, whole genome shotgun sequencing project. | reverse complement strand
AAAATTACGATGATGGCCGTGTATTAACAATGGGCCGAGTGGCTCATATTACGGGGACAGGAACATTTGAGGGACGATCCAACTGCCAATTCCGTGATCGTTGCATGCGGGGATGTCCGTTTGGCGGTTATTTCAGTAGTAATTCCTCTACTTTACCTGCCGCAGAGAGAACAGGTAATTTGACCATTCGTCCTCATTCTATTGTAAGCCAAGTAATTTATGATGAGAAAACAGGAATGGCGAGTGGCGTGGAAGTAATAGATGCAGAGACGAAAGAAAAAATGATCTTTAGCTCAAAGGTTATTTTCTTATGTGCCTCTGCCATTTCGAGCGCTAGTATCTTAATGCAATCTAAAAGCGACCGCTTCCCAAATGGAATGGGTAATGACAGTGGAGAGCTGGGCCACAATATTATGGACCATCATTTTAAAGCCGGTGCCTGGGCAAACGTAGATGGTTTTGAAGATAAACATTACAAAGGACGACGTCCCGGAGGAATTTACCTTCCCAGATTTAGAAATATTGGAGGTGAGACAGATCAGAAATCCTTTAAGAGGGGCTATGGCTATCAGGGAGGTGCCAGTAGAAGCCGATACAATGAAATAGTAGCCGAGTTGGCTTATGGAAAAGACCTTAAAGAGTCCATTACAAAACCGGGGAATTGGAGAATGTTATTGTTGGGCTTTGGAGAATGCTTACCCTATCACGAAAATAAAATGACCCTCGATTATGATAATCTTGATAGTTGGGGATTGCCCACAGTTACCTTTGATGCAGAATGGAAGGAAAACGAATATGAAATGCGTAAGGACATGGTGCAACAAGCCGTGGAAATGTTTGAAAAAGCCGGATATTCAGATATCGAACCCTGGGACGATCCAGGAGCTCCGGGATTGGGAATCCACGAAATGGGAACCGCTCGCATGGGAAAAGACCCAAAGACCTCTGTCTGTAATGGAAATAACCAGGTACACGCAGTGCCCAACGTATATTTGACCGATGGAGCATTTATGACTTCCGCAAGTTGCGTGAACCCTTCATTAACCTATATGGCATTCACTGCCCGGGCTGCAGATCATGCGGCACAACAAATTAAAAAGGAAGCATAATGAAAAGAAGACAAGCATTAAAAAATATAGGATTGGGAGCCGGATTTTTAGTGGCCACCCCAACGATAATGAGCTTATTGCAAAGCTGTACCAACGAGCCTGAATTCAACCCATTATTTATAACAAAAGGGGAGGGACACGCCCTCCGACGGGTCGTGGATTTAATTATTCCTAGCGATGATAGTGTACCGGGAGCAGTAGATGTGGGCGTACATAGCTTTATTGATTCCTTCTGGAATGAAGTGTTCCCTGAAAAAGAACAAGCCTTGATAAAAATTGGATTTAAAATTTTCGGAGATAAATTCCGAAGTACTTTTGAAAGGGAATTGGAAGCTGGTAAGCCCGAAGAATTTGATCAGTTACTCTCTCAATATTTAAAAACAACTGTGGAAGAGCAAAAAGCTTTTGACAAGAAAATGGGCGAATTTTATGTGGCCTACGAAAAAGATCCTACAACTCTGCCGGACACTGATGCAGCTATGTTCAGCCTGCTTTCCAATGTCCGCGGAATGACAATGTGGGCATGGAAAACCAGTGAACAAATAGGAGAGAACGTTCTATGGTATGATCCGGTACCGGGACAACATACAGCCTGCATTCCTTTAAGTGAAGCCGGAAATGGAAAAGCAATGGCACTGTAAAAAATTAGTATGAAACGAAGACAATTTATTAAAAAGGGAGCCTTAACAGGTTCCCTTTTTGCATTAGGAGGAGCTGCATTGGGAGCGGAATTGATCACGAACACAAAATTTGAAAGTCAATCGAAATATTCCTTCAATCTTAAGTATGCCCCCCATGAGAATATGTTCAAGGCCCATGCCGGAAATTTGATCATCGATCAGTTGGAATTCATGGCGGATCAGGGATTTGAGGCATTTGAAGATAATGAAATGCGCAACCGGCCTGGAGAACTTCAAAATGAAATAACAAAGGTCATGGAAAAGCGGGGGATAGAAATGGGGGTTTTTGTGGCTCATAAAATATATTGGCAAGAGCCAAATTTGGCAAGCGGGAAACAAAAATGGCGGGATGAATTTCTTCAATATATAAAAGACGCAGTGGAAGTCGCAAAAAGGGTCAACGCCAAGTGGATGACTGTAGTGCCGGGGCATGTGGATCTGCGTTTGCATAAAAGCTACCAAACTGCAAACGTGATCGAGACTTTGAAAAGGGCAAGCGCTATTCTTGAACCTCATAATCTGACCATAGTACTTGAGCCTCTCAATTTCAGGGATCATCCCGGCCTGTTTTTGACAGAATCTCCACAAGCGTATCAGATTTGTAAAGCGGTGGACAGTCCCTCGTGTAAAATATTATTTGATATTTATCACCAGCAGATACAGGAGGGGAATTTAATACCAAATATTGAAGCTTGCTGGGAGGAGATCGCCTATTTCCAGATCGGGGACAATCCAGGCCGTAATGAGCCTACTTCTGGAGAGATCAACTATAAAAATGTCTTTAAATACATTCACAACCGAGGTTTCGACGGAATTTTAGGCATGGAACATGGGAATTCAATACCGGGTAAAGAAGGAGAACTGCGTGTGATCGCGGCCTACAAAGAAGTGGATGATTTTAAGTGACATTTGATTTTGTTTTTCTGAAAGTTATTCAACGATAAACTTACCTTTCATCGTTCCCCAATGTCCGGGGAAACTGCAAATAAAATCATAGGTTCCTGCCGCAGGAGCCATAAAAGTGATGGAGGTAGATTGGCCGCCACCTATCATTTTGGTATGGGCGATCACGTCTTTTCCATCGTTGGGGATCCAGTCTTTTGGCGGCCCGGCATTTCCGGCTTCAATAGCAAAAGCAGGGATCTCAACTCCTTCTTTCAGCAACACAAAGTTGTGTCCCATCACCAGCAACTCCATTTTACCAGCGTGACGTAAGGTAAGCGTTACTTCTTGTCCTGCTTTAACGCGAATTTCCTTTTTATCGTATTGCATTTGGTCGTTACCGATAAGTCCAATATTTACAGCATTGCCGCTTTCTTTTTTAGACGAATCGATATTCCCAATTTTAATAGATTCCTTTTCTTCTTTTTTCTTCTCTCCTCCCCCACAACTTACCATAAATGAAAGAGAAGTAAAAACGATAACATACTTGATAATTTTCATAGGACTATTATTTATCATTCAAAAATCGCAGGGTGCGGGTTTCACTGTAATAGATCGAATTGGATTGATGGAAACCAACATGCCCTCCCGTTTTAGGCATTTCAAGATAGATGTTTTTTGACTGTGATGCAAGCTCGGTAGGGTAACATGTTTGAGAAATAAAGGAGTCATTTTTGGCGCTTAACAACAAGACTGGGGTAACTATATCAGGTAAAAATTGAAGACTACTGTTCTTTTCGTAATATTCCAAGGCATCTTTGAATCCATGGGCAGGGGCGGTGTATTTATCATCAAAATCTTTCAGGGATCGTATGCTTTTAAGTTCTTCCAGGCTCATTTTATCAGGGTATTTCGGCATCTTGAGTTTGTATTTCTTTTTTAAATTATAAAGAAAAGAAGTTCGATATATGATATTTTCTGGTTCAGAAAGTCTGTACAAAGAACCTTCTAAATTAAGCGGAGCGGAAATGGAGATTCCCTTCTTTATTTCCTTGGGAAGGGTAGTTCGTTCCCCTAAATACTTCAGAAGTAAATTACCTCCCAAACTGAAACCTATAAGTGCGATCTCATCATAATGATCCTTTTTCAGAATAAAATCAATAACAGCTTCCAGGTCATCTGTTTTTTCCGGCATTGTACGATCCATAACGAAGATTTTCTTCTCCGCTGCAACCTCTGTAATTTACTCCACAAACATCCCAGCCATTTTCGATGAGTACTTTCCCTTGACCGACCATATACCTTCTCTGGGCATTGCCTTCCAATCCGTGGAGTAAAATGGCGGTTTTCCTCGACCTATTGGCTGAAAATGACCAATCCACATCCAAAAAGTCGTTATCGGGTAAAATGACGCGTTCCCGTTGTTGTAATAGTTTTGGACGAGGACGCAGTTTGGCTGAGTAAATAGTTGAAAAATGGTTATTTTTAAATAATCCGGTAGTTTTATAAGAGGAAGAGACGATCGGCATTTAGAAACATAGAATTGGATGTAAATCTGACAAATTTAAACCGAAAAATATAAATATTTCCTAATAATTTTTTGTGAAATGTTCGTTTCAGTATATTTATACCGTTCATTTAATAAGAAATGCCAAGAACTGTGGTTTTTAATAGAAGGGAAGTATTGAACAAAGCAAAGAATATCTTCTGGCTTAAGGGCTATAATGGAACTTCCATACAAGATCTGGTAGATGTAACTGGCTTAAATCGTAGCAGTATCTATAACTCTTTTGGCAGTAAAATGGAGCTGTATCTGCAATCCTTAAAGAAGTACCAGGCGGACATTAGCCAGTTGTTTGAGAAAGCCAACGGACAAAATCGAAACGCAATTGAAACGATTGGTTTAGTTTTTTTGTATGTCCTGGAAGATATTTTGGATGATACAGAAGAAAAAGGGTGTATGCTCATCAACTGCCAAACCGAAATGGGTAATCAAGACGCCCAATTACATGGGCTGTTGGGAGTATACCAAGAGCGATTGGCAGGCATATTTCAAAATTGGGTGATTCGGGGACAAGTAGAAGGGACCATTCGTACGGATGAAAAAAGTGAGCTCTTGGCTTGTTATTTAGTCAATGCATATCAGGGGCTTAGAATTAGCGGGATGAACACTAAGGATGCTTTCATTTTAAAGAGCATCATTCAAAATATTTTAAAAACCATCACTCGCTAATGATTTAGAATAGCGTTTCAAACCGATTTCTTAGCGGTACGTGTTGATAGAAACACGCCCAAAAGGATAAGTACCGCGGCACCAACCAGAAGTGGGTTTAATCGATCTGCTCCCAATAAGATGGCAAAGAAAGCCGCCAAAACGGGCTGCAAATAGATAAAAGCACCAATGGTGGAAGGACTCAACTGCTTTAAGGCGTAAATATTTAAAAGGTAGGTTAAAAAGGTAGTCCCTATCACAACAAAGGCCAGTTTCCAGATATGACTTATTGTGAGGCTACTCCAGGCTACCGCCATAAATTCTGATCCACCCACAGGCAGGTTCATAAAAATTGCAAAGAGGAAAAAGAACTTCATCAAAGTGATAGAGCTGTATTTCACTACTAGTGGTTTTACGATGATCAGGTAGATAGCATAGGAAGTTGCGTTAAAAATAAATAGAATATTCCCGAGCGGGATATTAGGCGCATTGGGTTGTGTTTTTATTCCGAATAGAATTAACAATAAAGCTCCTATCAATCCGAGGGCAATACCAATGGATTTCATCCAGGTGATCCTTTCTTTCAGGAAGATCGCGGAAAGAACCAATAATAATACCGGGGTCAGGGTAATGACGATGGAACTATTGATGGGAGTTGACAATTCCAGCCCTTTAAAGAACATATTCATATTCAACACCATTCCGCAGAGGACGCAGGCCAATATTCGAAGCCAATCTTTGCGATCGATCTTCTCCTTCGGGAAAAATAGGCTCGCGATCCAAAAAAGTATCGCGGCCCCAATTACACGCAAAACTATAAACCCAAAAGGCCCAATAATATCGGGCATTAACCCTTTGGCGAGGGTATGGTTGACACCGTAAATGGCACTGGCAACAGTTGCCGCGAGAAGGGCGAGTGCTCGTTGATTCATAGGTTATGAATGGAGGCTTTTGCTGCTGCTACCGTTTTTTTACTATTGCCCACGAATATTTCATTTTCATCAACCACCACCGGACGTTTCAAAAAGGTATAATGCTCTAAAATGAATCTTTTGTAGTCATCCTCAGTCAAAAGTTCATCTTTTAAGCCCCGTTCTTTGTATAGTTTGGCTCGTTTGCTGAACAAGGCCTCATAACTACCCGTTAATTTTTGGAGGGCTTCAAGTTCTTTTACGGGGATTTCTTTATGTTTTATCTCGTGTTTTACAAATTCAGAAGGTAGTTGGAGTTCTTTAAGAATACGCTTACACGTATCACAGGTGGCGAGGTAGTATACTTTTTTCATCTGTATTGCTTATCCAAAAATGGTAATACTTCGGAGTATGGAATCTCCAGCAAAATAGGCCCTTCGGCGTAACTCGCAATATCATATTGGTTGTAAATAGCGATCAGCCCTTGATCGTCAAACCCCAAGGATTCCGGCAAATAAAAAGTGTCGTTATCAAACCAAAAACCACCAGCGTTTATATTATCCTCCAGGGGGATGTTATGGGCTTCTTTAAATTTTGTTTTAGCAAAAGTTTCGAATTCATCATAATTGATGAAAAGATCTTTCGTTTTAATTTTTTCACCGGTTTGAACATCAAAGTTTATAAAAGAAGTACCCCCATAACCATGTGCGCCACCTGTGAACAAATACAGTTGAATTTCAATACAGGCTCTGTTTTCATTCAGAAAAGGATTGGTAATTGTCACTTCTGCTTCGTAACTCTCAAAATCCAATTCAGAAGGGAAGTCCGGTTGATGGTCTCTGTAGGCCAGGATAAAATGAGCGGCAGCTTCGGGGATATCTTTAACTGTAGGTGATGTGTCGTCACCCAGAAAGAGGGCTTCAATAATTTGCTCTTTAATTTTGGCGTTTATTTTTTCTGAAATTTCGGCATTACCGCTTGCTTTTACATAATCGATAACAACGGTCGAACAAGGCTGGTCTTGGCAGATCTCGAGGTTCTCCTGCGTAAAACTTTCCGAAGAAAAGCTAAGCTCCGGTTCATTTTTACAACTCGAAAAAAGTAATATGATAAAAAGTAGGCGATAAGCGTAATTCATGGTATAAAAGTACGACAGTTTTCAATATCCAAAAGTAAACATGTACTTTTGTTATTGAATCCTATAGTAATCTATAAAATCAATTCATTCATTCGAATTATTCATATGAAATTCAACACAAAAACCATACACGGCGGCCAGAAGCACGATACTGCCTATGGCGCAGTAATGCCCCCTATTTACCAAACGTCCACTTACGCTCAGTCCACTCCCGGCGGGCATAAAGGATATGAATATTCCCGTACACATAACCCAACCAGAAACGCTTTGGAAAATGCGTTTGCCAGTATTGAAAACGGCAATTTCGGATTGGCTTTTGGTAGTGGGCTAGCTGCTATTGATGCGGTGATCAAATTATTAAAGCCCGGAGATGAGGTGATCTCAACCAACGATCTGTATGGGGGGTCCTATCGATTGTTCACCAAAATATTTGAAGGTTTTGGTATCAAGTTTCACTTTATCGGTATGGAGAATTCTTCCAATGTGGAGGACTATTTAAATGAGAACACAAAACTTATTTGGGCAGAAACGCCAACCAACCCTATGATGAATATCATCGATATTAAGGCGTTGGCTGCAGTAGCTAATAAGCATGATATTTTATTGGGAGTTGACAATACCTTTGCTACTCCCTATTTACAGCAACCGTTGGATTTGGGAGCCGATATTGTCATGCACAGTGCGACTAAATATTTAGGAGGCCACAGTGATGTGGTGATGGGTGCATTGATAGTGAAAGACAAGGATCTGGCAAATCGCTTATATTTTATACAGAATGCGAGCGGTGCAATTTGTGGCCCGCAAGATAGTTTTTTGGTGCTGCGTGGTATTAAAACGCTGCATATTCGTATGCAACGCCATTGTGAGAATGGTAAGAAAATAGCCGAGTATCTTGTAAATCATCCCAAAATCGAAAAAGTTTATTGGCCGGGACTTGAAAGTCATCCAAACCATGAGATTGCTAAGGAACAAATGAAGGATTATGGTGGTATGATCTCGTTTGTGACCAAGGGAAACAATTACGACGATGCGATAAAGATCGTTGAAAACATGAAACTGTTCACCCTGGCCGAAAGTTTAGGGGGTGTAGAAAGCCTTTCCGGTCATCCGGCCAGTATGACTCATGCGAGTATCCCGAAGGAGGAACGTGAAAAGACTGGAGTGGTGGATGCACTAATTCGCTTGAGCGTGGGTATTGAAGATGTGGATGACCTAATTGCAGATCTGGAGCAAGCCATAGGGTAAACTTAAAGATACTAAAATAAAAAGGGCGAATCTCAATGTATCGCCCTTTTATATATATGAATAGAAATGTTAGTCCAGATAATAGATATACCCAAAATTCAACCAGAAGATCCAGTCGTTTGCTTTGTTTTCAGGTACTTCGACTACACCATTATTTTCAAAGTTCGGGTTTAATCCTTCTACCCAATTGGAAAAGTAATATTGCCAACGTGCATCCAGCATTAAGTCGCTCAACGGTGTTAATTTATACCGTACCCCGGTACTCATAACAATGGACCAAGTAGAATCTCCCTCCTGCTGGAAGGCGTTAAAATACTTTGGAGGTGTTGTGATGGGCGTATTCAAAGGCCCAAGTTCACTATGAACTTCAGGATCAAAGCTTACCCAGTGGACACCAAAACTTCCAAAAGGCGCTAATTTGTAGGCACCAGCCGCGAAATCCCGAATACTTAATGGGAAATACTCAAGTTGAGCCCCGATATCAAAAACAGAGGTTGACCCTTTCATGGCTCGTAGTTGATCTGCAGTGATCGTTGTACGGTCCGGATCCACCCATTCCCCAAGATGGTCAAATTTGGTAAAGTGATAATCAATTTCACTTCTTATTTTGAAGTGATCATTGAAGTAGACATCTCGTGTATAGCAATTACAGTCGGCTCGATACGAAAAGTTGATGTAATGAATGAGTCCAACTCCAAAACCAACGTTTCCAGTATTGGTTTCAAAGTCAAAACGCTGCCCGTAATCGGAGTAAAAAGCGAGAGGTCCAGCTATAATTCCTATCTCATGAGAGAAGCCAAGCTGACTATTAATTTCTTGTTTTGCAAGTGCAAAAAACAAGAATACCACTAGCAATATTCTGGTATTCATTAGATTTTAGGTTTAGATTGAGACGTAACAAATATATAAAAACATATTTAACATGAAAATATATTACCTATAATTGGCTTATTTCAGTAAAAAACATCCTTCTTTTTTACAGAAAACTTATATTTGCCAAGTATAACGAAAACGTTTTTATTTTATTGAATTATAAGGCAAAAAACGTTTTTTAAGCATTTTTTTAAGCATTTTTATTTTATCGACCTCTTTTTATTAATTCTAAAATTTTTGTTGTGAAACAAAGTATTAAAGATTTTATTTCTGAAGTAGCGGAAATGAACCCTAATGAACCCGAATTTATACAGGCTGTCACAGAAGTAGCCGAAACCGTGATCCCATTTATTGAAGAAAATGAAAAGTACCAAAACAAGATGCTTTTGGAACGCATGGTAGAGCCCGAACGCACCATTATGTTTAGAGTTCCCTGGACCAACGATAATGGTGAAATTAAGGTAAACAAAGGATATCGGATACAATATAACTCGGCTATTGGCCCCTACAAAGGGGGGTTGCGATTTCACCCTACGGTAAACCTGAGTATTTTAAAATTCTTGGGTTTTGAGCAGGTTTTTAAGAATAGCCTTACCACTTTGCCGATGGGTGGAGGGAAAGGCGGCTCCAATTTCAACCCTAAAGGGAAAAGTGATGCCGAAGTAATGCGCTTTTGTCAGAGCTTTATGACCGAATTGGCTCGCCATATGGGCCCTAATAATGATGTGCCGGCAGGAGACATTGGTGTTGGAGGACGTGAGATAGGGTATCTGTTTGGTCAATACAAACGATTGCGTAACGAATTTACCGGAGTTCTAACCGGAAAGGCCCTTAGTTATGGAGGTTCATTAATACGTCCTGAGGCTACAGGCTATGGCAATGTGTATTTTGCACAAAACATGCTTGAAACAATTGGGGATAGCTTTAAAAAGAAGACCGTCGTAATTTCAGGGTCTGGTAATGTGGCACAGTTCACTACCGAAAAAGTGATCGAACTAGGGGGAAAAGTGATCTCATTATCTGATTCTTCAGGATATATATATGATGCAGAAGGTATCGATGAAGAAAAACTAAAATTTGTAATGGAGCTCAAAAATGTAAAACGTGGCCGGATCAAAGAGTACGTTAAAGCTTACCCTTCAGCAAAATATAGCGAAGGAGAAAGGCCTTGGGGGCTGGTTTGTGATATTGCACTTCCTAGTGCCACTCAAAACGAATTGGATGCGGAGGACGCTAAAAATTTGGTAGACAACGGCTGTATTTGTGTAGGAGAAGGGGCCAATATGCCCTGTACTCCCGATGCGATCATTATTTTCCATAAGGCAAAAATATTGTTCTCTCCCGGGAAAGCTTCCAATGCCGGAGGGGTGGCAACATCGGGCTTGGAAATGTCTCAAAACTCATTGCGATTGAGCTGGACCCGAGAAGAAGTGGACGAAAAGTTACATGCCATTATGCACGATATCCATGAAGCCTGTGTTAAGTATGGTAAAGACGGTGATGGCTACGTGGACTATGTTAAAGGAGCCAATGTGGCCGGTTTTGTAAAAGTTGCCGATGCCATGCTCGATCAAGGAGTTGTATAATTAAAATCGATAAAATTCAGAATAAAGGTTGCTGATAAGGCGGCCTTTTTTTGTACATAATCCTGCAATAAATACTATTTTAGCATGTTATTGTATGTTGAACACAATCGTTCCCTTTCTATGAGGCAAATTTCTATACTTTCCCTGTTGTTTTTTACACTTTTCGGACAAGCTCAAAATTTTGAAGATGAATGGACAGGCCTGTTTTCATATGTTTCGGTCAAAGGGATCACCCATGGGAATGATCAAATTTTTGTGGGGGCAGAAAACGCCGTTTTTTCCTATGATCTTATCAGCCAGGAAATCACAACCATTTCGACGGTAAACGGCCTCTCAGGGGAGCTGATCTCGAGTATCTACTATAGCGAAGGATTTGGATTGTTGGTAATTGGTTACGAAAACGGCCTTATAGAAATTAAGATTGACGGAGAGGAGGATATTCTTACGGTGGTTGATATCCTTGATAAACCTACCATTCCACCGGATCGTAAACGCATCAACGACTTTTTCGAATACAATGATAACCTCTATATATCGACTGCTTTTGGAATTTCTCTTTACGATATGTCCCGATTGGAATTTGGAGACACCTATTTTATCGGAGATTTTGGTGGTCAGCTCAATATCACTCAGACCACGGTTTTGGAACCTTATATCTACGCCTCTTCCTTAGGTGGTGGTGTCCGTCGGGCTGAGGTGGATAATGACAACCTCATCGATTTTGAACAATGGACCACCATTAGCGGAGGGATTGTAAACGTAAAAGGGGTTCAGGCGTTGGGAGATGATATATTTATCGCCAGAAATGACAATGTTATTGCGAGATTTCAAGGGTCGGGCTTTGTATCGGTAGCTAACTTCAATAGTGATATCGTAGATTTCAGATCTGAAAACGACCTTTTAACCATTACGACACAGGCAAATATACAGGCCTACACCCCGGGGTTTAATTTAACTGCCATGGTCAATTCATTATCCAATTTCAGTTATATATTACAGTCCGGAATCTCATTGAATAACACTTTTTATATGGGGACAACAGAACAGGGCCTGTTGGCCGTACCCTTTAATTCGAATACTGCCACACAGATCCTACCCGATGGCCCTATCCTAAATCAATCGTTTGCCATAGATGCAACGCCGGGACAATTATGGGTCTCTTTCGGGGATATTTCGGTTACTTTCGATCCTTTTCCACTTAGTTTTCTGGGTGTGAGTAATTTAACCGAGGAGGGCTGGACCAATATTCCGGCTAGCGAACTCTTTGGAGCCAGTGACCTTGTGAACGTGACCATCAACCCATTCAATCCTGCTGAAGTATATCTATCGTCCTTCCAGAAGGGATTATTGAGAATTAGAGATCAGACACCGGATATTTTATTCGATGAAACCAATAGTCCGTTAGAGCGTGTTAATTTGGGAGGTAATGATGTTGGAATTAGGATCTATGGATCCGATTTTGACCGGGATAATAATCTTTGGTTCGTACAAACCAAACTCGATAATGGCCTTATACGGTTAAGTCCCTCGGGGCAATTCACCAAATTCAATTTTGAAGATGTGCTTAACGGTGAAGCTGAATTGGCCTTGACCGAACTCAAGATAAGCCGGGAAGGCTATGTTTTTTTTGGCACCGATAAAAACGGATTAGTGGGCTTTAATCCAAACACGGGTACCTACAATCGAATTTCTGAACAAATTGGAAATGGAAATTTACCATCTCCCAGTGTACGAACACTTGAGTTTGACGATCAAAACAGGCTGTGGATAGGGACCCTAAAGGGGCTACGTGTGCTTTTTAATGTTGCCGGGTTCTTTGATGCCGGTGCCGATACAGAAACGCGGCCTATTATAATCGAGGAAAATGGAGTAGGACAAGAATTATTGGCACAGCTCACCGTAACCGATATTGAAGTAGATGGAGCTAATAACAAATGGATTTCCACAGCTTCCTCCGGGGTCTTCTATTTCTCTTCGAATGGTCAGGAAACCCTGCTGCGATTTACGAAGGACAATTCGCCATTACCCTCAAACAATGTGCAGGACATCGCCATAGACGAGTTAGATGGAAGAGTGTATTTCGCCACTGTTAACGGCCTGGTGGCCTTTGACGGAAGTTCGACTGCACCACGGGATGATCTGGAAAACGTATATGCATTTCCAAATCCGGTACGCCCCGGTTTTTCAGGGAATGTTACTATCGATGGCCTGACAGACAATGCCAATGTAAAAATAACCGATATCGAAGGAAACCTGGTATTTGAAACGACCAGCCAGGGAGGAAGTGTACTTTGGGATACCACCGCTTTTGGAAAGTATAAAGTGGCGTCGGGAGTTTATATGGTCCTGATCACCACGGACGATTTCCTCGAAACCAAAGTTTCCAAGATAATGATCGTTCGATAAGATGCAAGTTTCTACCCGCGCACTTGTTTTTTCCGCTATTAAATATGCCGATGCCGACCTTATTGTTACTTGTTTTACGGAAGGATTTGGGTTAAAGACCTATTTAATTCGCAGGGTGCTCACCGCTAAAAAAGGCCAACTCCGTGCATCGCTTTTTCAGCCATTAACACTGCTTCAACTGGAAGCGTTTCACAAAGACAAAGGGACTTTGGAACGCATTAAGGAAGCTAAAGTACTACAACCCTACCATACGTTGCACACCAACGTAGTGAAGTCGTCGGTGGTTTTATTTCTCGCCGAAATGTTAAAGAATTGTATTCGGGAAGAGGAAGCCAACGGGGCATTATTTGAGTACATAACAAATGCTTTACAATGGCTGGATGTACACGATGACATTCCGAATTTTCATCTGCTTTTTTTATTGAAACTCACTACCTATTTGGGGTTTCATCCCGATACGTCACACTCTCATCTTCCCTACTTCAATTTAATGGAAGGTAATTTTCAAAGAAAACCCTATGGCAATTATTGTGAAAAAGGCGAGGCCGTAGAAACCCTAAAGAGTCTTTTCGGCATAAATTTTGATGCTTTGACCTCGAAAAAAACCACCAAAAAGCAACGTTTTGAGGTCCTGGATTTGTTATTGTTGTATTATCAATTACATTTGCACGGCTATAAAAAACCGAGGTCATTATTGGTGTTAAACCAACTATTTAATTAAGCATGCGAATCCTACTATTTTTCCTATGTTTCATAGGATTTTCTTTATATACCTATGCCCAAAAAATACAGGTATTGAGTCTGGAATCCCAACAGCCGGTTTCCGGTGCTGCAGTGTATAATTCGGTAAAAACGAAGACGGGATTTACCGACTTCCGGGGGTTTGTGGATATTTCTGCATTCAGGAGTGATGAAACCATTAACTTTCAACATATTGCACACATCAGCACGGCTCTAACCAAAACCGAGATCAGTGCAAATGGAAATCGGGTGCTATTACAGATATTGCCCAGCACACTGGACGAAATTGTACTCTCAGTATCCAAATTTGGACAACGAAAAAGAGACATTCCACAACAAATTGTGAGTGTAACGAGTGATGATGTTCGCTTTAGAAACCCACAAACGGCCGCGGATCTGCTGGAAAGTAGCGGGCAGGTGTATGTACAAAAGAGTCAGTTGGGTGGGGGCAGCCCTTTGATCAGGGGATTTTCCACGAATCGCCTCCTAATTACGGTAGATGGAGTACGATTCAATACCGCTATTTTCCGGGAAGGGAATGTACAAAACGTGATCTCCATCGATCCCTTTTCAGTGGAGAACACCGAAATCATTCTTGGCCCTGGATCGGTAGTTTACGGAAGTGATGCAGTGGGTGGGGTCATAAATTTTTACACCTCCAAGCCACGCTTTTCATTTGAGAACGGCATGGATATATCCGGAAATGTACTGGGGAGATTTGCCACCGCCAGTAATGAAAAAACGGGACATTTCGATATTAACTTTGGAATGAAAGAATGGGCCTTTTTAACCAGTGTGAGCTACAGCGATTTCGATGATCTGAAAATGGGAAGTCATGGCCCGGAGGATTATTTGCGAAATGATTATGTAGTAACCATCAATGGGGTTGACACTGTGGTTGAAAATGAAGATCCTAAAGTGCAGCGTTTTATGGGCTATGACCAGATCAATTTTATGCAAAAGCTGCGTTATATGCCGGCTAAGCATTGGGATTTTGAACTGGGGCTGTTTTATACTTCTACGAGCGATTACCCTCGGTACGATAGATTGATCCGAGAGCAATATGGGGAATTCCGTTCGGCTGAATGGTACTATGGCCCGCAGGAATGGTATAGCGGAAACCTTCAAATTTCACATCAGCAGGATGGGGTCGCTCTATTCGATGATAGCAAGTTCACTATGAGCTTTCAGCGATTTAAGGAAAGCCGAAACGATCGTGATTTTGGAGAGGCTATTTTGTTTGAGACAGATGAAATTGTAAGCGCCTACAGTGGAGGGCTCGATCTCACTAAAAAATTGGCGCCCAAGAGTACTATTTACTACGGAATTGAATACATCTTCAATAAGGTAGGGAGCGAAGGAAAACAAACCAATATCATTAGTGGGGTCGTTATGCCGGATGCCTCTCGCTATCCTGATGGAGCTACCTGGCAGTCGATGGCGGCCTATGCCAGCTTACAGGCCAAGTTATCTACGACGGTTTCTTTCCAGGGAGGATTGCGCTACAATCACGTTTTAATGGATGCCGATTTTACAGAGAACAATCAATTCTTCGATCTCCCTTTTACCGAAGCCAAGGTGAATACCGGAGCCCTCACAGGAAGTGCGGGCATTACCTGGCAACCCAATGAGATATTGGGATGGCGGCTTAATTTTGGAACGGCCTTCAGGGCTCCCAATGTGGATGACGTGGGGAAGATCTTTGACAGCGAGCCTGGCAGTGTTGTGGTTCCCAATCCCGATGTAGAGGCTGAATATGCCTACAATGGAGAGTTGGGAGTTACCTTAAATTTTGAGAATGTCGTAAAGCTCGATATGGCCGGATATTATACGGTACTGAAAGATGCCTTGGTAAGAAGGGATTTCAGCCTGAATGGGAAAACGGAAATTCTTTACCAGGGGGAGTTAAGTAACATACAAGCCATTCAAAATGCCGGTCGTGCTGAGGTCTATGGATTTGAAGCGGGTCTGGAAGTTAATTTTTGTCGCTCATTACAACTCACCTCTCAATATAATATCACCGATGGATTCACCGAAGAAGAAGATGGCAGTGAAGCCCCTATACGTCATGCCGCTCCTCCATTTGGGAACACTCACCTGATGTTTAAAAAAGAGAAGTGGAGGCTGGATGCCTTTATGGAATACAATGGGGAGTTCTCTTTTGAAGATCTCGCACCTAGTCAGCAGAATAATGCCTTTTTATATGCTAAGGACAAAAACGGGAACCCCTTTTCTCCCTCCTGGCACACCCTGAATTTCGCTGCCCAATATCAGATCACCGGCGATCTGCAACTGACGGCCACCTTGGAGAATATCACAGACCAGCGGTATAGATCCTATTCCAGTGGGATCGCTGCACCGGGAAGGAATTTGATAATTGCTGCGAGTTATAAGTTTTAATCTTAAACGGTGATTTCGATACGATCCGCCACACTTCGACAAGTTCAATGATCAACTAAATAACTGGTAAACCACCTACAAATTCTCAGGAGGCTGAGGTTCTCAAAGCCTCAAAACCTCAAATCACATTCTCTTTAATATCCGCTACAACTTCCGGATTCAATAAAGTAGAAATATCTCCTAAATTCTCACTGTCCCCGGCAGCGATCTTTCGTAAGATACGGCGCATGATCTTACCGCTTCTGGTTTTGGGTAAACCGATTGTAAATTGAATTTTATCGAGCTTGGCTATAGGCCCTATGCGTTCGGTGATGAGTTGATTGATCTCTTTGCGAAGGTTGTCATGATCACGGGATTCACCCATTTCTTTGAGGATAACGTAACCATACAAGGCGTTTCCTTTCAAGTCATGTGGAAAACCTACAATAGCACTTTCGGCGACAGCCGGATGTTCATCAACAGCATCTTCTATGGGTGCCGTCCCCAGATTATGACCCGAAACAATGATCACATCGTCTACTCGGCCGGTGATCCGGTAATTTCCGGTATTATCACGTAGTGCACCATCTCCGGTAAAATATTTGTTATCGAATGTACTGAAATAAGTGTCCTTATACCTCTGGTGATTTCCCCAAATGGTTCGCGCCATAGCCGGCCAGGGGAATTTTATACATAGGTGTCCACTGACTCTGGTGGCCGTTAATTCATTTCCGCTTTCGTCCATCAAACACGGCTGAATACCGGGCAATGGAAGAGTGGCGAAAGTGGGAATGGTAGGTGTTACAAATGGGATGGGTGAGATCATGATCCCACCGGTCTCGGTTTGCCACCAGGTATCGACTATTGGACAGTTGCCTCTACCGATATTATCATCGTACCAATGCCAGGCCTCTTCATTGATGGGTTCGCCTACAGTTCCCAGTACTTTCAATGAGGAGAGATCGTATTTTTCAACAAAACCGAGGTTCTGTTTGGCTAACGCCCGGATGGCGGTAGGAGCGGTATAAAACTGAGTGATCTTATGTTTCTCTACGATCTGCCAGAATCGGCCCCAATCGGGATAGGTAGGTACACCTTCAAACATAACGGTAGTAGCACCATTGGCCAGAGGGCCATACACAATATAACTGTGACCGGTTACCCACCCAATATCGGCAGTACACCAGTAAATATCTTCTTCCTCATACTGAAATACATTTTTAAAAGTATAGGCTGTATAGACCATATAGCCGGCTGTACTATGAACCATCCCTTTGGGCAATCCTGTGGAGCCGGAGGTGTACAAGATAAAGAGAGGATCTTCGGCATTCATCACTTCGGGGATGCAATCCTTTGAGGCTGCATTTAATAAAGGCTGCAGCCAATGATCCCTTCCTTCCTTCATATTTACTTCGGAATGAACACGTTTGGTAACCAATACGTTTTCTACGCCATTGCAGTTTTCAATGGCTTCATCAACAATGCCTTTGAGGTCGATGGTTTTATTTCCGCGGAAGGATCCGTCGCTTGTGATCACAAGTTTGCAATCACAGTCATTGATACGAGTGGATAATGCAGTAGCCGAAAAGCCCGCGAACACCACGGAATGAACAGCACCAATACGAGCACAGGCCAATACGGAAATTGCCAGTTCGGGGATCATGGGCAGATAGATACAGACCCGGTCTCCCTTTTGAACGCCCATATCTTTAAGTACGTTGGCGAACTCGCAAACACGTGCATGCAACTCACGATAGGTAATGTTTTGTGCAGCTTCGTCAGGATCGTTGGGTTCAAAGAGAATGGCGGTCTTATCACCTCGGGTAGGAAGGTGACGGTCGATACAGTTTTCGGTTATGTTGAGTTGGGCACCTTCGAACCAGCTGACTTCTGGTTTGGTAAAATCCCAATCCAGAATAGTATCCCAGGGTTTATACCACTCAAAATTTTTCTTGGCGATCTCTCCCCAAAAGGATTCGGGGTCCTGTACCGATCTGCGATAGGCCTGATGATATTCTTCAAGGGTTTTTATAAGGTAGATATTCATGATATATTTTTTAAGCTGGATAGCTTATTAGCGACAGGATTTTATTTGTTCCAGCATTTCGTTATAATTATCAATTAGTTGCCGGTTGAGTTGATCGGTGAAACCAAGTATATTCATTAGATCCTCCAGGGCTCTTTTTTGCAAGGCATCTGAAGCCTTGTCCATTTCATTTTGCACACGCCGTTGGAGGTTATACAAACTTTCTATTTCGTATAGACATTCATAATTGAATTCGTTGGTAATGGCCATAGTTCGGGTAGTTTCCCAGGCTATTTGGGTGAGCGCCGGTATTTCAAGTTGGATAAATGTCCCTCCGGAATATCGATATGTATCTGTCTCTATTAAAATAGAATCGGCTAGTCTAAAAAACCCAGGATACTTTTTCTGTAAGCTATTAAATTCACTCGGAGTGGCGATGACATTTGAAGAATTTCCCTCAAAGACCTTTTGATAGTCTGCAAATGCCTCCGCTATTTTTTGATTGGAATCTTGCGCGATCTGAATCTCCTCAAGATTATTAGTGATCTCCTCAGTAATTTTGGAGATTGCAATATCTTTGTCTTTATTGGATGTATTGGAGGTATTCCAGTTATTAAACCAAATCGCCAGACTAATTCCCATAAAGATGAGTGCAGTTTCCCCGATGACATATTTCCAGTTGAAGTTATAATCTTTATTGAATTTGAAAAATCGCATAAAATTAAGAGCCAAGTATCAAATGTTCCAAAAGTTTGCCCACATAATAGGCCACAAAGGCAGCAATGGCTCCTAGTAGCAAGGTTTCTAAAACCCCTTTCCAGATCTTGGTTTGGGTTACATAGGTTTTGAATATTCCGATAATAATAAACCCTACGGCGGTAAGCGTGGAAGCGATAAAGAACAGATTTCCGTCAATAGGACGGACATAGTCCCATACATAGGTAAGTAAGGGGATCAGTCCGATTAAAATAAAGGCAAAATAGGTTACCGCACCCATTTTCAACGGTGACTTGGTCTCTTCCATCATATTGAGCTCCTCCTTCATCATCACGTCCACCCACCGATGTTTGTCGGCTGTGATCACCGCGACGATCTGTTCCAGTAATTCGCCTTCAAAGCCTTTGGCGCGATAGATATCACGGATCTCTTCCGTTTCTACTTCGGGGAGGTTTTCCACTTCCCAGTATTCTACTTGTTTGTGTTTTTGGTAATTATCCTTTTCCGATTTAGAGGAAAGGTAAGCACCCACCGACATGGCAAAACCATCGGCCAGGAGGTTGGCAAATCCAAGAATAATAATTATAGAACTATCCAGTCCCGCTCCTACAGCTCCAGCTACGACGGCGAAGGTGGTCACACAGCCGTCGATCCCTCCGTAGACAAACTCACCCAGGTAGTCCTCGAACCTTTTGAAAAGCCCTTTTTGACGGTGGAGGTGGTCTTCGTTGTGTGAATATTGTTGTTTCATGTTATTGAAAATGATATTATTTAAACGTCCTTCTGAAAAAACATTTAAAACTACAAATTATTTGGTACAAGCCCTATTTTAATCAAATAGCAGAAACACAGGTGTTTGCATCAATCAAAGTTAATTGTAAACGTTTACAAGCGACTATAAGCGAAAGTAAATACTTCACAACCGAGTCGTACGAAATTCCCATATCATATTTGCAGTGTTGGATCAGAGAGGTTCAACATATCTTAACTGTTTAATATAAAATTTAAAATTATGAACGCACTTAGAAACAAAGTACAGTTGATTGGAAGATTGGGACAAGACCCAGAGATCGTAAGCTTCGAAGATGGTAACAAATTGGCGAAATTCTCCATGGCCACGGACGACAGCTACAAAGACAAAGAAGGACAAAAAGTGGAACGCACTCAATGGCACAATGTAGTGGTACGCGGCGGCCTTGTGAATGTGGTTGAGAATTATGTCATCAAAGGACAAGAGATCGCCATTGAAGGCAAACTCACTAACCGCTCCTGGGATGACAAAGAGGGTAACAAAAAGTATGTGACGGAGATCATGTGTAATGAGCTGTTGCTGTTGGGCAGCAAGTCATAAGTAGGATCTAAATACCGAAGGCCTCTCCGCTTTTAGCGGAGGGGCTTTTTTATTTGGTTTTTTGAGAATGGCATATCTATTGCTAAATAAAATTGGAAACAATTAAAAAATTATTTCATATTTGCACTCAAATGAAAAATACCGTAGGACATAATCACCCCATAGGACTGAGTTTTCAGTTTGGAGATCGCGCGATGAAAGATTCGTGTATGCGATACAGGGCGTTTTGTGATTATTTTTTGAATTGATCTGTCAATAAAAACACATAGTAATACGGACGCCTAAGAAATTAGGCGTTTTTTTTTGAATTTTTTACACGGGATGGATTTTTAATAACGACATAAAAATTTAGTATTTGGGAGATAAGCAACAGAGAGACAACAGTTTGCAAAACGGACCAAAATTCTGCGGTAAGCGGACCGGGATTCTATTATCCAAAAATAACATAACTAATTGATAATCAACAAAATAAACATGATAATATGTTTGGAATTTAAAAAATAGTTTTCATCTTTGCAACGCATTTGAAAACAATGAAATGTACGAACTAATAGTAATTTAATACGAGAAGCTATGCGAGAACATACCTATATAGATCAGAGATTCGTAAATGAATTTTTGCCACCAGAGCTACTTCGAGATTGTAAATAGAAATAACATCTTCTATGATAAAGTCCGAAGCAAACACTACTGTTTCGGATTTTTTTTGCGTCATTTTTTGACCCCTCATTTCCGTTACGGTACATAAGTAAGATTTCAGAATGGTGAATTCAGAATAAATCAAGTACCGTGGTTCAAAGGCTAGAGCGCCCGGTTGTCTCCCGGGAAGGTACGGGTTCGAGTCCCGTCGGTACTGCAAGCTCCATTAGCATAGTGGCTAGTGCACCTCACTTTCTATGAGGAGACAAGGGTTCGATTCCCTTATGGAGTTCATATGGTGTCTATGGTGTAATGGTTAGCACGTAAGATTGTGGTTCTTAGGGTTTGGGTTCGACTCCCAATAGACACACAAAAAAAGGAATAGTAACAAATTGGCAATAGAAGATGTAATGCACGGGCAAATATGTTTCGCTTGTATGTTTCACAGAAAAACCATCAAGAATAAACGTACTCCTGATGGCTCATATTCACAACAATTAACCGAGATAAGCAGGTATTTTTTGGGCACTATGGACAAATGGATTGAATGAGATTATAAGTAACATACTTTTTACTCATGAAATATCGTTACCTATATAATATCAATAGCAATTCAATTATCAAAATTAAACTACTCATCACTTTTTTGAGAAACAAATGAGAAAATAGTGATATTTAAAATGTGTTTACAAAAAAATAATTATCTAATTTGTAACTCATAATTAAGCCAACCTATGAGATATTTTTTATTATTTTCTGTATTTCTTCTCACATCCCAAATTTCTGTTTGGGCTCAGAATCAGGATGGCTTAAGTAGGAGTCAAAATATCGATGCACTAAAGACTGAATTAAAAGCCAATAGTCTTACAACAGAAGATCGCATTGAAAAATTGCACGAAATTGGACAGCTGTTTTTCGATCGTCCGGATAGTACAGTCTATTATTTGAACAGAGCGTTGGTACTTAGCAAATCTATAAATGATAGTGTATTGATCTCCGATACGTATATCAATTTGAGTCTGGTCGACATGTATAATGATGACTATGATGGCACGCTTAGATATATGGACAGCGCTGTACAAAACCTGAACAAGCGAAACGAAAACCATTTTTTGAATATTGGTATAGCCAACACTATTGGCGGTATTGCATACAACAACAATGAGCGTATGGATCTGGCTTTCGAAAAAATATTGGAAGCCAATCGGTTTTTGAATAAAGCCCCCGTCGATGTAACGTCACAAAGTTATTTGGTGGAAAATTACAGTAGTCTGGCATTGATCTATTTCAATATCGAAGCGTATGACAACACTATTGAAAACGCCGAAGAAGCATTGGAAAGAGCCAAACAAATTGAAGCATTTCACAATATAGCAGACATCTACAATATTTTGGCGACCACTTATACCGAAAAAGAGGAGTACGCACTGGCAGAGATCTATCTGGACAGCTCGGCACAAACTTTTAAAGAGATCAATTATGTGGCCGGTGAAGTCATGGTGTTGAGTGATAAGGGAAAATTATTGTCGCGAAAGGGAAAATATAAGGGCGCTAAAGAAGAATTTAAAAAAGCGCTTACTATAAGCAAAGATCTGGGCGACACCCATATGCTTGTCTCTATCTTCCTGGATTTGAGCACCACCTATTTTAAGAATAATGAAATAGCAATGGCAAAGGAATATCTGGATTCTGCAAATATGGCTTCACGGGATATGGATTTCCCCATGTTCAGTAATAAAATTGCCCTGGCAGAAACACAAATTCTCAAGAAGGAAAAGAATTTTGCACAAGCTATAAAATTATTAGAGGATAACGTTGCTTATTTACAATCGTTAAACCTTCGGGAATCTCAGCTGGATACCTATGATGAATTGTTTCAATTGTACAAGGAAACAGGAGACGCGGAAAACAGTTTACTTTATTTTGAAAAGTACACTCAACTAAAGGACAGTCTACAGCAAGAACTCAATACTGGCAAACTCAATGTATTGCGTGTGGAACATAATTACAATCAGGTAGTGTCTGATCTGGAAAAAACTGAAACTCAATTGGCACTGGCCAGTGAGGCCCAAAAAAGGATCAAACACCGTAATTATTTCGTTATTGGCTTGGCCGGATTGATCATTTTGTTTTCTGTGTTTATGTTCTACCGGCAGCGGAAGTTGAACCTGGCTCGCAGAGCGGTCTTAGAGTCCAAGCAGGAAGTATTGAATGTAAAGCAACAGGCATTGGATAATAAAGTTCGCTTTAAAAACAAGCAGATCACAGATTTTGCTATTCACATTTCAGAAAAAAATGAACTTTTAGAAAATATCAAATCAAAGCTGAAAAGTATTAAAGTAACCAACGATACCTATAAAGAAATAGTGAATGACACCATGCACTTTATCAATAATGATATAGAACAGAATAAGGAGAAAATTCAATTGTATCAGCAGGTAAATGAAACCACAGATTCGTTCCGAGCCAAGATCAATGAGATGTATAAAAATCTTTCAGATAAAGAAAAAAAGGTAGCCACCATGCTTCGGCTGGGACAATCTTCAAAACAAATTGCGCTACAGCTCAATATAAGTGCGGCAAGTGTGGATAACTATCGCTATACTATTAGAAAAAAGATGAACATCCCGAAGGGAGAATCCTTAAAGATGTTCATACAAAACATTTAGCAAAGACCGGTTAAGCAATTTTTTAACACTCCAAACTTATTATTTGAGCCGGGCACTAAAAAAATTTATGAGATACTTGTGAAAAATACGCTAGTTGATAGTCGCGCCATTGTCAACTCCATCTTCATCCGGATTCACAAAGACCAATTTCCCATCGGCTGTTTCGGTCATTAAGATCATTCCTTCACTATCCACACCACGCAAGGCTCGAGGCGCAAGGTTTATCAGAACAGTCACTCTTTTGCCTATAACTTCTTCGGCGTTGAAACCTTCGGCTATCCCCGAAACGATAGTACGTACATCAATGCCTGTATCCACTTTTAAGACCATCAGTTTTTTGGTTTTAGGCATTTTTTCGGCTTTGATGATCGTACCGACACGCATATCCAGCTTGGTAAAATCATCGAAAGTAACAATATCTTTTTGAGGCGCTATTGATGTGTTCATGGCTTCGTTATTTTTTTTGCTGGCTTCCAGCTTGTCCCTTTGTTGTTGCATTTGATCGTCTTCTATTTTGCTGAAAAGGAGTTCGGCTTTTCCTATTTGATGGCCAGCCGGAATAAGTGTATTTTGATACTTAACATCCTTCCATAGTGGGATGTTTAATTCTGAAAATCTCAACATTCGCTTTAGTTTTTCTGAAGTGTATGGTAAAAACGGCTCACTAAGAATGGCTAAAACTCCCACGATCTGTAACATAATAAACATGATCGTTTTAGTTCGTTCTTCATCTGTTTTGATGGTTTTCCAGGGTTCTTCCAGTGCTAAATATTGATTTCCATTTCTTGCAATATCCATAAAATGATGAATCGCTTCCCGAAACCTGAATTTCCTTACACTGTTTGAAATATTATCCCTTCCGGCATTAATAATATTCAACATTAATTTATCCATCTTGATGAATTCGTTCGGTTGAGGGACTTTACCATCGTAGTATTTATGGGTAAGTACAACTACACGATTGATAAAATTCCCGAGGTTCGCAACCAATTCATTGTTGTTACGGGCCTGGAAATCGGCCCAGCTAAAGTCGCTGTCTTTGGTCTCTGGGGCATTGGCAGTTAAAACATAACGCAACACATCTTGCTGTCCCGGGAAATCCTCCAGATACTCGTGCAACCACACCGCCCAGTTTTTACTGGTAGAGATCTTATTGCCCTCCAGGTTCAAGAATTCATTAGCAGGTACGTTGGTTGGGAGGATGTAACTGCCATCAGCTTTGAGCATACTTGGGAAAATAATGCAATGAAATACAATATTGTCCTTGCCAATAAAATGCAGCAATTTAGTATCCTTATCCTTCCAATAGGGCTCCCAATCCTTACCTTCTCTCTCTGCCCATTCCTTGGTAGAGGAAATATAACCAATAGGTGCGTCGAACCAAACATACAGAACTTTTCCATCGGCACCATCCAATGGTACTGGGATACCCCAATCGAGATCTCGTGTTACCGCCCGGGGGCGTAAACCGTCATCTATCCAGGATTTACATTGCCCGTACACATTTACTTTCCAATCTTTTTTGTGACCTACGATGATCCATTCTTTGAGCCATCCTTCATATTGATCTAATGGTAAAAACCAGTGCTTGGTTTCTTTAAGGCTGGGAGTAGCTCCCGTGATGGCGCTTTTTGGTTTGATGAGGTCGGTGGCATTATGAGAGGTTCCACAATTTTCACACTGGTCACCATAACTTTCTTCGTACCCGCAAACCGGACAAATTCCAACTATAAATCGATCTGCCAGAAATTGTTTGGCTTCTGCATCATAAAATTGCTCAGTAACCTTTTCGATAAATTTTCCATCTTCATATAACTTTCTAAAAAAGGCCGAAGCGGTTTCATGATGTATTTTATTTGAAGTCCGGGAATAATTATCGAAGGTAATACCAAAATCTTCAAAAGATTTTTTGATCAGAGCATGGTATTTATCGACCACTTGTTGTGGGGTGATACCTTCCTTTTTTGCTTTGAGTGTAATAGGAACCCCATGCTCATCACTTCCGCAGACAAAAGCAACATCCTTTCCTTGCATACGTTGGAAGCGTGCATAAATATCGGCTGGCACATACACTCCGGCCAGATGACCAATATGAACAGGGCCATTGGTGTAAGGCAATGCGGCCGTAATGGTATATCTACCTTTTGATGAGGAAGTGGACTTTGGATCTTGACTCATGGTTTTTTCTGAAACCTACTGCGATTTAGCAGGCACAGCTGCAAAAATATGAATTTTATCTTCGGAAACATCTTCCTATCATTCTTGAAAGTTGGAATTTTTCAAAAAAGAAAAGCCTTCCTCGAGAGAAAGACTTTTTCATAATGGGTATAGTGTATTTTATTTAATCAAAATCGATTTACTATAATTCTGTCCGCCGGTAGTAATTCGATAGATATACTGTCCAAAACTCAAACGGGTACCCACAGCTGCTATCACATCTATTTTATGTGGACCAGGGAATAGTAATTCGTTTTTAAGTGTAGCTATTTCTTTACCGAGAATATCGTATAATTTAATGGTAACATTTGCCGTAATAGGCATTTGAAGTTCTATATACGTGCGATTATCTTGATAAGTGGGTCGATGAATTAAGCGGGTAACGTTGTTAAAGTCAGTAGTTCCCAAGATGTCACAATTGAAACCAAGATCCAGATTCTCATAGGTCTGTCCCAAAAGGATCAAATCCAGTACTGAGGGATCTAAACAAAACCAATTGGTTAGAACACTGCTATATACATCTCTAAAATCGGTCGTAGGGATTAAATTATCATTGACATCCCAAACGGTAATATCGGGATGTTCACCTACAAAACCATTACCTTCCAATCCGGAGCCAAATAACAATACGGGGGAGGCGGCTCCGTGGTCCGTACCTCCACTACCGTTTTCATAAGGCCTACGCCCAAATTCGGAAATGGTCATAGACAAGACCATATCGTCCATTCCTGTTGCTGCAAGATCATCATAAAAGCTCTTCATAGAATTGGCAACATCTTCCA
>PVMK01189073.1_pt1 | contig 26572 bp, 26 predicted proteins | sample 1853481 | NCBI WGS metagenome assembly PVMK01 (sample SAMN08533507, study PRJNA380276) | Marine sediment metagenome, whole genome shotgun sequencing project. | reverse complement strand
AGGCTGTAATTGCTCAATGCTCCAGTCGTCACCCGACTGCCGGGTATACAGGAAGCGGTCGTGCAGGCGGTGCTCGCCACCCTGCCAGAATTCAATCCGCTGCGGCACTACCCGGTAGCCACCCCAGAAGTCCGGCATGGGGATTTCACCTTTACCGAACTTCTCCCGCAGTGCGCTCGCCTGTTGGAGCAGCAGGGCACGGGCCGATATGGGCCGACTCTGGCGCGAAGCCCAGGCCGCAATCTGGCTCTCCCGCGGCCTGGTGATGAAGTAAGTGGCGGACTCCGCCATGCTCATCTTCTGTGCGCTGCCCCCTATAATCACCTGGCGGTCCAACTCGTTCCAGGGAAACAGCAGGGACACCTGCGGTTCATGGGCGATATCCCTGGCCTTCGCGCTGCCGTGGTTGGTGTAAAACACAAAACCCCCGCCGGAGAGGCCCTTGAGCAACACAATGCGCTGCCAGGGCAGACCCTGCTCATCCACAGTGGCCAGCACCATGGCCGTGGGGTCTTCCAGGCCAGCCCGCACCGCCTGTTCCAACCAGGTCTCAAACTGCCGCACGGGGCTGGCGTCAAGCATATCCCGGGTGAACCCGCCGGCCGTGTACTCGCGCCGGAAATCCTCGTATCGCAATGTTAATACCTGCCAGTCTATATAAAGCCGTATACTAGCGGGCGGACCGCACAGAGGCAAAGCCAAAGAGGATGCATACATTCCCGATCATTCGCGACGGCGTTGAAGGCGACCTGGAAACCCTGGTCGATATCCTCAGCGACAGCTTCGCCAATGACCCCGTACTCAACTGGGTGATTCCCCGACCACAGTTATATCCAAATTTTTTCCGGGTGTTCATCAAGGACGTGTATCTGCCACGCGGCATCATCCATATAGAAAACAGCGGGCGCGGCGCCGCCCTGTGGCTACCACCCGCACAACGCCTCGAAATACCGCCCCGCGTGCCCCTGCTCAATATGATCGTCAAACTGGTCCTGCGAAAAGGACCCCTCCCCTTGTGGCGCATCCACCAACAGGGCGCCCTGTTTGCCAAACACCACCCCAAGGAACCTCACTACTACCTGCAGTTCATTGGCTGTCGCCAGCGGGACCAGGGACAAGGCGTGGGAGCGACCCTGCTCAAACAGGGCACCAGAATTTGCGACGAGCGGGGAACCCCGGCCTATCTCGAGAGCTCCAACAGGCTCAACGTGCCCCTGTACCAGCGCCACGGCTTCGAAGTGATTCACGAGCAGGCCGTAACGAAAAATGGCCCCAAAGCCTGGTTTATGTGGCGCGAACCGAGGTAACGACCGCGCAACGGCCGCTTTATGTTCTTTGCATTAACGGCCGGGCCCACAGGCGTAGTCATTCCCTGGTACTGGGAAAAACCGGTGCGCGCCGGCCCATGGCCGGTATCTGGGGAAACGGGTAGAACTCCTGCCAGTCCTCGCCAAAATCTTCAGCGATGCTCCGTCCAAAAGCACATTGATAGTGCTCATCCATAGTCGTCGTCAATTCACTGGCCGTGGCCATGTTCAGCAGGACCAGGGCCTCCATTATTCCCTCCGTGCGCAGCCGCAGGGCGGGGGGGGGCATCGCCACCCCCGGCCAATGCCGCAAACATCCTGCTCCAACGCTCGATAAGCTCGATAGTCAAGGCATCCATCCGTTATACCCCCGGGTCTGCAACCCCTGTGTTTTCACCAGCGCGTTAAATAATTGGCTACGAGTATGCGGGGCAAAGCAAAACAGTTAAAGTCCGGCCTGACTATAACTCTGACTATAACTACGGAAACAATTCACGTGAATACCATTCGACAACTATTACTGGCCCTGGCCACTTATAGCCTGCTACTGGCAGGCCCCGCCCTGAGCCGCGACGCCGCCAGCCATATACCCATCATCGACTTTCAGCAGCGCTTTCTGCCTGTGGTCGCTCGCCATGGCATGGTCGCCAGCCCGGAAAGGTTGGCCGCTGAAGTGGGTGTACAGATACTGCAAAGTGGTGGCAACGCGGTGGATGCCGCTGTCGCCACCGGCTTCGCCCTGGCCGTAAGCTACCCCCGGGCCGGCAACCTGGGCGGCGGCGGCTTCATGTTGATACACCTCGCCGAAGATGACCGCCAGACCCTGATCGACTACCGCGAAACCGCCCCGGCGGCCGCCGGCAGAGACCTGTTCCTGGATGAGAACGGTAAAGTAGACCGCTCGCGAGAATTCTTCAGTCACCAGTCCGCCGGTGTACCAGGCACCGTGGCTGGCCTGCTGTACGCGCTGGAAAAATATGGCAGCATGACCCGGGAGCAGGTCATGGCCCCCGCCATCGCCCTGGCCGAGCGAGGCCTGACGGTCTCATTCGCACTCGATTTCGAGATCAATGCCCGCTCTGAGCAACTGCGCAAGAATCCCGAGGCACTGCGGTTGTTTTTCAAGCCCGATGGCACACCCCATGAGATGGGCGATACCTGGCGCCAGCCGGATCTGGCCTGGACCCTCACGCAGATCCAGAAAAAAGGCCGTGATGGCTTCTACGCCGGTGAGGTCGCGCGGCGCATCACTGCCGAAATGGAAGCGGGCGACGGCCTGATCACCGCACAGGACCTGGCCGGCTACCGCGTGGTGGAGCGGCAACCGGTGCGGGGCCGCTTCCGGGAGTTCGAGATCGTATCCACCCCGCCCCCCTCCTCTGGCGGTGTGCATATCGTACAAATGCTCAACATACTGGAGGGCTATGACCTGGCGGCCATGGGCCACAACAGCGCCGCTTACCTGCATCACCTGGCGGAGAGTATGAAACTGGCCTACGCCGATCGCAGCCGCTACCTGGGAGACCCGGATTTTACCGAGGTGCCGGTGTCCCAACTCACCGACAAGGCTTACGCCGCACGCCAGCGACAATTGATCGACCCCGCCCGGGCCACGCCTTCGGCGGATATTGCGCCTGGCAAAATGCTGCCGGGCGAGAGCAGTGACACCACCCATTATTCGGTGGCCGATCACCACGGCAATGTGGTGAGTAATACCTACACGCTCAATTTCAGTTTCGGTTCGCATATTGCAGTGCCCGGCACCGGTATGCTACTCAACAATGAGATGGCGGATTTCGCCTCCAGCCCGGGCCAGGCCAACGCTTTTGGCCTGGTAGAGGGTGAAGCCAACATAATCGAGCCCGGCAAGCGTCCCCTTTCCTCCATGAGCCCCACCATGGTCTTTCGCGACGGCAAACCCTGGCTGGCCACCGGCAGCCCCGGTGGCAGCCTGATCATTACCACCGTATTACAAACCCTGCTCAACGCCATGGAATTCGATATGAATATCGCAGCGGCCGCCGCGGGAGCCAGGGTGCATCACCAGTGGATGCCGGATAAATTGCGGGTGGAGCGGGGCATCAGCCCGGATACCATCAAACTCCTGCAAGGCATGGGCCACCAGGTGGAAATCGGCAACCGCACCCTGGGGCGCACCCAGTCCATCATGCTGGATGACGGCTGGCTGTTGGGCGCGACCGATACCCGGCGGCCGGGTGGCTGGGTAGCGGGGTATTGAGTAGGGTGCCCTACAAGCGCACCTTGGCGGTCTGGCGGCTGATCGCCACCAGCTGGCCCGTACTGTCCCAGTACTCGCCATCTTCTTCGATTACACCCTGAGTAAGATGTCGGGAAAACAACCGGGCCTGTAATGGCCCGGGGGCCGGGTGAGCGCGCACCTGCACGGTCAGCTCCAGGGTGGGCACCCAGCCCACTGGGCCAAAAACAGTGAAAACCGGAGGCGGAAAGGCATCCGCAAACATCAGCAGTGAGATCGCGTCCGGGTCGGCGCCGTCCCGATGCCGCATCCAGCCGCAGAATTCACCGCTGCCGTTGGGCTCGCGCTGGCGAAACACCTCGCTGCCAGTGACCAGCTGTAGATCGACCCGCTGACGGAATTCAATACGCTTTTGCCCGGTGGGTTCACACTCGTCCCAACCCGGGTACTGCGGCCGCGGCGCGGCTGACCAGGTCTCACCTGTGAGAGTACCCAGATCGGTGTAGGCCGCGGTGACCTGCACCTTGAGTTCACCGCGCTGGTACATTTTTACTTCCGCAAAGCTGGTGCTGCGCCCCTGGCGCAACACCTCGACCCTACAATCGATTGGGCCCAGGGCCGTGGGGGCCAGAAAAAAGGCACTGACCGTGAGGGGGTCCTTGTGCGGCAGGGCCTCACTCAGGGCACGACCCGCCACCGCCAATACATAGCCGCCATTGGGTACCGCACCGACACGCCAGCCCTCGCATAATTCGCCGCGCCACAGGTTCTCCCCCATGTGCTCGACACTGGTTTCTTTGGCAAACTGGCTCATGGGCCTCCCTGGGGATCGAAATCGGGGAATTGTTGTCTTACAAAACCGATGTAACAATCGGCGGGTATTTTGTCCGTGAACGCCAGTAAAGTATATACTTGCAGAGAACTTGAATTGACTGGTCCACCGCGGCAAGCCCGCCAGTACCGCTTTGCGAGATTACAGATGAGCAGAGCTCCTCTTTCTGTAGCCCTGATACACGGAGCCTGCCCTGCTTTATCGGGTGCCCTGTTGCTTGTCTTTATGACGGGCGGCGCTGTCCTGTCGGCGCAGGAAATGGATACCCCTGCCATCGAACAGCGCCTCAGCGCAAGCGCAGTGGCACAGGAGCAAAGCTTCAGGAAAACCATCGCCGGTATCGAATCCAGCCAGGGAGCCTATGGCAGCGCACTGTCTGAGCAATTGCTCAGCCTGGGCCTGGCCCTGCAATCCCAGGGGCAACACGATGAAGCGGTCGGTTTATTCAAGCGCGGCGTGCATCTGGCGCGCATCAACGACGGTTTGTATAGCACACAGCAGATTCCTCTGCTGCAGGGCCAGATTGCCAGCCATATCGCGCTGGGTGACTACGCCCAGGCGGATGAGCGCCAGCACTACATGTATCGCGTACAGATACGCAACAAGGATAATGGCGAGCCACTCACCAAGGCCCTTATGCAGCAAGCCAACTGGCAGCGCAGCGCCTACTTCCTGGGAATCGGCGTGCAGGGGTATATCCGCATCATGAATATGTGGGATATGTACCGGCTGGCACTCAACGAAATCATCGCCCGCGAGGGCGATACCTCGCCCAAGCTGCTGCTGCCCCTGCACGGGATGCTGGAGGCGCAGTACCTGATCTCCGAATACGATTGGGAGGGCCAGAGCCACAGCTCCTCAGATGATCTGGGCGCACGCCAGGAATTGAACCGTTTTATGGCCTATCGCGCCCAGAGTTACCAAAAAGGCAGTGCCGTTATCACCGCTATCCACGATATCGAATTAGAGCGCGAGGGCGCACAGAGTGTAGCGACAGCGCAGGCCCTGACTATGCTGGGTGACTGGCAGCTGTGGCACGACAAGCGCGACACCGCGTGGCAAACCTATCAGGAAGCCATGGTGGAACTTGCGGAGCGAGATGATGCCCAAGTACAGATAGACCACCTGTTCGGCGAACCGGTGGCGCTGCCGGATGTGTCCGGCGTGAGACCACTACCGCCAACAGTGGACACCGCTGAGGCCGATATCCTGTTAGAATTCGGTGTGACTGAACGCGGGCGTGTGGTCAACCTGGAACGTGTGGACGAAGATGAAAGTGATAGCCGCAATCCCAAGGCCTATCGCCTGATGCGCAAGTTGCGCAAAACCAGGTTCCGGCCACGTTTTGAGGCGGGACAACCAATAGAGACGGAAAAAATTGTCAGGGCATTTAACATTGAATAGCACAATTCAACAGCGGCTTCTCAAACTGGGAGGAGTGGCCTGCGCCTGCCTGCTGCTCAGCGGCTGCCCCAGCGCGAGCAACCCGACCACACCGCAACCCCCCCCCTACCACCCCGCCTCCCCCGAGTAGCAGCAGCCCGCCGCCGCCCAGCAGCAGTTCCTCGAGCAGCTCGTCGAGCAGTTCTTCCAGCAGCAGCTCCTCTTCCAGTAGCGCCAGCGAGTCATCCGGCAGTCCCTCCAGCAGCCAGGGTGAATCCGGTAGCCAGTCCTCCAGCGGCTCACCAGGCGAGTCCGGCTCCAGTGACGGCGATCTGGGGCAATTCCCCCAGGGTGAGTTCCCGGGTGACAGTGGTGAGCAGACGGCCAGTGCCGGCGACAGCGCAGCGGCGGGGGAATCAGCAGAGCAAGAACCGGCTGGCGGCCAGCCCGGTGAGAGCGGCAGCGGCGAACCCGGCTTTGGCGACGGCGCCGCCGGCGGCGACAGCCTGCCGGACCTGCGGGACGAACCGAGCCTGGAAGATGTACTGGGCGCCATGGAAGCCGCCACGGGTGAGTCCGGTGGTGCTACCGCCGGGACCAGTGGCGGGCAATCCGGCGGTCCCTCTGGCAGTGGCCGGCCCGGTGGGCAGCAATCCGGCAGTGGCGCGACGGGTAATTATGGCGACATAGGGACTATTGGCGGCAGCGGCGCCATGCCCCGGGGCAGTGGTGGCCGCGGTCCCCTGACACCCGCCGAGCAGGTTGCCATACTCGATGCTCAACTGGAAAAAGGCACCGGTGAGTTCGACGCCATGATATTGGAGGAGCAGGAGGAGCAGCGCCGCGCAGCACGGGCAAGCACTGCCGGCCAGCCGCCGCCTTCATCCAGCGAAACCTCCGCATCCGGCTCCGGCGGCTCCTATGGTGGCAGCAGCCCCTATGAGGAAGGCCCGGTGGCGGCCGGTGGCGGTTACAGCACCGGCGGTGGCATGGGCGGTGCTTCGCGCGGTGGTGGCATGCCACAGAATACCGCGAAATACCCGCCGCCCAAGGATATCCCCAGCGGCAATGACGACGACGTGGTAGCGCGCCAGTTGCGTGAAGCCGCCATGCGCGAACCGGACCCCGCCGTGCGGGAAAAGTTGTGGGATGAGTATCGCAAGTACAAGGGCGTCCCCAAGTGATCACCCTGCGCCCGCTTTTCACATTGTCGCTGGCGATTTTGCTCAGCGCCTGCGTGAGCCAAACGATCAAGAGCACTTCTGTACCCGGCGTCAAAACGGCCTCTACACAAGTGTCTGAGGAATTGCTACTGGATGTCAGCATTGCTGTTTTCGATCCGGGCCTGGAGGACTACGACGAGGGCCAGCAAGTCTACCCGGAAGTGCGCAAGGCCGAGGCGCGCTATATGCCCGGCCTGTTGTCGGAGGCCATGCAGGACAGCGGCGCCTGGGGCGCCGTGCGTGTCGTACCCAGCAGTGAGCAGGTCACCGATCTTTTGGTAGAAGGCGAGATCCTGTACTCAGACGGTGAGAAACTGCAACTCAAGATCACCGCTACCGACTCGCGCGGCTATGTATGGCTGGAAAAAAAATACACCGGTAAATCCAGCCGTTATGCATACAAGGTCACCACTCGCAGCACACACGACCCGTTTCAGGCGGTGTACAACACCATCGCCAACGACCTGCTGGAGTCGCTGGAAGAGCTGCGACCAAAAGACCGCGAGAACGTACGCCTGGTAACTGAATTACTGTTTGCCCGCAGCTTTTCCCCCGATGCATTCGACGGCTACCTGGAGCAGGACCGCAAGGGCCGCTACATGGTGATGCGGCTACCGGCAGAGAACGATCCCATGCTGGAGCGAGTGCAGGCCATCCGCGAACGCGACCGCGTGTTCGTCGACACCCTGCAGGAATACTACATAAACTTCGATGAGCAGATGAGCAACCCCTACCAGGAGTGGCGCAGGCTCAGTTATGAGGAGTCCGTGGCCCTGCAGGAACTCAAGGCCGAGAGCACCCGGCGCCTGATAGCAGGCACGGTAGCGATACTGGCCGGTATCGCCGGGGCCAGCTCCGGCGATAGCAGCATGACCCGCACTGCCGGCCAGGTGGCCATCGTCGGCGGCGGTTTTCTGCTCAAGAGCGGTCTGGAAAAACGCAATGAGGCCCAGATTCATGTGGAGGCACTGGAGGAATTGGGCATGTCCCTGGAGGCGGAGATTACGCCCCAGGTGATAGAGCTGGAAGATCGCACGGTGATGCTCAGCGGCAACGTGGAAGACCAGTATGCCCAGTGGCGCGAGGTGCTGGCAGACATTTACCGCACCGAGATAGGTGAACTGGAATTACCCGAAGATTCCGCCGCCACAACTGATACACTCTGACCCCCAATACGCAAGGCTCCAACAACTGCATGCCCTCCCACAATGAGCAAGTACAGCCCACGCCCTTTGATGTAGCGCAGCCTACCCCGCCGCAAGAACCCGATGGGGCCGTTGGCTCGCGCCGTGGCACCGCGCCCTGGGTGCTACCCGCCCTCGGAGGCCTGGTACTGTTGGCGGTACTGGTGATTTTCTGGTTACCGGAGCGCGTTGCAGCGCCCGGTGAGCCGACAGCCATCGCGCTGGAACAAACACCGGTTGCGCCTGATACCGCCCGCGCCGCTCCAGCGGCTAAACCCCCCACCAGCACATCCGATGCCTCGCCCTGGTCGGAAGCGCAGCTGGCAAAGCTGCGCAAGGAAGCCCAGGAGGTACTGGCCGAGCTGCTGGATATCCAGTTTGCGCTGGAAGAGCGCGGCGTGAAGCAGTGGGCACCGGAGCGTTTTGCAGAGGTTGCCACGGTTGCCGCCGCCGGGGACGAGTCATACAAAATCCGGGAGTATGAAGCCGCCACGGCCAGTTACAAGGAGGCCCTGGCAGCATTACAGGCACTGCGCGATGGCATACCGGAGGAGCTGGCCGGACAGCTGGAGCTGGCCCGCCAGGCGATAGAGGACGGCGAGCAGGCTACGGCCAATACAGCCCTGGAACTGGCCGCTGTCATCGAACCCGACAGCCCCGAACTGGCCACTCTGCGGAGGCGCGCCGACGCCCTGCCCCAATTGCTACCCCTGCTGGAACAGGCGGCCGCGGCAGAACAAATGGGCGACCTGGCCAGCGCGGAACAATTACTGACTGAGGCCGCGGCGCTGGATCCACAACATCTGCGCACTCAAAGCGCACTGCAGCGGGTGGCCGCGGCCTACAGGGAACAGCGCTTCAACGATGCCATGAGCGAGGGCTATAGCGCCCTGGACGAGGGCGATTTCGCCGCTGCGCGTAGTGCGTTTCGCGCAGCCGGGAAATTGGAGGGCGAATCCAGCGAGGTGGCCAGCGCCCTGCAGGAAGTGGAAACGGCCGAAACCGCCTACCGCCTGACCAGGCTGAAACAAAGCGGCAGTAACAGCGAGCAACAGGAAAAATGGCAGGACGCGGTCAACGCCTATGAAAAGGCTAAAAAGATAGACAGCAACGTGCTGTTCGCCAGCGAGGGGCTAAAGCGCAGCCAGGGCAGAGCCCGGCTGGACAAACAGTTCCGCACCACCCTGGACCAACCGGGGCGGCTGTCGGATGTGGCCGTCGCGGAGGCGACAGAGCAATTGCTGCAATACGCGAAGCAGATCAAACCACGTGGACCGGTGCTGACGAAGCAAATCGACCGTGTGCAACGGCTGCTGCAACAGGCCAACACCCCCATCGCCGTCACCCTGCGCTCCGATGCTGAGACCGAGGTCATCGTTTACAAGGTGAAAAGACTGGGGCGCTTTGAGCAGCGCGAACTGACCCTGCGCCCGGGTACTTACACGGCGGTGGGCACCCGCAACGGCTATCGCGACGTGCGCCAGAATTTCACCATTAACCACAACAGTGCGCCGGCCCCCATTACCATCGCCTGCACGGAGCCGATTTAGTGTCCGCAGACCCTAACACGTCAGAGCAGCCACTGACTATCGAGCCCAGCGCCTTCGCGCCGCTGGATACCAGCGCGCCCAAACCACCCTCCCAGGGCAATCCCCGACGCTGGGTACTGATAGGCTGCGCCCTGGTATTTGTCCTGATCATGGGCTTTTTACTGAGCGCCCACTCCCTGCAGGTCGTGGTGACGGCAGAAAACCCGGCGCAAGTCTCTGTCAGTGGCCTGGTCCTGCCTTTCGGGGAGCGCTACCTGCTGCGTCGGGGTGAGTACGAGATCACTGCCAGTGCCGAGGGTTATCACACCATGGTCATCGGGGTCACGGTGGATCAGCAGGACAGCCAGACCGTTGAGTTGATACTGCAGCCGTTACCGGGCCTGTTATCCGTCGATAGTGTACCGGCGGGAGCCCGGGTACTTATAGATGGTGAAGCGGTGGGCGAAACACCCCTGCTGGACCACGCCGTCGCCGCAGGCGAACACACGCTGCAACTACAGGCAGAGCGCTACCTGCCCCTGGAGCAAGCGCTGCTGGTCACCGGCCGCAACATTACGCAAAAACTGCAACTGCAACTGGCGCCGGCCTGGGCTGAGGTGACCCTGGACAGCCTGCCGGCGGGAGCCAGCATCCTGGTGGACGGGGAATCCGTAGGTACCACGCCGGCCACCGTGGAAATACTGCAGGGCGAGCGCCAGTTGATTCTGCAGCTGGCAACCTACGCCGACTGGCAGCAAACACTGGAACTGAACGCGGGAGAGCCGCAGGACCTGGGCCGGGTAGAACTGCAGCCCGCCGCCGGCACACTGGAGCTGGCCAGCACCCCCAGCGGCGCCAATGTCACCCTCGATGGTGAATTCCAGGGCCAGACACCACTGACCCTGCTGCTGATTCCGGGCCGGGCACACCGCCTGGCGGTCTTCAAGCCCGGCTACCGGCGTCACAGCAGTACCGTACAGCTGGCGGCCGCAGCCAGCGACAGCCAGACCATAAAACTGCGCGCGCAATTGGGAGAGGTGCGCTTCAACATCCGCCCGGCCAATGCCATCCTACGTATCGACGGCCAACCCCGAGGGCGCGGCAGCCAGACCTTGTCACTACCCGCTTTTGAACACCGGGTGGAAATTGCCCTGGACGGTTATGCCACCGTGCGACGCCGGGTAACCCCCCGCCCCGGGCTGCAGCAACTGGTGGAAGTCACCCTGCAAACCCAACAGGAAGTGCGCATGGCGCGCATTAAACCCGAGATCACGACCTCTGTCGGCCAGACCCTGCTGCTGTTCAAGCCCGGAGAGTCGCCGCTGTCCAGCTTCACCATGGGCGCCTCGCGCCGGGAACCCGGTCGCCGCGCCAATGAAGTGCTGCACCCGGTATCCCTGCGGCGCATGTTCTACCTGCAAACCACCGAGGTCACCAACGCCCAGTTCCGCCTGTTTCAGTCCGCCCACAACTCCGGCCAGATCGAAAGCAAAAGCCTCAATCGGGAGCACCAGCCGGCAGTGCGGGTGAGCTGGCAGCAGGCCGCCTCGTTCTGCAACTGGCTCAGCAAGCGCGAGGGCCTGCCGGCCTTTTACCGGGAAACCAAAGGTATCGTGAACGGTTACAACGCCAACGCCACCGGCTACCGCCTGCCCAGTGAAACCGAGTGGGCCTGGGCCGCCCGCGCCAGCGGCGAGACGCTGCTGAAATTCCCCTGGGGTGACACGTTTCCGCCCACCAAAGCGGTGGAAAACTATGCCGATAACACCTCGGCCTACGTTACCGGGCGTATACTTAACGGTTATACGGATGGTCACGTGGTCAGCGCCACCGTCGCCTCCTTCGCTCCCAACCACAATGGCCTGTACGACATGGGTGGCAACGTGGCCGAATGGGTGCACGACGTGTACAGCATCCCCTCCGCCAACGGCACTACCGAAATAGATTCCCTGGGCTCCCAGGGTGGCGACAACTATGTCATCCGCGGCGCCAGCTGGTCCCAGAGTAAGATTGGCGAATTGCGCCTGTCGCACCGGGATTATGGGCAAGCGGGCCGGGATGACGTAGGATTCCGCCTGGCGCGTTATGCTGAGTAAGATATGACCACAACCCGGGCCCTGGCCGTCGCAATCCTCTCCCTCCTGGTGCTGGGCGCCGCGCCCCTCTATGCGCAGCGGGCCACGGATACGCCGCAGCAGGCCACAGATGTGCCGGGGCAGGACGCCAAAGAAACCCAAAAAAACCAGGAAAGCCCGACTGCGGACAAGCCCGCTACGGCCCCGGCTACCCGCCCCCCGGCTACAAACAACGACTCACCCTTCGACTACCGGCCTTCCGAGGAGATCTCCGAGGACCTGTCGGTCTCTTTCCCGGTAGATATATAGGACAAAAACATGAAGCAAAGAATGTCATCCGAATTCATCTACCAGCTGTTCGCCCTGCTGATCGCGGTTATCGTGGTACATGCGGTCTATGTGGGCCTGATCAGGCCCAGCGCAGATGCGCAGATCCAGCAGCAAATGGAATTACAGGCCTCGGGGGCGGATTTTATCCCCAAGCGTGGCTTCGCGGTGGTGATACGCGATTTTGAACAGGAGGCCTGTTTTATCCTGATGATCTGGGCCATGGCCATCATGGGTTACAAGGGCCGTCGCGCCATGAAGGAGCAGGAATTGCTGGGTCGCCGCCTGTTGGACATTCCGGAGGGCACCAGTGTACTGCCCGAAGATGCCCGCGAGTATAGTCGCTCCCTGGAGGCATTGCCGGAGGAGGAGCAGGACTATCTGTTGCCGCGCACACTGCTCTCCGCCCTGCAGCGCTTCGCCACCACCGGCAGTATCCAGGCCGTGTCCGATACCATCAAGGAGAGCTGCGAGGTGGAGTCCGATCGCCTGGATTCGGAGATGTCCATGGTGCGCTATATCGCCTGGGCCATCCCGTCCATTGGATTTATCGGCACCGTGCGCGGTATCGGCGATGCCCTGGGCCAGGCCCACAAGGCGGTGGAAGGTGATATTTCCGGTGTTACGGTCAGCCTGGGTGTGGCCTTCAACAGTACCTTCGTCGCCCTGGTGCTGAGCATCATCATCATGTTCTGCCTGCACCAGTTGCAGTTGTCCCAGGAGCGGCTGGTACTGGATTGCCAACGCTATGCGGACAAGCGCCTGCTGCGCTTCCTGGTGGTCCACTGATGACGGTCGCACTGCTGGACATCAACGACACTAACCTGCAGTTGTGGAGTGGCGATACTCACCTGCAGAGCCCGGGCTACGCCCTGCTGCAGGGGCAGCAGTATCGCTTCGGCACCCCGGCCCGCGCCACGGCCAGACTGCAACCAAGAGATATCAATACCCGCTACTGGTGGCAATTGAGCACCGAGACACTACAGCCGGCACTGGGCCCCGCCAGACACACCGGTGACCTGGTACACGCTCACCTGAAAGAACTGCACCAGCAGGCCGGACAACCCGCCGAGTTACTGCTGGCGGTATCGGGAAGTATGGCGCGCAACCAACTGGCCCTGTTGCTGGGTATCATGCAGCAGTGTCCCTTCGATGCGGTGGGCCTGGTCAATCGCAGCGTCGCCCTGGCCAGCCTGTACGGGGGGGGCGGGCGACTGTTCCACCTGGAGATACAACTGCACCAGGCGGTGATTTCAGAGCTGGATGAAAGCAATGGCAAGGTAGAGTTGCAACGCACGGTACCCCTGCCCGGCTGCGGACTGCTGCAAGTACAGGAGCGGTTGGTGGAGATCATCGCCTCGGCGTTTATTCGCCAGACCCGTTTCGACCCCCGTCGCAAGGCCGCCACCGAACAGCAATTGTACGATACCCTGCCCGATACCCTGCGCGCCCTGGCGCAGGACAACGAAGCCAACCTCGAGGTCAACGGTTACCAGGCCCGCGTCAATCGCAATGAGTTAATGAGCGCCGGGCAGCGCCTGTTCGACAGCGCGCCGGAAGCCATGGGCGTGCTGCGCCCCGACGACCGCATCATCGCCGACCCCATCGCCGGGTTGTTACCCGGCCTGGCCGGGCGGCTGCCGCAGATGGAAGTCCTGGAAGCAGACAGCATCCGACACGCCCTGCTCCGACACCAGGAGCAGTTGGTACAGCGCGGACAAACGCTCAGTTTTGTCACCGCCCTGCCCTGCCTCGAGGAAAAAATCGTTCCCCGGGTGGCGGAACCGGTTAAACCCACTACGGCAACTGAGCAGCAGGACGCTGCCCCGCTCACCAAACCCACTCACCTGCTGCAAGGTTCGGTGGCGCGACCACTACCTGCCGTCGATGCGGGAGTGGACGGGAACTGGGAGCTGTATCAAAGCAAGGAGGGCTGGCAATTTCGCGGTAGCGGCCCCGCGCCCAAGGTCAATAGCAGCGATTACCAGTCGGGCCAGATACTCGCCTGCGGCGACACCATTACCACCGGATCAGGCCAGGATGCCCTGTTGATCGAGGTTAAGCACTAAAGACCATGGCCAGAAAGAAGCGCGATTTCACCACCTTCAACCTGAGTTTCCTGGACATCATGTCCTGTGGCTTCGGGGCGGTGATTCTGGTGTTTCTGATCATGAACCACTCCATTGAGCGGCAGTCGCAGGACCTGAACCAGAACCTGTTGTCCGAGGTCGACCTGCTGGAGGAGGATATCACTGACGGCGAGGAGGGCCTGGTGCGTTTGCGCAATACCCTGTCAGAGGTGGACATGCAAATGGTGGAGGCCCGGGGCCTGGCCACCCGCATCACCGAGGATATGGACAACTACGAGGCCCTGATAGAAGACCTGAAGCGCGACGGTTATACCGACACCTCTGACATAGACGCCCTCAAGGCGGAGATCCAGTCGCTGGAAGCCCAGGTTAAGAAACTACGGGAAAACAGCGAGCGGGACAGCGGCCGCAGCGCCCGCAGCTTCATCGGTGATGGCAACCGCCAGTACCTCACCGGACTCAACCTGGGGGGGCGCAATATCGCCATCCTGCTGGATATCTCCTCCAGTATGCTATCGGACAAACTGGTGCAGATCATCCGCCTGCGCAATATGGGTGAGGATGTACAGCGCCGGGCCGAGAAGTGGACACGAACCCTGAAGACAGTGGACTGGCTGACCGCCCAGCTGCCGGTGGGCAGCAAGTACCAGGTGATCACTTTCAATACCCAGGCCAAAGCCGCCCTGCCCGGCACCGACGGCAAATGGCTGGAGGTGGCCAACCAGGCCCAGCTGGAAAAACTGTCAACCGAACTGCGCAAGATCGTCCCCAGCGGCGGCACCAGCCTGGAAAACGCCTTCATCGCCCTGCAGCAGCTGTCGCCGACACCGGACAACATCTTCCTGCTCACCGACGGCCTGCCCACCCAGGGCGTCTCGCCGCCACGGGGCAGCAAGGTCAGCGGCCCGGAGCGCCAGAAGCTATACCGCCAGGCGATCAGGCAGCTGCCCGGCAACGTGCCGGTGAATATCATCCTCGCGCCCATGGAGGGTGACCCCATGGCGGCATCTGAGCTGTGGCAATTGGCCCAGGTCAGCAAGGGCTCCTTCCTCAGCCCATCGCGAGACTGGCCCTGATGGCCCGGCGCAGGGCACGACGAGGCCCGGAAGAATTCTCACTGTCGTTCCTCGATGTGATCTGCTGTGGCTTCGGCGCGATCATCCTGCTGCTGATGATCACCAAGACGGTACAACCGCAAATCATCGAGGCCTCCACCGTAGAGCTGGAGGGAAAAGTTGCCGCCCTGCAGGAGCAGGTATTCGAAATAAGAGGGGAAACCCGGGTGCTTAACAGGGATCTGAACGCCAGGCACGAACAGTTGTCTGAGTACGAGCAGCGTATAGCGATTCTGCGGGGCCAACTGGCCAGCGCCAAATCAAGCTACGACAGTATTCAGGTACAAACCAGCACCAACGATGTAATCACCGGGCAGCTGGCTATTGCCAAACAGAAACTGTCAGAGGAACAGAAGCGCTTGCTGGGCGCGCAGCACAAGTCGCTGAACAACCTGATAGGCGGGATACCGGTGGACAGTGAGTACATCATTTTCGTCATTGATACCTCCGGCTCCATGTTCTCCTATGCCTGGGAGAGGGTTCTGCAGGAAATGGAGGCCACGCTGAATATCTACCCCGAGGTCAAAGGCATCCAGGTCATGAACGACATGGGGCAGTATTTGTTCAGTCGTTATCGCGGGAAGTGGATACCGGACTCTCCCGGGCGGCGCAAGGTCATCATGCAAAACCTGCGCAACTGGAATGTGTTCAGCAACTCCAGCCCGGTGGAGGGCATCACCGCGGCCATACGCACCTTTTATGACCCGGGCAAAAAGATCAGTATTTTTGTGTTCGGCGACGAATTCACCGGCGACTCCATCGCCCAGGTGGTGGATACGGTGGACCGCATAAACCGTCGGGATGCACAGGGTAATCGCCTGGTGCGCATCCATGCTGTAGGATTTCCCGTACAATTCATTCGGGCACCGCATCTGCAGACCACCGGCATCCGTTTTGCCACACTGATGCGGGAACTCACCTATCGCAACGGAGGCACCTTTGTCGCGCTCAATGATTTCCGCCCCTGACCGAGGCAAGCGGCGCCGCGCCTTCGGTTTCGCGGTACTGCTGCTGGCACTGGTTGGCTGCGGACCCGCCAAGGTCGTGGTAAAGGGCGAGTTTCCTCCCCCGCTGATGGAGCCGCTCCCCCTGACCATCGGGGTGTGGTATGGCGAGGATTTTACCAATCACGAGTTTTTTGACGAAGCCAAGAGCCGCTCAGAGTCCAGCTGGATCGTCAAAACCGGTGCGGCGCAGATACAGATGTGGGACATTCTGCTGGCCGGTATGTTCGACAATGTGGTACATATGAAGGGCAAACCGGGCCCGGGGCAAATGAACCAGGTGGTGGACGCGGTGCTGATACCTCACGTGGACGAACTGCAATACGCCCTTCCGGCCCACACCAATATCAAAGTGTACGAGATCTGGATGCGCTATCGTTTTGAACTGGTGAGCAGCAGCGGCGAGCCCATTACCCAGTGGACCATGAGCGCCTATGGCAAGACCCCCACGGCCTTTCTGCGCAGTGATCAAGCGGCGGTCAACCTGGCCGCAGTGATGGCGCTGCGCGATGCGGGCGCCAATTTCGCCACCAATTTCACCCGGGTACCCTCAGTACAGAGCTGGCTGCAACAGGAATGGCAGCCCGCAGAATCCGTTGAATCCGTTGAATCCGTTGAATCCGTTGAATCCGTTGAATCCGTTGAATCCGTTGAATCCGTTGAGGAAATCGTACCGTGATGCGCAGGGCAATACGAACTCTGCTACTGGGCTGCGGCATCGCGCTGACCTGCGCCTGTGTTACCTCCACCGTGGACGAAATGGTATTCAACGAACCATTGGAGGGTATCGGCGATTCCAGCGTGGTCATCCTGGGCCGGCGCCACGCCAGTGACTACGAGACCGAGCCGGACTTTATCGAATGTGTGGGCGACCACATTACCGGCCCGCGACAAGTCCATCCGGGTAATCGGTGAACTGGAGTTTATCAATGCGCTGTACCCCTGGTTTGAGCCGCGCACCGCCCCCCTGCACCCCCGGGATATTGAGCGCCTGATGCTACAGGAGCCCGTCGCGCAGAAAATGGCCGAGCTGAAGACCGAGTATATGATCTGGATTGACGGCTCTACCGTGCGCGGCGATTCCTCCGGTTCCATGACATGCGCTATCGGCCCCGGTGGCGGCGGCTGCTTCGGCTTTGGCACATGGAGCGATAACGCCAACTACGAGGCCACCATCTGGGACTTCACTGACCGCGTGGAAGTGGGGCGCATCAACACCAGCGCCACCGGCCAGTCCTACATGCCGGCGATAATCATACCCATCCCTATTATCGCCCCGGTGCAGGGTACCGCCTGCGATGGCATTGGTGATCAGTTACTGGAGTTCCTCTCAAGCGAGTACTAGCATGTTGAAACAGCCTCAGCCGGCACAATACGGTGTTAAAAAAGGACTCAAAATGCTCATGTACTGTCGTGTACACTGCGCTTTTTCGTCCTTTTTTGCCTTGTCTCGCACTCGCCTGAGGCTGTTTCAATACGCTCCTGCGGCTTTACTAACACTGGCCTGTACCCTGGCCCAACTCAGCGGCTGCGCCGGCAATCCCGCCACCGGTGGCGTCAGCGTGGTGGTCATGACCCAGGGCAGGGAGGTCACCATTGGCCAGGAGATGCACCAGAAAATGATCGACGAGGGGGCCGCCTATGACGACCCCGAACTGGCGGCCTATGTGGATCGGGTCGGCCAGCGCCTGGTGGCTAACAGCGACCGGCCCAAGCTGAAGTTCACCTTCACCGTCATCGACAGCCCCGACATCAATGCCTTCGCCACCCCGGGAGGTTTTATCTACATCAATCGCGGCCTGTTGGCCTACCTGGACAGCGAGGCGGAACTGGCCGGCGTGCTGTCCCATGAGATCGGCCATGTCACGGCGCGCCACGCCGCCAGGCAGCAGACCGCCGGCATCACCAACCAGGTTCTCGCCACTACGGTCTATATCCTCACCGGCAGCGGCGATATTGCCGATGCCTCGAACATGTACGGCAGGGAACTGGTGGCCGGTTATGGCCGGGACCACGAGTTGGAAGCGGACGGCCTGGGCGCGGAATATATGCACAAATCGGGCTATGATACCGACGCTCTGCTGGAGGTCATCGGTGTACTCAAGGACCAGGAGCAGTTCCAGCGGGTGAAAGCCAAATCCAGCGGCAGAAAAGTCGGCTCCTACCACGGGCTTTACGCCACCCACCCGCGCAACGACCAACGCCTGAAAACAGTGATACGCACCGCAGGCGAGCTGGAGCTTGATGAATATGTGGAGGATCCGGAAATACCCGGGGATTTTCGCCGGCATATGGAGGGCCTGGTGTGGGGAGCCAGCGTTCAGGACCAGCGAGCAGAGAACCGCTATTACCACAACAAACTGGCGTTCACCTTTGAACACCCGGAGGGGTGGGACGTAACAGCGGGCTCCAAGTCGATTGAGGCCAGTGCAGCAGACGGCAGCGCCAGCCTCAAGCTAACCATCCGCCGGCGGGACAAGGCTGCGACCCCGCGCTCGGTGCTGGAGGGCAGTTCCGGCGGAACGCTCAGTGTGGGCGTGGAGCTGGATCAGGCGGGACTCAAGGGCTATACCGCAGTCGCCAGCAACGGCGCCAATTCCAGGCGCGTGGCGGTGATCGACTACAACAGCCTGACCTACCTGTTTGACGGCGAGGCCAGTGACTTTGCCGGCGCGGACGCCCGGTTACTGGCTATGATAAAGAGCTTCAGGCCCATGCATCCCAAGGAACGCCAGACCGGCGCAGCACGCTATGTACACTATATCCAGGTGCCCAGGGGGGCCACCATGGCGAGCCTCGCCGCCAGTATCCGCATACCCGACGCCGAAGCCCAGCTGCGCCTGCTCAACGGCCTCTATCCCCGAGGAGAGCCGCGAATCGGGGACTGGATCAAGGTAGTTAAATAACGCAGCAGGGCACCGCGCTCAGTGCCCGATTCAGCCATAGCCCGAATCCGCGACAAAGGGGTTGGTCTGGCGTTCCTGCCCGAAGGTGGAGGTGGGGCCGTGGCCAGGAATGAAGGTGATATCGTCACCCAGGGGAAAGAGCTTCTCGCGGATACTGGCAAGCAATTGCTCGTGGTTGCCCCTGGGAAAATCGGTGCGACCGATGGAACCCTGAAACAGCACGTCTCCCACCCAGGCCACTTTTTGTGGCCGGTACAGAAATACCACATGGCCGGGGGTGTGCCCCGGGCAGTGAACAACCTGTAATTCCTGCTCACCGACCATCACCGTATCGCCCTGCTCCAGCCAGCGATCCGGTAAAAAAGCATCCGCATGGGGAAAGCCCGACATCTCGCACCATTCGGGTAGTTTTTCCAGCCAGAACTCATCTTCCCTGTGGGGACCCTCTATGGGAACGTCCAGCTGCTGGCGCAGTACATCCGCGGCCGCGCAATGGTCCAGGTGGGCGTGGGTCAGGATGACTTTCTCCACCGTCGCACCCATTTGCTTCACTGCGGCGAGGATCTTCTGAACATCACCACCCGGATCCACGATAGCGGCTTTGCCGGTGGCCTCACATTTGATAATGGAACAGTTCTGCTGGTAGGGCGTTACCGGCACGATGGTGCACTGAATCGACATATGACTATTTAACTCTGTCTATTTTATAAGGCTCTGGCAGTTTTCTCAGGCCTTGGGCAACATGCCCTCGTCCGAAAAGCCCTCATCATGATCCGCCCGGGGATTGAGAAACACCTGTTCGTCGAACTGGTTTTCACTCTTGGCCACGATAACGGATACGGTGGCATCACCGGTGACGTTAACCGCGGTGCGCACCATGTCCAACAGGCGATCGACACCGATAATCAACGCGATGCCCTCCACCGGCAAGCCGGCCTGCTCCAGCACCAGGGCCAGGGTTATCAGGCCAACGCCCGGTACCGCAGCGGTGCCCACGGAAGCCAGTGTGGCGGTAAGTATTACCGTGATGAAGGCGGTCATGGACAAATCCACACCATAGACCTGCGCAATAAACACAGTGGCCACACCCTGCATGATGGCGGTGCCATCCATATTGATAGTGGCCCCCAGCGGGACAGTAAAACCAGCCACGCTATTGTGTACACCCATACGTCGCTCCACCGTGCGCAGGGTGATAGGCAGGGTGGCGCCGGAAGACGCGGTACTGAAGGCGAAGGCCCACACGGGACGCATCTTGGTCATAAGTATCCGCGGTGACAGGCCGGCGAATCCCTTGAGCATCAAGCTGTAAACCACCAGGGCGTGAAACAGCAGTACCGCCAGGACGGTGAAGAAATAGGCCGCCAGATCCAGGATGGCGCCGATACCCATCGTGGAAAACAGCTTGGCCAACAACACAAATACACCGTAGGGTGCCAGTTCCATCACCACCTCCACCATTTTCATCACCACCGATTCCATGTCCCGGAAGAAACTGGCGATCCGACGGCCCGGCTCCCCGGCGTGGGAGATGGCATAACCAAACAGCAGCGCGAACACGATGATCTGCAGCATCTTTCCTTCGGCCATGGCCTTCACCGGATTGGAGGGAAAGATGTCCACCAGCACATCGGCCAGTGGTGGCGCCACCGCCGCCTGGAAGTTCGTCTCGGTTACCAGCGCAACGTGATTACCCGGGCCGATGAAGACAGCGAACAGCAGAGCCACACTCACCGCCACGGCGGTAGTGCCCAGATAGAAGCCCAGTGTCTTGACCGCAATGGGGCCCATACGTGAACTGTCTCCCAGGGAACTGGAACCACAGATCAGCGACACCAGTACCAGAGGCACCACCAACAGCTTGAGTGAGGCGATAAAGATGCGACCCACCACATCAAACAAACCGCCGACCAGATAATCATTCAGCAACACCCTGAGAGATTCCGGCACGCCAGCGCTGTGCAACAGGAGATTTAACAGGGAGCCGAGCAGGATCCCCGCCACCATGGCGATCAATATGCGGTTGGTGAGGCTCATTCGGGGCAGGGTCCGGTCACATAGCCGGCCACCGCATCATCGGCGCAGGCGTTACAGGGCGAAGCGTATTCCTTTGGGCCACCAGCGGTGAGAGTGGCACAGGCCGGCGCGTATTCCATGGTGCACACTTGCGGCCGCGGCTCCGCGCACTGGGTAATCATGCTGGGTTCAGGTTGGGCTGCGCAAGCAGACAGCAAAAGAAGGGCGGCAACACCGCAAACACTGCGCATTATTCTCTCCATTGTGAGGCGACCAGACAAAGAACGCGAAGCCTAACATTATGGTGCGCAATGCGCACAAGTATCTCCGGGTAATACGCCATACTACCCGTGGTCCGCAAAGCGATTAGCGCGCCCCGATCTCCATCATTTGCCTGGCCACCGCTATGGATTTCTCATAGCTGTCCACGCCGATATACTCATCGGTGCCGTGGATGGACTTGGCCTGGCTGGAAGCAATCATTATCCCGTGAAAACGGTACTGGTTGTCCACCAGGTCGATGTAGTGGCGGGTGTCGGTGGTAGCGGTGAGCAGGGACGGCGTCACGATCGCCCCCGGATAGACCGCTACCACCGCCCGGGAGATCACCGCAAAGCCGCTGCCCTCGTAATCCGCGATCTCCGGCACGTTGTCCCAACGGTCGTAGGTAATCTCGATCAGGGGGTCGTTCACGATTTCCTCGACATGTGCCACCACCATTTCCGGGGTGTCACCCGGCAACAGGCGAAAGTTGACCTTGGCCACAGCGCGCTGGGGCAGCACATTCTCCTTCACCCCCGCATTGAACATGGTGAGGGCCGTGGTGGTGCGAACAAAGGGGATGGTCAACCGCTCATCCGCCATCCTGCCAGCCACAATACCCCCGGTTAACCAAAGGTTGTCGAATACAAAACGCTCTGGCTGGCCCACGTGTGGCGCAATGGTTTCCAGCATGGCTGCAACCGGCGCCACCAGGCGTGGCGGAAAAGGATTGTCCTCGATACGGGCCAGCGCGCCCGACAAGCGACCAATAGTGCTTATTTTAGGCGGGTTGGAGGAATGCCCGCCATCGCCGGTCGCCACCAGGGTGAGAGTGAGATAACCCTTTTCGGCAATATTGATCATGGCCATGGACTTGCCGGGTAACATGGGGTTGTCGGAAAGCAGCATACCCCCTTCATCCACCATCCACTCGAAATGCAGGCCGAGCTCACGCATTCGCTCTGCAATAACGCGGGCACCCTGTTTACCACCGATCTCCTCGTCGTGGCCAAAGGCGAACACTATGGTGCGGCGCGGTACAAACCCCTCTGCCAGCAGTGCCTCCGCCGCTTCCAGAACTCCCAGCAGCCCCCCCTTGTCATCCAGCGTTCCCCGTCCGTAAATCCGTTCGTCCGCCACCACGCCATCAAAAGCCGGATGCCGCCAGTCCTGCTCCGTGCCCGGCTCTATCGGGACTACATCCATATGGGCAGTGAACAGGATAGGCTGCGACGCACTGTCACTACCCGGCCAGCGGATCAACAAACTGTAGTCATTGACCACCTCTACATCCAACTCACCGAAAACCCGCGGGTAGGTCCCGCGCAGAAACTCATGAAAGCGTTCAAACTCAGCGTAATTTATCTGGCTCTTGTCCTGGTAACTAACGGTCTGGATGCGCACCGCCTCGCCCAGCCGCTCGGCGGGGGAAGCCTCTGCATGATTGACCGAAGCCGCCAATAGCAGGGCGGGTAGAACGGTGTGTATTAAGCATGGCATATAAAATCTCCGGAGACGGACAACTCAGTGATCACACAGTTGTTTAGGGAATAGGCTGTACTCGACCACCGCGCAACCTTGCCGCAAGTTCCGCCAGTGGTCAATCTGCAGCGCCAGCTCCATGTACCCGGCTGTGGGAAGATTATCCAGGTTGTACTGACCGGAGAGTGTATTAACCAGATCAGTCAGGGCGGGGTTGTGGGCGATAATAAACAGGGCCCTGTGATTACCCTCCTGACCTGCTATCCACTCAAACAGATCATCGGAGGAAAACGTGTACAGGTCTTCCTCGGTGTAATGGGGTAGACCCTCCAGCGCCGGCCAACCCGCACACAGGCCAGCCAGGGTAAGTTGTGCCCGCCGCGCCGGGCTGACGGCAATACTCATCGGCGCCATCCGTTGCGCCAGCGCCTCTCCCATACGCGGCGCATCCCGTTTGCCCCGTTTGTTCAGCCCGCGGTCGCGGTCGGACAGGCCTGGTTGACCCCAGGAGGATTTGGCGTGGCGTAGCAGGTGTAGGGTTTTCATTGGCGCTCTTTCCTAATCCCGTATTAAAAAGTAGTGTAGGTGAAGATCGTATTGTTGCATTTTTCGTTAATGCTCTAGCCAACTGATAGTTTTGGTTCAGGTGGTTAGAGTGAGCACCAGTGTCCCAAGGAAATAAATTTACCCTCCATGCTGGACACGCCGTAAACCCGTCCATGGGGGCTTGGGTTCGACATCCATGTCTCACACAGTCCAGCATGGAGGGTAAATTTATTTCCTTGGCACACTTCCTTTATTCGAAGCGAAAGCCTTTTCCCGGGGTAGCATCAAGGTGTGGTAGCCAAGAGCTTTGCGGGGGTGGGTGAACAGGGTTGCTGACAATCAGGCCGCTGCTTAAGCTTGCCATCATTTACGGGGGGTTTCTGCGAGCACTGTCCGAGTCCGGATTTTTGCGCAGCAAAAATTGTCGAGTTGCGCAGCAGCCCGGAAATGATGGCAAGCTTGCGGCCGTCAGCAACCCTGTTCACCCACCCCCGCAAAGCTCGCCACGATCACAAACAGCACAAACCTGCTCAAATTTTAATCAGCAAACGCAAATTTACCCGAGTTCCTTGCGTTTGGTTTTCAACAAAGCTAGAGTCGGATGCGTTGTTAAGTGGTAACTGTACCAGGTCGATTTACTTACCCAAGTGGTTGGTAGTACGGGCGAGTGACCTCCATGATAGTCCTTAGGAAAGTATGGAGTTCCAATGCTGAGACGCATAACAGTAGCACCATATTACCGACAGATCGCCCCCCGCGACCTGCCAGGGCTTCCTGTATTTTACGATTTCTCCCGCGCCAACAACCCCGGAAATCCTGACAACCTCTCCAGATTTCATCCCGCCTCGTGCGGAATGCTACCCGGGAGACCCATGATTTGAGCGGTACCGAAACATCCCTGTGGCCATTTCTGGTCTATTTCGTCGCAGTGCTGGGTTTGGTTGCCACCATGCTGGGGCTGTCATATGTGCTGGGCCAGCGCCGGGCCAATCGGGCTACCAATATGCCGTTCGAGTCCGGGGTGCTGTCGGTGGGCACGCCGCAAGTGCATATGTCAGTGGATTTTTATCTGGTGGCGATCTTCTTTGTGATCTTTGATCTGGAAACAGTGTTCATCTTCGCCTGGGCCGTCGCGTTTTTCGAGCTGGGCTGGCAGGGTTTCCTTGCTGTCGCGGCATTCATCGCAATACTCGGCGTGGCCCTGGTTTACGAGCTAAGCACCGGGGCCCTGGACTGGGGCATAAAATCGCGGACGGGGAAATCACCCATCGGTGGTCGTCATCCAGAGGAACAGCACTGATGGAGTGGAATCTTACCCGGCCGGAAGACGTGATCGCTACTTCTCCCGGCAGCGCCATGGACAGCGTGGAAGAACAGGTCAAGCGCAACGTGTTCTTCGCCAAACTCGAAGACCTGATCGCCTGGGGCCGCGCGCACTCCCTGTGGCCCTTCAATTTCGGGCTTTCTTGTTGCTATGTGGAGATGGCCACTGCTTTCACCAGCCGGCATGACATCGCACGCTTTGGTTCCGAAGTCATTCGCGCCACCCCCCGCCAGGCCGACCTGATGGTTATTTCCGGCACTGTGTTTCGCAAGATGGCGCCGGTAGTGCAACACCTGTACGACCAACTGCTGGAGCCGCGGTGGATTATCTCCATGGGCTCCTGCGCCAACTCCGGTGGCATGTACGATATTTACAGCGTGGTGCAGGGCGTGGACAAATTTATCCCCGTGGATGTCTACGTGCCCGGCTGCCCGCCGCGACCGGAAGCCCTGATGCAGGGTTTGATAATGCTGCAGGAGTCTATCGAAAAAGAGCGTCGTCCACTGAGCTGGGTAGCGGGAGATCAACAGGTGGTGAAACCGCAAATGCCCTCCCGGCGCGACCTGTTGCAGAAAGAGCGCAACCTGGCCACAGAACTGAGAAGCCCCACCGAGGTGTAGCACAACAATAACAGCGGTCGCGATATAACAAAATGAGGCCTGACCAGCCCGGAGACAAGCATGTTGAGTGCGCAGGTAACAAGTGTAAACGGCACTGTGGACGATTTATTCGCCCGCTTCGGTGCCCACTTGTTCGACCTCCAGAGCACTGCGGACAACACCCCGACCCTGTGGGTAGACCGTGAAAAACTACTGGAGGTACTGGCCCACCTCAAGCCGCGCTTTCCCATGCTACTGGACCTGTTTGGCATCGACGAACGACTGCGGCAACACAAACCGGCGGCGGCCGTAGATTTCACCGTGGTTTATCACCTGCTTAACCTGGCGGACCGTGAGGAGATCCGGATCAAGGTGGCGGTATCCGACGCCGATTCCAATGTCCCCACGGCGGTTGGCGTATGGGCCAATGCCAACTGGTACGAGCGCGAAACCTGGGACATGTTCGGTATTGAGTTCAGCGGCCACCCCAACCTGCGCCGCATCCTGCTGCCCCCCACCTGGGAGGGACACGCCCTGCGCAAGGAGCACCCCGCCCGGGCCACAGAGATGGAGCCGTTCAGCCTCAGCGAGGAAAAGCAGGCGCAGGAGCAGGAAGCGCTGTTGTTCAAACCCGAAGAGTGGGGCATGGCGCGCGCCACCGAAGACACCGAGTTCATGTTTCTCAACCTGGGCCCCAATCATCCTTCTGTGCACGGCGTGTTCCGAATTGTGCTGCAACTGGACGGCGAAGTGGTGGTCGACGCGGTGCCAGACATCGGCTACCACCACCGGGGCGCCGAGAAAATGGGCGAGCGCCAGACCTGGCACTCCTATATCCCCTATACCGATCGCATCGACTACCTGGGCGGGGTCATGAACAACATGGCCTACGTAATGACGGTGGAGCAGATGGCGGGCATCACGGTTCCCGACCGGGCCAAAGTCATCCGCATCATGCTGGCGGAACTGTTTCGTATTTCCAGCCACCTGGTGTTCTACGGCACCTTCGCCCAGGACGTGGGGCAGATGTCCCCGGTGTTCTACATGTTCGCCGACAGAGAGCGGCTGTTCGGCATCATAGAGGCTATCACCGGTGGCCGTATGCACCCGGCCTGGTTCCGCATCGGCGGTGTGGCCCAGGACCTGCCACA
>PVMK01138384.1_pt1 | contig 26581 bp, 27 predicted proteins | sample 1853481 | NCBI WGS metagenome assembly PVMK01 (sample SAMN08533507, study PRJNA380276) | Marine sediment metagenome, whole genome shotgun sequencing project. | reverse complement strand
ATCTGGAAGATTTATACTCAGAAGTCATCAAAGACCAAACCTATTTTGAAAAGTCGGGCGGAGGTGTCACTCTGGGGGGCCGCGAGCCGACGCTGCAGTTGGCCTTTTGCACCCGCCTTTTAAAATTATTAAAAGAAAACGACATCCACACGGCAGTCGATACCTGTGGTATGTGCTCCCAACAGGCGCTGGGCAATATTTTGCCTTATGCGGATCTTTTGCTCTATGACATCAAAGAAATTAGTCCGCAAAAGCACCGACAGTTTACCGGCAGTGACAACCACCGTATTCTCGAAAACCTGCTGTATATCCGGGGATGCATGCAATCTGAAGGTTATCCAAAAGAGCTGTGGATAAGAACACCGGTTATTCCCGGTGCCACTGCCTCAGCAGAAAATATCAGAGGGATCGGCCAATTTATGGCCGACAACCTTGACGGTTCTGTCAGCCGGTGGGAGCTGTGCGCCTTTAACAATTTGTGCAGAGATAAGTACCTGCGGCTGGAGCTGGACTGGGAGTTTAAAGAAAGCGAGCTGCTGAGTCAATTATTTATGGAGAAAATGGCGGCGGTTGCACGGAACTCAGGTGTTAATCCGGATATCGTTTCCTGGAGTGGATCCACCAGACTAGACGGAAGTGATATGTCCATTGAGCAAGTTGTTTCGATCTAAAGTATTATAACCGGGATCTGGGATGCACTTTTTAGTCTGGTTTATCCGGGTTAGGAGATTGAAAATTGAAGCAAAGGACAAATTTCACAGAGCAGGAAATGAAGGCCTTTGAACCCGCGGAAAAGATCGGCATAGTGGCCAGCATCAATCCGGAAGGACGGCCTCACATTTCTTTGATTACTTCCATCATGGCTCCTAAATCCAATCAGATTACTTTAGGCCAGTTCTGCCTGGGATTGAGCAAACAGTATATCCAGCAAAATCCTCACATCGCCTTTGTGATCATGACAATGGATAAAAAGATGTGGCGGGGGAGAGCCAAATGGACCCATCTCAAAAAAGAGGGTCCGGAATACGAGCGTTATAACGAAATTCCCATGTTCAGATACAATACCTATTTTGGTATCAATACCGTTCATTATCTGGATCTTATCGAAACATCCGAAAGCCAAAGTCTGCCCATGCCACAAATTGTATTCTCTGCCATGCTCACCAAATTTGCCAAAAGCGCTGCGAAAACCGGTATAGCGGAAAGAATTCTCACGCCCTTCGCAGAAAAACTTTTCAATCAGCTCGATGCCTTGAAATTTATTGCCTACATTGGGCCGGATGATTATCCGGCTATCATCCCGGTGATCCAATGCCAGGCTGCCGATAGCCGAATGCTGACGTTTTCGCCCCTGGCGTTCAAAAAAGAACTTAGCCGGATTCCGCCGGGAACCGAAGTTGCCGTGTTTGGCCTGACGATGGGTATGGAGGATGTCCTGGTTCGGGGGACCTTTCATGGCTTTAAGCGTTTCAGATTCATGAAATTGGGAACCGTAGACATCGAATGGGTGTATAACTCCATGCCGCCGGGCCATGGGCAGATTTATCCGCCGGTTCCGCTTAAGCCCGTGGTCGATTTCTAAGGAAATAGCCCTTTTTCTTTCCGTCTAGACGGATTCTCCGCAGGAGATAGAGCATAACGCAGCGGTTGAAGTAGGGCCGGTATCCGTGCTGGCCAATATCAGGCAGTCACGGAGGACTGCCCTTATGGACTTGGAGCGATGATGGTTGCTTTAAAATTCAGGCATCTATGATTATTGTGGTCTGGGGTCTATTTAAGGCAAACCCTTTACCATCATGCATTATTCGGGTCATTGTTTTTTTTGGTGTTTTACCTTCTGGGTAGATTCTGTTTTGGTAAACTTCACTTAAAAAAATAACAGATACCTGAATTTTTGCCAGCAAACTTCGCTGCGGATAGATTACCAATATACACTCTTATTCACTGTCGGTAAGAATATTATTGATATATCTGGTGTTAAACGATTGCAGGGTTTGTTCCTTGGCCGTTTTATAGGGGAGCTCTTGACAGGATTTTTTCCTTGACAATATATACCACAATGTGTCATTTAAATGCCGTGCAAACATTTATGCTTGGATCAAATACATGGATCCTTCTGTAAAGAGATAGGGAATAAAATTTCTGATAGATTTATGCGCCTTCTGATCTGAATTAGCGTCTTTACTTAATAACCGGCAGCCAATCTTCCATCTCATCGCAGCTTTTTCCCGATACCTTCCTGTCTCTTCTACTGATGATTTCGTTTTATAGCGGTTGTCAAAAAAACGTTCCGTTATTCGAACGTTTTTTTCTACAACCACTTATACCATCCTTCCGTATTTCGGAACTTATTTTTGAAAAGCGGTATAAAAACGGTGGGGGTGATCCAATGACCACTGAAAGTTTGAAGCAACGGTTAGCTGCTCCCCGAAATCTGCGCCGGGCTATGTTCTATTTTCGCCTTTCTATTGTTTTTGCAATCGTTGTTATCATTGCGTTCTGGTTGGATTTCTGGATCAGAGGCGAGCTGGGGATGTCAAAAAAATTTGTGATGTTCGCTCAGGGTGAATGGGGCCGGGGTGTTTTAATCGCCGGCGGGCTAATTTATATTCTGCTGCTGAGCCTGCCTTTTGTGCCGGGTGTAGAGCTTGGCATATTGCTCATGTGTATTTTTGGAAAAGAGGGCATCGGTTTTGTCTATCTGGCTACTGTTGCAGGATTGAGTCTGGCTTTTTTAATCGGTAGATTAATACCGAAACAATGGCTTGATTCCGGGTTGGGAAAACTGGGGAATTTCCAATCCTGCTCGAATCAATCCGATGAAATTAAAAAGATGGCCGATTGTATGTCCATCAGCCAGAAATATTTTCCATCCCGATTAAGGTCTTATCTGGTGAAATATCGCTATCTAACGATTGCGATCTTAATCAATATGCCGGGAAATTACCTTCTGGGTGGCGGAGGAGGTATTTCTATAGTTTGCGGAACCAGCCGGCGTATTTCGTGGAAAGGGTTTTTGCTTACTATTATTCTGGCTGTTTCTCCGGTGCCCATTCTGGCATACCTGGGAATCATTCAACTGGAGGCCTTATTAGGAGTCTAGAATTTATAAACTGGCTGAATTGAAATTATTGCGGAAATATTGAGTCTTCTGTTGCTCCTGGCCGTTTGCCGGTAGCAAAGAATAAAGGAGGCTGCTATGAAGAGTCCGTTTATACGCTGGTCTTGTGGCATTTTTGCCATACTGGGGTTGCCCCTTGGCGTGATTGTCACCATCGAATCAGGAAGCCCTCTGACAGGTCTGGGCAGTATGATAACTGTCGTGTTGGTAGGGCTGTTGGTTTGCAAAAAAGATATAATTCGAGAATATAAAGAAAATAAAAAAGCGGCGACAAAAAATTAGCCGATCACACAAAAAAACTATTATACGGGAGGTCGTACACTCCTGAAAACTTGTTATAAACGCTCAAGACCGGTAATAACCCCATGACACCGGCAGGCAGTACTCAGCAGGATAGGTCCTTTGGCCTGTTTCACTTTTTCCATCAGGGCCAAAAGCTGTTCGGTGCGATAGCCCCCGATACCCGGTCCCAGCTGGTAGCTGCGTATGTTTAGGGCCTTAAAAGGTTCACTATGCATTTTCCCAAGGAGTTCATACATGTTCTGTTTTCGCTTTTTCCGGGTAATGGTGCAGATATCCTGGGGTTCATCACAATCATCCGGACATCTGAAGTCGGCATGGCTCACGTAGATATTGCCCTCGGATCCGCGAATCGGATTTGGAACTATCATCTCGATATCTGGCGGCAAGGGTACCCGTTGCAGTCTTTCAGACCCCAGATGCAATAAAAACCATTCCGCAGCCAGGTGGACAGGCAGCGCCGGTATGATCCAATCCGGGCGCCTGCCTTTTTTTAGATACTTCTCAAGAAAATCCACGCCATCGGAAATTTCATGCGCGACGGTTGGCCCTTGGCACCTCAGAAGATTCTCCTTAATGGGGTCTACCAGGACAAAATGCCTGTCTTGGCCGGCCGCTGACAGTCTTTGAAAAGCCATATACCCGAATTGTCCTACCCCTATAATCCAGATCTCTTCCATTCATTCCTGCCCTAAATAAAAAACCGCATAATCGGTCTGGTTGCCGAACGTCTGGCACATTCAACAAAGCCGGCCTTTTTAAAAAAAGAAGCCAGACCCGTCCATGCAAAGACATCGGCTGTTTTCCCCTTTTGGGGTTCAACCGGATAGCCTTCGACAATCTTCCCTCCCTGTTTTCTGACGTAATCGACAGCGGCCTCTAAAATTCGGACACTCAGACCCTGCTTGCGATAATCCTTATGAATGAAGAAGCAGGAAATGGACCACACCGCCTGATCATCCACCTTTTTAAGGATTCGCGAGCGGCCCAGCGCGGGAAAACTCTCCCTGGGCGCCACCGAACACCATGCCACCGGCTGCTTGCCCGAATAGGCCAGAAGTCCCGGCTTTTTTCCGGATTCGACTATGGCTTTCATAGCCTCGCGATTGGCCTTCCCCTTTTGCTGCTCAAACTCTTTGCGGGCTAACCGCCACAGCATGCACCAGCACCCGCCGCACGCACCCCTTTCACCAAACAGGGTCTCAAAATCAGCCCACCTTTTCTTTGTCACCGGATGAAATTCAAGGTTTAGGTTTTTAGCCTGCTTTGTCTTCATAATTTTTCCCGTGCCAATATTTATCGTTGCTTTGTGGGAGCGGCTTTCCAGCCGCGATGAGATTTATGGGTACTCGGAGATCGCGGCTGGAAAGCCGCTCCCACGACAAAATCGCATAAACTGAAGCCCACTATTGCGCAATCTTCAGTCTATATTTTTCTCGCGAAAATAAAATCGTTTTGGATGTCACTTCCGACTTTGAACTTTGCGCGGCCGACAATCTGAAACTTCCATTTTTTGTAGAATGAATTGGCCCGGTGGTTTAATTCCCACGAACTTAGCCAGACAGAACGGTATCCCCTTGAAAGCGCCTTTTCCAAAGATGCTTTCATCAATGTGTTCCCGACCTTGCGACCATAATAATTTCTGCGTAAATAAAGACGAACCAATTGTATCGTATTGGGATCTTTAACACAGTCCGGAGGGGTTTCAGGCTGCAGATAGGCGTAGCCGGCGGCCGAAGCGTCTATTTCAAGGATAATAAAAATTGATTGATCGGTATTCAGCTGTGCCTTAATGTCTTCGACTTTAAAAGCCGTTTGCAGATGGTCCGCCATGTCTTCCGGGGCCGTTTCCTCTGAGAAGGCCTCGTAAAATGACAACTTGCCAAGTTCGACCAGTAAGTCAACGTCAGTCGGGCCGGCATTTCTAATGTTAATTTCAGGCAATTTGGTAGATTTCTTTTCCACATTAAACCGCCGGGACATGGGTTGTCGTTACTTCAGCCAGGAGTCGACCGCCGTCTCCGGTCACCCGGGTACGAACTACGGTCACCCGTTTGCCTTGTCTGACAAAGCGGGCCTCGGCAAGGATTTCCCCGCCGCGCTGATTGCCAAGAAGGTTTGCATTTATATTTATCGCCAGGGGAAAACCCTGACCTTCTGCACCGAGATTTGCGGAACCGATGGCCAGTACGGTGGCGGTTACGTCAGCCATCCAAAGCATAGCCCCGGCCTGGACGGTGCCGAATGGATTGAGTGCCCCTGGAATCACCGGCATCCGGCTGACAACACGGTCTTCCTTTCTCTCCTCAATAAAAAATTCCAATTCTCCCGTACGCCGGGCTGTATTGAGATGCTCCTGGATGTCCATAGTGCGATATGTCTCCTAATGAAGTAAACTGATGCTGATTTTCTAAAATTTGAAGATTAGACAGATTGATACTCGATCACTACGCATAACCGAATACTATAAATATAGGCACGAAACTTTTTGTTTTATGTCGAGTTGGGCTAAGGAAAGCCTACCATTTTTCTGTGTTCTTGAAGAAGTCACTGATAAAACTTATCTTACCGTTTTCCATTTCCAGTATGGTGACTCCCTCGTTTTCGTAGGGTTCTTTACGTCGGTTCATCCCGCGGTTGGTCCAGTGCACAGCGGCCTGATTTCCCTGGTGAATCACTCTGACAACCGTAAAGACTAGCTCAGGGTATTGGCGGAAAAAGATCTTTAAAAACTTCAATATGCGGTCTTTGCCAATCAGCGGTTGAATTTTCGGAAAATAAAATTCTGCCTTGGGGTCGAGCAAATTGTCCGCTTCATCCAGGGCCTGCTCGCTAAGAACCTCAAAAAATTTTAAAAATGTTTGTTCTTTAGACATCGGATAAAATTCCCATTTTTTTCCGGTTTCGAGATAATAATTTGGGTTTTGTCGGTTTGCCCGTTACCAGTTAGCCCGTTAAAAATAGATTTTGTGCTTTTCCGGTAAGTCCAAGTTACTAAAAAAGACACCTGTGGGAGCGGCTTCCAGCCGCGAATTAAAACGATCGCGGCTGGAAGCCGCTCCCACAAAATCCAATACACTTGTTCTTTCCAGATAACCGGGTTAGATTTTATGCGCCTGAGGCGACAAGTCCGATCTAAACCGGTGAACGGGCTTAATGAGCAACCTGTTCTACTCGGATTTAAGAGCGCCAAATTCCACCCACACTCCCTCATTTTGCTTTAACAATTTCTGATAGATATAATGGGCCGATGCGACATCCTCGACCGCTAGACCTAAGGATTTAAATAGCGTGATTTCCTCCGACGATGTTCGACCACCAATTCTGTCCAGAAGAATGTCTCCGATCTCTCCCCGGATATGGTCGTCACCGATGGTGCCCTCTTTTTTGGGAAAAAGAAAGTCACCCGCCTCGTTGACCGTCGACTCTTTGCGGTCCACAAACAGTTTTGACTTCACTACGGCTGCCGTATCCAATTCCCTGGCAAAGGCCACACTGGATCCCACCGCATTGATGTGGGTCCCCGCTGAAATCCAATTGCCTTGCAGTATCGGCTCGGTTGCGGATGTGACCGTGCAAATAATATCGGCCCCCTCAACTGCTTCTTTGACGGTGTCAACTGCCTTTATGGGAATGCCGTGGCCTGCCGACGCCTGATTGGCAAATTTTTGGGCATGATCAAAATGTTGACTCCAAACTCTCACGCCGGTAATTTCCCGGGCCACGCGCATGGCTTCAAGGTGGGTTCTGGCCTGTACCCCTGAACCTAAAATTGCCAGATTTGAGGCATCATCCCTGGCAAGTAATCGGGTCGCTACGCCGCTGACAGCTGCGGTGCGGATGGCGGTGATTTTCCCCGCATCCATCATGGCCAGCAGGCGGCCGTTTTTGGTTTCAAACAGCATCACGGTTCCCTGATGAGAGTCATAGTCAGTTGTGTGATTGCCCGGGAAAACACTGATCGCTTTTAATCCCATCACCTCGGTGTCTCCCAGATAAGCCGGCATCATTCCGATAAGTCCGGTTTTTTCCGGCAGCCACATGGCATGGCGCAGGGGGTTGACGGCCTTGCCGCGGTTCATCATTCTGAGGGTTTCCGCCATGACATCCATGCATTCGCTCATCGAGAGCCATTTGTTCACTTCGTGATGGTTGACTATGAGGACTTGCATGGAAAATACCTTCCTTTAAAGGATCGATTTTAACGTCTCGATACTGATATTTCCGCCGCAAATAATAACGACCACATTTTTTCCGGCAAAACGATCCGCCTGCTTTTTAAAGGCGGCCACAGCCACGGCCGCAGAACCCTCGATCAGCATATGCTGGGTCTGTATAAACTCGCGCAGACTATCCTTGATTTCCTCTTCGGTGACGGTAATATAATCATCTTTACTGAGACCGTATGCAAACGCGGCGCCGTGATTGCCGGTGGAGGCGGTAACCACCCCCCGTCTCTTTTCTTCATCTGTCAAAGACAGGAGCTTGTTCATCGCCCCCCGTAATTTAAATGAGCCGGTATGTTGTAAATTTTCCAGCTTGAAATATACCTGAGCGCCGGTCATCCGGCTGTAGAAAGGAGAGTATTCTAAATAAGTTTTCCTGATATAGGGCCTTATAGTTTTTTCAGCAGCAATTACTTCTCCGGCGATGTCCATAGATCTTTATTCCCCTTACCTTATGCTGGTGGCAATTCATTTTTGGATCCATACACTAATAAGATTTCGAATTGTGTGAGCGGCTTTCGACTCGGCTGAGCTCGTCGCAGGCCAGTCGCGATAAAAAGCCGACTATATCAATGCTCTCGCGGCTGCCTCCAGCCTGTAGGGCTTCCGCCCCGGAGGGGAAAACCGCTCCCACATCAACGCGAATATTAAATAGTACCGATGCGTTCAGGGTATTGGAATTTAAGACCCGCTGGGATGATACTACTTAAAGTTAGGAGTACCGTCTCGCCTGGTCTCTGACCCGTAAGGTCTGCTACCCGGAGGGAATGATTGAGACAAATACTCAGACCCTAAAAAATCATCCAGTAGTTGATCAAATTGCAGAATTGGCGAGATGGATAGTTATCACTTTTTTCTGGATTTCAGGCTGGCTTTGAATGTATCCCAGAAATCTTTGTCGTTATCTTTCCAGGCTGCGCCCCAGCGCCTTTCAAAATATGACGTGGGTAGTTTTTCCTGCCAGGTTTCCCAGGGATTGCGTCCCTCTTTTTTGGCTGTTAAAACATCAACCAGATATTCGGTGATTTCTGTAATCTCTTCCTTGGGAATATAGGAAGCCGCGCCTTCCTTGATGGATTTGACAAGATTGTCAGGTGTAAAGGCGTGGGCGGTCAGCATGAGAGCCGGTATATTTTTCTGGATGGCTATTTCCAGAAGCCCATAGCCGTCAACACCCATAATGTCCAAAACCGCAACGTCGAAATTTTGGGATTCCAGATAGGTTTTGGCCTCCTCAAAAGAAGACGCTTTGACAAGCTCACACATATCCAGCAAGTCTTCCAGTACGGCTAAAATATCAGGTTCATCATCCACAATGAGAATCTTTTTACCATCCAACAAACTGACGTCTGACATAATATTACCCCCCAATATGAATTTACAAATTACAAATCAATGTCAACTTTTCGTGGGATTGGCTTTGCCCCGTCTGAGCTTGTCGAAGGCCAGCCACGAAAAGAAGTCGCTCTAAAGCTGTAATCGCTTAATCGCGGCTGGAAAGCCGCTCCCACAGACATTACACCAATCCTTTACTAACCCCGAACCTTGAACCCCGGAACCCCTGAACGGATACCCATTCTATATAGTGAATTTTTACCAAGGTCAAATGGTTAGATTTGAATATGGCTCGTTGTACAAAGTCAGGTTTGGCCGGTTGGCCCGTTAGCGGTTTGCCCGTAAAAAGTGAATCTTATGCGCCGGAGACGCACAAATCCGCTGTTAACCGGCTACCGGCTCAACGGGCCAACGGGCTCAACCGACTCTACCTTCATTTGATTTCGAGCTTTTCCATCTCCATTTCTTTCAACTTGCGCCGTAAGATTTTGCCGACCGCGCTTTTAGGCAGTTCATCGATAAACTCGATAATTTTGGGAACTTTGTAAGCAGCTAGATTCTCTTTGCAATATTTTACGACATCATCTTCCGTTAGCGCTTCCCCCTCTTTGGTGACAATCAAAGCCTTGACGGTCTCGCCGCGGTAATCATGAGGGATGCCGATGGTGCCGGCCTCCAGGATTTTGGGATGACCCATGAGAACATCATCCAGTTCCACCGGATAGCTATTATAACCGCCGGCAATGATCATGTCTTTTTTACGGTCAACAATAGTAAGATAGCCGTCTTCATCAAATTTTCCGATGTCTCCGGTAAAAAACCAGCCATCTTTGAGGGCTTCTGCAGTTTCCTCGGGTTTCTTATAATACCCCATCATGATCTGGGGGCCCTTGATGGCAATTTCTCCAGGCTCGCCAAGCTCAAGCTCTTTGTCAGGGTCATCAACTGCAACAATTTTGATATTGGTATCCGCAACCGGCACACCCACGGTTCCGGGCTTTATTTGACCTCCCCAGGGGGTTATCGAAACCATCGCGGTGGTTTCGGTTGAACCGTAAACCTCACACATCGTGGCTCCGGTTATATCTTTTAGATCTTTGATGGTGTCGGCCGCCAGTGGGGCTGCTCCTGAAAAAAAACCCTTCATCGCAGAAAAGTCCAGATTTCTGAAATCCGGTTCCGCCAGCAAACCCACAAAAATGGTTGGAACTCCCGGAAGAAACGTAGGCTTATGTTTTTTAATCAATTCGATGTTAATTTTCGGTTCGGGCCGCGGAACCATGATATTCTCCCAACCCTGCCACGTGATAAAATTTTGTATGGCAGCAAAACCGGCGATGTGAAAAACCGGGAAATTCCCCATCAAGCGCTCTTCACCCCGTTTGAGGTCCGGGAACCAGGCCGCAAACTGCTGCACATCGCAACTCAGGTTGGCGTGACTGAGCATAACCCCTTTGCTGACGCCTGTGGTACCCCCTGTATACAATAGGGCTGCGAGTTCATCCCATTGACTCGCATCATCCACCGGATCCGGGGAAAAATTGCCAATCAAGTCACCAAAGACCTTGACTTCTTCGGTTGGTTGAACCTTGCGATACATGTCTTTTTTAACAAAGGGGAAAAGCTGCTTTTTCGGGAAGGGTAGGTAGGTATTGATGTGACAGCCGATAATTTTGTCAATTTGTGTGTTGGGCTTAATTTTCTGTATCCGCGGAATCAACAGGGTCAAGGTTATCATCATCTTCGAATCAGAGTCATTCAGCTGGTACTCCAGTTCTCTTTCAGTATAAAGAGGGTTATTTTGAACTGCAACTGCTCCGATCCGAAAGATGGCCAGGTTCGAGATAATTACCTGCGGAATGTTAGGCAAACAGACTGCGATCTTGTCTCCCGGTTTAACGCCCATGTCGAGCAAGGCTCTTGCAAAGCGATTGACCAATTCGTTGAGATCCCTGTAAATGATCTTTTTTCCCATGTAGTTTAAAGCGGTGTGGTTGGGAAAATCCCTGGCTGATCGTGTAAGCGCTTGAGAAAGGGTGAGTTTTTCATAATCCAGGGTCTTTTTAACTCCGGGCGCGTATGATTTGTGCCAGATTCTTTCTTCCATTTTGATTCCTCCCCTCATATTTGGTTGACTGGGAAATTAGTTGACTGGTTGAATGGTTGACGGGTTGATTGGAAAAAATTGGGGTTGATTAAATTGATTGGTTGATTAGTTGATTAAAGTTAAAGGATGATATCTATTTAACCTAGGTTGAGCGGTTCAGGGTTCAACGTTCCGGGTTGAAAAACCCCCAAACAGCTCAATCAACCCAACGAACTCAACAACCCAATAAACTCAACAAACTTATTCAACTCAATTACCACTGCAAGACCCGTTTCAACGGCCCGAGCAGCGATCCGCCTCGTCAGGATATCGTCTATCACCTGACGCACTGTTTTGATTTCATCAATCAGCCCGGCAATCTGGCCGCAGGCAATGGGCGCCCCATCAGGATCACCGCTATCATAGGCTATCTGCCCTTTTCCCCCGGCCACTGTTTTGATGATTTGTTCAAAATCAGCTCCCTCGGCTTCAATCGCCAGGCATTCATCCGCCAGCTTGTTTTTCATGCAGCGGATCGGATTCATAATCGTCGCTAAAAGCAGTGCCGTATCCGCTTCCTTGGTTTCAACGAGGCGATCTTTAATGTTTTGATGAATCTTGCACTCCTGGGTCATCATGAAGGCGGTTCCCATGAGCACCGCTTCGGCTCCCATCGCCAATGCGCCCAGGAAACCCTTGCCATTGCAGATTGCCCCCACCGGCAATTACCGGGATTTCCAACGCGGCAACCGCTTTGGGAAGCAGAATAAACGAGGCTACATTATCGTTGCCGATATGACCGCCGGACCCGAACCCGATCATTGTCACCGCATCGACTCCCAGGCGCTGTGCGCTCAGGGCATGTTTTACGGATGTGAGTTTGTGAATTACTTTAATGCCGTTTTCTTTTAATTTCGGCATTAAGGGTTCCGGGCTCCGGCCGGCGGTTTCAACCACTTTAACGCCCTCTTCGACGACAACATCACAGAATTTCAAGGTTCGCTCCGGCAGACCGAATTCAGGGACCATGGATAAATTAATTCCAAAGGGTTTGTCGGTGAGATCACGGATCTTTTTAATTTCCTCGCGCAGATCTTCCGGCGTTTCAAGGCTTTCAGCGGTGATAAATCCGATGCCTCCGGCATTGCCGACTTCAGCAACAATTTCCGCCCGGCTGATCCACTGCATGCCGCCACAGATGATGGGATGTTCGATACCCAGCATTTCTGTAATCTTGGTTTTAAACTTCTGTGCCATTTTTATCTGTCTCCCTTCACTAGAGGTTAAAATCGTTATGATCGTTATGATCGTTTAGATCGTTAATATGGTTTCGATTGTTTAGATGGTTTAGCCTCAAGGTCATTAACTTAGTGTCACCTTTTCGTGGGAGTGGCTTTCCAGCCACGAAAAGAGGTCGTTCTAAAGCTGTAATCGCTTAATCGCGGCTGGAAAGCCGCTCCCACAGGGATTACACCCATCCTCGAGTTAATGACATTGAGTTCAGCCTGTAAAACTGAACTAGATGCAATAGGATCTACCTATGGTCGGCACGGAGGCCGACCCTACTTTGTGATGCTGTCCGAAAACCAATTGTAAGGCGGGTCACCGCCTGGCGCGGCGAAGTTACGCCCTGCGTGACGAAGACGGGTGCCCGCCGAAATTAGTTACTGCATGACATCCAGCATCTCACGGGCTTCGGTGGTGGTCGCGGTTCCCGGCCGACCTCACGTGCAATTTTTACCAGGGCTTCGATAAGCTGACCATTGGTGGTGGCCCGCTCACCAGTCGGGCAGGTAAAAGGTATCTTCCAAACCGGTCCTGACATCGCCGCCGAGTTCGAGGCAGCGCCGGTGAAGATCCCAGATTTTTTCCCGGCCCGGCCCCGTGGCGATGACCTGCCAATGAGTATTTTCACCCAATTCTTGCTTTAGGATCGGCAGCAGATCCGGATTGGCGGGCATCCCGCTGTCAACGCCCATTACGAATGAAACATGGGGATCGCCTTCGAACATGGCGTTGGCTTTGTACATACCGACGCTGCGTACGATTCCGGTATCAAAACATTCAAACTCCGGGATAATATTGTTAGCTGTCATTACATCCAGAAACTTTTTTACTTTCTCAACCGGGTTGTCAAAAAGTGCCGGCGGCCAGGCCCAGTTGCCGTCCTTGCGAATTTTTAAATAATTCAATGAACCGGCATTACAGGCGGCCATCTCCGGTTTATAGGCCTCGAGGCATCCTACCGGTCCGGATATATCATCACCCAGAACCCCTGTGCTCATGCAAATGATAATATCCGGAACCCTTTGTTTAATTGCGGTCAGAATGTCACCGACAGATTCTAAATCCCAGGTGGGAAAAGCTCCCAGGCCCTCTCTTTGATCTCTGAAATGGCAGTGTAAAACTGAGGCGCCGGCGTTATAGGACTGTTGGGCGGCATCCGCCATTTCCTCCGGGGTTACCGGTACGTTGAATTTGACGGGGTCGGTCAGTAATCCCGTCAAAGCGCAGGTGACGACGACTTTGTCATGCTTGTTCACTTTATTCTCCTCCTCCACTAGTTGGTGCCTGGTTTGGTCTCGGGGTGCTCCAGATAAAATGGTATAGGGTATAAGGTTTAAGGTATAAGGTAAAAGGTTCAAGGCATAAGGCGCAGGGCGCAAGGCAAAGGTATAAAATAAGACGTTTTACCTTATTAAAATCCGAAATCCCCAATCCCAGATCCCAAATTGAAAGAATCCCAAATCCCAAATCTAAAATCCAAAATCGGATGAATCCCCTATACCCGTTGCCATTCGCCCTATACCTTATACCTTCTACCTTATACCGTGGGTTACCTCCCTTTAAAAATCGGCTTTCTCTTTTCAATAAACGCCGTTATGCCCTCCCTGGCGTCTTCGGTGGCGGCGACCTCGGCAATTTTATCGGAAAGAAAATCAACCGCCTCTTCAAAAGGCATATCGGCCATGGCATAAAATGCTTCCTTGCCGATTTTCATTCCGATAGGGCTTTTGGCCGCCAGAGTCATCAGTATTTGGGCAACTTCCTGCTCCAAATCTTCCGGCTGGACAACGCGGGTAATGAGACCCATATTCAGGGCCTGATCGGCAGTGAGCCGTTCTCCCAGCAGAATCATTTCCATGGCTTTTTTGCGGGGCACATTGCGATAAATCAAAGCGCCGATCATCATGGGCCACAATCCAACGTTGACCTCCGGGGTCCCGAATTTGGCATCATTTTTTGCGATCACAATGTCGCAGGCGAGCATCAGTCCCATACCGCCGGCCATACAGGCCCCGTTGATTTTGGCAACCACCGGTTTGGGATAGCCGGACAGTTTTTTTAGAAGCTCGGCATAGCTCTTAAATCCTTGCTGAATCTTGCCGTCAACGGCCCCGCCAAGATCCGCACCCGAGCAAAAGGCTTTGTCCCCGGATCCGGTGATCGAAATGACCCTGACGGTTGGGTCTTTTTCAGCATCATCCAGGTATTTTGAAAAGAGTTCAATGGCGTCTAAACTGATGGCATTACGCTGCGCTGCGCGATTGATGGTAAAAAAGGCGACATTGTTTTCAACACTGTAAAGCAAATGTGCTTCGGACATTGGATGCTCCCCTTTCAGGATTTATAATTTTTCACCACCCGCTTCGCTCGAGGCACAGAGTTCACAGAGGGTATATTTTTTCCTTAAAAGTTGTACATCTCTGTGTCCTCAGTGCCTCTGTGGTGAATCAATCAATCTACTCAATCTACTCAATAAACTCAATAAACCCAATAAACTATTCAAATTACTTCAATGACAAACATCAAGTCTTCATCTTTCAAGGGGCTCTCACTTTCAAGCAAAATCTCGATCACTTTGCCGTTGGCCGGGCTCTTGATTTTTTGAAAAACCTTCATCGTTTCCAACAATCCCAACACCTGTTTCTTTTCAACCATGTCGCCAATCTCAACGTAGGCGGGTTGATCCGGTGCTGGTTGGCGATAAAATATCCCCGACATCGGCGCTCTGACTTCTACTCGTTTTGTAGCCATTTTTCGCTAACTCCTTTTAGTTTTTCACCGCCCGCTTCGCTTGAGGCGCAGAGGCCGCAAAGGTTTTTACATATTTCTTTTCGTCGAGAGGACGAAAAGAAATAAACCCAATCCGTCAGGCTGGTAATTTAATAGTATATTGAAGCGAAGCTTCTGGTAGTTTTTATTTGACGTCCTCTCAACGGCAAATAAAAATAAACTCTGCGCACTCTGCGCCTCTGCGGTGAGCCAAATTAGACCGGTGGCGTACTATGCCCCTTGGCCCGTGGCGGCAGCTTTTCGCGTTTGTTTCTGGTCAATTCCAAGGCTTCAATTATTTTTTTACGCGTATCTGCGGGTAGAATAATTTCATCCACCACCTGGGCGGTCCAGCTATGGGCGGCATCATAAACATCCACCTTTTCCCTTGAGCGGTTAAGATAGGATGGGTAGGCATCTTTTTCGATACCTTGTCCGTAAATTTTACAATAGTCAAGCCCGGAAGCCTCCACGCCAAACCTGGCAATGGGCCAGGCATAGGTCAGATCGGCCCCCATGCTCTTGAGGCCTCCCATTATCATGCTGCCCGCATCCGCGTAGGCCTCTCGCAGAACGATACTTATTTTCGGCACGGTGGTCGAAGCATAGACATCTACAATTTTACCCATGTGTCGGATCAAACCTACGGCTTCTTGCGACTCTCCGGGGACCACGGCGGGCGTGTCGACCAGGTTAATCAGAGGAATATTGTAGGCATCCAGTACCTGCAAAAAGCGGTAATACTTATCACATGAGTTAATTTCCAATATGCTGCCGGGATATTTTGGGTTGCCGGCCACGATGCCGACAACTTGTCCGCTAAACCTGGCAAAACATGTGACCAGATTTTTAGCGTATTCATCTTTGATTTCAAAGTATTCACCATTGTCGACCAGTTGTTCAATGACATCGTGCATATCATAGGCCTGATCGTATTCATCGGGGACGATGTCGGCCAGGACCCCAACTTCCCGTTGCGGGTCATCGGTATTTTCCCATGGGGGCGGCGGTTCTTTAAAGTTCTGGGGCAGGTAGCCCAGCAATTGGCGGCATTTTTTGATGGTTTCTTTATCATCGTTCCCCACCACATCACAGCTTCCGCTGAATTGCATGTGGTAATCGGCCCCGCCGACACTACGGTCAATCTTCTCCGAAGTCGCCGCCTGGGTCTGGCGCGGGCCCCCAAGCCACATATATCCTGATATGCGACTCATGAAAAGAAAATCGCACAGGGTCGGAAGGTATGCGCCGCCGGCGATGCAAGGCCCCATCAGGACGGTAATTTGAGGAATGACCCCGGAATACAACGACTCGAGACGGAAATACCAATCAAAACCTGCCATGGCAACATCTTCGTACCCGAGCCTGCCACCGGAGGAATCCAAAAGATTCACCATGGGAATCCCCCACTGGGCAGCCATCTCGAGGGGTTTTGCAAACTTGATGATATGCTGGGCGCCGATGGATCCGCCTAACACCGTGAAATCGCTGGCGTGGATCATGACCAGACGCCCGTTCACGCGAGCGGTGCCGATGACCGCTCCATCGCACGGTGCTTCGGGTATGCGGCCGTCGATACGCCTGCTGGTGGTTCCGACAAAGGAACCGAGTTCTTTGAAGCTGCCGGGGTCGGCCAGAATATCTATTCTTTCCCGGGCAGTCAGTTTGCCGCGGCCGTGCTGGCGCTCGATATGCTTGATCCCGCCCCCCAGGAGATTTTTCTCCTGAATCTCCCCATATCGTTTAATCGCATCATGCATTCTCTTTCCCATAATAGAGCCCTTATTTGGTCTGGTTTGCTTTTTATTATTTTTCAGTAAGGTCGAGCTATCATAAATATACAACCATGGAGTGCTGGAGTAATGGAGTATTGGAGTGATGGAAAAAGAACTTCTGATTATCCGACCATCAAATTTCCAATACTCCAGTACTCCACTACTCCATTACTCCAGCCTCTCTTCGTTTAAGCTGGTTTGATAAACCTACGTTTTTCCGGTACTTCTTCATGTTTATTTAAGCTGCTTCTCAACGCTTTTACGATTCTGGAGCGAGTTTCTCGGGGGTCAATGACTTCGTGAACCGTGTAGTAAGTCGTAAATGATTTGGCCAGGGTCATGACGCTGAAATATTCCTTTAAAATGCTAAGAAAAAAATTATAAACCTCGTCATAATTACCTTCATCCTTGGCTATGGCCAGTTCCTTGTGGAATACCGCCTGAACAATGGACTCCGGTCCGGTGGGTGCAAATTCGGCCGACGGCCAGGCGTAAATAAAATCCGGTCCCATTTTACTGCAGCCCATCACAATGTTCGATCCGCCATAAGAGCGACGCAGCACGATGGTTACTTTAGGATTGGTCAGGTGTGAATAACCATGCAGGTTTTTGGCGCCGTGTCTGATGACCCCCATGCGCTCCCACTTATCACCCGGGTGGAAAGGCCGGTGTATCCGACAAGTTTACCAGGGGGATGTTAAAGGCGTCCAGAAACATGATGAAACGGTCGTATTTGTCGGATGAGTTCGGCTCCATGATGCCCGCCGAGCTCATCCGGATTACTGGCGGCTATTCCCACCGGTATGCCGTCAAAGCGTGCAAAGCCGACGACCATATTGGGCGCGAAATCTTCCTTTAACTCGAAGAATTCCCCATGGTCCACAATCAGATCGATGATTTCGTGAATATCGTAAGTGAATTTCGGATCATCGGGCATGACATCGAGCAGGGCTTCCTCCTGCCTGGCGGGGTCATCGGTGGATTCAATAACTGTCGGTTTTTCCCAGCAATTCAGAGGCGTGAATTCGAGGAGCTGTCGGGCCAGCCGAATAGCCTCTTCATCGCTGTCGGCCATAAGGTCGCACTGACCGCTCTTTTCCATATGGAATTCGGCTGAACCGGCATCATCCGATTTGATCTCACCACCGAACCATAAAAATCCGGTGTTTTGATTAAAAATTGAGAAATCAGACAACACCGGGATTTGGGCGATTGGACCCGTGCAGGGTCCCAATACCATGGCTATCTGGGGGATGACACCGGAGTAGAGACAGTAGTTTCTCAGGAGGCGGCCCAATCCATTGAGTCCGACGTATCCATTCTTGAGGCTTATTCTGGAGCCGGCGGAGTCGAAGATGCCGATGATGGGGATGCGCTCCTGCCCGGCCATTTGGACCAGTTCGGCAATTTTCCAGACTCCCTGATCTCCAATTGAGCCCGACATGACCGTAAAATCCAGGGCGTAAACCATCACCGGCTTTCCCATGTACCTTGGCCGGACCCATAATGACGCCGTCGGACGGACTCGGTTTGGGGATCATTTTCCAGACCCATACGAAATTCTCTGACCACAGACCCGATTTCTTCAAAACTCCCGGGGTCTGCTAAAAGTTCGATCCTCTCCCTGGCGGTGAGTTTGCCTAATTTGTGCTGCAGTTTAATGCGATCTTTACCGCCGGCCTCGAGATTTTCTTTGCGGTTGGCGGCCAGTTTCTCCAGATAGCCGTTCATCCATGTTCCCATGCTACAGACCTCCGGTCCGTTTAGTTTATCAACTTCTTTTTTTACCCTTTGAGCTATGAGCTCTCTTTTTTGATTCCCTGGAATATTATTTCACAGATTTGTTCCGTCAGCTCATCCGGATTGATATCTTTTCCGAAGGTGATTCCGGAAAGACAGACCTGCTCGATGCTGCCGAGAATACTATGCCTGATCAGTCTGGCGGGCACGTCTTCACGTATTTCCCTGTCGCGAATACCTTCCTCAATAATCTGCAAAACAATATTGCTGTATTCTTTAACCCGTGAATAGGTTTCACTTTTATAGTAATCCGGATAGTTTCTGACTTCGATCAGAAGTATTCTGGCAAAAACCCTGTTGGTGGCATAAACATTGATATGGAACCAGATCAGTTTGCGGAGTTTATTGAATGTCCCTTTAATTCCTTTGAGATCCTGGCCCATTTGAGCACGATACTGTTCCAGGTACTCACTTAATACCTGGTGAAGCAAATCACGCTTGTCTTTGAAATATTTATAAATCAAAGCCTCGGTCACACCGGCATTTTTGGCTATTTCAGCAGTGGTGATGGCACTGAACTCTTTTTCTACAAGCAATGACTTCAAGGCCTGAGCAATTTTTATTCGCCCCGGCGGCAATGGTCTGTTCCTCAAAATTTTTGCGGTAATATTGGCCGCAGCTGGCATGATTTTTCCTTTCAATATAGAAATGGTAAAAGGTATAGGGTATAAGGTTTAGGGTTAAAGGCAGGGTATAAGATACAGGGTATAAGGTTTAAGGTAAACTGCGAACTGCAGAACTTGGGAAACGGTTAATGCTTTTTCACCAAATTTCATCGTCTCCGGCTCTCCGATCTCTTTCTTTACCTTACACCCTATACCCTTTACCTTAAACCGGGCGCTTGAGCCTTGAGTACCATATCCTGACACCTGAAACCTTTTACCCTATACCTTCCACCTTATACCATTTGTTCTTTCGCACCGACCATGCACGCCTATTGTTTCATGATATTTTTACTAATAACCTTCCAACTTCGCTATCACATCACTCATCACCTCATCCGCTCCGCCGCCGATGGCCAGGCCGCGGGCATCCCGGTAGTATCTTGAGATGAGCATTTCATTCATAAATCCCAGACCGCCATACATCTGCAGGCACCCATCGGCCACTTTAATCAGCACCTTGCTGGCAATGAGCTTTCCCATCGACACTTCCCGGGTTGCATCCAGACCTGCTTCTTTCATGCGCACAATATGATAGATCAACTGCTGCAGACACTCGATTTCAGTCAGCCAATCAGCCAGCCGGTGCCTCAGCACCTGCTTTTTTATCAAAGGCTTGCCGAAAACCACCCGCTGGCGGATGTGTTCAACCGTCATGTCGATAATATCCCGGGCGGCAATGCACGCGAACGGCAGCAGGGAGAAGCGTTCATGCTGAAACTGCATCATCTGGCAGATAAAACCTTCCCCTTCCTTGCCGATCAGATTCTCGACCGGGACTCTGACATTGTCAAAAAAAAGCTCGGCCGTATCACTGATGCGTATCCCCAGTTTGTCGAGTTTTCGGCCGACGGTAAAACCGGGCAAATCAGCCGGTACGACGAACAGGCTAAACGAGTGATAGCCGGGTTCATCGCTTGTTCGGGCCAGAAGCGTGTAGAAATCTGCCTGGGTACCGTTGGTGATGTATATCTTTGAGCCGTTGATGATGTAGCTGTCATTGTCCTTTCTGGCGGTGGTCTGGATAGCGGCCACATCTGATCCGGCGCCCGGTTCTGTCACGGCGATGGCAGCGACCATCTCGCCGGCAATGGCGGCTTTTAGATAAGTTTCTTTCAAATGTTCATTGCCGAATTCAGCGATGGCAGGCGTTGCCATATGGGTTTGTACGGTGATGGCAACCGATAATCCAAGTGCCTGTATGTGACCCAGCTCTTCTAAAAAGACAGTATCATACCAATAATCAAGGCCCTGGCCGCCGTATTGGGGATCATAACGGATTCCCAGAAATCCGAGATCGCCCATTTTTTTAAAGATCTCCTTCAGCGGTGCAATTCCATCTTCTTCCCATTGATCCACATGGGGATTGATTTCCTTTTTGACAAAGTCGCTGACTGCCCGTCGCACCATGTCGTGGTCTTTGGTGAAGTAGATCTGGTTTCCGTTTTTGCTTCCCGCCGCCATGGTTGTAATACCTTAAGTTAGTTTTTTGGTTTCAAGGTTAAGATACTCGATACTGGATACTGGATACTCGATAATGCAATTCCGCCGGTTCAGATTTTCCGTCCTTCATCGAGTATCGAGCATCGAGGATCGAGAATCACAAACGATGATAGGCAGGCCTTTGTGGTAGCCAGAGTTTGGATCCTTTCATCCTAGCTCAATTTTAGCTATGATCTCCCGCATAATTTCATCCGCGCCGCCGCCGATTGAGATCAGCTTGGCATCCCGGTAACACCTTGATATCAGCATCTCATTCATTAATCCCAGCCCGCCGTGCATCTGCAAACAACCATCCGCAACCTTCTGGATGACCCGGGCGGCGTACAGTTTTCCCATGGAGATTTCCCGCATAACATCCAGGCCTTTTTCTTTCATGCGCACAATATGGTAGGTAAGCTGCCGCAGACATTCGATTTCGGTTTGCCAATCAGCCAGCCGGTGCCGCAGCACCTGTTTGGTAATCAATGGTTTGCCGAAGACGATACGATTGCGGATATGCTCTACCGTCATGGCAATCATCTCCTCGGCCGCAATATAGCACATCGGAATGGCCGAGAAACGCTCATGCTGAAACTGCCCCATCTGGAGGATAAAACCTTCCCCTTCCTTGCCGATCAGGTTTTCGGCCGGTATTTTAAGGTCGTCAAAAAAGAGCTCGGCGGTATCGCTGCTGCGCAAACCCATTTTGTCCAGCTTGCGGCTGACAGAGAATCCCGGTCGATCCGTCGGGACAACGAATAAACTGAAAGAGTGATATCCCGGGTCATCACTGGTACGGGCAAGAAGGGTTAAAAAATCAGCCTGGGTTCCGTTGGTGATAAAGGTTTTGGATCCGTTGAGGACATAGGAATCCCCATCCTTTTTTGCCGTGGTTTGGATGGCGCTGACATCTGATCCGGCACCGGGTTCGGTCACCGCAATCGCCGCAACCATATCACCTGCAATGGCGGGCTCAGATAGGTTTCTTTTAAGTAATCGTTGCCGAATTCATAAATGGCCGGGGTCGCCATGTGGGTCTGGACAGCGATGGCCACGGGAATCCCGGATCCGTGAATACGCCCGAGTTCTTCCAAAAAAACGGTATCGTACCAGTAATCCATTCCCTGGCCGCCGTATTTGGGATCATAGCGAATCCCGAGAAATCCGAGATCACCCATTTTTTTAAATAGATCATGAAGCGGTGCCTCGCCTTTTTCCTCCCACTCGTCCATGTAGGGATTGATCTCCTTATCAACAAATTCTCTTACCGCCTTGCGAACCATATCGTGGTCTTTGGTGAAATAAATCTGGGTTGCGCTCTTGGATTTTACAGCCATCCTTTACCCTCCGGGTGGTTGATTGGGTTGATTAAGTTGACTGGGTTGATTGGTTCGTTGAGTTTATTGAGTTGATTGAGTTTCTTGGGTTGATTGGTTTGTTGAGTTCGTTGAGTTTATTGAGTTTCTTGGGTTGATTGGGTTGACTGAGCGGAATAAGTTGACTGGTTTGTTGAGTTCGTTGGGTTGATTGAGTTGATTGGGTTGATTGAGCTGTTTGGGGGTTTTTCAACCCGGAACGTTGAACCCTGAACCGCTCAACCTAGGTTAAATAGATATCATCCTTTATCCTTAATCAACCATTCAACTAATCAACTTTTATTTCATTCAACCAGTCAACCTATCAACTTAATCAACCCCATTTCTTTCCAATCAACTTAATCAACCCCACTTTTTTCCAGTCAACCAATCAACTTAATCAACCCCAATTTTTTCCAATCAACTAATCAACCAATCAACTAGTCAACCGTTCTTTGTCTAACTTTTGTTTTTCTTTGACTCCAGGAACAGCTTGACAATCTCCTTATGCTGCGGTGTTTGCAGTGCAATGGACTGGTGGGCCGCTTCCCAATCCAATACCTGTGTCAGGGACATGTCAAAGCTTTTCTCGAGCCCCTCTTTGATCAACCTCAATGCCAACGGTGGTTTTTGAGCCAGTGTATGGGCCAGGTTTTCTACCTCCTGCTCCAGCTGTGTTTCCGGCACTGCTTTGTAAACCAGACCTATCGAAGCGGCGGCACGGCCGTCAATTTCGTCTCCGAGCATCGCCAATTCCCGGGCCCGGGTGAGCCCGACCAGTCGGGGTAGAAAATAGTGCCCGCCGTAATCCATAATGAGTCCGATGTTGACAAAGATTTCACAGAACCTGGCAGTTTCGGCTGCCACCACAAAGTCTGCGGCCAGGGCCAGGTTTGCACCGCCGCCTACGGCGACGCCTTTGAGCATGGTGATCACCGGCTGGGGCATCTCCCGCAGGGTTCGCACGATTTTGCCCACTCCCTTCATGGCAACCAGCCACTCATCCGCTGGTATGCCTTCAGAGAAAAGATTGATATCCGCCCCGGAGCAGAAGTGATCCCCGGCGCCTTTGAGAACCACCACCTGGACGCTTTGGTCTGCCGCCAGATCTTTTACGGCGTCCCACAGGCCCTCAATCATTTCTTTGCTCATGGCGTTCAGCACTTCGGGGCGGTTTAACGTCAGGGTGGCAATTTTGTCTTGCTTTTGAACTAAAATGGGTTTTGATGACATAATTTATGATCCCTTCCTAAATGTGCTATTTTTCAGGGCGGAGTAACTAGCAATATCAGTGATATCAGCGAGGCCCGGTGTTACAAATAAATGGGTTAGTGGAATTTACTTTTTTATGAAAAATAATGCACTAAGGTTTAAAAAATATAGATTTATTTCGGTTAGTGAATATCACTTATTAAAATTTTGTCAAGGAATTTATTATTCCAATTGACAAGGGGCCATAATCATTTTTTAATTAATCCGCCGGACCTATAATCAAAAAACATTCTTAAATTTTCAAAGAACTGTTTATCACTTAAATGTGCTATTTTTTAGGGCGGATTAATTAGAATAAGGTAATACCCCAATTGAACGGTTTTCGCTCAATTAGGGGGGCCCTATCACCACTTGGAACAAAGGACAATGATGTCAGACACAAAAGAATCGGATAAAAATCGCGTTGATAGGGAGCGGAATCAGCGGACAGAAGAATCGGTGCGGGAAAGCGAAGCTGCGTTGCAAAGTATTTTTCGCGCTGCACCGGTAGGTATTGGTATGGTTGTCGACCGGGTAATTATTCGGGCCAATGAAAGGCTGTGTGACATGCTCGGGTATTCTCCGGAAGAACTGCTGGAGCAGAGTGCAGAAATGCTTTACATCGACCTGGAAGAATTCGAATGGGTTGGAAAAGAGAAATACAGCCAGATCCGGAAGCAAGGGGACAGGGAACCGTCGAAACGCGCTGGAAACGCAAAGACGGCACAATTATAGACGTTTTACTCAGTTCCGCTCCCCTATCGATCCCTTCAGATCATTCAGCCGGCGTGACATTTACCGCCCTGGATATTACCGAACGCAAACAAGCCGAAGCTGATCTGCAGGACAGTGAGGAGCGCTTTCGCACGGCGCTCGAAGCCAATCCGGATCCGTTTATCCTCTATGACATGGACGGCCAAGTAATTTTTTTCAACCCGGCCTTCACCAGGGTCTTCGGCTGGACATTAGAAGAGCAACTGGGCCAAAAGATGGATCAGTTTGTTCCTAAGAAAAACTGGCCTGAAACCCGGATGATGATTGAAACGGTCCTGGCCGGAAAAAGCGTATCGGCCACTGAAACCTGCCGCTACACCAAAGACGGTAAGATTATTCCCGTCATCATATCGGGTGCCGTTTACCATGACCGGCAAGGCAATCCCGCCGGCAGCATCATTAATTTGCGGGATATCAGTGAGCAAAAGCGGCTTCAAAGCCAGCTTCAACAAGCCCAGCGAATGGAGGCCATCGGCACCCTGGCCGGCGGGATTGCCCACGATTTCAACAACATTCTTTCTGCCGTGATTGGCTATACCGAGATCGCTTTAAATGATGTTGAAAAGGATTCCTTACTGCAGAGCAATTTAAAGGAAGTGCTCAACGCCGGGGCCAGGGCCAAAGATCTGGTCAAGCAAATTCTTACCTTCAGCCGTCAGGCCGAGCAGGAACTGAAGCCGGTCCAGATAAAAATTGCGGTCAATGAGGCATTAAAATTGATAAGGGCTTCGTTGCCCACGACCATTGAGATTCACCAGACCGTCGAGAGTAATTCGGCTGTTTTGGCTGATCTCACCCAAATGCATCAGGTTGTCATGAATCTTTGCACCAATGCCAGCCATGCCATGCAGGCAGCGGGCGGTACGCTGAGGGTAAGCCTGGTGGATGTTGAAATTGAAAGCGACTTTGCCGCCGGACACCCCGGGTTGCTCCCCGGGCCGTACATTCAACTTTCTGTGATGGATACGGGACATGGAATGACTTCAGAGGTGTTAAACCGGATATACGATCCCTTTTTTACTACCAAGGAAAAAGGGGAGGGCACCGGAATGGGGCTATCGGTGGTACATGGCATCGTAAAGAGCCATGGCGGTGAGGTTATCGTCCATAGTGAACCGGGGAAAGGGACTTCTTTTGAAATATATTTCCCGGCAATAGAGAAAACAGAAATCCGGAAAACTGACGCAGTTTTGCCGCTTGCGATCGGCAATGAGCGAATTCTTTTCGTTGATGATGAGCCGTCCCTGGTGCATATCGGTAAACAGATACTGAAGCCCTTGGGATATAAAGTCGAAGCCAGGACCAGCAGCCTGGAAGCCCTGGAACTGTTCAAGGTTAAATCAGAAAAGTTTGATCTCGTGATAACCGATATGACCATGCCCAAGATGACCGGTGATGATTTAGCCCGGGAAATTTTAAAAATTCGCACTAATATTCCGATCATTCTCTGTACGGGATACAGCAAAAAGATTTCGGAGGGTAAAGTCGAAGCGTTGGGAGTCCGGGCCCTGGTAATGAAACCGATTGTTGCTGAGCAGTTGGCCACTATCGTCCGCCGGGTGCTGGATAAAGGCTAGTGTTAGGTCCCACATGTAATTTACAAAACGCGTATTGATATAGTCGTATTTTTGTTTCCAAAATGAAATTGGTTAAATTCCAAATTTCAAATTCCAAATTTCAAATAAATCCCAAATTCCAAAACTCAATTCCAAAACAAATCTCAGAATACAATGAATCAACTCGATTTGGCTGTTTTGGTTAATTAAGAGTGGGAGTGGCTTTTAGCCACGATTCGTACGCTCCGCTTGTAAACCGAATCGACACCTTGATGCAAACCTTAATCTTTTTAGATTAGACATGTAATCCGGCTTTGCGGGGCGATGCACCTCTAAAAAATAAGATTGATGCGGAATCCAGCTATGCAGGGCCCTTGAACGTAATCTACTATTTTTGAGACAGCTTCAAATTTTTAAAGAGCACCTTTCCGTGATTTTCGGTACTCGCCTTAATCCTCCTTCGGAAGGTTTTGATAGCTGGCCTTGAGTCAAAATAAAAAAGATGCGAATTACAGCGGCAGTCTGAAGACCCGAATCCGATAATCGGTATCGTTGCGCCCCTGGTGCCTGAGAGCGTTTTCGCCCATTGATGCTCACGGTGAGTGGGATCGTATGTGTACCATATTTCGATGAGCTGCAAAAAAGAACCCAGGTAATCAATGTGCCAGTGGGGCCGACTGGCTTTTTTGCGGTGGTGTGCTATCCGCGCTTTTATTCCGCCCGGGCCGAAAGCACTGCCAACATAAATATAGAAACCGGGTTTAAGATGCAGGGTTCCAAGCTTGCCGATTTTCAGATGGCT
>PVMK01121638.1_pt1 | contig 26602 bp, 22 predicted proteins | sample 1853481 | NCBI WGS metagenome assembly PVMK01 (sample SAMN08533507, study PRJNA380276) | Marine sediment metagenome, whole genome shotgun sequencing project. | reverse complement strand
TGGGTGAAGATCAACTCGAATAGATCCGGGTCGTTGGCAATGGCTTCTTCGATCGTCATGTTCTCCCAATTGCCGAAGGCCATCTCAACCAGTCCTTCACTGTCCGAAGGAGAGAGTCCAGCGGCGGCGCCAAGAATCGAGGCAGTCTCGACTGTTCGCCCTAGAGGAGACGTGAACAATGCCTCCACCGCCGGCACGGTGAGTGCCGCTGATGCAACCTGACTACGACCGAGTGGCGTGAGAGGGCTATCGGTACGACCCTGCCATCGACCGGCAACATTCGCCTCCGACTGGCCGTGGCGGAAGAGGGATACGGCCGTGCCCTGGGGCCCGAACTGCCTCGGGACTGCGGAGAGATGGGTCGCGTCGTTGAACACGTTGATCTGCGTGTCCCCATCCGCATCGATGCGGATCACCGTTGAGGCGGTGTTGTGGGACGGAATCAGTTTCATCGGGCCGCCATTTCGCCCAAGGATGTATCCCATGATCGCCCAGATGACTCCTCCATGGGTGACAACTGTTGCTGATTGGCCTTCGTCGAGGGACGCCACGAGCTCCGTGAAGGCTGCGACGACTCTGTCCCCGAAATCGGACATACGCTCGCCACCCCCTGGAGCGACGTCCTCACCTGCGAGGAAGGCCTCCATCTGACCCGGATACTTGCTCATGATCTCGACCGAAGTCAGCCCCTCCCAGTCGCCAACCCTGAACTCACGCCATGCCGAATTCGGTTCAGGATCACCAAGAACGGAAGCGGTTCGTATCGTTCTGGGAAGGTCCGATGCAACCAACAGATTGCTGCCCGAACCATTCTGCCGGCTGGCCAGCGCGACGAGTTGCTGCTCACCCCTTGGCGAAATACCGGAGTCAGCATTGCCCTGCCAACGGCCGACGCTATTGGCGTTGGTTTCCGCGTGTCGGATCAGGGTGACAGTTCTGGTCATCGGCGAGTCGCTCATCTCCTCCACACCTCTCTGTTGAACAGGATGAGGATCGGAAGAATCTCGAGGCGACCCACGATCATCAGGGATGAGAGCAACCACTTGCCTGCCCACGGGATTCCAAGGAAGTTCCCTGTGGGCCCCACCTCGCCGAGCCCTGGACCGACGTTGCCGATCGAAGTCGCGACGCTCGTCACGATCGCCATGACATCGGTCTCCGCTCCGGATAGCGAGACGAGAATCGCCATGAGGAACGTCCCCGTCATGAAGGAGAACATATAGAGGAGAAAGAAGGTCTGCACGGTCTCAACGACAAGATCTGGAATTGCCGTCCTACCGACTCTGGTGACGAACACACCGCGCGGATGGATGAGACGCCGGACGTCAGTACGGGAGGCTTCGTAGAGGATGTTGAGTCGATCGGTCTTGATCGACCCGGACGTCGATCCCGCCATTCCACCGACGAACATGAGGCCAACGATCATTATCCCGAGCGCGGCAGTCCAAGCTCCGAAATCGGCAGTCGCGAAGCCTGTGGTTGTGACAATCGCGAGCGAGGTGAACACGCCGTCGCGAACAGTCTCCGCGACCGAGCCTCCCCACGTCCCAATAACCATGAGTACTGCAGCGATCGCGACGATCGAGAGATAGACCCGCAACTCGACCGACCTGAAATACGCCTTCCAGTCCCGTCGAACGACCTTGTAGTGCAGAGCGAATGACATTCCCGCAAGTGTCATGAACACGATCACGATCCACTGGGAGTACGCCGAGAACGCTCCGAGGGAACCCATGTTCGTGCTGAATCCACCGGTGGACATGGTTGTGAGTGAGTGGTTGACGGCTTCGAAGAACGTCATATCCCCGATCCACAGGAGCGCGGCCTCGATACCCGTAAGAATCAGATAGACAAGCCACAGCCGCTTCGCCGTATCCTTGAACCTCGGTGTCAGCCTGTCAGGCATGGGGCCGGGCGACTCTGCTCTTGCTAGTTGATGGGCTCCCATGCCGAGCAGAGGGAGAATGGCAATCGAGAGCACGATGATCCCCATCCCGCCAATCCACTGGGTTAGAGATCGCCAGAAAAGTATGCCGTGTGGCATTGCACCGGGGTCAGGGATGACAGAGGCCCCTGTTGTCGTGAAGCCTGCCGAGGCCTCGAAAACAGCATCTGTCACGTTACCGATCGCACCAGTTAGCAGGTAGGGAAGGGCGCCGAACAGCGAGAGAGCGATCCACGCAAGACCAACGGCAGCAAACCCTTCCCGAGTTGAAAGTTCACCCGGTCGGTCGAAGACGCGCCAGAGACCAAAGCCGATGACAACGGTAATCGCCGAGGCAAGCAACAACCCGGGAATGTCCGACCACTCCTGATACACCGCTGAGACCACTGGAGCTGCGAGCATCGAAAGTCCGATCGCCCCGAGGACCGCTCCGACAACATGGAGGAGATGACGCCACGACATCTAGTCAGCCGGACAGCTTCTCTGCAGTGGCGATCGCCTCCGGCAGCGCGATCATGATCAGATGATCGCCAACTTCGATGGTCGTATTCCCCCGAGGGACGAACGCTTTCGATCCTCGCTGAACTCCGCCGATGATCAGCGAGTGCGGGAGCCGGAGGTCCGCAAGGGTCTTACCAATGGCCGGACTCTTCGGTCCCACCTCGAGCTCTATCGCTTCGGCATCTGAGTCGGAGAACGTCACGACGGAGTGGATCACCCCTCGCCGCACGAATCGAAGAATCTCGTTCGCTGCTGAGAGTCGAGAACTGACGGTTGCATCGATGCCGATGCCGGACAACAATCCGACGAGGTCCGTGTTCGAGAACCTCGCAATTACCTCGTGCGCACCGAGTGCTTTCGCGACAAGCGCACCAACCACGTTCTCACTATCCCATCCCGAGAGAGCCATGACAACATCGGTCGCTTCGACTCCCTCTGCTCTCAGAATCTTGGGATCCTTGGGTTCCGCGCACACCGTGACGACATTGCGTAGTTTTTCTGCAATGACCCGACAGCGACCCATGTCTGAATCGATCAACGTCGTATGGATCCCGTGGTCGGCAAGCAACTTCGCCGTCAGCCGCGCGAGCCGAGTACCGCCCAGGATGATGGCCTTTTCAGCAGGTTTGCTTGACAGACCAAGCCACTCATAGGCGTTCTGTGTCGCGTCCCTGCGCGCCATCATCAACACATGATCTCCAGCCTCAAGTGTCGTCGCGCCTCTGGCGATGATCGTCTTACCGTGCCGGACCACCGCCACGACAAGCCAGTCCCACGAGACGACGGTTTCCCTGAGATCTGCGAGTGATCGGCCGACAAACGACGCGGTTGGGCTCACGTATGCGCCAATGAGAACGATTTCGCCATCGGCAAACTCGATCATCTCGGAAATGTCGCCACTCGACGCGAGGCTGAGAAGTTCTCTTGCCGCGGCTTCATCTGGGTCGATTACCAGGTCAACACCGAGTGCTTCGACCTCCGCCTTGAGCTGTGGATCCTCGACCCTTGCAACCTTGCGGGGAATGTTGAGCGTCGTCCCTGCGGCACACGCAAGCACGTTTACCGCGTCCGATGAGCTCACAGCTATCAGGAGATCCGAGTCAGCAAGTCCCGCGTTCTTCAAGGTCTCCGCAGACGCTCCGTTGCCGTTGATGACCAAGCAGTCGATTTCGGATTGCGCCGGGCGGCGCGCACGGGATCAGATTCGATGACGACCACGTCCTGGCCCTCGTAGGAGAACTTTTCAGCAAGGAAGGAACCAACCGCGCCTGCACCAACAATGACTATTCGCATACCGAATCAGGTTAGCGAGAAGACGACAGGCGTCGGCTATCAGTCAGATGACCGACCAAGAGATCCAACGATCGAACGCACCCCCTCAAGTCTCGTGTCCTCCGTTGCCACGGCATCGGCGAGTTCGGTTGTCTCGCGCCACGGATCTCCGGAGAACTGATGAATCTCGAACGTGGGACCGGCATGCTCTCCTTCTGAAATCGGTTGCTCAACAAGGTATCTCGCGGTCGGTGTCATACATGCCGACATCAGGGCGTATAGCCGACCGATGATCAGACCCTGGTCATTTTCGCCCGAGAACAGGTCGCGCATGGTCACGAACATCAGTCCGTAGAGCGCGTTGAACAATCGCGATACATTCGCGACCGGCTCAGGAAAATCCGCAGTCTTCGGGTTCGCCCGGACGGGCCACACCTCTCCTATCGGGCTCACGCCACTCGCGATCTGTTCGAACTTGTAGAAATGAGTGAGCTCCTGGTGGAGAGGGTCAGCCCACTTCTCGTCACTCAGCCCCTCTCCCTGATCGATGATGATCTCGAGTGCCCTATCTGCGCTCTCGCCGTCACACACGAGCATCAGTCCACCGCTGTCCTCGGCGTCGAACTTGATCGGTGAGTAGAACGAAGGCTCCGCTAGTTGTCTGGTCGCTTGGCAGTGTACGAAAAGGTCATTCTCCGAATCGAGGTCGTCAACGGCCTGCTCCAGGGCCCCATAGAACTGGCCCAAGGATTCGTATACATCGTCTTGGGGGGGAGCACCCGAAGTTCGGGGGCTCTCAAGGGTCATGAACGTCTCTGTCACCAACCTCGTGCTGCATCGCTCCAGTACGAGTAACAGGTCGGGCGTGTGGTGTGGCAAGACACTCGGATATGTGGGAACAGCGTCGCTGCCGAAGTTAGGCTCGCCACCGATTCCGAGGAGAAGATTCGTGGTGAGGCACACGTGGAGCATCTCTTCGACGACGACACTTGCAATCAGCCTCGCGGCATCACATTCGTGATCCTTGATCGAATACATCGCGAAGAGATAGGGCGGAATCGTCGAGAGTTCCACCTTCGTGGCAAGCGCAACGTGCGCCCGCAGATCGTCGACCGAATCGATAGCCATTTCGAACCCCCAAACCATCACACGAATTACGGTGCTCGACAGTAACCATCACACGAGCTGTTCGCACGGAAGCGCTGCATCGACCACAATGGACCCACAGGGCATCTGCTGCGCCGGAGGCCGGTGACGGAACGCGTCTGGGAGAGGGCACCATGCATGTGAAGGGAATCATCTGGATTGGCTCAGCCACCGATGACCGATCAGGAATGAGAAGGTTCTTTTCGGAGCATCTCGGTATGGAGATCACGACCGATGTTCCCGGGTTCACACGCCTCGCCGCGAGCAACGGCGATCTCTTCGAAATCTTTGGCCCAGACTCGAGTGAGCACGATCAACTTGATACGGGTCCGGTCGCCGGGCTCTGGATCGACGACATCATCGCAGCGCACGACGAGCTCGCCACAGCCGAGACGGAAGGACTCACCGACATCGAGCGTGGCGCCGATGGCCACGGATGGTTCTATTTCAAAGCACCCGACGGTAACTACTACGAACTCTGCGAGCACCCCAACCCGCGGCCGGTCAAGGGTTCAGACGCATCCTGATTTGGACACTACGTCCTACACGCGAACCAATGACGAGTCTGGGCCGCGCCCGAGCAGTTCGTTGAGAACTGAGTCAAACGATGCGTCATCGGCGCTGATAGTGCGCCCCTCGGCAGCGGTCAGCCGTGAGCCGTCAGAAACCAGCAATCAACAGAGGCTCCCGCAGGTGCCGACTGAGAGTGAAGAGCTGATAGTTCCCTACAGAATTCCGCCGAAGCTGACGAACGCAGATGCGAAGATGAGCGAGACGATCGTCATGACCTTGATAACGATGTTCATTGCGGGGCCCGAGGTGTCCTTGAATGGATCACCGACCGTGTCACCGACAACGGCAGCCTTGTGGGCGTCAGAACCCTTGCCCCCGAAGGCTCCTGCCTCGATGAACTTCTTGGCGTTGTCCCAGGCTCCCCCCGCGTTCGCCATGTAGATGGCGAGTAGGAATCCGGTGACGAGGGCTCCGGCGAGAAGTCCGCCGAGCATGTCAACGGAGACGAAACCGACGACGAGCGGCAGCGCAACTGCCATCGAACCAGGGAGAATCATTTCTCTCAGAGACGCCTTCGTTGAGATATCAACACACTTGGAGTACTCGGGTTCGACACCTTCCCTGCCCTCGCGCAGACCGGGGATTTCCCTGAACTGGCGACGCACTTCTTCGATCATCTGGAACGCAGCCCGACCAACGGCCTGGATGGTCAGGGCAGCGAACAGGAAGGGGAACATGCCCCCGAGGAACAGACCGATAACGACCTCAATGTCGAGGATGTTGAAGCCATCGACCCCGACGGCCGAAGCGAAGGTGAAGAACAGGGCCATGGCTGTTACTGCAGCGGACGCGATGGCGAACCCCTTTGCAACAGCAGCAGTCGTATTGCCGAGGGCGTCTAGTTGGTCGGTGGCCTCGCGGACCTCAGGATCGAGATTCGCCATCTCGGCGATGCCACCGGCATTGTCTGCGATCGGGCCGTAGGCGTCGACAGATACCGTGATTCCGAGCGTCGAAAGGACCCCAATCGCTGCAATCGCGACGCCATAGATCCCTCCGCCATCTATCGCCAGGTCGCCCGCCCAGTACGCAGCTCCCATTCCAAACGCAACGACGATCACAGAGTATGCGGCGGACTTCATACCCTCAGAGATCCCGGCGAGGATGACGGTCGCAGGACCTGTCTCTGATTGCTTTGCAATCCCCTTGACTGTCTTGTAATGGTCAGACGTGTACCACTCAGATATCTTGCCGACGAGCAACCCGATGGCGAGGCCGACAACCACGGCAAGGAAGAAGCCCCAGGAATTCTTGACGCCATCAACATCGTTGAACATCAGAGGGGTCAGGGCTGCCACACCAAGGACCGTGAGACCAGCAGCCGCGAGAGTGCCGGTAGCGAGCGCCTTGGCAAGATGGTCACCCTTCGGCTTGACGAGGAATGAACCGATGATCGATGCCCCCATACCAATCGAGGCGATCATCAGCGGATAGAAGATCAGTTGAGGAAGGAAAGGGGCACTAGAGAACACGATCGCAGAGAACGCTATCGGAGCGATGAGCGAGCCTACATAGGACTCGAAAAGGTCAGCGCCCATGCCCGCAACATCGCCGACGTTGTCTCCAACATTGTCGGCGATCGTTGCAGGGTTCCGGGGGTCATCTTCAGGAATTCCTGCCTCGACCTTGCCCACGAGATCGGCACCGACGTCGGCAGCCTTGGTGTAGATGCCGCCGCCAACGCGGGCGAACAATGCAATCGAGGACGCCCCAAGTCCTATTGCCGTGACAATATTCACCCAGTTCGGGTCCTCGAGCACATCCCCGAAGAACCACACGCCGAGAGAGAACCCGAGGAGGCCAAGGCCCGCAACCGTGAATCCCATGACGGCACCTCCGCGGAACGCGACGGGAAGCGCCTGTGCGGTGCCCCCCTGCCGAGCGGCCTCAGCGGTTCTGGCGTTGGCCGCAGTTGCAATCCGCATGCCGATGAAGCCCGCGAGAGCAGAGATGATGGCACCGAACACGTACGCAACAGCGCCCCAGGGCCTGCCCCAATCAAGGAGGGCATAAATGAGGATGGCCATGACCACCACAAATCCTGCGATTGCCGTGTATTCGCGCTTCATGAATGTCATTGAACCTTCGCGGATGACACCCATGAGGTAGACCATTCGGTCATTTCCTGGCGAAACCTCGAGAACCTGACGGCCATAAAAGGCGGCCACGATCAGCGACAAGACGCCCATTGCGATAGCTACATAGAGCCAGACATCGGCATTCACAGAATTCACTCCTGGTGTTGGTTCGGAAGAGGGCTTGAAACCGGAGGAATTATAGACGGAGTCGGACGTCAGACATCAGACGTCACCCAAATATCCTGACGACAAGTTGGTTCCACCCCTCCAGACGACCCTGATCACAGCGTCGATTCCTGCATCAACCACAATCTGCCTTCCCGCGGTTACTCTGCGCGCCGATGTCCACGACAAGTCGAATCATCAGCATCGCAATCGGTCTTGCGCTGCTCGCCACTGCCTGTTCTCCAGCAGCCTCAGAAGAGGTTGCCACGACTGCAGCGCCCACGACCACCACCCCACCACCTCAGACAACGACGGCCCCACCCACGACTGCGACAACGACAACGACACCTATCGCGACGGTACTGGTTGTGGGCGATATCCCCTTCGGCCTCGCAGAGGCAAGCCGCGAGTTCCTGTCTGTCGTCCAGGATCCGCGCAACGACACACAGGGACTCGATCCAGCTTTCATCACCCACCATGAGGATCTCAGTGGCGAGCTGAACGATCAATACACCGCAACGACGACGATGCAAGAACTCGAGACCGGTGGCACTGTTGCGGTCGTCAAGTTCGACAATGAGGACATCCTGCTATTGGCAGACGAGGGGTCGGGGTGGCGTGTGGTTGGCGCAGATCTCGGATCCAGTGGCACAGATCCATGGTTCGGAGAGAGTCCGAGGCGCGTGCTGGTCCTGGGGTCAGATGCTCGCCCAGGGGGCGATGCCGCAGTCCACAGGATGGACTCGATTCACATCGTGACGTCCGTCCCCGCCACAGGAGAGGGCACGATCCTTGGCTGGCCGAGGGACACCTGGATCAGCTCTCCTTTCGGAGAGATGCGCATCAACGCGCTCACGTCGTCGGGCCGGGGGCCCGACGCCATATTCGACCACTTCACCAACACGTGGGACATACCCCTCGACGGCTACATCCTCACAGCATTCTCCGGATTCGAAGACCTGGTCGCAGCTTCCGTTGGCCGACTGCTCATCAACCTGCCCATCTCGATCCCCACACAGCTGTGGTGGCCCGGATTCTCGGCGGGAGAGCAAACCCTTACTCCGGTGAGAACTCTCGAATATGCGCGCACGCGCAAAGGCGTGCGACACGGCGATTTTTCGCGGTCAAAGCACCATGGAGTCATCATGTTGGCTGTCCTCACGATGCTCCAACAAGGATCCGTTGAGGACGTGCCCACACTTCTCGGCGAACTCGTCAAGTACACCGAAACGAACCTCACGCCAACCGATCTCATTCAGCTTGGCGTAGCAGCGTTCTACATGGATGTCGGAGAGATAACCAACGAGGTGCTCCCTGGACAACTCGGAAGGGCCGGCGGTGGTGCTTCGGTTGTCTTCCTCGATCCAGAGGCTGATGACATCATCGCTGATGTCATCGAAGATGGCATCAGGAGCAAGTGACGGCCGAACCACCGGCTACGTATCCTGTGCACATGATACCGAAACCCCTCTTGTCGAACCGTGCACAGTCCCTGGTCGACACCTCACCGGTACCCACCTACATCGCAGAGCACCTCGAACGTTCGACAGACTCGGCCCCCGATGATCCGGATCCTTACATCGGATTGGCGATTGCCGAGAACCTGCTCATGTGGGATGTTCTGGAGCCACAGATCAACCGGAACCGGAGCGTCGGCCCCGCTTCGGTTGCCTACGGCGACACAACCGGCTCTCTCGAGCTTCGAGAACTGGTCGCGTCATTCGGATCACATCACATCTGGGGCCGAACGGTGGAAGCTGATAATCTTGTCCTGTTCGCTGGCGCCGGCGCGATTCTCGAAATGCTGTTCTTCGTTCTCGCCGATCCTGGCGAAGGTGTCCTCGTTCCCACGCCGAGCTACGCCTTCTACTGGGCTGACCTCGAGACGCGGGATGAGCTCACCATCGTGCCAGTCCACACGTCGAGTTCGGACGGCTTCAGGCTCACACCCGAACTCCTTGAAGCTGCTGCCTCCCGATCCGACGTCCCGATTGCCGCTCTGCTGATTACCAACCCGGGCAATCCCACAGGGCAAATATCGCCACCTGATGATGTGGCTGCGTGCATCGAGTGGGCACGATCGAGGGGAATCCATATCGTCGTGAACGGCATCTACGCGCTCTCCACACATGGCGATGGGGCACGGGAGTCTCTGGCTTCGATCGTCCCCATCGGAGATGACATCCATGAGATATGGGCCTTCAGCAAGGACTTTGCAATGAGCGGCCTCCGCGCAGGAGTTCTCACCTCAACCAACAAAGATGTACTCGGCGCTGTTGCAGGGATCGGGTACTGGTCCATCGTCTCGGGCGATACCCAGCATCTGCTGGCGAACATGCTCGCCGACGATGCGCGGGTCGAACGCTATCTCACTGAGATACGCTGACGACTCGCCAGGTCGTACGAGATCACGACGGCGGCACTTGACACGGTGCGCGCTCTTGTGTCGACGGATGATGCAGGCTTGTTCCTTCTCGCTGACTTCCGTCGGTTCATGAATGAACCAACATGGGCCGAGGAGGACAGGATCTGGCGTCTCATCCTCAACGAAGCAAACGTGAACCTGACACCGGGATCAGCATGCCATATCGATGAGCCAGGCTTCATGCGAATCTGCTTCGCAACCGAGCTTCCAGAGGTCGTGGCCTCTGCGATCAATCGAATCGGGTCGCTGCTCACCACATGCTCACCAGGTAGTTGATGTAAATCAGGTGTCTTGTACCTCGCGAATGTACGCAATGATCTCGTCTATCTGGTCGTCGGTGAAGACACCTCCGAAGCTCGGCATCTCGTCGATGCCATCACGAATTCGCTCTTCGAGAAAGTCATCAGATTCGAACGATGCATCAGATCCAGGACCGAGTGCCGGACCGAGGTTGCCTTCGAGGTCGATACCGTGGCAGTAGCTACACGCCATGTTGTACAACTCCTGACCTGATAGGTCGGTCTGGGAGAGCGGCTTGTGCCATGAAGGGAAGTCGGGAGCTGAATCCTCAAACGATCGTAGGTGGACAACCAAGGCGGTGATCTGTTGCTGGGTGAACGATCCGCCGAAGTCTGCGGAGTAGGCAACCATGAGTGTTCCCGGAACGCCGGTTGAGATGAGTTGATGCATCTGGAGATTCGTTACCGAACCAAGGAACTGCTCCGAGTTCAAAGCCGGCCCGATCGCTCCTCTCGCCTCAGCGCCGTGACATGCCGCGCAACTGTCGTTGAACAGCTCCTCGCCGTGCATGGCAAGACTCTCATCGAAGGCTGCCTGTGACGCCTCCAGCCGGGCAGGCTGGGTGAACCAGTACACAGGGAACGCGAGGACGAAGAGGAAGAGAAGTACTGCTCCCCACGCCATCCACCGATTGGTCGACTCCTCGAGGTCGACGTCTTCGCTTCCGTAATCCATCAGTGACCTTCTCCCTCACATGGCGGCCCAACAGGTTCATCGATGCTCTCAGGACCCGGAGGTGCCCCAGGGATGACCTTGCTGGTGTCGATGACCACTACGCCCTCAACAACCGTGGTCTCAAATCGGTCCATCCCCCGCGGAGAAGGACCCGACCGGTACTCTCCCAACCTGTTGAAGTGCGATCCGTGACACGGACACTCGAACTCACCTGCCGACTCGCACCAGGGAACCCTGCATCCAAGATGAGGGCACCGCCACCACAAGGCGATGTCCTCCCCACCTTCCTTGGTTACATAGGCCTGGGCGGCTGGCACCGTTTCAACACTCGCCGAAGGGACATCGGCAGCATCCCCCGCCTTGATCTCGCCGCCGAAACCTGATGTCTTACTGGGCTGCAGGATGTCCCAGGTGGTCCATGCTCCAGCAACAGCGACGAGGCCGAAGCCCCACTTCCACATCGTGGAGAGGAACTCTCGTCTCTTTATGTACTCCTTCATAGTTCACCGTGCCATTCAATCCACGGCCAGACCCATCCCCAATCAGGCCCCCTGAAGGCGAACCCGATAATCGTGAAGAGAACCCAGGCACCCAGGAAGAGCGAGAAGGTCCATACTGCAACTTTGCGATACCGAAGCTTCCTGCATGGATTGCGGTCGACGTAGGGCAGCACCATGAGCCCGCCAACCAGGAGGCTCGGGAGCAAGACCCCGGCGATCATCGGGTGTAGGAGCGCCAACAGTTCCTGAAGTCCAACGAAGTACCACGGTGCCTTCTCGGGGTTCGGGGTGATTGCAGGGTTTGCTATCTCCTTGAGGGGTGCATTGAACATCAACGCCAGGACAAGGACAAGCAACAACACGGCGAGTCCAGCAACCGCGTGACGGACGATGAGATAGGGCCAGGTGAAGACGAGGTCCTGACGCTCGGGCACCTTCTCCTCACCAACGGCCGGCAGCCCCGGCACAACGCCAAGCACACGCTGGCCGTCGACGATCTGCGGATCAACAGCCATCAGGGCCTCCTTCCGAGTCGAGTGTTGAATCTTTTCGCCACCGCCACAGATGGATCACAATGCCCATCACGAGAATGGTTGGCAACAGGGCAACGTGGAGCACGTAGAACCTGAGCAATGTCGCCGAACTCACCTGGGGACCACCGAGCAGGAGTTCGGACACCTGATCTCCGACGAATGGGACATAGGCCGCGAGAGAGGTCCCAACGGTGATGGCCCAGTACGCCAGTTGATCCCACGGGAGCAGGTAACCAGTGAACGACAGGAAGAACGTCAGAAGGAGGAGCACCACGCCAACGACCCAGTTGAACTCTCTGGGAGCCTTGTACGCCCCCTTGTAGAACACTTTTGCCATGTGTGCCATGACGGCGAACACCATCAAGTGGGCTGACCAGCGATGCACATTCCGTATGAACTGCCCGAAGGGCACCTGGGTCTGCAGAAGCTGAATGTTGCCGTATGCGGTCGTCGGCGACGGCACATAGAAGAACATCAGGTAGATCCCGGAAACGATCAGCGAGATGAAGAGCGTCAGGCTGATGACTCCCAGGTACCACGAGTACTGGAAACCAAGCTCCTTGCGGGGCACCTTGACGGGGTACAGATGGAGAAAGAAGTTGGACCAATGCCCCTCGGCTTTCTCCCTCGGAGTGTTCCGTACGGGAACCCGGAAGATGGTCTGTCCAACAGTCGTCTCCCTGACCCGCTCGCTGAGCGTCGGCTTCATACCAATCCTCCAATTGTCACGGGGAATTCCTTGGGGGACGCCAACACCCGTCCACATCCCCATTGACAGTGCTCGCGGCGGACAACGTTCAATACACAACGCACATCTGATGCAGCGAGACTCATCGAGCAGCAGCGCCGTATGCCCTGGCATGCCACCGATTCTCTCCGATGGCACAAGGGAGATCAGGTCTACAGGGCAGACGTCTGAACACAATCCGCACAACACGCAGGCGTCAACATCAAGTTGTATGTCGAGGAAGCATCGCAGACAGCGGGCGGCCTCAACTCTGGCCTCCTCCTCCGTGAAACCGAGTTCAACCTCCTGAAGACCTATTCGGCGCTCCGATGGCAGTGCGGGGATATCAAGGCGCTCCTGTTCGTCGTAGCGATCCATCATTCGATGGAAGTCCTCGACGATGGTCATCTTGCCCGGACGCTGCTCTGCCGTGGCGTCAGCCGGCGACAGGGTTGCGTGGATGGAGGAGGCAGCACTTCTCCCCTCAGCAATCGCGGTGATAAGAAGACGGGGTCCAAAAGCAGCATCGCCGCCGGCCCATACATCAGGAAGCGAGGTCTTGAAGGATTCTGGGTCAGTCTCGATGGTCCGACGTGGAGAGACTTCCGGCCCGTCGGCGCCGAGAGCGGCAAGGTCGATCGCCTGCCCGATTGCAAGGATCACTGTGTCTGCACCGAAATCGACCACATCGGCATCATCGAACTCGGGCGCGAATCGTCCCTCCTCATTGAAGACACTGGTGACACCAACGGTCCGCAAGCCAATTACACGATCCTGTTCGTCTGTGATGATCTCCTGAGGTCCGCGTCGGCCGAACATGCGGATGTCCTCCTCCTCAGCCTCTTCGATCTCGAAGTCCTGCGCTGGCATCTCATCCCTTGACTCCAGAGACACAATCGTGACCTCCTTGGCTCCAGCGCGAAGCGCACTTCGTGCTGCGTCAAGCGGGTGCCCGACCTCAGCCGAGTCCGCTTCCCAGACCTCAACCTCGGGAGCGTTCTGATCGCTGTAGGCCGCTGCGCGTATCGCCGTTCGGGCAGCGTCCATCGCGACGTTGCCGCCGCCGATGACAACCACTCTCTCACCGATGTCGACGTGGAACCCCTGGTTGATGTTGAGGAGGAACTCGACGGCGCGAAACACACCGTCGGCGTCGTGGCCGGGAATGTCCAGGTCACGGCCAAGCATGGCTCCAATTCCTAGGAAGACGGCATCGTTGTCGCGACGCAGTTCGTCGAGCGTGACATCCTCTCCCAGGCGCGTGTTGAGATGCACCTCGAGTCCAATGTCAACGATCGCCTGAATCTCGGAATCGATGAGGTCTCGTGGGAGTCGGTACTCGGGGATGCCGAGGACCATCATCCCCCCGAGGCGATTCGTCGCCTCGTACAGCGATACGTCGTACCCCTGAAGCATCAGGTCGTGAGCGCAGGAAAGGCTGGCAGGTCCACCACCGACGACGGCGATGCTCTTCCCCTTCCTGGGTGCACGCCGAGGGTCAACTGAACTCCACACATTGGTCTGCCCAGATTCAGGACCATATTTCTCGGTGACGAATCGTTTGAGCGCACGAATCGCGATCGGCTGGTCGATCTCACCACGTCGGCATGCATCCTCACATGGGGCAGCGCACACCCGCCCGCATACCGAGGCGAACGGGTTCGGAAGACGAGCGGTCAGGTAGGCAAACCGGTCCTCGCCATCTGCAATGGCAGCGACGTAGGCGCCAGCGTTGGTGTGTACCGGGCACGCGGCGAGACACGGGATGTTGAAGTCATAGAACCCCAACTTGGACGTGGTCATCTCAGATCAGACCTCGATCCTGGGTCCATCGCAGGCCCCACATACCCAGAGCGAAGAAACCGCCCCACACGACAATGATTATCCCGTCTGCGACATTCCTGGACGCGGTGGCAAGGAACGCTGATCGGGCCAGTATCGACGGCATCCAGGCTGTGAAGATGGCGAAGTAGAGGAAGATGACAAGTCCAGACAGAGCCGCTCGACCCTGTGAAATCTGATCACGATTCATCGATCGTTACCTCCTCGGTATCAAATCTCTCCGTCAGGAAGGCGTCGTCCACACTGACGCGGCCACATCCAGGCGGGAGGGAAACATCCATCACTCCTCCAATTCCTGAATAGCATAGTCCTTAACTATGTGATTAAACTAGCACGATGACAGCACCAAGCGGGATAGGGATCACGATGAACCATGTGAAGGATCCAGCAAAGAGGAGCAGACCGTGAAACCGGTGAGAATCCGCGTGAGACAATTCGTCCCGATCGCGCTCCTGTTCACGGCGATTCTCATCGTCATATCACCCGCAGCCTCTGCTCAGACGACCGATGAAGGCACGGAGATCTACAGCGACAAGTGCGCACGCTGCCATCAGGACGACGGGCTCGGAGTTCCGAACAAGTATCCGCCGATCGCGGGCAATCCAGACGCGACCGATCTTGCCCATGTCATCGACGTGGTTACCAACGGCCTCTCTGGCAAAGTGATCATGGGCGTGACCTACACCAGAGAGATGCGTGGGTTCGAGGGCAAGTTGACCCCGGAACAGATTGAAGCTGTCTCGGCGTACGCCGTGGAACTCGCGAAGTCGGGAGCTTCCACGACGCCACCCACGACCGGCGCAGGAAACGGGGACGGGGACGGGAACGGGGACGAAGTCACCGAGGAAGGCACGGTGTCAATCGGGGACAACCTCTTCCGGGGGTCGACACTTCTCGCGAATGGCGGAACCGGGTGTATCGCGTGCCACTCAGCAGGCGACTACAACCGTCTCGGTGGCCCAGGGATGGCGATCGATCTCAATGGCATCATCGATGAATTCGGTGTCGGCGGTTTCGTTGATGCCATTACCGATCCGGTTGAACCCGGGATGATCGCCGTATTTCTCGACCACCCGATCACTGAGAAGGAAGCACTCAGTCTCGCTGCCTTCCTCGAACCGACGAGTGTGGACACGGCAGGAGGCCCACCGATCGACCTTCTCCCGATTCTCGGACTCGTTGGATTCCTAGTTCTCATACTGATTACCGGATTGATCGTTCGAGGACCACAACGTGCGTATGTCGAAAAGCTAAGGAGCAGCCGATGACCGAGAAATGGAGCTTGGAGATCGTCGACGCGGCAGAACGCAAGTGGGAGGAGTTCTACCGCAACCGATTCCAGCACGACAAGCGTGTCCGCACCACACACGGCGTCAACTGCACCGGAAGCTGCTCCTGGGAGGTCTTCGTGAAGGACGGGATCGTCACGTGGGAGATGCAAGCCACGGACTATCCCCAACTCGAGGAAGGGCTGCCGCCATATGAGCCACGCGGATGCCAGAGAGGGATCTCGTACTCGTGGTACCTCTACAGCCCCATACGGGTCAAGTACCCGTACGCCCGCGGTGCTCTCATCGATATGTGGCGCAAGGCAAAGAAGGAATACCCCGGCGACGCCGTTGCCGCATGGCGGTCGATCACCGATGACCCAACGTCACGAGCCGCGTATCAAAAGGCGCGGGGCATGGGCGGCTTCCGCCGTGTGTCGTGGGATGAGGCGCTCGAACTGACGTCGACGTCCATCGTCTCGACTGTGGAGCGCTACGGACCCGACCGAGTGGCGGGCTTCTCCCCCATTCCAGCAATGTCACAGATCAGCTACGCCGCAGGGAGCAGGTTCATGTCCCTGCTCGGCGGAACGGTCATGAGCTTCTACGACTGGTACTGCGACCTGCCACCAGCTTCACCAGAGATCTGGGGGGAGCAGACGGACGTCCACGAGTCAGCCGACTGGTACAACGCCCGGTTCGTCGCCGTCGTGGGTGCGAACCTCAATATGACCCGCACACCGGACACCCACTTCATCGCCGAGGTCCGCCACGCTGGTGCGAAACTCGCTGTTTTCAGCCCTGACTTCTCAATGGTTGCCAAATACGCCGACTGGTGGATCCCGACTCACCCCGGCCAGGACACCGCGTTCTGGCTCGCGGTTGACCATGTGCTCTTGACCGAGTTCTACGCGCAGAGGACAACCCCGTACTTCGAGGAGTACGTGAAGCAATACACGGATCTCCCCTTCCTCGTCGAAATCACGGACGATGAACCGGGTCGCATGCTTCGCGCCAAGGAACTCAGCCGCTATGCCCAAGTCGAGAATGGCGAGTGGAAGCTCCTCGTTTGGGACGACGTATTTGATGCGCCCCGCATGCCGAATGGAACCATCGGATACCGCTGGGACGAGAAGGACAAGGGCAAGTGGAACCTCGAGTTACATGATGAGGTCACTGATGAGGACATAGACCCGCGGTTGACGTTCGTCGATGGCTACGACGAGGTGCGCGACGTTGCTTTCGACGATTTTGCTGCGAACGAGGTCTCGCACCGAGGTGTCCCCATCCGCTACATCGAGACCGAGCGCGGACGAGTCGCCGTTGCAACGATATTCGATCTTCTTATGGCTCGCTTCGGTGTCAATCGGGGCCTCTCAGGCGCATATCCGGAGTCATACGACGATGCCGATGCACCGTACACCCCAGCGTGGCAGGAACAGCACACGGGTATCCACAGGGACACACTTCTGCGGTTTGCAAGGGAGTGGGGCGCAAACGGCGAGGCCACCAACGGAAAGAACATGGTCATCATCGGAGCGGGTGCCAACCACTGGTACCACAACAACCTGCTGTACCGCTCTGCGATCGTTGCGCTGATGTTGACCGGCTCGGTCGGTGTCAACGGTGGAGGCCTTGCGCACTATGTGGGCCAGGAGAAGCTGGTCATGCACGCCTCGTGGGGTTCCCTGGCGTTCGGCCTCGACTGGGGCGTCGCCCCACGACACCAGAACACACCTTCATTCCACTATGTGCACAGCGACCAGTGGCGCTATGAGAGGGGCTACCGGAGCTACGACTCGCTGCCCCCATCACCTGACGGCCTTGACCACACCATCGCCCAACAGGCACGAGCTGTCCGCCGTGGTTGGCTGCCGTTCTACCCGCAGTTCAAGCAGAATCCGATCGATGTCGTGCGACGAATCCGTGCCGATGGTGCAGCGACCGATGCCGAGGTCATCTCGGGTGTGGTTGAAGCACTCAAGGCCGGCGACATCGACTTCGCGATGGATGACCCGGACGCACCGGAATGCTGGCCTCGGGTCTGGGTCATCTGGAGAGGCAACGCGATCGGTACGTCGGCTAAGGGCCACGAGTACTTCCTCCGGCATTACCTCGGAACGACATCAACAGCCATCGCCAAGGAGCCAGAAGACCTCGGAATCAGCGAAATAACGGTCCGCCCGGATGCCCCAATCGGGAAGATGGACCTCATCGTCGATCTCAACTTCCGAATGGATACGACCGCGCTGTATTCAGACATCGTCCTCCCCGCAGCGACCTGGTACGAGAAGGACGATCTCAACACGACGGACATGCATTCGTTCATCAATCCAATGCAAGCAGCCGTGAAGCCGTCGTGGGAGTCGCGATCGGACTGGCAGATCTTCGGCGCACTTGCCGAGGGGGTCTCGGCTCTCGCCCCGCAGTATCTCCCCGAACCCGTCGAGGATGTGATCATGCTGCCACTCCAGCACGACACCGTGGATGAGATCTCCCAGCCTGTTGAGCAGGACTGGTGGACAGGAGAGGTCGAAGCGATCCCTGGCAAGACGATGCCGAAGTTCAAGATCGTCACCCGAGACTTCTCCAAGATCGCAGAGAAGTGGGGATCTCTCGGGCCAGCCATACGAGCGAACGGCGTCGCTGCACACGGTCTCCAGATTCCTGTGGAGGACTTCTACGACGAACTCGTGGCAAAGCGTCCCACATTGGTTGAAGTGGACGGTGAAGACCTCCTTCTGCCCTCTCTGGAACGCGACCGCGATGTCTGTGAGATGATCCTCGCACTCGACCCAGCGTCGAACGGTGAGCTTGCCTTTCGGGCGTTCGAAGCCGAGGAGAAGAAGACAGGCCTTGAACTCACCTATCTCGCCGAGGGATCGCGAGACGTTCGAATCACGTTCGACGACATCATCGGCAGACCGCAGCGCATACTCACCACTCCGACATGGTCGGGGAAGGTGGGGAAGGGCCGTGCGTACAGCCCGTTCACGCTCAACGTCGAGGACCTTGTGCCGTGGAGGACACTCACCGGTCGACAGCACTTCTACCTCGACCATCAGAAGTATCTCGAGTGGGGCGAGCATCTCCCGGTCTACAAGCCTCGCCCTGACTCCACCATGCTGATGGAAACTGAGCAGACGGCCGTCGAGGGGCAGGTTGGCAAGCTGTTCAACTATCTGACGCCTCACGGAAAATGGTCCATCCATTCCACCTACTCGGACACGAATCGGATGATGACGCTGTCACGGGGCGGATATCCCGTGTGGCTCAATCGGAAGGACGCGGCAGAACTCGGGATCGATGACAACGACTGGGTCGAGGTCTTCAACGACAACGGCGTCTTTGAACAGCGAGCCATCGTGTCCTCGAGGATTCCGAGTGGCACGATCTTCGTGTACCACGCGACAGAGCGAACTCTTGGGATCCCGATCTCCCCGAGACGGAAGAAGAGAGCGGGAATGAACAACTCGATCACGAGAACGCGCCTCAAGCCAGTTCTCATGGCGGGTGGCTACGCGCAGTTCACCTATGCCTTCAACTACTGGGGCCCGACCGGTGTCAACCGTGACACATTCGCCTACATCCGACGCATAGACAAGCCGGAGTTCTGATGATGAGTCACCGTACAACCCAACAGCCGACGAAATGCCAACACGACCACCACGCGCAAGGAGGAACAGAATGAAAGTTCGCGCACAGATGAGCATGATGTTCCACCTGGACAAATGCATCGGGTGTCACACCTGCAGCGTTGCCTGCAAGAACATATGGACTGACCGAGCAGGCGCCGAGTACATGTGGTGGAACAACGTCGAGACTCGACCCGGTACCGGGTATCCGACGGGCTGGGAGGACCAGGACCACTACAAGGGTGGATGGAAGCCGGATAAGAAGGGCAAGATCGACCTCAGGCTGCAGTCCAGGACAGGCGCAATCGCCAACCTGTTCTTCAACCCTGTGCTCCCCCAACTCGAGGACTACTACGACCCGTACACCCACAAGTACTCCGACCTCTTCGACGCACCGCCAAGTGAGCAGCAACCCACAGCCATGCCGATCTCACAGATCACAGGCCAACCCATCGAGATCAGCAGCGGGCCGAACTGGGATGACGACCTCGGCGGCTCGGACATCTATGCAAGCAACGATGTGAGCCTCCACGATCTCGACCCCGGAGTCCGCGAGCAGATGCAGGAGATCGAGCGCGTGGTGTTCAACTACCTGCCACGGATCTGTAACCACTGCCTCAACCCGGCGTGCATCGCGGCATGCCCGTCAAAGGCGATCTACAAGCGGGGAGAAGACGGCATTGTCCTCGTCAACGAGGACAAGTGCAGAGCATGGCGGATGTGCGTTGCTGCCTGTCCATACAAGAAGGTGTACTACAACTGGTCGACAGGCAAGTCTGAGAAATGCATTCTTTGCTTCCCAAGAATGGAAGTCGGAGAAGCTCCTGCGTGCGCGCACTCATGTGTCGGCAGGATCCGCTACATGGGCGTGCTTCTGTACGACGCAGACAAGATCGAGTCCGCTGCTTCCGTCGAGGAGGGTGAACTCATTGGAGCACAACTCGACGCGATATTGGATCCGACAGATCCAATCATCATCGAGGCAGCACTTGATTCGGGGATCGGCCAGGACTGGCTCGACACAGCCCGTCGGTCGCCCGTCTACCAATTCGTCAAGACCTGGGGGATAGCGCTTCCGCTCCATGCAGAGTTCAGGACGATGGCGATGATGTTCTACGTCCCACCGCTCTCACCTGTTATTTCAACGATCGAGAACGAACTGGTCCGGCTCGACATACCGGACGAACCACAGGACTTTGCGTTGTTCGACCACCTCGACAGGGCACGGCTCCCGGTGAAGTACCTGGCGAACCTCTTCTCTGTGGGGAACGAGGAAGTCATCAGACAGATCCTGCGCAAGATGTATGCAGTCCGGATCTTCAAGCGGCATCAGAGCCTCAACGGCGGCACGATCAACGACGCCATCCGCAAGATGCTGGACTCCGCAAACCTGGATGAAGCCCAGGCCGAGGCGATCTACCGTCTCACGACGATACCAACGATCGATGAGCGCTTCGTACTGCCTCCGTACCACAGAGAGATGTCGATTGAACAGCTCAACGACCCGCTCGCCTACAAGGGCGAGGTCGGTGTGGGATTTATAGAGGAGCCAAAGAGAGGATGGTGAGCATTCCAGCCTTCGGTACACCTGCGATCGTCGCTCTCGCTCTGCGGTATCCGACCGCGGATGCAATGGACGTACTCGAGACATCCGTCACTGCGCTCCCTCAGGGTGGCGCTGGCCGGGAGATGAGACGCTTTATGAAGGACATCGATGGCATTCCTTTTGGTGAGCTCGAGGAGCTTTACACCTTGACGTTCGATCTGTCCCCCGTAGTCGTCCCCTACGTTGGGCACCTAGCGTTCGGAGACAGCTATGAGCGAGGAACGTTTATGGCGGATCTCCGCGGTGCTATGCGCTCCGCGGACATCGATCCCGGGAGTGAGCTACCCGACCATCTCGATCCGATACTCCGATATCTGGCTGCCACGGACGAGCCGATCGAAAGCCTCGAGCCGGTCCTGGTTCCAGCCATCACCAAAATGGAGAAGACGCTCAAGAAGGCGAACTCGAAGAACCCCTATCTCCACGTACTCACAGCTGCACGCATCGTCGCCGAAGAAAGCATGAGGTGATCCCATGTCCGACACCCTCTCAGTAATGCTCTTCGTGGTGTTCCCCTATGTCGCGGTAGTACTCGCGCTCGTTGTAGGTATCGTGCGCTGGCGTGTGAAGCCCTTCAGCGTTTCGAGCCTCTCATCCCAGCTCCTCGAAAGCCGCAAGCTCTTCTGGGGCTCGATCCCGTTCCACTGGGGAATCCTCCTGATTCTCGCAGGGCACCTGTTCGTGCTCTTCCTTCCAAGCACCGTTGCGTGGTGGGATGGAGTGCCTATCCGCCTCTACGCCCTCGAGATCACAGGCCTCGCACTCGCCCTATGGGCCGGGTTCGGCATCACCGTCCTGCTGTATCGGCGTATCACAACCCCCAAGATTCGGGTCGTCACGACGACCATGGATTATGTCGTGCTCGCCGTGCTGCTGCTCCAGGTCCTTACAGGAATCTGGGTTGCCGTCATGCTCCGATTCGGAACGTTCTGGGCAGTGGGCGTCGTGGTTCCATACATGTGGTCGTTGATCACATTGCGCCCTAAGCCCGAACTCATCCAGCCATATCCCATTGCGATTCAATCTCACATCGTGATGTTCTGGGTCTTCCTTGCGGTCTTCCCGTTCTCAAGACTCGTCCACATCTTCACGTGGCCACTCGGGTACTTCTTCAAACCCTGGCAGAAGGTCGTGGACGTGCGGGAGCCGACACGAGTCAGCTGACCTGAAACAACGTAACCGAATCTGCAATGGAAAAGACCGTGAACCGTGACCGCCGCCACTGGAACGATCGGTATTCGCACGATCCATGGGCGAAGGATCCTTCGCGCTGGCTCGTCGACAACTCGCGCCTTCTGCCGCCACCAGGTACAGCTATAGACATCGCCGGAGGAACCGGCCGAAACGCGCTATGGCTGGCCCAACGCGGCTGGAAAGTCACGCTCGTCGATGTATCCGACGTGGCTCTGAACCTTGCGACGGATCAAGCACGCAAGGTTGACGTCTCTCTGGTAACCGGGCTCATCGATCTCTCCACCGATCCCTTACCGGCCGGACCCTGGAACCTCGTACTACTCTTCCACTACCTTGACAGGGACCTCTTCTCCCAGATCGAGTCAGCACTCGAGCCCGGCGGCATGCTCATCGGCTCACTCGCCACCGTGACCAACCTCGAGCGCAACGACCGCCCGCCGCGTCAGTATCTACTTGGAAATGGGGAACTGCCTTCACTGCTTAGCGAATTCGAGATGCTCGACTACAACGAGGTCTGGAACGACGATCGACACGACGCCAGGTTCGTCGCCCAACGCACCGCATTCAAATAGTCCTTGGATTGACCGCATATGTCGCCCCGGATATGCGTGCCTGACCGGTGCGTGGAGGTCGGATGCTTGCGCTTGCGGGCGATCACTCGGAACCCGGAGCTGTCGACACGGCGTTCGATACTGGTTCCTCGCTGTCGCTCTCGCCACTGCAACCGAATAGAACCAGAGCGAATACCGCAAACATCCCGGCAGACTTGCGCATGACTCTCTCCTTGATCTTCCAGGGGTTCTTCTTCGTCGTCCTATTCGGCCAGGACGAGGGTGGTAATGCCGGCGTCTTGTCGGTCAACGCTCCCAACTCTGGTGGTCCTGCGGTCGTTCAAGTCGGAGGTACCGTCATAACAGATGAGCTTTGGATCGCCGATGCCAGCGTTCATGGGAGCTATCCCCTCCAAGTACTGCCGCCGGACATTGGAGCGACAGCCGCCGTCGATGGCGACACTGTCTCCGGTAGCGGCGTGTTCTACGAAGACCGGTCTCTAACTGAGACGAGACAGAGCGGTGGGCCGTACGAGACGGGCGTTGTCGAGGGCACCTTCTCTGTCACCTGCCCCGGGGGCTAGGTACAGCTAGGTAGCGCGCACCGGCAAACAGAAATGCTTGCAGCAGGACGCGGCATGAGTGAATGGGATGGAGGCGGATTCCCCATCGTGTCCCCTCTGCCGATCCACTGACACCGTGTCACGGCACCTATGCGCCCCCTGTGATACGAGCGTATTGATTGGCTCCGCAAGATCCTGTGGTCACGACATACCCAGCGGTGTGAGCCTCCAACCTCTCTGAAGGTCGACGGCTCACACTCGATTCCGTAGCGTCAACTGCGTACTGTTGACCGTGGACTATCGCTAAGGGTTCTTGATCTCGGCCTTTGGCCCAAGATAGAACCACCAGTTCAGACCCAGACAGATGACGTAGAAGGCGGCAAATGCCCACAGTGCGTACTGCGGGGTCCCGCTTCTGATCTGCTCACCGAACTCCTGAGGTACTACGAACGCACCGTAGGCAGCTACCGCTGAGGTCCAACCCAGGACAGGGCCCGCCTGCTCCTGGTCGAACACGATCGCGATCGTGCGGAAGGTCGAACCGTTGCCGACTCCCGTAGCTGCGAACAGCACGAGGAACAGCAGGAAGAACGGGACGAAGAACTCCTCCGGTGTCGCCGACTGGTACGCCTGTTGCATGAAGTAGGCAACACCAATGGCACTGGCAATCATCACGACAGCAACCCACTGGGTCACTCGTGCCCCACCGACCTTGTCAGCGAGCCAACCACCGAACGGGCGGATAAACGCACCGATGAACGGCCCCATCCATGCAAAGGCCAGCGCAGACGGGCCGTTGGCATTGACAACGTCGTGCGTCCACTGTCCATTCTCCATGATGTGTTGGAATCCGAAGATCACTTTGATCGCGAGAGCGAATCCGGCTGAGTATCCGATGAAGCTGCCGAACGTCATCGTGTAGATAATGCTCATGATCCAGGTGTTCTTGTTCCCGAATATCTTGTACTGCCGGTCGAGACTCGTCCGGATGTCGCCCTTCAACAGCTTGAGGAGCATCACAGTCGCGAAGATCACCAGCGCGATCGTGGGATATTTTGCCCAGGTCCAACCGAGACCAACTGGCGCTGGGAGGATGATGAACAACCCGGCAACAGCTGGGATGAACGCCATCCCGAGCATGCCGCTGATCTTCCCGAACGAACTCAGGGGTGAACCGATATTGGGAGAGACGTGCTCAGCGAGGATGTTGTCCATCTTGAACCATGCAAGGAACGCCAGCGGGATGAGGAAGATGAGCCATACGAACCCGGCGTTCTGGATCCACGTCTCCGTACCAGCGGGAATCTTCCCGAATATCCAACCGGACGTATTCTCGAGCGTCCGGCCTGCACCGATGACGCCCACCGTCATGACGAGCGGGATAAGCACCTGCATCGTCGTAACGCCTGCGTTCCCGAGACCTGCGTTGAGGCCCAGGGCCAGGCCCTGCTTCCTCTTCGGGTAGAAGAAGCTGATGTTGGACATGGACGAGGCGAAGTTCCCTCCACCGATTCCGGAAAGAACGGCAAGCACCTGGAAAACCCACAGTGGCGTTCCGTCGTTCATCAGGGCGAATCCTGTGCCGGCTGCAGGGATCATCAGCAGGGCGGTCGTGAAGAAGATCGTGTTCCGTCCACCCGCAATGCGGATCAGGAAGCTACTTGGAATACGGAGCGTTGCCCCGGTCAGTCCAGCAATCGCGGAGAGCGTGAAGAGTTCACCCGTCGTGAAGGGGAAACCTAGATTGACCATCTGAACGGTGATGATGCCCCAATAGAGCCATACAGCGAACCCGACCAACAGGCTCGGAATCGAGATCCAGAGATTCCGGGTAGCAACCTTCTTGCCGGTCGTCTCCCAGAATTCCTCGTTCTCAACGTCCCATTGCTTGATGTCGGCCATTCGCACTCCCTTCACTTCCGCGGATCACATCGCTCGCCGGTCCGCGGTGAGTTCGCTGTCTATTCCTGTTGATCGCTTCCCGTTGTTCTCATTCGATGGCACCCTCCGCGTCATAGGTAAATTCCTCAGAGAAGGCGCCCTTCGGTTCCTGCAGCATGAACAGTGTGACGAAGAACGCAATCAATGCCCCGCCCGCCAGAATGAGGAAGAAGGTGCGGGCATCAACCAGCGAGAAGAGAACAAGGTAGATGACGGCACCAACGTTGCCATAGGCTCCAGCCATGCCGGCGATCTGGCCTGTCTGGGGCTTATGAACCATGGGAATAATGGCAAAGGTCGCGCCCTCAGCGCCCTGCACGAATACCGAGGCACCCATCGTGATGAGAACCGCTATCACGAGCCACCAGACGGAATCGAAGGCGGGAACGATGTTGCGGAGTCCATCAGCATCGACCCCATCGCCCCACACACCAATGTACGACATGAGGAAGAAACCGACCACGATGCCACCCATGTAGACGAGCATCGTCCGCTTCCGGTTGGCCATCTTGTCCGAGATGTAGCCACCGAGCGGCCTGGCAACCAGATTGACGAACGCGAATGATGCAGCAACGAACCCTGCCACCGTTGCGGTAACGAGAACCTGTCCCTTGCTGTTGGTCAGCGGAGCAAACACGAGCTGGAAAAACGCCGGCAGCATCGACACCACCGCGAGCTCGGCACCGAAGTTCGCGAAGTAGGTCGCGTTCAACGCCGCCACACTTCCCCAGTGATACTTCTCGTCCTCGGGCACTCCAGCCTTCAGGTAAGGAAGATTGATGCGCAGCGTCTTGTAGGCGTGTCCGATATACACGATGACCAGAACCGCGTAGATGACCGTTACGACAGTGCTCGAAATAACGGGGCGTCCGTCGATAACTACGTTCCCAAGGCGCCATGTCAGGACACCGAGTGCTCCGACAAGTGGAATCGACCAGATGAGATACTGGACAAGATCACCGTAGGAGGAGACCTTCATTGGCTCTGTCTTCTTGGTCTTCTGGAGCTTCTCGCCTTCGGGGACATCGCGCACGAGGAAGTAGTACATCACCCCGTAGACGCCGAGCACGACGCCGTTGATCGCCATTGCCCATCTCCAGCCGCTGTCACCGAGGCCAAGCCAGTCACCAAGGAAGGTGATAGCAAACCACGGGAGAGTCAT
>PVMK01179682.1_pt1 | contig 26603 bp, 40 predicted proteins | sample 1853481 | NCBI WGS metagenome assembly PVMK01 (sample SAMN08533507, study PRJNA380276) | Marine sediment metagenome, whole genome shotgun sequencing project. | reverse complement strand
ATACTCAACCTCATATTCATAAAGTGAAAAAGGTACTTCTTCCCCTTGTTCAGTTGTAAAGTCCATTAATTGCATCCCATTCATAGAAGAATCGTAAGCACAAGTATCATTCTCACTTGCAGCTATATTTTCTACTATTAAAACCTTATCTCTAAATGAATCATAGTTATCATTATCGTTTTCACTTGAAACCTTAACCTTATCTCCGATTCTATACATATCTTTTAAAATTTAACGCTACACAACAATGTATATAGTGTATAGCCAATTGAACATTTGTTTTAATTTGTAGCTTTTTGTGGTGGCTACACCCCATATACTAAACGTTATTTTTTTAGTAAAGTTTTAAGCGTTATAATCATTAAACTATCCTCTAGCATTCCACCATCTATTAACTGGCTAATGTGGTCTTTAATTCCTTGCTCTAATGTATCTATCCTTTTATCTCGTATTATAAATAGTTCCATTAAATCATTAGTCAATTGTATTGATTCCTTTAATGCTTCGTTTTGTTCTTTAGTTGGGTTCATCTTTATATCGTTTTAATTAATGATTGATCCTATTATATCTTCAATAACACTTTCTTCAAGAAGGGTTTGATTTCCACCATACCAAGTCATTTTCCTTTGAGACTTAAAAACATATTGTAGAATTTTCATTCTTCTCATTTCTGCGTGTGATGTTCCTATAAAATGCACCCCTTCAGAATCAGTAATGTGTCTGCTGCTTACATCTAAATAATCTTTCACCAACTTAATAGGAATATTTATTCTAACATTTACTTCATCACTTTTGTAATTGATTTGCATTTCGTATGTAGAAACATTATTTGAAGTTGCAGGATTATTAATATCTATTCTGAAAGGTGATTCAATAATTTTGTAATTATCATTACCTGCTGTTCCTACGATAGTTTCAATTTCGGTTGGTTTTAACTTTTTTAATACTGCTGCAACCTCTTTTTTATTAACTACTGAAAAATGGGTTACATGAGAAATTCCATCCCTGTGACAATCTCTCATATAAACCAGTTGTTTCAACTTTGGAAACATTTTTAACATCTTTCCTTTAAATTGTAATTCTTTTAAATCTATTTCGTGCTTAGATTTTAATTCTTTGATTTGTTCTTCTAAATTTTTCATTTGTAATTTTTTAAAATAAAAAAGGGCTTAACCCAATCACAAGTTAAACCCTTAATTATGCCTATTCGGCAATTTTTTTTAAAATACTTTTATTGTGATTGGAAAGTATTATGATACAAATATAATAAAACTTTTAACATACTACAAACTATTTGCAACATTTCACACAATTAAGATAATTATTCTTCTGGTTTTTTACCAGAACCCAAACTTATTATATTAATTTCTTTACCGTTTGTCGTATGATCAACACTTTCTTTAGCCCTCCCAAACATATAATCCCTATAATCTGCCAATGCCTTGCTTCTTGATTTAGTATTATTAAGTTCTTTAATAATCAACCTCAATCCATAGGGAGTATTTTCATCACCTGCTAAACTAATTAATTCTTTTTCATCCGTATTGAATATAAGCGTGTATGCTTCAATCAATGCTGTTTTTGTTAGTGGTTCAACTCCTTTCTTTACAAGTTCAGCATTTATGGTTGCAAATGATTTACGTGGCCTTCCTTTTGGATTCCCACTTTCACCTTTCTTGAATTGATTTAGATTTTCTTTACTTTTATCACTTACCCCCATAATCTTCTAATTCTTATTTTGATTGTTGCCCACATAGTTCCCTTTAATTTTATTGGAGCTTTCTGTTTGAAAAATATCCCTTTAGGTAAACAACATCTTTTGTACTTCTTTCCAGAACCACACAAACACTTTCCGTTTCTTCCTGCAGCAATTTCAACTTTCTTTATTCCTTCGGTCTTACCTGTTTTTTGGTTTACCTTCCGTGAATACTTTCCGTTGTCAATGCTATATTGCTTTTTCCTATAACTCCCCATTACTTAACGAGTATTGCAGGAACAATGTTCGCTTCAATGTAATTCCCATCTTCAATTTGGTAGATAAATGTTTTACCACCCCATTGAACACCATCAATTGGTTCCCCATTTGTTCTAATGTTTACTTCCGTTAACTTTTGACCTGTTCTGTTGTATAATGATACTTTTTTCATCTTATTCTATTTATTTGATTACTAATTTACTTAAATTTTTCTGCATTGAATTCAAAATTGTATGTTTTCACTCCACCTTCTCTATAACTTCCCACACCAAACTTACCACCATCAATGCCTTTATTCCTTGCCATGTTGCCAACTATTTTCATTTTGCCCATTAATCTTTTCGCACCTATAAAAACCCAATCTTCATTTTTAATCATCTGTTTATAAATCGGTAATGATGAAAATTTAGCCATTAATCTAAATGAATGTTCTTTTGCCATCAATTTACATGTTTCATTGATCAATTTTAAACCTAATCCAAAACCTTGATAATCTGGGTGAATTACTGTTCTATTGGAATGAAATATTTTCTTTCTTCTTTTGTTTTTATATGGAACGTAATTGGCAAAACATTGAAACCCTATTTGATTGCCATCAATGAATAACCCATACAAATACAACTTTCCACCAGGCAAATTGCTACTTAAATAATGATACTTGCTAAAGTATTTCCATGTTTCTCTCCCAACTTCTTTAATTTCAAATTTGAGTTGCTCGTTTCTAGATTTTTTTTTTGCTTCGTGTTTAACGAAGTTTTGTGAATTGCAATCTAATGTCCAATCAGGGTTTAACCATTCGCTAATGTCATAATGACAACTACAAACTATAATTTTCTTTTTATATTTCCTAGCGAATTTTTGTAATGAATGACTCATAATTTTTGCTACTTGCCTATCAACTACACTTGTCCATTCATCAATTAAAACAACTTCATTTTCAAGTGATTTACTCATTAACAATGCTGCTTCTGCCCTTGCTTTTTGCCCATTACTTAATGTTTTAACAGGCCTTACCCAACACGGAACAGATGTTAATCCAATACCACTTAACATTTTTGCACAATCCTCATAAGTCATTTCTTTTGGGAATTGTTCTAATATTGGTTGATCTTCATCTAATACGAATTGAAAACAATCATCACCAAATAAATGTTTTGCTATTGTAGTTTTTCCACTTCCTGATGCACCAACTATTAATCCTATGTTATAATCACTTTCCAAATCTACATTTTTCACTTGCAAATGATGTATTGATTTCTTTTCTATATCAATATCTAAACTATTACATGCTAATTGAGTTTTGAATGTTTTAACAACATCCGCTTTTAAAATAAAATCTATATCCATTAGTTCACAATTTTAACATCTAAATTCCTTTCTTTTAATTCATCAAATAATTCTGAACATTCAGCTTCTGATCCTAATCTAATATTTAAAAACCACATCAAATCATCTGAATTTTCTTTTTTGCTTTTAAATTCAACAATTTTAGGATCTTCCCACACTTGCACACCCCAATCTTCTAATTCTTTAGAATCCCATTCTTTTTCCAATATATCCCAATCGTTTTCCCCACTATGATTGTTGTCTTTGATTGCAATTTCTCTGATCACTTCAATTGGTGTTCCTTCTGGCAACACTTTGCATGGAATAGTTTTGAATTTCAAATCTTCCATTGCTTTGAATCTCTGATTTCCTGCAATTACAATATAATTTTCATTGAAAGGATAAACAACAACTTCCCTAATTGATGTCATTATTTTACATGATGAAATTGATTTTTTTAATTCCTCAAATTTTTCATCTTTAATTAATCTTGGATTTTTTGGTAATCCTTCCAATTGTCCATTGTTGTTAATTATCTGAATTGGTTTTAAGTTTAATACCTCAACTGTTTTTTTCTTTGCCATGATTTAAAGTTTTATGCTACTTTCATTTCTTCTGTTTCTAATGTATCAGAAGGAGTATCTGTGAATAATTCTGGTGCATTTCTTTTCTCACCATTTACATATTGCTTAACCTCATCTTCAAGGTTGTCAATTATTACTTTTACATCCCCTTCAAACTTAAACTCATCTTGATTGAATTTAATTAAAGGGCTGTTTAATGCTGTTTTGCTTCCGTTTGGATGGGTGAAAGTTCCCAATATAATTACTGCTCTTTTATCCTTTTCACCTTGAATTGATCCTGATACTGAATAACCATTAACTTCTAATTTCATTAATCGTTCCTGCATCATTTTATCCAAGTGAGGTTGAACCTTCTTAAAAGCTTCTTTTGCACCTGCTTGGAGTCCTTTTGCTTTCATTACTGTGCTAATGTCTAACATTCCATAACAAGATGCTAAATACTGCTTTAAATCGTATAATCCATCTAACAAATCATTGTGAGGAACAGCATCATATTTCAAACCCCATTCTTTATTCTCAACAGATCCATCCTTGTTTTCGATGTGTTCAACAAATTCTAGTGATAATCCACCAGAAGTTTTATTTCTTTTTACTTTGTTTACAGCAATTTCATTTGTGATTTTTTTCATCTTTTTAAATTAAAAGTTTATAATGTGGAAAGAGTTTGAAATTAACGAATCAGAAGGATTCATTTTGTATTGGCTTTTTTTGCCGTTGCTCTTTAATATTTTATAAATGTAGTTAAAATATTTTGTTTTCTTCTTTGTCCTTTTCATTTTCTATTAAATCAATCTCGCCAATCTCTGTTTTATATATTCCAATTATGTTGTTAAACATACATCTTGCAGATATTGAATTAGTCAATACAAAGGTATCAAAATCTCGAATCAACTTTCTTACAAGTGCTAATTTTACTCCAATTTCATCGTTATTTAATCCAATATATTCAAATTCCTTTTGTAATCCAACATCTACAAATTCAGCATATTTTAAACCATAACGACTTATTAAACCATCATAATATTGTCTTTCTCGCCCACCACCTAAACCATTTCTGTTACAATCGCTTTTTTGAGAATGTATATTGTGAAGGTTCCATGCTAAACTTCGATTCTTTCCCTTTGAATTGAAATGCCCACCATCTTGCTGTTTTCCATAATCCTTTCCGCAATCAATACATTTGAAACCAAATTTATTATCAATCATTCTGGCTAACTTTTGACACTCTTTGTCTAAAAATCCTTTGTACTTTCTGGGGTAAAGTCCTGGAAGTTTTTTATTGTCCTCATCCCTTTGCTTTTTCTTGTCAAACTTCTTTTTATTACCCAAAAGATGCATCGCTTTTTTTGTTTGGCAATCTATTTCCTTACACCAATTATCCAATGAATTAAATGGTGAATGCTTTTGTTTGCAATTTTTACATTTTAATGTTTTTGTTTTCATAATCATTTATTTAAAAGGACAATCATTGTCATTATTAATACTATCAACTGCAGGTGAATCGAATGATTTGGCCTCCCAATCTTTATATGTAACAGTTGGGCCATCAAATTTGAAATTTATTGTTTTCAATTCTCCATTTCTGTTTTTGGCAATTATACCTAAAGCTTGACTTTCTGGTGCACCACTCATTTTGTAATAAGATGGTCTGAATAAAAACATTATTATATCTGCATCTTGCTCAATACTTCCAGAATCTCTCAAATCTGATAGTTGAGGTCTCTTTGTAGACCTTTTTTCTACTTCCCTACTCAATTGGCTTAAAAGAATAATCGGTATGTTTAAATCCAATGCTAAATCTTTAAACATTGCAGACATTTCTGAAACTTCCCTTTCTCTGTTTTTCTTAAATTCTGGATAAGTAGCTATTTGTAAATAATCTATAACAGCCCATTTCAATTTTCCTTTTGAATGTAATTCCAACATTTTTGATTTAATTCTGTGGACATTTTTTGTCCTATCAATAATGGTTAACTTTTCATTAATCAATGGTGTTACTTTCTCATGGTATTGCTTCCATTCTAAATCTGTTAAATCTCCAGTTTGTAATTTTTTTAAAGGTATTTCTGTTTCGGAAGAAATTAATCTGTTCATCAATTGTATTGAGGTCATTTCTAAACTAAAAACTGCTCCAGGTGTTTCATGTTCAACTGCCATATTTTTAGCCATTGATAAAGAGAAAGCGGTTTTTCCCATTCCAGGACGAGCAGCCACAATTATTAAATCTCCATTTTGAAGCCCACAAGTAACATCATCAAGTTCATGGAATCCAGTTGGTATTCCTGTCACACCTTTTTGGTTTTTAGCATCTTGAATTTTTTGTGTTGCTTCCTTTACAAGTTCTAAATTAGTTACTTCAACATTTGTATTAATAGAATTTAATAAATCATTTGCCATAATACTTACAGCTTGGTTCGTGTCTAATGGATCAATAGTTTCATCATATCCCTGCGTAACCATGTCGCTCCCCATTCTGATATGCTCCCTTTTAGTAAACTTTTGGAGTATAATCATTGCATGATGCTCAATATTTGCAGCAGATGCTACTGAATTTGTTAAGGTTGTAATTGCATAAGGCCCCCCAACTAAATCTAATTCGCCCTTGCTCATTAATTTTTGTGATAAAGTTAAAATATCAATTGGTGCAGATTCAACTTCTAAATCAATAATCGCTTGAAAAATTTTCTGATTTGATTCCTTATAAAAAACTTTAGGATGTAATATGTTTCTTACTTGCCTTAATGCTTGAGATTCTAACAATAAAGCACCTAAAACTGCTTCCTCTAAATCAATTGCTTGTGGCGGTAATTTACCTTCGCCTAAATTTGAAATCTTTTTTCTTTTTTTATATTCTTTTATTTCTCCCATTAGTTTACATAATTATTTGCGTTAAATTCAGTGTTCGTTTCTGAACTGTTATTATTAAAATTGTTTTTACCCCATCTTAATAATCTTCTGGATGTGCTAAATGATGTTTGCTTTTCAAATCGCATCTTTTTATCCTTATCTCCATGTTCAGTCCAATAAGAATAAAATTCATTTAATAAATCTTTTGAATATTTAGGATAAAATGATAAAAGGGATTTTTTAAAATCCTGCTTTCTCTCTATTATATTACTTTTCTTTTTAATAACATTATCAGTTACATTTACATTATCACTTACATTAACACTTACAGTTGATTTCGTTGAACGATTTTCAACGTTCGTTAACGTTCGTTGAATTTCGTTACTTTCTTTTTCAGCTTCAAGTTTCTTTAACCTTCTAGCCTCAGCACTTCTTTTACCTGCTTCGCTGTATTGCTCCCTTTTGGTTTCGTATTTAAGTAAATCCCTTTTTAATTGTTGTTTTATAGGTTCACATACAGCAGCTAATAAGCCTTTTAATGGTTTGGGTTCATTATCATTAACATATTCCAAAACCCATTTAAACACCTTGCCTGCATCTTCATTTGTTAAGTGTTGAGTGGTGTGAATTAAATCCCCATAAAGAACAAATGACTTTTTTTGATCAGCCATTGTTCACCTCCTTTGCTTTGTTGATTTCAGTACGAATTGTTTTGGAAAGCTTTATAGCTGTTTTGATGTTAAAAACAAATTCAATTGAATTGTCATCAAAAATTCCTGTCAACCAAATATTGTCACCTATTTGATTTACTATTACATAATCCTGTTCATCTCTTGAACATTTGAATTGTATTTCTATTGCCATGATTAATAAAGGTTTTAAGTTACCAGTAAACTATTAATAAACACAAAAACCTCTCGGCAGGGTGCGTAGGATGACCGTTACCGAAAGGCTCTGTTAAATAAAGTTGTTTTGAAGTTCCTACGCTTCTTACTTTACAAATATAATAAAATTTTAATTATATTCAATAGATTTTTTCATTTCAATAAAAGAATTTCTTTCTGCCGAGTTCATCCACGAACCTTTTGTTCTGTAAATTGGAACGGTATCATAAATTGATTTATTTGTTTCTACATTATTAATTGTTAGTGTATCAGTTAAATATTGACTAACAGTGCTTTCAGTACAATTAAACATTCCTGCTATTTCTTTTTGTGTAAAAACAGAAATTAACTTCTCTAATTTGTCTGAATTTATCGCTTTAAATAAATGTATTCCTTTCATTTTAATTGTTTTTTAAGTTCAACAATAGCCATTTCAACACGTGCTGTTAAAATGTCTTTATCTTCTTGAGGGATTTCAAATTCCATTACATTCAGATCGTTATAATTTCCATCTTTAACTAAATATGGTAGGTCCTCATCTTCTGCCCACGTTATAAATGCAAAGCGGTTACTTCCATCACCTAAATGGCTTTCTGCCATTTCTTTGATGTCAATCAAATCTTCTTTATAAGGGCAGTAAACAACAAAGATGGCTTTATCTCTCTTGCAAAGTATTCCATTCGATACAAGTTGCCAATACCATTCTGGATGCTCTTTTTTGAATAACTCTAAATCTTTAGTTTCATTAAAATTCTTTATTGTTTTAACAACATTGCAAAAACTTTTCAAAGTCCAAGGGCATTTTATATCGCCAACAACTTCATCAGTTATTAAATCAGGCATCCCACTCCAATAATCACCTTTGTAATATCTTTCTTTTGAAACAAGGGAATATTCTAATCCCATTTTGCTAAAGGCTTGTTCTTCAACTAAAGTTCCCCATGCAGTTGGCCTTGCATTATTATCTGCAGACAATGAACGATTCAAGTTAGTTTCAAAAACCTTTTCTTCTACATAAGTTGTAAATGGTTTTCCTATGTTTTCAATTGAAAAGTTTCCCCTTCCTTTGCTCATTAAATTATGTATTGAGCTACTACTAAAATTTCCTACTCTACTCATTATTTTAAAGAATTTAAAAGTGTGATTGCTTTCTTATAACTTGACGTTTCTTTTGTCTCAATTATTCGTTCAATATTCATTTCATCTTCTGGACCTAAATACTCTCGTTTTTTATCAAATAAAGATATTAAGTTTTCAATGTTTATTTCTGCTTTATTAGTGTCAACTAAAACCTCTCTAAAATCTTCTTTGTTATAAATGTCAGCAGCTATTCCAATCTCTGCTGCACATTTTTTTAATGCATCCGTGCTGCAGCTTTCATGTCATTACCAACCGACAAAGGAATATCTGTTGGAACTTTCTTTCCATCAACCCAATTGACTCTAAACATTATATCTTTATTGCCATACTGCATCTTGACAATTGTCTTACCACCACTTCGGCAAGTAAGCTTTCCTTTTACAACAACTTCTTTGGCTTCAATCATTATCTTTTCATCAATAATTTCAAAATCCCAATCCCACCCGAACATCAGGTTTAAACATTTTTTCACATAACCACCTGTTACATATTCCCATTCACCGCCACCTTTAGCAGGTCTTTTCTTTTTGTATTGTGCAGGTGTTTTCTTTAGCATTATCGCAAGTTGTTTTGCGTTTAAGCTGTTGTCCTCTACTAGGCTTAAATCGGTTTCATTTACCAATGCTAGTTTGTTTTCATTACTCATTGCTCTTTAGTTTTAATTATTAATATTATTAAAATAAATCATTTAAAATTTCACTACTTATAAATACGTCCATTCTTAAATGATTGTTAACTGATTTCCTACAACTTCTAAGGCTTTCAAAAACATCTTCACTACTATCATTGTCATATGCATATCTAATTAATATTTGAGTAGGAAAACTGTCTCTCCTTACTATATCGTATGTAAACCCTTTTTCTTTCATGATATTTGTTGTTAATTATTAATCTAGTTTAAATATACTCAATTCGTACAACTTTTGCACTATATTTGCTTCGTGAAATGCATCATCTGCCCCCCTATGCTGCTCAATATATTCGCTTTCTGGAAAGAAATATTTGTAAGCTTCCATAACGCTTGGCCATTTGTTTCCACTTCTTATTTTTCCGTACCTATCAGCCCTATGTGGAATTTTACAAATGTCAGTTGAAAGCTTCATTGGACATGGCAACTCTTTTGGAAACATAAACCCCCTATCCTTTAGGAAATCAAAATCAAACGTGTTATTGAATGCTGTAGCTCCTAATGGGTAATTAAAGATAATTCGTTGTATCTCCTTCTGTAAAATATTAAGGTTCTTAGAGGTCCTTATTTGCTCAGTCGTTAAAGTTGAATTTTCGATTATCCATGCAGCATCGCATTCCTCTCTCGAAATTCCATTTTCATAACATATCGAATCAAATAAAATCCTTTTTTCTCCATTGTCAAGGTCTAATTCTACTATTCCAATTTCAACAATCTTTCCACCTTGTTTAAGGAAGCCAGTTGTTTCTATATCTATTATTAATATCTTTTTCATGCCAATTCTTTTTCTTTAATTATTTCTAACCCCTCTTTTATTAAAGGCTTATTAGCTAATTTATTTGTTAACTCATTTGTGAATGTATGGTCTTTTATTATTTTTCTAAACATATACCCTGCGAATAGATTGAATTCACCATGCTCATAAAATTCCAAATAATTATCATACATTATTTTAGAAATAGTAACAATATCATTAAAAACTGGGACTGTTGAATGGCCTTTTCCTTCCTTTTCAACAGTCCAATTTCCTTTCTTTATACAAACTACTTTATCACCTACTTTCATAATTTCATTGATTTAATTCCATAAAGGAAGTTAGCATCTACTCCAGTTAATTCACAAATTTTATGAATGTGTTCTGGTTTTAATTTACCCATGTGTTTTCCATTGCTCCAATTTGAGATGTAAAAATCACCATTGCCAGGTATTACAAATAAGCCTAAACTTCTTTGTGTCATTTTCTGATACTCTTTTGGTTTAACATTATCGTTGTAATGTTTGATCGCTTCTTTAATTCTTATCATTTTATTTATTTAATTTGATTACTAAATTGTTATATCTTATTTTTAATTTGGTAGATAAAGTTGATTCGCCAAACATTTCAATAAACATGCTTACCATAACTTCCAACGCTTCTAAATGTAAAAGGTTATTTTTTTCACTTTCAAGTATAGACTTTAGCCTATTATAATATATGTACTTCATTTTTTTGGATTTATTTTGATTGATATTAATGTTAAATCTTTCATTTCCCATTCCTTTTTTTCCCTTTCATATCTTGCCTTAACACCCCTGTAAAAAACCTCTCTATAAGCTTTACATTTAGCCTTGTGCTGCTCATCAAATATGTTAAGTTGGTTACTCACAATATTAAAATTGTATTTTTAGATCCGTTCCTAATTCGTTTTGTAATTCAATTTCTTTTCTAACTCCTAACATTAAAGGGTTGTCATTTTCGTCTAATAACTGCTTAATAGTTATATCAACATCTAAAACGTCTAAATCTAAAGAGTTGGTTTCTTCTTCCCCAGTTTCGTAAAGGTTAATTAAAAAGTCAATTACTGCAAATGTTTTAATTCCATCATATTCAAACGTGATATTGAAATCCGTTTCTGAATAAATCAAATTTTCGCATTCATTTAATTCTGCTAAATCTGTTTCGCTTTCCCAATTTATATTTTTTAAATTCATTTGTTATAGTTTTAATTCCTTACAAATATAATAAACTTTTAACATATTACAAATATTGTTTTATTTATTTTAAAAAGAATTATAAAAAAACCCCTTGAAACTTAATTCAAAGGGCTTTTCTTTTCCAACTAAAGAGCGTATTTAATTGATTTTTTTATCTATTCTTTTTCTTTAAAAATGGCATATCAATATTTTTAGTTACAGTTGTCGCAACCTTCTCAACTGAACGTCCAACAACATAACCTCCCAAACCTAATTTAACGATGTCTAACAACTGCAATTCTAATTCTAATGGTATTGCATCATTCGTTAAGCCAAACCATTTACAAACTAATATAATTCCAAATGTTAACATCATTAAAGGTCTCCAACTTTTTTGTAAGAAGTTACCTTTCATTTCAGTTTTAATAACTTCACCTTGAACTTCTGCAACATCATTTAAAGATTTCAAAACAACTTCCGCTAATTGCTTCTTTGCAGTACTCTTTTCTTCATCATTTGTAAATACATTGTCAATTATACTTCCAACGGCTTCTACTGTATTACTTTTTAAAAAATCTAAAACTCTCATAATCTAACATTTAGTCATTATTAATATTATTGAGGTGAAAAACAAAAGGAATAAAAATCCAGATGGGAATTTGTCCACCAATTTATTCATATATTCAAAATCTTTTCCCACTAAAATCTTTCAACGTGTGGTGCATCCAAAAATGATTGATCATATTTTAATGTACCATCCATATCCCAATTTGCACCACTCCTAATTTGTTTCGATATTTTACCCTCTAAGTATAACCGTTTTCCAACAGAAGTAAAAACACCAACTAAATAAAATAAATGATACCTGTCATAAATTAAATCGCTTCTCCCTGGAACTGCTGCAATGAAATCAAAAGCATCAGATAGTTTTCTGTAATCATTTACAATATGTTTTCCTTTAGTTACTAAAACTTTCGGAGTATATTTTCTCGGATTAACTTTAGACTTGCCAGTATCATATAACATTTGCTGCCTTTCAGCAGTTCTTTCACCTTCCGTTAATGTGAAATCTACTTGTGAAACTTTCAAAGATTCATCAATTACCAATTGCAAATCTCTGTGAAGTGTATCGTAAACCCTTTTACTTCTTTTTCCTAATCTAAACATAATTATATTATTTCAGTATAACCGCTTCCTATTTTAACATCAATTAATTTTTTCAACCAATTTTGTACAAGGTCACCAGAAGCATCTGCACCTATCATTAATTCAGTCCATTCTTCTATTGTACATTCTTTGTTTAACCTATAAATGAAATTTGTAATTGAAGGAATCAATTGTTTTCCCTCATTTAAAGCTGACTCACTAAAATGGTGCATCAAATCAAAAGACACAATCCTGCCTTTACCTATGAATCTTGAATTATAATCAATAATGCTTCCTGTTGAAACATTGCCACCATCTGGCCTTTGTAGTTGTTTGTTAATTTTTATCATAATTTGTATTTTTTATAAAGTTAGTAATTTTATTTTAAGGTACTAAAGTTCGTGCTGTTATGATCCCACCAGAAACAGTTAATGTTGCAACTTCTCCTGTTGCTCCACCGCCAAAAGTTAGCACCTCTGTAATTCCATCGACACCATTAAGATTAAAAGCAGTATCTGCTCTAATCTTTTCTGTTGAATGTACTTTTTCAGATGGGATATTAGTGCCAAAACCAACCTTATCAGCAGATGAGTCCATGTAAAACGTGAAAGCATCGGTCAATCCCTCCATTTGGAAATCTGAAGTAGCTAAATTACTTTGATTATGAACTATTTTCCCATTTCCTTGAATCCAAAATAAATTTTTGTTATTTGAATTTTGAGCCCAAAAAACAGTTTGTGAAGCTGATGCCCCACCAGATTTTGCCAATATAGTCGTGTTTGTAGTCGTTGCCGACCCCCTCACTTCTAATTGAGCAACAGCAGCTAGGGTTGCAACAGATGGTGTTATTAAAACCCTGTTATTGTTCTGTATTTTAAGATTGTCATTAAAATACATATCCATTGGTATGTCTCCAGCAGTAGGTGGGGCGCTTACTATGGAGGCAATTGAACCTGCCAGGGTTTTTGTTCCTGATGAATCATTATAAAAAAACTCTATTGCAAAACTATCTCCCTGTGATGCACCCCCCACTCTATTCTCGTGTATTGAAATAGGATTAATACTATCTGCTGTTTCTATATTTAATCTGTAACCCGAATCATTTGCTAAAGTCCCAAGATTCAAACTATCTTCATCAACGTAAACTACATCTCCATTAATTTTTAATTCATCATTGTTAGCCTCTAAAAATGTACCTGTCAAACTCTTTAGCTCTAATAATGCAGATGATGTACCTTGATCAAATCCTAATCTAACTTTTTCAACAGAACTTGAATCTTCGACAACAAACCCATAATCATCAATAAGATTGTCCATTTCAACAACAACATCGCCACCAGACCACTTAGTGAACAACCCCCCTGCAGTAATTATCCTATTACTCAAAAGTGTCGCATTAGCACTGTAAATAGTTGGTATTTGTATTTTTAAATAATTTACGAAATTAAGGACTGTAATTTTTGCACTCTCAAATGTACTTCCAGAATCTTCTGTAGAATCTAAGTCCATGTAATCATCATCTTTTACAGTTCCAGATGTTCTTGTTTTTGTGTATTGATTTATTTGTTTTCCCATTGCTATTGATTTTTAAAAGTTTCTTTTTCTAAATGTATCTTTTCTGTCTGTGAATTTTATATTATATGCTCTGTCTGGAGTTCCTTTTATTTCTGGTTTATTAATCTCTAAAAGCATAACATCTATTCGTCTAAATATACTTTCTGCCTTTATCAAATAATCTGTTATCAGAATCTTATTACCTAAAAACTTATTGTAAAGCAATATGGTTCCAACTTCATAATTAATTAAACCTGTAACCAATTCCCATTCCCTACTGTTTTTAGCTGTTATTTGTCGGCTTTCATGGTTAGAATTAATGTAGTTATCTAACTCCACAACTGGTGAAGGATTCCCAAACGTCCCTGGTACTCTTAAACTTTGATACCAATTTAAACCTGTAAAATCAAAACTACTTCCAAAGATATTGCCATTTTGGTATGATTCAATTCTTACCGTTTTATTCGCTTCCCTATCTCCGTAAATAAGTAAATTAAACATCCTGCTTTCATAAGTTGAAGATGTTCCTATTATAGTCATTTGTGCTTTTACTTGAAAAAATCCATTCCCATGTGTTGCTTGTACCAATTCCCAATCTAACAAATAACCTACATAAAGTTGTTGTTCTGTTGTTCCAGATGAAAACCCATTGAAGAATGTTCCAAATGAATTATTATTTAAGTCCTCAATCTTATCGCCATCTTTATATAATTCTATATCTATAGTGTCAGCAGAAACAAAACGCTTAAAAAGAAATTCATTTTTATCATTTTTATACCATTCATTGTCTGGTGCTTGACTAGCAAAAACCTTTTCAATGTATTGGCATTGTATAAAGTCACAAATGCAAATATTATTTACCTCTGTAACTATTATTTCTGGAAGTGCAGGGCCTAATTCTTTTACTGCATTACCAGAGCCATAAGTGTACGGTGTAGTATTTGGAAGTTGTATTTTTATCACGGTGATTCTGTTTTAGTTTCGATTGTTCCACTTGTCTCTTTTACCTCACTTAATGGGCTTGTTAATTTTCCATCTACAAAAGAACTATCATTATGTATTCGTGAAGATAAATTATAATCTGTTCCTGCTCCCGCAACTGCTCCATCTATTAAACACTCTAAAACAACATTACCTGCATTTAAGTACATAAATAATTTTGTTCCACTTGAGGGTATTAATATTTGTACGGTATCGGGGTCATTTAAAGAACTCATTTCTGTTATACCATATCCAAGTTGGTTGCTTTCCTCTAATCTGTTTATTCCATATAAACCAGTAAGTGATACAACTGCCCCATTTGAATTTGTCCACGTTGTTCTAAACAAAGTATTTTGCCCTGTTAATATTGCTAAATTCAAATTAGTTAAAGTTGCAGGGTTAAATGTTTCTATTACCCCACTCCATACTGCAGGAACTAACCCATCTAATGTGTAATCATAAACAGTAATTGCAGGACTCAAAAAAGCATAATCAGTAAGTCCAGAAGTTCCAAAAGCATCTGTCCCAAATAAATTGGCAGAAATCATTAGTTTAATATCATAACCATTTAAAGCAGAATAATTGCTTGACTTATTATTGAAGTTGTTAAATGGTTTACTATTATCATAAAAAATAGTGTCAACATCTAAATTTTCAATCCAAGATTGCCAACTAACCTTTTGCGAAAACCTGCCAGAATAAAACTGATTACCGCCAATGTTTATTCCTGTGCTTAATTCTATATCATTAAACTGATCTCCTGCTTTTAATATGTAACCTCTATTTGTGCTTATGTTTAATTGCTGAACTCCTGCACTTACAACTGCTCCAAATATTGGATAAGTATAGCTGTCTAATTCAAATATTTCGCCAGTTACACTATTTTCCGCAACCAATTTAAAATCTAATGTGTTAATAAAGGCATCTAAATTTAAGTCTATATTAAAAAGGAAATCAATCGCCAAGCCATCTTCGTTCCATGAAGTCATATTTGTGGATGGTGTACCAACCCCTATTTGTCTGTCATGTGGGTAAATATCAAATTTTGTAACAGTCATCAATCCTGCAATGTCTGGGCTTTTATCATACAATGTATTCGCTGCTAAAAGCATTACCCTATCAGAATTGCCACTTGTAATAGTTATATCTCCCACATTAACACCAATCACAAATTCAGCAATTGTTGTATCAAATTTACCTGTTAAAAATAATTTATCAGCAATAGAATATTCTACATCAAAAACTATAACTAAATCGCCACCTCCATTTATTGTTGCTGTATTATTAGTTATGAAAACACCACCAGAAACAGCACCCAATCCAACGCTATTTAAAGACCTGTCATAAATAAAATTCTGTTTGAAATCTTTAATTAATGTATTGGTGTAATCTTGCTGTTCTGCTTTATAACCAACGTAGACTCCATATCTATCAGTTCCAGAAAAACCGCCAACTATCTTGTCGACAACAATAGTTATTCTTGTTTTTGAGGAAATTAAAATACCACTTGCACTTGAACTAGAATTTGCATCAACATAATCTACCGACTTTATGCTGTAATTATTGTCAAAGCCATTAAAATTTTCTCCATACCCTGCAACACTCCCTAGCTGAGATTCATAAGTTTGTATCTTAGATGTATTTGGGTTAGAGATAACAGTTCTAAAATCGCTTTTAAATACATATTTTAATGAATTTAACCCATCCAAATATGTTGGCAGGAAATTTAAATCATCTCCATCAGCATAAAATGGTATTAATAAATTGTGTTCAAACTCAAACCGCTGCTCAGTTACACCCCAAACAATCTTTCTGCACCTAAAACTTCCACCATTCCAATCTTTATTTTGTCCTAAACCTTGAAAGTTTACCCAACCGCCACCTGCAACCATTCCACTACCATAAAATGCAGAATCACTTCCTGTTATTAGGTTTTGAGTTCCAAAAGTGGCACTGTTCTCAATCAAAGAAAAGCTATGTATTAATGATGTTATTGGTTCTTGCCCAATAATTCTCATTCTATTATAAATTGCATTTGGTACACTTGTAGTTGTATCAACAATCATAATGTTACCAGATAATGAAGTTATGTTTTTGAAAAATGGCCCATGAAATACCCCCAAGCTATCGTGAAATTCAACAGCAATAGCATCTCCAACAGCCAACCCATCATCTCGCCAATCTCCCTGATCCCTTTCGTAATAAGTACCACTAACAGTAAATTTCATTCCATTTTCCTCTGTGGCAAGGGCATCATATTGTACTGAAATTAGCATTCTTACCATCTGGTTTTCCATTACCGAGCCAGTCAGATTGTTAGTGAAATCACCCATATTTGCGTTGAATAATTCATCGTTTTTAAACTCGTTGAAATATTCTTGGTTTAATATAACTACTTCAACTCCCATGCTTAAATATTTTTATATTATTCATAAATCCTTCCATGTCCAAATCTCCACTTTTAGCATCTTTGAAAGAACGCTTAATGAAGGCAACTTGTTCTGGGCTACATTCTTTTTCAATGTTTTCCATATTCTTTGATAGCAATTGCTCTGCACTATTAACAAGTGCTTTGTGTTCTTTAGATGTCTTTTCAGTTAATTTTTTTAGTTCCTCTATCATTCTGCTTCAATAAATGATTCTTTTAAATTTGTTGAATAAATTTCTTCTACCCAAAAAGATATGTTCGCTTTATCCCTTCCTGTTGTCCATGTAAAGTTAGTTATTTTTGCTGTATTCCCTTTAAATTGAAAATATGGATTTAAAGTCAATTGTTTAAAGTCCTCTATTCCAAACGGTATTTCTATATTCTCATATAATGCCCTCTGCCTTTTGAATCCATCCTTAATAAAACTATCATAATTTAAGTAACTATTCCATAGCACTTTTGATGAAAATAAAGTTCTGTGATTTATTGATAATTTACCGCCATTTAAAGGCAGTAATTTTGGTATTGTATGCCAGTTATCAGTTTGTTTTAATACCCCAACCTTCGCAGTAATACCACTAGCCAAATTTGTACCACCACCAAAAAGCCCAGTGACAGAATCAACTAAACCACCTAATGCTTTTAATATGTTTTCTATTGAGTTTAATTTGTCCTTTCTATTCCCTAAAGCTACATTGAAATTAACTTCATCTAAACCTTTTAATAAAACAGCTTTCTGGTTCAATATATTTATTGGCGATGTCTTTATCTCATACGCTGTTCCCTTGTAATTGTCAATTGTCCATTCATCGTTTGGGTCAATTTTAAATTCAATTACTTTAGTCGATTTCAATTCGCTTAAATTATACCTTTTAGACTTTATTAAAACATCTGGCAAACTCCATGTGGATTGCTGAAACCAAAATGGGTCGTTCATTGGTCGGACATGTATATTGTTTCCAATTATAGCAATCTTTCCCCTTATTAATTTCTTAGCAAGATTAAACATATCAGCACAATTATATCCGTAATCCAATACATTTGGAATGCCTGTCGGAGTTCCTTTTGTGCTGTTAATTAATCCATTTGATTTTTTTTCATCTAATCTGGGATTGCTTGGTAAATAATGTAAATTATTAAACACATCCGATGGCATTACTAATCCATAACCTAAATGGTTCGCCACCTTCAATAAAGCTGTTTTTAATAATATAACTTTATGCTTTCTTTTTGGTGGTATTAAAATATCAAATAATGTCTTAGCCAATTTAATAATAGCAATTAATAAAATTGCAGTATAAAGTATTTGTAAAATCAAAGATAATGTGGCTAAAATTATAGCCCCAACATTTACAGATATTACTGGTCCAAGCCCTCCAACACCAACAATCGGTATGGTTGATGTAGCAAGTTTATTTATATTATCAATAGTTTTTGAAACTGCTTCTGCAAATTCTTTAACCATTAAAAAAGTCATTATCGCAGTCATTAAAATCTCAAATAAATTGAATTTCTTTTCCACTACATAATCAACGCTAATGTAATCAGCAGGGCCAACCGCACCAATTGACTCCAAATAACCATAGGTCAAAGATTCTAGCTTACTGTATAAATCGTCTATGCTATCTTCTTTTAATAGCGTTACATTTACCCTGCCATCCTCTAATAATTCTTCGTAATTAGTATAGAAATCTAAAAAAGCCTTAAAACCTACTTGTTGAGATTGATTATTGTTAAGTAATAATTCAAATGGCATCCCCTCAAAACCACCAATAGCACCGTGAAACCAATTATGTATGGCATCCCTTGCTTCTAATGGAAATGTGTAATCTGAAACCGTTAATGATGGTTGTGTATTGTCATCAATATAATTAGCTTCAATTGTAACATCTTCCCACCCCTCTGGAGCATTGTACTGAACCCCATTTAAGATGTATTTCTGTTCTGTATTTATACTTAAATCACTCATTAATGTAATTTACTTCTTTGGATTTCAACTTTGCTTCCTACTTTCTTTGTTATTACCAACATGTTTCTAAGCTCATCTGCTTTTACAGTTGTTTCTGGAATCTTTATATTTTTAATGCTTTCGTTTAATGCATCCATTTTACGCTCTAAACCTTTATTTAAACCGTTTAAATTTATAGAGTTTAACATTCCATTATCTAAACCTATTTGGTTATGATTATACAATTCGCCCATGTTATATTTTTGAATAATATTAGCAGCTTCATCATTACTGACACCACCCATTTTATTGTTTTGCTTTTCGGTCATTATCCTTTCGTTATCATGTACCATTGCCAAACGTCCTCCATTAGAATCTAAAGGTTTTGCAACCGTTCCAGTACTCTCTGTTCCATCAAAGAAAGCAGGTATTGCATCAATTATCGCAGGTAAAGCCCCTAATAAAGCTGCTGTTTCTAATGTTGCAGCAGTTGGGTCTTTTCCTTGATCTAACAAAGCACCAAATATTTTAAATCCTGCAGTTACTAATTCCTGTTTTCTTTCTTCTTTCTCTTTAGCTCTTTTTAATTCAGCTTGTTTTTTTGTTTCTATTGAAATACTTTTTTCAGCATCTAAAGAACCTTTATCTGCTAATTCTCTCAATCTGTCCTGGTTTTTTTCAGATGCATCTACTTGATTATCTAAATCTTCTATCTTAGCATCAGACCTTTTCTGTAAAGATTTTTCTAATGCTCTTAACAAGGCATCTTGAATGGCCCTTCTTTGTTCTGCTATCTTTTTTTCTTCTTCTAAAGCAGCTTTTTCATTTTCCTGCTCTTTAGAAATTCTGTTTTCTTGTTGATCCAATAATGCATCATTTAATTCTTTTTGAATATTTAAAGAAGCAATAGAACCATCTTTTTCTAAATCTAATTTTCTTATTAAATTATCAATATTGTCTTGTTCTCTTTGCTTTTCTAAATCCTCTAATGCCTTTGTTGTTTCTTCTGCGTTTCCTGTTATTATTTTAAACAATGCATCTTCTTGTGCTTCAATATCTTTTCTTAAATCTAAACCTTCTTGTTCAGCTGCGTTTAATTCTTCCTGCAACACTTTTTTATCCTGTAAAACTATTCTTCTTTCTCTGATCACTTCCAATAACCTACCCTCAATAACTTCCGACAAACCTAACAACCTAATTTGCTCTTGTAATGCTGTAGCATCTAATGATAATAAACTGTCAAAATCTATTTCTTCCTTTGATAATTCGTTTAATGCTCTTCGTTGAGCATCAAATGAAGCATCTGCTAATTTTGCTGTTGCACCAAACAGTTGTTCTCTTTTCGCTAAAGTTTCTTTTTCATTTGAAATGATCTGCTCATTGATTGTTTTTTGATTATCAAAACCATCGATAAAAATATCTAAATCTTTCTCAACTCTATCTTGTTTTATTTGTCTTAACTCCTTGTCGTTTTCTAATAATTCAAGTTTCAATTTATCTTCTGCTTCAATCAATTTATTAACAGCTTCCACTTCTGCATTCCTCAACTCAACTCCTGCTCCACCTGCTAAATTCTTTATTCTTATGCTTTCTCTTGTCAATGCTAATTCCTCACTTGCAATTCTAACATTAATTCCTGCAGCTTCTATTTGTAACTCTTGCCCTTTTAAAGTTGCTGTTTGCAATTCATTAAATGCTCTTGTTCCATCTCCTGCAATACTTTGTTGTTCTTCAATTAATCCATTTAAAACCGTTAACCTCTTCTCTAATGGCCTAATTGCTTTCTCATAAGCGATTGTTCTTTGTTCAAGTAATATTGCTGCTTCTGCACTAGCTTTTGCTTTCTCTGCGAAGTTTTCCGTTGCATCTGTTGTTCTTGAAAATGATTTGTCAAGTGATGTTGCTGATTTGTCAGCATCACTCATTCCTATTGATGCCAAACCTAATGATTTAGCCAAACCAAAAGCACTTACTTCACCATCAGCTAATCCTTTACCTAAATCAACTACATCTAAAACAAATGAAGAAGCTGCATTACTTGCTTGATCCCAAATACCACCTAAACCACTTGTTGCTTCCCTTAACGCTTCACTTCCCTCTTCGGTGTTTTCCATCGCTTCGGTTAAGCCATCAACACTTAGTTTAGCTGCTACTGCACCTGCAGCGAACCCTAACAATGAATCTGTTGCATCACCTAAAGTATCAGGATAATCACCAACATTTCTTTGGAAATCTCCTGCAGATTCATCAACATCTTTTAACTCTTTATCTAATTTATTGATAGCCTTAAGCATATCATCAGTTTCATCAGTTGCTTTACCTGTTTCAATTCTTAAATTTTTATATTGAGTTTTTAATGCTCTTAATTCTTTGCTTTGTTTAACATAACTACCATCAAGTTTTTTATTTACAGCAGTAAGGCCTATCACTTCTTTTTGTTGAGCAACTAAATTTGTATTTGCAACTTTAACCAGAACATTTAATTCTGCTCTTTGTTTATTAGCTTCTTTTGCATTAACTAATCCTGCCTTTTCTGCTTTATTTAATGATGCTCTTTGTTTTTTTAAACTGTCAAGGTTTGCTTGTGCTTCCTCTAAAGAAGTGTTTTCTTCTTTTAATTGCTTGTTGATTTTATCTTGAAGTATTGAACGCTCCTTATCAATTTGAACTTTTTCTTCAAATGCCTTATTAGTTTCGTCAATACCTTTATTTATCTTATTTAAATTGGTAATGTCTTTCGGATCTACATCGATAATTTTATTATTAATCTTTGCAGTTTCTTTTAACCCATCATTAATAGCATCAATAATTGGGATGACACTCTTACCACTTTTCCTTAAATTTCCGTAGAGGTCTTTTTCGTATATATCACCTGCACCCTTAATTGTATCACTCATCGCTCTTGTTGTTTAAGGTTCTTAGATAATTGTTATATTCATAAACAGTTATCTTTTTGGTTTCAATCTTTATCCCTTGAAGTTTCTCTATTCCAACAACAACTCCTTCAAAACCTATTGTTTCAGATTTATCAAATGAGTTCTCCAACTCTAACTCTTCAATCTTTATAAAATTTAATAAAGAACGATTATCTGTTAAGATGAACTCATTCTTCATTCTGGCAATCTGCTTCTTCCGTTCTAAAATTTCTTTATATTCATTAGACAATCCAAACTCTTCTAAGTACTCGTCATAAATCTCTAACCATATCTGCTCAAAGGTTAACGAATTGTCAACGTCAAGCTTCCTATAGCTGTCTAGCTGTTTAATATACGCAAGGTTTCCTGTTCTGTGTATCTGTACCCAATTCCACTGCGGTAAATCATCAATAGAACTAAACACTTTAGCCTGAGATTTGTTTTCTGACTTCTTCGATGAATTTTTTTCTAATGACATTTATAATTTTTTGTAAGTTTTTATCTTGCAACCCTTCCAAATTGTCCCCATAACTATCTTCCAAGTTATTATCTTCTTTCTGTGGGTTTGAGTCTATAACAAAAAAGCCATCACCTAATTTTAGATTGTAGCTGTTATAATAATCTCCATCATCTAATAAAAAAGGAGATTCACCTGCTTTCTTTGTTTTTGACTTTCCAGCAAACGTAAAAGTTTTACCACCACTTAGAAATTCAGTTGTTAATGAATAACCCCCTCCTATCTTGCTTAGTTTTACTCCTAATGAATCCTCACCATCAAATAGCTGACTCTTATTAAGGAATAATATAAACCCCTGAAAGCCTTTATCAGCAAGAACAGTATTGAACATCTTCTTTTCATCCAATGCAATAGCTCTCCTTGCTGATTTTAATAGCTTCTTCTGCATTACCCTTTCCTGTTTTTATCAATCCATTTCCACACCGTTTCAAGATCGTAGGGTAGTTTCCCTTTATATTGCTTCTTGAACTCAGTTTTGTTTGAATCTTTCCAAGCTTTTGGATTTATAAGTTTTGCAAACTCTAATTCTTGCTTTTTTACGGCAACTTCTCTTTGTTCCTTAGTCATAACTCTATGGTATTACATAAGTGAATGCAGGCATTTCAAATCCTGCTTTAAATAATGCTACTGAAATCACATCAGCAGATAAAGCCCCTGCAGCAATAACAACATCATATTGACCAGGAGTATTTAAAACAGGAGTAACAGATGAAACAACCACACTTGTTGTTTGTGTTACATTAAATACAGTTGCAGGTGTTACACCTAAATCATAACTTAAATCTGCAACTACTAATCCCTCAAAAGGAATTTCATTGTTGAAATCTCCATAAATGAAATCTAAATCCATTCTTGCTGTTGTTGCAGTAATTACAGGAGCAGCTAAAGCAGCACCATTAACATCAATTAAACCCCTTCTTAATAGAACGTTTGATTCAATTTGACTTGAAGAAATTTGAGTTAGTGTTTCATCTCTCTCTAATTCATTTACTGCAAAAGTTAACCCAACTGCATTTAATTCAGTTTTAGTTCCTCTTACAACTCCTGCAAATAAAGTTCCTTTTTCAATTCCATTTGGAAATAAGAACTCACCTCCATCTTTACCTACAATAGCAGATTCAACAGATAATTCAAAATAAGATATGTCGAAACAAGCAAATGAATTTAAAACTCCTGCGAAAGTTGGACTCCCAGACCCTGCATAATAAGAACCTGCGAAAGTTCTTACACCTTGATCTATAATTTGAGGGATTCCATCAACATCAAATGTTATTGGTTCTGCTCTCAAATCAGTTACAGCGTTGATTTTTGGTGTAATATACCACCTTTTAGACTCGTCAGCCTCGTTAATTTTTCCCTCAATAAATGCATCAGTTAAGATTCCTGCTGTGAAATCAGATTTACTAATTGAGTTTCTTGTACCGTCATTTGCGAAAGTTCTCATGAGAACAATCATTGCGGTTCTTTTAATGTTTGGTACGCATGTTGGTTGACCTGTGTTTTTTCCACCTGTCCCACATGTGCATGGTTCGAATTCTGCCATTTTTTCTTGGTTTTAGTTATTATTTAATTAATTAATTACAATCTATGCAGCCTTCTTTTAATAAGGGAAGGCTAATCCTTAATTCAATACCACTGTAATCTTCATTAAAAAGATTTTTTACGTGGCCTAATCTATCATAGAATCCTGCTTTTGAGTGTGGGATTATTGTATAAGTTCCTTCCTCAATGCTTCCAACTATGTTACTTGCTTCTAATAAATCAATGAAATCTTCTGTGAGGTTATCCATTGGGTTTATATATTCTACATATTTATCTGTTGTTATTTCTCCTTCCATTTTTGCAGACGATAAGAAAAACATTATAATGTCAACCGTTCTTCCTAAAGTGTCTAAAGGGTTTCTGTTTCTGGTTTCTTGTATAACCTCATACAAGTAAACAACTTGAAATCTCGTTCTACTTGAATTTATTGTTGTCAATTCAGAACTTGCAGCTTTAACCGTTCCATGAATATAAGTTGGAGCCAATATTGTTAATTCTTCTTCAATTGGGCATCCTGTTCCTGCAATAATAATTTCTTTACTATCAATTACATCAATAACTAAATGCTCAACGATTCCTAGAACGATTAAGCCATTATCTACCAATCCATGAGTATTGCAAACGGTTAGTTTTATTTGGTCATTAGGAAGCACCTCACAACTTTTGATTGTTTCAACAAAAGTTAACAGCCCAACTAAATCTCTAATAATATTTACAGTAGCTTTTTTCATTTTCTATTCTTATATCTTTTCCAAATCTTTTCCCATTTATAATAGAACATCCACCCTATTCTAACACCTATAAAATTCAATCTAGATTTACACGTTGTTTCTCCAAAACTTTCACAAAGTTCCATAAATTCTCTATCATATTTTATACCTCCACCAAGAACCAACCAATCAAAATCATGCTTCAAACAAGGAGGAAAAGGATGAAGTTTATCCTGTATTAAATTACAACCGTTATAGTCCTCTATTGGATTCCAACGATTATCAAATATTATATCTGCAAACATAGGGATTAAACCCTCTTGACCTAATTTATTGCATTGCTCGGTAACGTGGCCTAACAATTTCTCTCTTGTCCAATATTTGTATGGTTGGTAGCTACTCATTTGTTTGCTATTATTTACTATTTCCTTTACTGTAATTCATAAAAGCCTCAACAGACCTTAATCTTTCTTCATGGTCTTTAGCTTTTTTCATTTCTCTATCATATCTTTTTTGATTTCTTTTTTCAGTTAGTTGAATTTCCTTTTCGTTAGCGTGAATAGAGAACACAAGCCAAGCTCCTTCCACTATAAACATTACTAATACAGCGATACTTTTTGTGCTGTTTGATACTTTATTTATATCTATATTCACTTTTTCAGTTAAAAAAAACTACATCAACTTGCTTTATCACCTCTGTCAAAACCTCTAATCCATTCGGATATACTTCTATTTTCGTTCTTTAAATTCATAATATCAATCTTTGTATTCTTGATTTCTATATCGTGAATCATTGTAGTTTTAGACATTTTCTCAATTGAACGTGTCATGTTACCCATATCTTTAGATAGTTGTAATGCCTGTTTTTTTAATTCAACATCTAATTTTTCATTTTGCTTTCTTAAATCTCTAGTATCACTATCTATTCTTTTACAGGTCATTTCATGCTCCATACTGTCAACTGCTAAGACTTTTAACTCACTCCCTACTTCGTCTTGATTTTTATTAATTCTATTAAACCAATAACCCGAAAAAAAGCATATTAATAAACCTCCTGCTACCATTAATATTTTCATCGCTTCAATATTCATGATTTATAAATTTTCTGTAGATTGATTTATTTGTTTTCTAGTTGCTTTTTTCCATTCTAATTTTTGGTTGACTTCAAAAGTGTAACATTTATTTTCGTTCATTTCAACAGTGTCACCATCTGTAAATGTTACCATAATTATCGGTGATTTAGGCACAATTTTAACATAAGATATTACTTTTTGTTCATCAATATCTTCTTCATTAATCACCCACATTACACGGTCTTTCATTATGGCGTTTAAAACCATTTCGTATGCTATAAAATCCGCTTTCATTCTTCTAAATTTATATATTTACCATTTCTTAAAACGTCCATTATTGCAATAATAAAATTTGTTTCGTCTAAATCTCCGTTTTGCATTATGTAACCTTT
>PVMK01189379.1_pt2 | contig 26605 bp, 30 predicted proteins | sample 1853481 | NCBI WGS metagenome assembly PVMK01 (sample SAMN08533507, study PRJNA380276) | Marine sediment metagenome, whole genome shotgun sequencing project. | reverse complement strand
CCACAACTATCTCCACCAATGATGCCATGCATATTGACAGGCGAATCTCCTTGAAGTATTCTCATTACACCGGTCTAGAGGTAGTCGATGAAAATAGCTAGAATTGCTGTGGTATTGCTCATAGGTATTATGTTAGTGTCAGGATTCGCCTGTGGTGGAGGTGAAGAATCAGTACCAACAGCTACTCCTATTCCAACGCCCTCCCCGACATCAATATCATCGTCTACTCCAATGCCGCCACACATATGGACCTTCCACAGCGCGGGCTGCTTCCCCAAGCATCTGCCTGATGCCTACACCGGGCATGTGGTGCTGGCTGAAATCGACCCCGGCACTATTCCGGAAGATGTTCAAGGCGTGTATTGGTGGAACAGCGATGAGTGGCTGTTCTGGGCACCTGATGCGCCGGGAACCAGGCTAGTGACTCTGGGTGGTGGTCATACGTTTGACTACTTAGTGTGCGTCACCGGACCCTGCGAGTGGCAGATACTGCTGCCATAGGACACCCGATGTTTAAATAATAGTGAGGCCAAGTAGATTAAGAGGGTAGCTGCAATGTGACGGAGGTAGCTCCCCTCTTTTTCCAGGCTAATCCTACTTTGCCGACCTGCCCCCCAATAATCGGCCCAGGTGAAGTGTTAGAGTTGGATCGATGTGAAGTGCTATACTATGCGCGCTAGTAGCTATAATATATGCTACTTGCAAAATTCCGATGCCCCTATTATGATGTGCAGGTATCAGGAGTGTTGCTACCGATAGCTTTATGAACATCAATGCCACGCATTCTATTTGTAGATAACAAACAACTGGAGGTGTCTATAGGAAATGTGTACAACCTCAAATAAAGGACATCACTAAATAGAGGAGGTAAAAATGCGAAAGCTGCAATATGTAGTAGTCTTACTAGCGGTAGTTAGTTTAAGCCTGGGAGCGGTGATCGGTATGGGATGTGGTGAAGACAAGGAATATACGATGGGTATAAGCCAGATTGTTTCCCATCCCGCCCTTGATGCAATTGCTGACGGGTTTAAAGACGGCTTGGCCGAGGAAGGTTACACTGAGGGTGATAATGTAGGGTTTATCGAACGTAATGCCGAAGGAGATATGCCCACAAGCCAGACCATCGCACAAACCCTCATAAGTATGAACCCTGACATTATTCTGGGGATATCTACGCCCAGCACCCAGCACCTGGCCCAGGCCCAAGATAGTGCGGGTACCGATATTCCCATAGTATTTGGCGCCCTTACAAACCCGGTAGCCGCCGGTATTTTGGATGACCCGGAGCACCCAGGTGGCCATATAACAGGTGTTCACGATCTGGGTCCAATAGACCAACACGTAGAACTAATGCTAGAGTTCTCCCCTGATATGACGACAATCGGCACCATATATAATCCAGGTGAGGCCAACTCTGTATTTCAGATAGGGATACTTCAAGACATTTTGGACACCGAGGGGCTTGCCCTGCTTGAAGCACCCGTATCCACAAGCGCCGATGTCTTAGCAGCAGCTCAGTCACTGATTGGGCGTTGCGATGTCATCTATATAGTCACGGATAATACCGCGATTACCGGTTTGCCTGCTATAGTGAGCGTGTGCGAGGAGAATGATATACCACTGTTTACGGGCGACACAACCTCAGTAGAAGATGGAGCAATGGCCTCTATAGGACCATCATTCTACAGCATGGGAGTTAGTGTGGGTAAAATCGCTGCCCGTATACTCGAGGGCGAAAACCCGGGCGATATCGCGGTCACAGGTGGAGAACCCACTCTGCTAGTTGTAAATGAGTCAGCAGCAGATAGGATGGGGGTGACCATCCCCCAGTCGGTGCTCGATAGGGCAGACGAAATAATAACAGACTAGAAATCGGGCTGGAGCCCTGTATCTAATATAGAGTAACCCACAGGCCATCGGCCCTCCGGTGCCCGAGGGAGTGGTATTTGCTGCTCAGTATTACTACGATAACCTTCGAGCAAGGGTTGGCATATGCCCTGCTTGCGCTCGCAGTTTACCTATCTTTTCGGACTCTGAATTTCCCCGACCTCACAGTAGATGGTAGCTTCCCTCTTGGAGGCGCTGTAGCTGCAACGCTCATGGTCGGCGGTGTCAACCCGTTTGTGGCAACACTGGCAGCAGTGGGTGCCGGTCTGATTGCTGGTACTTGCACAGGACTTCTCAATACCAAACTTAAGATAAACCCGCTGCTCTCCGGCATTCTCACTATGATCGGTCTCTACTCCATTAACCTAGTGATCATGGGCAGATCCAATATATCCCTTCTCCGCATCGACACCGTATTTGACAATATAGCAAATGTTTTCGGGGTTAGCACCAGCACTACCCTGGTGATCCTCGCGCTCGCTGTACTGGTGGCTATAATCATAATCATCCTTGCTCGGTTTCTTCACTCCAACATAGGGCTAGCTATCAGAGCTACTGGTGATAACTCCCAAATGATACGCGGCCTAGGGGTAGACACGGATAAAACCAAGATCATCGGCTTATCCCTTTCCAACGGCCTCGTGGCTCTTTCGGGAGCCTTGGTAGCCCAAGACCAAGGATTTACCGATGTCGGCATGGGGATCGGTATGATCATAATCGGCCTCGCTTCCGTTATTATCGGTGAGTCACTATTCCGCCCCAAGACAGTGACCTGGACACTAGTATCAGTTGCCGGCGGTTCCATAGTATATCGCTTGTTCATAGCAATAGCTTTGCGACTGGGTATGGCCCCTGGTATGCTAAAGCTAGTCACCGCGCTACTCGTTATTGCGGTTCTGGCGGCGCCGCGGTATAAAGGCATCTGGCAACAAATCATCAGGTGGTTGAGGAGAGATCGTGCTTAAACTGATTGGTGTTACCAAGTGGTTTCCCCGCGGCAGCGTAGAGAGGGTAGTAGCCCTCAATAACATAGACTTCAAAGTGAACCCGTCGGACTTCATCACTATCATAGGCAGCAATGGTGCCGGTAAATCCACCCTGCTTAACCTCATCGCTGGTGTGTATTTTCCCGATTCAGGAAAGATAATGTTCGACAATAAGGACATAACCCGTCTTGCCGAATATCGCCGCAGTATGTACATGGGGCGGGTGTATCAGGACCCGATGATGGGAACTGCTTCCATGATGTCAGTTGAGGAGAATATGGCAATGGCTATGCTCCGTGGGCGGCGGCGAGGGCTAGGGCAAGGTGTGAACACTCAGTTGCGCGAGCAGTTCCGTGAGGCACTGGCCCCGCTAGGTTTGGGCCTAGAAAATAGGCTTAAATACAACGTAGGCACACTCTCCGGAGGACAGCGACAAACTCTGGCCATTGTTATGGCTACTATCAGTAAGCCTGCACTTCTCCTCCTTGACGAACATACAGCTTCCCTTGACCCCAAAGACCGGGAGGACAATTCTGGAGTTAACGGAGCAGGTGGTTAGTCAGGGGAAAATCACTACACTCATGGTAACCCATAACATGGAGCAGGCACTCCGTCTGGGCAACCGGCTCATAGTGATGGATGCTGGGGATATCATCGTCGATTTACAGGCGGAGCAGAAATCTAGACTTACCGTGAGCGACCTTGTTGAGCAGTTCGAACACGCCAGTGGCAAACGATTTGTCGACGACTCTCTCCTTCTGCGCCGTAAGGGTGAGGACTAGCCTGTGGACCAAACCGGTTTTGCCCTCAGAGAACAAACAAGGCACACTTCAAAATATCACCTTTACTGATTTCGATATAAGACTCTTGATGCACCCCCAATAAGGGTGCTTACTTGACAGGTTATGCTCTCCGAGAGTATATTCACCACACAAAGGGCGAGATGCAGGCAATCGTAGAGCGTTTCCCCAATTATAAAAAGCTGTAAAGAAGGTAATTGAGATGGATACTGATGCTAAAAAAGGTGATTTTTGCCCCTTTTGCGGGAGGGCGGATAAGCTGCATAGGAGCGTAATAGATAGGTCTTGGGTATGTTATAACTGCGGAAAATCTTTCGATACGCCGGGCCGACCTGGAGATAAAGACAAGGTGCAAACTCAGATAGCGGAATCCCAACCTCATGTTGTTAACGGGGAAGGGGAAATTGATACTGTAGACAGTAAAACGGAAACACCCACTGAAACTGTTTCTATTTTAGCAAAAGACCACCGCAGTCGAGCCTTAAATCACAGGCTTAGAGACGAATGGGACGATGCTATCGTGGAGTACACCAAGGCTATTGAATTGGATGATAATTGGGTCAAAGTGCATTATGAACGTGGGGAGCTTTATAAACGGCTGGGCAAGAAGGCTGATGCGATTGCAGATTTTGAAAAAGTAATCGGTCTATCGCGTGACCGGGAGACTATTAAACCGACATATCGACATATCGAGGAATTAAAGAAATAGATTTGCCTTCAAATATAAGGCCAGCCATAGCAATTTAGCGCGTGTATCTATAAAGAGGATTTAAAAAGGCAACTGAGACTATAAGCATGGGAGTAGGCGAAACAATCCTATTGGTGTGTGGCTCTGCTTGCGTGTTGTTCTCCCTGATTTGTTGGATACTGCCAGAAGAACATAAATTCTTCCAAACCTTCGATTCTCGCAATGATCAATCCATGACCATGCGAAATTTTGGCAGATACATCCTGCCGATAATTGGGTCTATTCTATTCATCTTATTGATTTTCCTTAGAGTTTTTTAAGCGTCACGATAGTATAGGTTCAATAGGTTTCCGGGAGACGAAAATGAACGCTGAGGCGATAGTTACCGAAAGGAATGTGCTTGTCGTTGATGACGACCCCGCAATACAGGAGATGCTCTGTGAGATTATTCAGCAAGAAGGGTATAATGCCGTTAGTGTTGGGAGTGGAGAGGAAGCCCTTAAACAGGTGGAAAACCAGCATTTCGACCTGATTTTCTTAGACCTCGTGTTACCTGGAATGAGCGGTGTGGATACCCTCTCGGCGATAAAGGAGAAAAATGACAAAGTGGTCGTAATCACTATCACCGCTTATGGTTATTCTATTTGGGCAAAGCAAGCAATGGCACTGGGCGCAATGTTCCTCATCCATAAGCCTTTCCAAGCACGTGATATCGTTGAGATTCTTGATACCGTAAATTTCGGCAGCTAAAAGGGAGACGGAGTACTGGCTAAGCCGAAAGGGAGTTTTTCACGGGGCACATATTGTGAGACTGCTGAAATACTCTCAATCGACCCCCTATATCCCCCAATCTTGGGGGACTTTTTTAAAGCTGGGGGCACTCCCAGATCCCCGGCCCCGATATAATCGGGGTACCTCTTTCTCAGCGGTCTCTATAGGTTTGTTAGGCTTGTAAGGAATGACTATTTAGTATAGAGTATGACCCATAATAGAAGTCATGAAGTTTCATTCGCTTTGGGTACAGATCAAAACTAATCCTATAGCTAACTTCGAAAGGAGCAGTATAGATGGCAGATGATGAGGTAAAACAGGCTGAAGATTGGGTTGACGATGACTTATGCACGTGTCACCATTTCAAGTCGGACCATCGTGCCAAATATACTGGCTATATGAAGAACGGTGAAGGCTGTTTTGAGGAAGGGCAGGGAAGTTGTATAATGTGCAACTGTCCTCAGTTTACATGGTCCAGTTCCAGTAAAAGACGAAGGTTGGATATTGCTATGGCAGGTTCGCTTATCCAGTTAGATGCCACACCAGTACCTAAACAAGTTGAATGGGCGAAGGAGAATCCAGATCTGGCCATTTCACTAATCTGGTGGCGACATTTAAATGCCCAGGAGATGCATAGGGCAACTATTGAGGCTGTGAAAAGCCCGTCCACTACCGATGAGGCTAGTAAAAGCCCATCTTCTACCGATAATAAGACACTCAAACGCAGGCTATTTAATAAAAAGGTGAGAGTTCCCTAGACTCTGTAAGCAGTAAGATAAGAAGGGGAGCTACCTCCGTCACCGGGCAGCTCCCCTTTCTTTGTGATTTCCTCTACCCTATTTGGAGGGTTATACAACCAGTCCAAACCCCCGGCAGCGGGATAGCACTAGTTCTTATTTTCACATTACTCCTGGCGCCCCTTTTAGGTGTTGCCAGAAATCAAAAAGCGGTTTGGTCAAGAAAGACAACGGTAGCCTATGCAAGAGAAAGGCCACCCGCAATGGGTAGCCTCCTAAATCCCCGGCTAGAGGTAAACAGACCAACTCTATTTGCTTAGTTCGTCAATACGTTGTTTGGCCGCTACTAGGAGATCTTCTTTCTGTGATAGGCTCATTGATTTTTCAAAATCGGCAATCGCATCAGTCTTTCTGCCCTGTCGTTGAAAAAGCTCCCCACGCTCAAAATAAGCTAAAATAAAACTGTCGTCCAATTCAATAGCCTTCGTGTATTCCACTATAGCATTATCCCATTCATCTCTCAGCCTGTGATTTAAAGCTAGCCTGCGATGGTCTTTCGCTGTGCCAGTATCAATTCCTGCGACGGTTTCCATTCTGCTGACCATTTCATCAACTGTTACTTCTACTTCAGGTTCGGGTGTTCCGGGAATATCTGAGCTCATAGCAACTTCTGCAGTGTTTTCTATTTCGTTGACCAATTCATCAACTGTTACTTTCTCCTCAGGTTCGGGTACTATTGGAATATCCGAGCTAATAGCAGCTTCCGCAGTGTTTTCTATTTCGTTGACAAATTCATCAACTGTTACTTTGTCCTCAGGTCCCAGCGCCCCAGAAATAAGTGAAGAGCTCTGCTCATACTCTTTCTTTAGTTCTTCAAGCTTACTGTCACCCAATTTTATTATCTGCGCAGGATATTTCTTCAGATCGTCATGAATAGCCCCAGTCTCAAGAGCAAGGCTATGGATTTGCGCCAGCGCCCTTACTAGCTTACCATCAATTTCGACAGCAAAAGTAGCACATTGCCCCGGGACAATCTCTACATAAAGTACAGCTGCTATTTTACCTTGCTGGTTCAACTGCTCAACACAATGCCTCGCATCCTCTTCAACTGACTTGTCAATAATATCCGTTGTTATATTCGCTTTTGCGTCACAGAATATGAACATAGTTTGATCTTCTGTGAGTAGCTCATCTTCAGGCTCTACACCACATATGTAGATTCGGGCTTCACGGTCTTGACGATTAGGCTGTACCATTTTTCCCTCCTTTAAACAAAGGATTAACCGACCTCTTGTTTCCCTCCACCATTATCTGGATATTCTATGCTGCCATACCCATAAAAGTCCTACATGCCCCTACGATGCCGATGCGATTAATATATCACCTTTTTCTATATATATTATGCTTTTTAGTATTATTTTACTATATTATAATTTATATCATACAGAATCAAGTTTGTCAATATATGCAAGGCTATATACAATCACTCCTCATTACCCCTAATCCTTGGAGACTGCTGAAATAGTCTCAATCAACCCCCTAATCCCCCAATCTTGGGGGGTTTTTTTAAAGCTGGGGGAGCACCCCCAGACCCCCGGCAGGAAGTATCCTGCACCTCTTTTTCAGCGGTCTCCTTAAGTTCAGATTCAGAGGACCGCCTGATGGGTGATAATCCAAGCGAATCAGATTAGCTTTGCGTTCGACTCTTTTGAGAGGTCAGCATCTTTCACCAATTTAAGGGTCATCATCCGGCTTGACCGGATGATCCAAAAAGCATGTTGACCAAATTTCTGGATTGCCCGATCGAGTCGGGCAATGACAGGTACGGGGCGGGCAATGACAGGTGCGGTATGAGTCGGGTAATATTCTTTTCCGATCCACGGATTAAGGATTACAGGGGGAGCTTGATAAAGGCAGCTCTGCTGCCCAAAGCTTCTCTTGCTTAGTTGTGCCAATATTGCTTGCGTCTCATACAATTATATATTAATATAATGCTCAGTTATTAGATCTTCGCTAACATGTCGCAGTCATTCTCTATTTAAATCGATGAGAATATTTAATGAGATTGCTGAAATGGTCTCAATCAACCCCTAATCCACCAATCTTGGGAGACTTTTTAAAGCTGGGGGGCCCCGATAGAGCGGGGGACACTTCGCCCCACCCCCAGACCCCCAGGCAGGAAGTATCCTGCACCTCTTTTTCGGCAGTCTCTTAATAGGAGGTAGCGATGAAGGTAATTTGTGAAGAACAGACCTTTAGGGAACTCTCTGAGCCTCTAATTCTTAGCCAGTCTGACGATGCATGGCATCCTATAGAGGACCCAAACTATATTGAGTGGTGGTACTTCGACATGATGAACACTGACGGAAGCCTAATTAGAGGCCAGTTCTATATTGCTGGCAATGTTTCCCGGCAGCGAAAAGTACGGACTGGTGTCAGGGCCAGCTATGTTAGGCCCGATGGAATGGAGCTCCTGATAGATGAGAAGTTCCCTTACTCCTCCTTCAAGGCTTCAACCGAAACCTGTGAAGTCGAAATCGGCAACAACTTTATCAGGGGAGACCTTTCACATTATGAGCTGCACATAGAGGACGCAGAGAAAACCCTGGACCTGGAACTCGACTCGGAAATAAATGGTTTCAGAAGCTACGCGTACTTTGGCGATGAGACAAAGTACATGTTCTGGGTTGTCCCCCAGCCACGTGGCCACGCCAAGGGCACCTTCAAAACAAAGGGGGAAACATTAAATATCGAGGGGCTGGTGTACCGCGACCACAACTGGTTAAACTTCTCTCCGCTGGGCGTTATCGAGTATTGGGATTGGGGTAGGGTCTACGACGACGAATATACCGTTATCTTTGCGGATATTGTCACAACGAGAAGATTTGAGAATGCCGAAATAAAGCCGTTTATACTCTTCGATACAAATAAGCTTCTTTACCTGACAACCGAAACTAATAAATGGAGCCTGACCAAAACGGACATCAAGTTCGATCCAATGGCACAGATGGAGCTTCCTCACACACATGTCGTGAAGCTTGAGGATGAAGATTTGTCCCTGGAGATGAACCTAAAGCTGGAGAAGGTATTTCAAAGGATAGACCCTCTGGCTGACTTCAATCCAGTGGTGAGATTCCTTATCCGTACATTCAAGGCGAAACCTTCGATTACGTCGTTATACTCCGTCGGTGAGGGAAAGTTAAACATATCCGGACACGAGAACACTTTGACTTGCACTGCAATACACGAGCTTGTCCGCAATACCTGATCATATATTCGCACTTCTCCAGGCTATCAAGGTACGGGTTCTGCTCAATCACCATGTATGCTTCTATGTCTTTCTCATACCCCAGTGGGTAACAGCTAAAGTGGCAAACCCCGCAATATTAAAAGCAGCGAAAGTTATGGTGGCAGCTCTCCCCCAATCGAAAACAAACTCATTGATTAGAAGCCCGAGAGTGCCGATGATGAGCAAAATAAAGCCACTTAATTTAACGACTTCTTTCATATGTACTCCTCTATACTCCTCGGTCCCAATTACTTGGAAACTGCAGCAATAGTCTCTATCAACCCCCTAATCCCCCAATCTTGGGAGGTTTTTTAAAGCTGGGGGACACCCCCAGCCCCCCGGCAGGAAGTATCCTGCATCTCTTTTTCAGCGGTCTCTATTTAGATGCCGCTATGAAAATAGACTGTCCGTTTGAACCGATGGGAACCGGGACGCACGCATACGTTGATCACCAGAGGGATTAACCCGCTATGGTTTTATTTATCACCGCGTCGGGAATGGTAGTCCATGTATCTGCTGATTGCCCGTGCTGCTCTGTAAACCGAAGGGTAGAAGGGCATCTTATGCTCTGCGCACATTGCCTTTATGATCTGCAGAGTCTCTAAGCCGTAGCTAGCTTCTACTCCATGGACAACAACAGCGGTCGGCTTCTGCAGACCACGGAACGCCTCCAATATGCGGCCTCTCGCGTCTCTGCAAAACTCGCGATATATACCTTCCATAAAAGGCTCGATCTCCGGGGCAAGCTGCCACAGAAACATATCCGGCTCTGCCCAGCCATCAATATACTTCAGCGCAGCAGCCCAGTCGTTGCGGTAGTTACCCATGTCAAAGGGATTTCTCAGCATGCTGCCCGCCACGGGGATAATGCGCTCAATCTCAGTAATCAGCGCCTCTGGAGCTGGGGGAAGGGTAAGCCCTCCGCGTTCGCATTCGTCCGAGGCCCGTACGCTGACACCACCCCCCAGACCCACCACAGCTACCTTCCGCCCCCGGGGAAGAGGAAAGAACTGGAAGGTTACCAGCATGTCAATCATCTCCTCGAAATCCTCCACGCGGATGGCGCCGGTCTGCTTAAGCAGCGCTTCCCATACTGCGTCATTACCGGCCAGCGCCCCTGTATGGGAGAGCGCACCACGGTTACCGGCTGCGGTGCCGCCTTTCTTGATAATGATCACCGGCTTCTTCGCTGCCGCTTCAGCAAGCACCTTTCGCAGACGCTTCCCGTCTCTGGTTCCCTCGATATAGGCAGCAATAACCTCTGTCTCCCGGTCATGCGCCAGATATTCCAGGAGGTCGGTTTCATTGATGTCGCTGGCGTTCCCGTAGCTCACTACTTTGCTGAAGCGCACCCCACGAGCACTTGCCCCCCCGCGTTACCAGCATCGAATAGCTTCCACTCTGAGTGATGAAGCCCACAGTACCGGTATCCTTGGGGAAGTCAGCGCAGAAGGAGATGCCGGAACGGGGATAGTATATCCCCATGCAATTAGGTCCGAGGATGCGGATACCACCGCTGCGGGCGATGGATACCAGCTCATCCTGCAGCCTTGCCCTATCCTCCTCGCCAGTCTCGGCAAAGCCCGAGGTATAAAGGTGAACGGTTTTTACCCCCTTGGCTATGCAATCCTCGAGGAGCTGGCGCGTGGCCACTGCGGGGATCATGCAGATGACATGGTCCACGGGTCCGGGCACATCTTTAACGTTTGGGTAAGCCTTCAGACCCGATACTTCTTCGTACTTGGGGTTGATTGGGTAGATTTCGCCTTTGTATTCGAACTTGATTAGGGTATCTAAGAATAGCTGGGTGACAGCGTTCCACGGGCCCCCGCTCGCACCCGCTACTGCTATTGAGCGGGGATGAAAGATATAGTCTAATGTCATATTATATCGTAGCTTTCCGCTTGTTCCTCTCGGAAAAGTGCCTCTCCTTTTTCAGGAGAGGCACTCCAAACCGCATTTATTCATCTATACCTATTCTACTCGGTTACTCCTCCAATGGCAATGAGCTGTACTCGTCCAGTACGTTGGCGATCGCAGCACAATAGACACATTATAGCTAGATGGGTTGTGCCTATGCATTACCCGTGCGGGTGTGATGTAGTTACAAAACTGCTTCGTGAGGTTGTGCTGGCATGAAAAAGGGAAGCGTTATAGCTACTTTATTAGCTTTGTTAATAGATTGAGGTTTTATGAGCCGCCATTTTTCTTTCGTATCTTACTCTTGTGAGCACAACGTGCCACACGTGCACCCTCAGCACACATTCTGCAGGCAAACATCCCCTTCCGGATCACTATTCACCCACCACTCGCACTTATTATCATTGGAAGGGATACCATCTATAAAGTCGGAAACAAGCTTTGTCCAATCTATATCACCAGGATGGCCATCAATGGTGGGCCACTCTCCGTGCACTGCATTGTAAGCGTCAAGGGCGATCTGAATGGCATCTCTGGCCGGATCACACGACATGATAACTGTTGGCAGTGGTGTCGGCGTAGGAGTAGGGGTGGGGATTGCAGTAGGTGTAGGAGTTGGCACTGATTCTTCGCCTCCGCAACAGGCTAATCCGGACACTAACACAATGACAAGGAAAACTACCACAGCAATCCTCGCCTTTTTCATTGTCGCTATCCTTCCTTACGAAAATAAGCAGTATCCTGTGCACCGCTTCGCAAACGTAAAAAATTGCCCCCCGTTCTCCCTCTCATTGCTTGCTATAACCGGAGCTATTTCTTCGCCGCCTTGCCCGACTCTTCCAGTTTCTTCAGTATCATGAGCCACTGCTGATACAGGGATTCGGGCTCCTCTTTCCCCGGCTCCTGCCAGGGCCCCGGCAGGTTCATATCCTTCGCTATGATCTTGTAGCAGTTATATGACTCGGTTGCTCCCGAATTGGCTCCCACATGCCATGCAGCTCCGGTGGCATAAAGATTCTTGATGGGGGTTCTGTGGTTCGCCAGCTCCGGGGTCGGCCTCTTATCCTCAATTTGATGGGTGACGCGGTCGAGGAGGGCCATAACACCATCGGGTGCCAGGTTTTTCATCCGCAGGCAGTCGTAGGGGGTATTATAATCGATGCCGATGATGTTATCCCCGGTCATATTGGGGGCATGCCTCCGCCACACGGTTAACAGGTCTTCAGCGTACTTCTTCTTTATATCCAGCCACTCCCTCTCGGTAAAGGCACTGGCAGGAGGCGCGACTTGCTCATTATTGGCAGTGTGCTTCCCCGGCGGTGCATACGAGGGATCGGCCAGGCTGTGGCACCAGACTGTGGGGCAGAAATCCTCCAGCGGAGGGAACATGCCCAGCCTTGAATAATGGCTCTCCCTGGCGATGTGGTCGGGGTCGGGATCCTCCGCCAGTCCGAGCCAGAATGTATCATTTATATCCGGGTTGAATGCTGCAGCTTCATACTTTGGCGCCTCGTGGAGAGCAAAGGTGTACCACATCAGGCAACCGAAAGAGGTTTCCAGGAGCTCTACACGGCGTGCCAGCTTCTCTTCAACATTCTCTTTGCCGATCAGGTCGAATATAAGCTGCTGCGGGTTCAATGTGCTCACCACCAGCTTGTTCGCTTTGACCTCAGTGCCATCGGTGAGGCGGATGCCCCTGGCTTCGCCGTTCTCGATGAGGACCTTTTCAACCTCCACGCCGAGGAAGAATTTTGCCCCATCGCGAACCAGGATCTTGTGCGCAGCATGTGCTACCTGGTGGGTACCTCCGGGGCAGAAAGATATCGACGGCATCATCGCTGCCACGCCGAAGGTCCATTGGCCTTGTCCCGGCTGCGTGGGATCCATCGCCCCGGAAAGCACGAACCTCAGGTTGCAATACTGAAGCTCCTGGCTTTCCCAGAGCTCTTTCACATTCCGCGTGTGGGGAGATGAGAGTACCAGCGCATCCGGCTCCACCCCCGCTCCAACCTCCACCAGTAGCGGATATACCGCTATTTGCCTTTCCAGCACCTTTGGGTCTACTTTTTCTTCCGCAGGCATATAGAAGTAATCCATTTGCACATGCTGGAACTCACGACTGAGCCACATTTTCCTCAGCCTGAGCCATTTCTCTGCATCCTTCTCTGAGAAGCGGGCGATCTCCCGCGCCGTGCGCTCCTGGTTCATGTCATACTTCTCACTGGTTATGGCCAGGCACGTTTGATTTTTTCGAAAGATGGCGCCGTCGCTGCACAGGTGCTGATCGATCTTTGCCCCGTAATCCCAAAACTCGGGGAAATCGCGCCACAGGGGCAGGTAGTAGAATGGCAATTGTATTGTGGCGTGCGTATTACCTCGAAAGCCCGGGGCCGCTATTTCCTCTGTGGCCAGGCAGCCGCCAATCTCGTGACGCCGCTCAAATATGCCAACGCTCATGCCAGCATACTTGGCCAGGTACATAGCAAGGAATAGGGCTTTGTTCCCTCCACCGACTATTACCGCATCAAAGGTCTCATCAGCCATCGTAACCCCCTTTTATTCAATTATGGCAACCTGCAATGATCGCCGTTATAATGCCTGCAGTATACAGTTTGGTCGACAATTGAAGCAAGTTCACTTTGCGATCACGAGCGTATTGGACGTACAGTTAAAACATTAGAAGAGGTCGGAGCAACTTATAGAGACCGCTGAAAAAGAGGTGCAGGATACTTCCTGCCGGGGGTCTGGGGGTGTTCCCCCAGATTTGGAAGTCCCCCAAGATTGGGGGATTAGGGGGTTGATTGAGACTATTTCAGCACTCTCTTATAGAATACTCTACTAGTATCCAAGCCAAAGCGATCGCGATGTAATCCTATTGGAAAAAGTTAGGAGCAGTGCAATCTTCACGGACTGTTATTTAACAATCCCTAAGAAAATTCAGAACCTCTTTGTTGAACCTGCGGCTCATCTCCATATGAACTGCATGCGATCCGCCCTCAATCTTGACCAGCCTCGCATTTGCCATCCTGCTCGCTATCATATCCGAGCAGCGAGGTGGTATGACCCTGTCTCCCGTTCCTGTGATCACCATTGTGGGGGCTTTAATCATATGCAACCTGTCCAGTGTATCGTGCCCTATAGGAGCTCCCAGCTGCCCTATTATACCCTCCACTCCTATTGATTTGGCATAAATCCCGGACAGCGGGATAAAAATTATCTTGAACAGTCTCTTGTTGAAAGATAGGGCAACGATATTATGCATAAACTTCACAACATCTATGCTTACTAAATCCTCTCTGGAGTAGTCCTCACCGAGGCCTAAGGCTATCTGTATCTCTTTGTGGGCTTCTTCCATCTCACTTCCACCCGGATTGGTTGAGCCCAAGATAAGCTTCTTTACCCTATCAGGATAGTTGATAGCGATCTCCTGCGCGATCAGTCCTCCCAGAGACGTCCCCAGTATATGAGCCTTATCAATGCCGAGGTGGTCCATAACTCCTATAGTATCGCCAGCCATCGTCTTGATGTCATAGGATTCGGTCGGTTTATCGGAGTCCCCCACTCCCCTGTTATCAATCGTAACTATCCGATAATGTTTTTTAAAAGCACGCGCCTGGAAAAACCAGTGCCTCCTTCCCCCGCTCACCCCCATTAATAGAATCAAGGGCTCTCCGCGCCCGTCGACTCCGTAGCCTATACTAACTCCGTTTATATCGACTTTCGGCAATTTACCTCTCCTCCACCAAATAATTCTGGCAGACCACATCCTCGGATATGCTAGAACTCAAGTATCATTAACCGGGCTTCAGTGATACTTTCTTAACACTATTCGTAGGGGTCTGTCAAGGAACTGAGATAACTGCTGATGGAATAATATCAATCAAAGCGAGACTCCCTCAAGAAGCAGTTCTATTATTCGATACAATTATTCGCTCTGTGATTATAATTTACATTGGGCTATGGTTATGGTATAATGCGGTGTCTGAGATGGATAAAAATACAAAGCAAGCTACTATAGAGGCTTATCGACTTCACGAGGAGGACACTGGTTCCCCTGAGGTTCAGGTTGCCCTACTTACGGAGCGGATAAATCGCCTGACCGATCACATGAGAGCTAATAGCCACGATTTTCACTCCCTCCGTGGACTTCTCATGCTGGTGGGACAACGGCAGCGACATTTAAAATACTTGACCAGAATCGACCCTGAGCGTTACCGTTCGGTGATTGCAAGGCTCGGTATCCGAAAGTAAGGAGGTTAACCTTAGAATGCCACAGACTGTTGAATGCCTGGTGGGCGGGCAGCCCCTTGTTATTGAGACCGGTAAACTTGCCGGTCAGGCAGACGGCGCGGTAACGGTACAGTACGGCGATACTATAATATTGGTTACTGCCTGTGTCTCAAATCAGCGGCGTGAGGGGATTGATTTTATCCCTATGACCGTTGAATACGAGGAAAAGCACTATGCCGTCGGCAAGATCCCCGGGAGCTTCATCAGAAGGGAAAGCCGCCCCAGCCAGGATGCTATCCTCGCCGATCGGCTCATTGATCGCTCACTCCGCCCCCTGCTTACCAAGGGCTTCCGCAACGAAATGCAGGTCGTGATCACCGTCCTCTCTTCAGATCAAGAGAACGACCCTGACATACTGGCTATAATTGGCGCCTCGGCAGCGCTATCACTCTCACCTATCCCATTTGCGGGACCGGTTGGAGCGACGCGTGTTGGTTGCATAGACGGAGAGCTCGTGCTTAACCCCACGTTTACGCAGCTGGCCGATAGCTCACTTGACATCGTCATCGCCGGTTCCGGTGACGCTCTAGTCATGGTAGAAGCTGGAGCAAAGGGCATATCTGAGGGGTGTCATACTGGATGCAATTAAATTAGGGCAACAGGCGAATCAGGATATTATAAGGATACAACAGCAGCTTCGCGATGCCTGTGGCAAGCCTAAAATGGATTTCACCCCCTCCTGAGACCAATCCCGAGGTTGAGGAAGCAGTATCCGCCATCATCGAAGGCAGGCTTAATGATGTAATTTACAAAGTAAAGGCAGAGCGTATGGAGGCCCTCGATGCCATTGGCGAGGAGCTTACTCAGAAGCTGGGAGAGAGGTTCTCCCCCCAGGAGATCACGTCCACTCTCGAATCCCTGGTAAAGAAACAGGTGAGGTCCCAAATCCTGCAGGGGGGAGCTCGTCTCAGCGGCCGTGCGCCTACTGAGGTTCGCCCCATCACATGTGAGGTTGGCCTTCTACCCCGCACCCATGGCACAGGTCTATTCAAGCGCGGGGGCACACAGGTATTGAGCATTGCTACGTTAGGCTCCATGAGGAAGGAGCAGCTCATCGATACAATCAGTCCGGAGGAGACTAAGCGCTTCCTGCATCACTATAATTTCCCCCCCTTCTGCACCGGTGAGGTGAAACGTATGGGAGGACCGGGGCGACGGGAAATCGGACACGGTGCCCTGGTGGAAAGGGCACTTACTCCAGTACTTCCCAAGGAGGAGGACTTCCCCTATACTCTGCGCCTGGTATCCGAAGTCCTATCCTCCAACGGCTCAAGCTCCATGGCTAGCGTTTGCGCCAGCATCCTCTCCCTGATGGACGCCGGCATTCCCGTAAGTGCTACCGTAGCTGGAGTGGCTATGGGAGTTATCGTTGGCGATGGTAAATATGTCGTACTTACCGATATAGAGGGTCTGGAAGATGCATACGGTGATATGGATTTCAAGGTGGCGGGAACGATGGAGGGGATCACCGCCCTACAAATGGACATCAAGCTTAAAGGAATCTCCTTCGAGGTTATCGAGGAGGCGATTAAGCAGGCGAATGATGCCCGGTGTTTCATCATCGAAAAGATGAACCAGACCATAAGCGCCAGCAGACCGGAGCTCAGTCAATATGCCCCCAGGATGCAGAAGATAACCATAGACCCTGCTAAGATCGGTACCATCATCGGCCCCGGAGGCAAGATGATCAGGTCGATCACCGAGGAGACCAAGGCATCCATAGACGTTGATAACGATGGTACCGTAATCATTGGCTCAACCAATCAGGAGGGAGCAGAAAAGGCGATCAAGATGATCCAGGATTTGATCCGGGATGTGGAGGTTGGCGGCGTATATACTGGCAGGGTGACCCGTGTAATCAACATTGGCGCCTTTGTCGAGATACTCCCCGGTAAAGAGGGGATGGTTCATATCAGTGAGCTTGCCGACTACCGGGTGGCTAGCGTTGAGGATGTTGCAAAAATAGGTGATGAGATTACGGTTATGGTCACCGAGATCGATCGCATGGGGCGGGTAAACCTATCCCGTCGCGCTGTATTGCAGGGGCTCTCAGCAGATAGTGTGGCATCAGGCTCTCCTAGGCAATCCAATGGTCCCGGCGCTCCGAGCCGTGATTTTCAGCGCAGACCCCAGGGAGGGCCGCCGAGGCGTTTTCCCGATAGGGGTGGGAGACCTCCCCAGAGGTAGCGGCGTATAGATTTACCGCCGCGATGTTTGGTGCAACGATGATAAAAGTAATCGTTCATGGTGCGGCGGGGAAGATGGGCTGTGAGGTCTTGCGTGCCTTGTGCTCCGACGCAGAGCTTGAGGCGGCAGGTGCGGTTGATCTGAAGGCAGGTAGAGAGCGTCTACCCCTTCCCGATGGCTCCGGTGAAATCCCTTTCTCTGCAGACCTGGATACTATCATTTCCCAAACCAACCCCGATGTGATGGTCGATTTTACCATTCGAGAGGCGGCCATGCCAGCGATTCGCACAGCCGCCAGGCATGGTGTCAATCTGGTTATCGGGACTACCGGCCTCTCATCGGAGGATGTTGACGAGATTGACAAGTTAAGTCGCCAGAGCAACATTGGCACGGTTATTGCCCCAAACTTCTCTCTGGGGGCTGTATTAATGATCCATATGGCTAAACTGGCAGCCAGCCATTTCGATTATGCCGAAGTTATCGAAAAGCACCATGAAGCCAAGGCCGATGCCCCATCAGGCACAGCGCTGGCCACCGCACAGGCAATGGTGGCAGCACGGGGAAGGCCTTTCAGTTATCCTGCACTTAAGAAGGAGACCCTCGCCGGCACACGTGGCGGGCAGGTCGAGGGGATCAGCGTGCATAGCGTGCGTCTTCCCGGGTTTTTAGCCCATCAGGAGGTGATCCTGGGGGCTACGGGGCAGACGCTAACGATAAAACACGACTCTATCAGCCGTGAGTCCTTTATGCCTGGGGTTGTCATGGCAGTAAAATATGTGGTAAAAAATAAGGGTCTTGTTTATGGCTTGGAGGCACTTCTAGGATTGTAATGGACATGGCGAGGAAAGAATTCAAAGTTGCTATTGTAGGCGCTACAGGACTGGTTGGGCAGGAGTTTATCAAGGTTCTGGGACAGCGCAATTTCCCTATAAGCTCACTTCATCTCTTCGCTTCGGACCGGTCTGCAGGCCGAAAGATAACCGTCAATGACGAGGAGATGGAAGTTCAGGAGACCACAGCACAGTCTTTTAAAGGGATAGATATTACACTGTTCTCAGCAGGCTCTGAAATTAGTCAGCACTTTTCGCCGATTGCGGCACGAGCCGGGGCAGTGGTCATCGATAACAGCGCGGCCTTCAGGATGGATCCCCAGGTTCCCCTGGTAGTTCCCGAGGTTAATGCCGAAGATATTAAGGAACATAAGGGGATAATCGCTAACCCAAACTGCTCTACCATTCAGCTGGTGGTGGCCCTATACCCCCTGCATAAGGCCAATCCGATCAAGCGGTTTATTGTTGATAGCTATCAGTCAGTGTCGGGTACCGGTGCCGCCGCCCTGGAGGAACTAAGCGAGCAAGCCAGGCAGGTGCTGGAGGGACGTACCGTGGTACCACATGTCTACCCCCACCAGATCGCCTTTAACATACTGCCTGAAATCGACCTCTTTCTGGACAATGGTTATACCAAGGAAGAGTGGAAAGTAGTAGAGGAAAGTAAAAAGATCATGCACGCCAAGGATATGGCCATTTCGGCCACCTGTGCGCGAGTCCCCGTATTCATCGGTCACAGTGAGGCGGTCCATATCCAGTTTACCGACCCGATGTCACCTGATACAGCGCGGCGCATCCTCGCCGAGGCACCAGGGGTAAAGGTGCTCGATGACCCCAACATTAGCCTATATCCCCAGGCCTGGTCCGTAGCAGGATCAGACGAGGTCTTCGTAGGGCGCATACGAAAGGATATCTCACACGATTGCGGCCTGGTCATGTGGATAGTCGCCGATAACCTTAGAAAAGGAGCAGCCCTCAATGCTGTTCAGATTGCGGAGACCATGGTCGAGAGGAGCTGGATATGATGACAGAGCTTGGCAGATTACTCACCGCTATGGTAACTCCCTTCGATGAAGAAGGCGGGGTTGACTATGAGCAGATGAAGCGACTGTCGCTGGCGCTGCTGGATTCAGGTAGCGATGGGCTGGTGGTTTCCGGAACAACGGGGGAACGCCCCACGCTCACCGATGAAGAGCAGCTCAAACTGTTTGCGACAGTGAAGGAAGCAGTAGGGGATCGAGGGACAGTAATGGCCGGCACAGGAAGCAACTGCACCCGTGAAGGCGTGGTGATGACCAGAAAGGCGGAACAGGTGGGCGTCGACGCCATACTGCTGGTAGTCCCTTACTATAACAAGCCGACCCAGGAGGGGCTCTTCTCCCATTTCAAGGCCATCGCCGAGAGCACTACCCTGCCGTGCATCCTCTACAATGTGCCCAGCCGCACCGTCACCAACCTGGCACCCGAAACCGTGATCAGGCTGAGCAAGATCGATAATATCGCGGGCATCAAGGAGGCCAGTGGCAACCTGGACCAGATCGCTAAAATCATCGCAGGTACAGGCAAAGACTTCCTCGTTTACAGCGGAAACGATAGCGATACCTTTCCAATCATAGCTATGGGTGGCTACGGAGTAATCAGCGTGGTATCACATCTCGCAGGCAAACAGATGCGTGATATGATCGAGAAGTTAATTAACGGTAAGATGACCGAGGCAGCCGAGATTCATCATCGCCTGCTTCCCTTGATAAATACTCTCTTTGTCACCTCTAACCCTATCCCCATCAAATTCGCCTTAAACCATTTGGGCTTTAGGGTTGGAAAGCCTCGCCTGCCGCTCACCGAACCCGATGAGAAGTCGGCAGCGATAATCAAAATCGATGCTTAAAAACTACAGCATCGATTTGAAAATGTAAGGTGTGATCTCAGGGTAGCGATGCTGTTGCGGATGCGCCAGTTAATTACCAGAAGTCTATATTCCCGACGCACTCCCTTTCATTGAGAATTGACGTAATCTCTTTCCTCGCTACCTTATCGGCGACAGTCTCTACCTCCGATACAGGCAGGCCTGCTTCGTTCTCCTTGAACTTCCAGTTCATTATGTATCCGGGCACAATAGCGTAGGCGCAACCACCGGTGCCGCAGCAACTGGATTCGATCACCGAAACTCCTGTCACACACAGCACCTCTTTGCCATTGTGTTCCAACCTGTGCTCCTCAAGCGGAGTATAGTAACCTGCCAGGGCAGTAACTTCCTTATCCAATTCGGTGTGAACATATTCCACTTTCATCTCACTCTCCCTATAAGTAGCGTGATCATTGAAAGCAAGCGCACATAGCGCCAATTCAGAGGTAATTACTTCTACAGGAGTTCCTGTATTATTATGGTCTGCTCCCGTCGCTCTCCCACTGAGATGACGCTTGCGGGGCAATTAAGCAGTTCCTCCAGCCTTTTCACATAGGTACGAGCCTCTGCCGGCAAATCCTCAAAGCGGCGGATGTCGCCTATATCGATCTGCCATCCAGGAAGCTCTTCATAGATCGGCTCGCACTTCGCCAGTTCCACTACACTGGAGGGGGGTCTATTATATTTCTTTCCCTCAATCTGATAGGCAGTGCATATTTTAATGGCGGGCAGGATACTGAGTATATCAAGGCGGGTAAGTACAAAGGAAGAGAATCCATTAACACGTGCGCTGAAGCTACCGACAACCGCGTCGAACCAGCCGCAGCGGCGGGGGCGCCCGGTAGTGGCCCCACGTTCATGAGCGTGCTCACGAATGAGTTCCCCAGTTTCATCCAGGAGCTCCGTGGGCATTGGACCACCCCCCACCCTGGTGGTATAGGCCTTAAACACCCCGACAATCCCATCGAGCTTAAGCGGGCTAAGTCCCAACCCCGAGCATGCCCCCCCTGCCATGGTGGTGGTAGAGGTAACATACGGGTAGGTGCCAAAGTCAATATCAAGCATGGTTCCCTGTGCCCCCTCGAGCAAGACTTTCTCTTTATTCTCCAAAGCCTTCTCGACCATTAAATCGGTTTCCCTGATGAAGGGGGCAAGAAGCTCACCATAACGGCAATATTTGTCATAAATCTCTTCCAGCACGAGCGGTTTAGCATTATAAACCCTGGTTATTATGCGGTTCTTCTGGTCCAGGACCAGGCGAAGCCTCTCAAGAAAGGTGTTCTTGTCCAAGAGATCACCGGTGCGTATCCCCATGCGACCAACCTTGTCCATATAGGCAGGTCCGATCCCTCTCCTCGTAGTCCCTATTGCGCTGCTGCCACGCGATTCCTCCTCCAGACCATCGAGCATGAAGTGATAGGGCATAATCAGGTGAGCGCGGTCACTAATAAAAAGCTTATCAACCTCTACATTGCGTTTCTTTAGCTCTTCGACCTCCTCCAAGAGTGCGGCTGGGATCGATAACCACACCATTACCGATAATGCAGGTAACCCCCTTATGAAAAACACCCGCGGGGATAAGATGCATCTTGAACTCGCCATAGGAATTGATTACTGTATGCCCGGCATTGTTCCCCCCGGAAAAACGCATCACTACATGAGCCTTCTCCGCAAGGAGATCCACGATCTTCCCCTTCCCCTCATCTCCCCACTGCGCCCCAATTACCGCGATTACCGGCATTCGATCCTCCTTTTTTCCTCTAATCCCCTGGCAAGCATTCTATATCTGTCCCTTTCAGATCTCCCCAATATGCCTGTCAACCACCGCAGTATACCAAATATAGAGCCTTTTGGTAAGGGAGCGCTCCAGGGCAAATCTATATTGACAACGATACTGAAAGATGATAACTTTACTTCGTAATCACTGCATTTTGTCACGTGCAGTATATAATTGCATAGGTTCATAATTTTGAAAACGCCCGAGTGGCGCAATGGTAGCGCAACCGACCTGTAATCGGTAGGCTAGCGGTTCGAATCCGCTCTCGGGCTATGTAAGGCAGAATGCATATGAAATGGCGGGGTGGGTGAGTGGCTAAAACCAGCAGACTGTAAATCTGCCGCCGACAGGCTTCGTTGGTTCGAATCCAACCCCCGCCACCATGTAAGACACTTTCCTGGATAAGCATAACAGCAACAAATAGAACGCTATTCCTTTCAACCTTTACTTACTTGCGTACCCCCCCCAGTATCACCCCAAACGCGTCAAATTTCAACGGATTCAGCGATGTTTCCAATTGTCCATGTTTCTCCCTATACAGTAAGCTCGGAGCGACCTCGTATCGCACATATAGATACCGCTGAAAAAGAGGTGCAGGATACTTCCTGTCGGGGGTCTGGGGGTGTCCCCCAGCTTTAAATATCCCCCAATCTTGGGGGATATAGGGGGTTGATTGAAACTATTTCAGCAGTCTCATTTAATTGGTTAATTCGCCAAATCCGCGAATTACCGCAGTGGGAGGTCACCAGAAATTGCACTTGATTATTAGCGCCAAATTATCACGGGCTCGTTCCTTAGAGGGATACGGGAGAACCTGTGCTTGGGATATCCAACCATCATAGCTCCCAGGCTCTTGTGTCCCTCGGGTAGCTGGAGGGCCTCCGTCATCGGAGCGTAAAATGCGGCTCCCAACTGGAAAAACCCTGCCCAGCACGCCCCCAGGCCAAGGGAATACGCTGCCAGCTCCAGGTAGGTCAAGGCGACAGGGGCAGCCCCTGGAGCCATAACATTGTCCGCAGGCGCATGGACCACAATGGCATGAGGTGCACCACGCATTATTCTGTCATTTCCTTGCTCCCAGTCAGCAACTATGAGATCCAGATGCAGGGAATCGGCCAGCTGCGGCATTTCCTTGATTGCGACACGCATCCAGTCCGTTACCATCCCGGCCAGGCGCTTGACCTCCTCTGAATCCTCAATCACAAGCCACTGCAGTGGCTGCGAATTGTGCCCGGAGGCCGCGTAACGGGCTGTATCGATTAGCTTCGTCAGTATTTCTCTCGACACAGGTTCTTGCCTGTAGACCCGGATCGAGCGCCGCGACTTTAAAAAAAGCTCAACCTGCTGTGGGGAAGGCAGCAACTCCTTCTCCACAGGGCCACACTCCTGCGGACTCATCGTATCCAGGCCAATGGCCGCAAGCGGGCACACCGCAACGCAATGACCGCAGTTGATACACCTCTCCTCACCACCTTCAATCCAAAAGGGCAATCCTTCAGGATCCGGGACTTCAATAATTACAGCCGGACATTCAAGGGCACAGAGGCCACAGGAGTTACATTTATCACGATCAACTATTAATCTACTCATACTCTCTCCTTCTGGCGATTGCGTCCAGCTTACCCTAACTCACGATCCTGTCTACAGATACCAGCGATTATCCAGCCTACCACGCTGTGCAACCCACCATTCAACAATTTAAACGCAGTAACCCTCTTTGTCAAATGCCTTCTGCTGTAAGGTTCTGTTCGGTTGACGTCGATGAATATAATAGGACAAGAAATTTACGAGTACACCACAAAGATAGAAACCCCTATAACGTTGCATACAAACCTCACTATTAGGCTTAACATAATACTATAGGAAATTGCTGAAAAAGAGGTGCAGGATACTTCCTGCCGGGGGTCTGGGGGTGTCCCCCAGCTATAAAAAGTCCCCCAAGAATGGGGGATAAAGGGGGTTGATTGAGGCTATTTCAGCAGACTCTATTAGCAAAAGCCTAGAGCAATAGAGCTTCACACTAAAGACCAGCCTGCCGGATTAAAAGGGCTACCCGATGATGGGTATCCTGTTCGTTTACCAGCAAAACCTCACGAGCAATTTTGCAACTACCTATCGCACGCACACCCATCCGGCTACTCTATCGCAGGTGCGCCGCCGTCGAGTGCCTGCCGGACAGCAGTGATGACTTTCTGGTCCGAAGGAAGCATGAGGAAGCCCTTCTTGGCAATCACCTCATCATTTACCAATACGGTGAATTCTCCTGGCTTCCCTTCCTGTAGCTCGACTTCTCTTCCGAGTTCAGTCTTTAAAAGCTCCGCCACACGGACGGCCCGTGGAAAGGTTGAACTTCACCCCATGCAATATCGGATGACTATAGAGTCCATCAAAGTATCCTCCTTTATACCTAATTGGGTGGATTCATTATCGGTTATTGTCAGCCCCTAACTCTCTGACCTGTCCCTGATTATTTTACCACTTCTGTAGTCAAATTATCCGATCTGTAGAGCAGCCTTATACGTACCGGAACTGGTGATCGATAACCGGGAGAGCTATGCAAGCGAATTATACGGGGATACCCGATAACAGGGGTCCCCTTACCTTGCCAGCACAACCTCACCGCAATATTATAACTACATCACGCACGACACCCGTCCAGCTATTACTTCCGCAGGACTTACCTACATCTGTGAGACTGCCTCTCAGCCTTAAGCCTGGCAGCCTGTTCTCGAGCAACGCTGCCTTTGGGAATTGACAGGCAGCGAACCTGTTTATCCAATCCGACACATCTTGACAAATGAACAACTACTGATTATTATGTTCTCACACGTTTCTCGGCGTGGAATATTGAATAAGGAGAGAACAATGACGGTTAAAATTATTATAGAACGTTCTATGAGTCCTGAGAAACTAGAATATGCAGTAGACTTACTGACAAATCTGAGATCGATGGCCATGCATCGGCAAGGCTATATATCCGGTGAAACGTTGTTTGCGATTGATCACCCGGGCACTCACGCAGTAATCAGTACTTGGGAAAGCCTGAGCAGTTGGAAAGATTGGGAGCACAATTCTGAGCGACTCAGGATTAATAATATGATCGAGGCTCTCCTAACTTCTCCCAGTAAATACTCTGCATATGAAACAGCTCGTTATGTGGCCGAGGGCGCTTAGGTTCGGCAACCAATGTGTCAATAGTATATATCTTAATAGAAATTAACGACTTCGAGACTTCACTTTTCAAGGATTAGCTCGAATATGGAGTGTATCCCTCTATATACGGCTCTGCTAAAACCCCTCGGCAAGGCTTATGCCCCAGCAGCGCCTCTGGACTCATTGAGGGGCTTGCATATTATCTCATGAATTCTGAGCTTACTCACCCTCGTGCTGGGTGCACCAGTTACGACAATGGCTGTATCTGCACCCGCTCCCGTGCCGGCAACAGCGATCACTTTTTCACCTTCGTCAACCAACCCGCCATCGCAGGACATCAGGGTTATCTCGACACAAACCTTTATCCCCTGTGAGAAGGTTCTAAGAATGGTTGCCATGGGCCATGGCGCCTTCATGCCGTAGAAATCCTCAGTGTGGAACAGCATCGTGCCGAAATGAACCCGGTGACTATTGCTCTCAAGCTCGGATACCAGTGCTTGTGGAAACGGTTGTTTATCCCCAAAGCCGAACTGCCAGGGGACCACAACAAGGCGAACATCTGTCCCACCAAACGCGGCCAACGCAGCCCTGGCTGTATCCCCCCGCGTTGACGCCAGCACAACCCTGGAAATCCCCCTTGCCTGAGCCCTCTCTGCAACGAGCGTCAGGGTTTCGTCAGTGTTGTCTTTGCCCGGTTTCTCATAGTAAACAATCTTCTCTTCCATTCTACGTTCTCCCCTCTTCATTTCTTAGAGAGCTTCAACCTCACTTCTTGATTGTACTCGACGGTAATGTCTACGACAATATATAAGCAGGGGTTGGCCGTATTGCCAACTCCCTTTTCTTGAGCCTGTTTGCCTGTTCTTATACCACGCTGCCTTGAAGAATTGACAGGCATCAAATTTTCCTTATACCACAAGCCAGGGTTTTAACGTTGTAAAATACCGCACAACATGAGCTTGACAATTAAGAATAAATATGATTGAATGATTCTAGAGGCTTCCGAATACCCAGCCGAGTCGAGCCTCGGGAGGTGCGATATGAAGCTTCACAAGATATTCGGAGTATGGCAGGTGGATATGTGACGCCCTGCCAGGTGGCAGGGCAAGTGAGACTCGAACCCGGCTCGATTGAGTAAATTAGAGGCCAGTCTCTTACAAAGAGAGGCCTAATGCGGTAGTGAATACCGCGAGTGAGTTGGGCGCGAGGGAAAAGTAATCCAAGATTACTAGCGGAGGGCACTTAATAAGTGCCCTCCGTTTTCTATATAAGAAGACTGCCGAAATAGTCTCAATCAACCCCCTAATCCCCCAATCTTGGGGGACTTTTTGAAGCTGGGGGACACCCCCAGACCCCCGGCAGGAAGTATCCTGCACCTCTTTTT
>PVMK01128195.1_pt1 | contig 26605 bp, 31 predicted proteins | sample 1853481 | NCBI WGS metagenome assembly PVMK01 (sample SAMN08533507, study PRJNA380276) | Marine sediment metagenome, whole genome shotgun sequencing project. | reverse complement strand
ACCATACGGCAGTGTTATCGTTTGCGCATCTGAATCATCTGACTCGTTATGTTCACTATCATCGTCTAAACCGTGTAAATCCCATAAAGACTTATGTTGCGTATTTTTAATAGTAGATTCTATTTCAGCACGCGAAGGGACACTTGTTTTGTGAACAGAATCTAATTCTGTAATTTCCATTGTTACTTTTCCCTGACTTTTTATCATAATAAGTTCTTCCAAACAAGATTTATATTTTATATTAATATCTGTTAATTGTTGTTTTAAGTTTTTATTTTCCTTCCGTAATTCTACCACAAAAGAAAGTTGATTTAATATTTTTAAATTTTGAGATATGTCATCATTTTTATTAGCTACTTGATCGAATACTTTAGTTAAGTGTTGTGATATAATATTAGTAATCTCTGCTACAGCACTATTTACACTCAGTCTTGAATTCTCATATTTAGTAGTATTTTCCATTTTATAACAATATTAAAATAAATGTTTAATACGATTTAGAAAAATGTTATATTTTATTATTAAATGAGCGAAGATAAAAAAGATGTAAGTGGTAGTGAGCTGAAGGTCGTGGATATAAGTGGCGAGGAACTTATAAAACAACGTGCGGAAGCAATGGAAAAGCAAATGGCAGCTAGAAGACAGGCTATGATTGAACTTATAGTGCGACAAACAGATTATACAGAGGAAATGGCAAGAATAAAATTAGAATACTGGAAGAATAATTATTTACATGTAATTAAAGAGTATATGAATCCCAATTTTCAAGATAAAGAAAAGGCTCCAGAACCATCATCAACCAAGAATCAAATGATCTATGGAGAAATAAGAACTTTTATGGATGATGTGAATAAACAACAACTCCAACGAAAACGTCGCGCTGAACAAGTTGAGCAAAAAAAAGCAGCGTATGTGGCTTATATGAATAAATTACAAAAAGAAGTGAAGGAAAATAATTAAATTTAACACTATGATATTAAATTTAATTACTTAATCCAAAATTATTGGAAAGACTATATAATTTGCTGTTGCTTGCGTGTTTTCGCTTTAATCGGTATTGGGGGTGTTTTCGAGTATTATTACTTAAAAGATCATCAAATATATTTGGAAGTTCGTTATTTTCTTCATACAATTCTGGCAAAATCTTTGTCAAGGGTTTTTCAACTACTAATAGTAATCTATCTTTGCTTAGTAATTTACGATATTCTTGTATAGTGAGATTTCCATAATACTTATCTAGAGTATAATAAGGGTTGGGTGCTGGTTTAATATTCTTTTCATAATTATAGATTTTGCTATAAATATTATTTAATAAAGCATATCTTTCCCAAAGAACAGAACAATCAATGGGTTCTGTTTTCAAATAAGCAACGGCACATTCGGGACTACAAAAACATCCATAAACTTCAATAATATTATTCCTTTCTTGTTTTGGTATAAAAACAGGTGGGTTATCAAATGAACAAGTGCACCAAAAACAATGAGACCGTTTATCTGATACTTCATTAAAATGCAGTTTTAGTTTTAAAATTCTTAATTTTTCCCATATTTCTTTAATATCCGTATCACCATTATCTTCACAAGGTATAGAATTGGTTGCTGTAGGTTCAACATATGAAATATTATTGTATTGTTCATAATTAATAGAGTTTTGTTTATGATTAGTAACAGTATACGATTTGATATTATTTTGATTAAATTCAGATACGCTGTTATGATCTTGTTTTTGTAGGTCTTTGCTAGAACATTTTAATTGTAATATAATATTGGGTTTTTTAAGTTCGTCTGGGTTAATTTTTTCATTGATTTTTTTAATGATCTTTCCGCCTTTAGGTTTTCTGCCGCGTTTTTTATGTACTTTCTTGGGCTCGTCAACTGGAGTAGTTTTAGTTTTTTTAGGTTTCCTTCCACGTTTTTTAGGGGGCATTTTATACACAAAAAAAGTATTTGAATTTAAGTAGTTTTTTTATATCTTTTACATAATTAAGACTTGTGGCATTCTCTACATACGGGAATATAATTATTAGTTCCTATAAGTTTTTGTGTGGTTACCGTGTGTCCTTTCTTCGATAATCTTTTTGTAAACGATGCTTTTTTACCATTTCTGCATATAGCGCACAGAGCTTGTTTTTTAATAACTTCGTCGGCGATAGGTATAATATCAAGAACATATCCAAATTTTTTCATTTGAAAATCTCCATCAAGCCCACAGACATAAACAAATTTATTCAAAGAAAGTAATTTTTCAACTGTTTCTTTTAAATCTTCGAAAAACTGTGCTTCATCAATAACAACACATTTGAATATATAAAGATCTTTATAGGTTAATAGATCGGCTAATTTACGAAATCGTTTACAAGGTATCATCATCTTATCGTGAGTTGATAAATTTTGATCATGATATCTTTTGTCTTCTTCATAATTTATAACCAAAGTGGAAATCTGCGCTATACAATTGTGTTTATAAATATTAATAACTTCTGTACTTTTCCCAGACCACATGGGTCCAATTATCACTTTAAGGTATGCAGTAGGTTGACTCATTGTTGTTGGTTTTATAATAGTAGCCATTTTAGTATATCAATTTATTTATTTCTTATATTAAGTATTAATTATAATATTTATTATATGAACACATTCTCTCCCTGGGTTGAAAAATATAGACCATCCTCACTTAGTGATGTAGTGTTAGATGATACCAATAAGCAGATTTTAAATAACATATTAACCAAAAAATATTTTCCAAATTTATTATTTTATGGTCCACCTGGGACAGGTAAAACGACTACTATTATTAATTTAATTAATGCATATCAGAAAAAATATAACCAAACAAACAAAGGTTTTAAGATACATTTAAATGCGTCTGATGATAGGGGTATTGAGATTATTAGAAATCAAATCTATCAATTTGTACATACTAAAACATTATTTGGTGAGGGTTTAAAATTTGTTATATTAGATGAGGTTGATTATATGACTAAAAATGCTCAGCAAGCATTACGGTATTTGATACAAAAATATTCGGTTAATGTTCGTTTTTGTTTGATCTGTAATTATATTAGTCGCATTGATACGGCATTACAAAATGAATTTATTCGCTTAAGATTTTGCCAATTACCAGCCAAAGACATATCTAGATTTCTTAAGAAAATTATAAATAAAGAACAATTGAAAATTAATGATAATCAATTATATTCAATTCAAAATTCATTTAAATCAGATATTCGAAGCATGATAAATTATATTCAAGCAAATCATAAACAGTTTGCAACATCCACGTCGTATACATATATAACTGCTGAAATATGGGAAACTATAATAAATAAACTCAAGAATGATGATGCTAAAGATATTATACACTATTTTAATGAAATTAGTATAAAATATAATATAGAAAATGTTGATCTTTTACAAGATTTTATAAATTATTTGATAAAAACTAAACCTTATGTCTTGATGCCAAACTGGATTTCTGTATTTAAATTTATAATACATAGTGAAATTACAAATGCTAATTATTTAATTCCTTATGCTATTTATAATTTGAAAGAACTATATAAATTATTATAATAAACCTTCATGCGCATCTCTAATCTATTGCAAAATAAATTAGGAGATGGTTGTTCGGGATAAAATTGGTTTCTTTTTAGACAATATTCATTTTGAATACTATCTAATAAATTAGTTTTTTTCTTACGTTTTTTGTTACGGCGAATGTCGTTTGACAAAACTGTACGTTTTTGATATTGTTCCATTTTATTTAATACTAGAAAATAAATTGAATTAAAGAGCAACTTAAAGAGATTCGTTTACAAATAATAATGTTAAGTGCTGATCAAGAATGGGAAAAATTCTTAAAGGGAGATACTCTACAAGATTCAAAGAATGAGATTATATATGGTAACGAAACTTTTATTCCTAAAGTAACGGAGATTTATATCTCAACACAAACAAAAATAGGTCATTTGAATCAATTAATAGATTTAAAAACCGTATTTTGGGATATTCCAGTTATTTCATATCAAAGTGCTTGTAGTGGTGTTATTAAAAAACAAATAAAATTAAGTTGTGATACCAAAGATGAGAGCGCTCTACTCGATGAAAAAATTAAATATTCTGATATGATTGTAATAGATACTATTAAATTTATTGACAATCCCACCGCTCGTAAAATTAAATACAAAGACGTAAGAAAAATAAATATTGGGATAGCCAAAAAAGATCTTATCAGTTACAGAACCAAAGTAAAAGGGGCATTTTATAATTGTTTTGTAGTTATCATGCGTATCCCGTATAATGGGATATTTAAGGAAGTACATATTAAAGTATTTAATACTGGGAAACTTGAAATCCCAGGTATTCAATCAGACGACTTTCTATTTATGGCTTTAGATACCTTAATCGCAATGTTAAATCCGTTATGTTTGAAGCCTCTCACATATAATAAGAATGACATTGATACAGTTCTAATAAATTCGAATTTTACTTGTAACTATTACATAGATAGGGATAAATTATCTAGTGTATTAAAATACAAATACCATCTCCATGTAAATTATGATCCTTGTTCGTATCCAGGTATTCAAGTAAAATTTTATTATAATTCGATGAAAAATATACAAAACGGAGTTTGTTCGTGTGAAAAACGTTGCAGTAAAAAAGGTAGCGGCAGTGGAGAAAATCAATGTTTAGAAATTTCTTTCATGGTCTTTAGGACAGGAAGCGTATTAATTGTTGGTCATTGTTCTATTCCAATCTTACATATAGTCTACAACTTCTTAAAAACTATATTGCAAGAAGATTTTAAAGATTTTCGAATAGAAACCGCGAAACCTCTTAAAAAACCAGAAAAGAGGAAAAAGAGGAGAAAGAAAATAATTATAATGGATATAGAATCCAGTTAATATATCTTAAAGCAGACATTTCTTCCAAATTACTAATAGATACATTATTATATAATTTTTCTTTTAATAGTATTTTGACATCTGGTATTTCATTTTCTGAATATTTTCGAAGTTTTTTAATAAAAATTTCACAAATATTACTATATTTAATTGTGTCTATATCGTAGGTTTGAAAAATTCGAAAAACAAATAAACACAATTCCGTTTTGATATCAGTTAAAAAGTAATTATTTTTGGTAAATAATTTGTCTGTTATTGAGGTTGCACGGTCAATAGCAAAATGTATAATACTTTCCTTTTTAGAATATTCTAATCTTTCTTTTTGTAATAAATGAAACAATGTCGCATTAAACAATACGATAATATTAGAAATGCTATTTAAAAATTGTTTATCATTGTTAGATTGAATAAAATTTTTTCTATAGATATTATTAATATCATATATCGTCTTCTTATACACGAATAAAGTAGCGTCTTTAGAATTCAATTGTAAATATGAATGGTGCAATGACACATCGCTTATTTGTCCTATAAATTCAATATAATAATACAGTGCTTTTTTACATTGGTAAATCGTCAGTTCTAAATTTTTTGTATACATCAATAAAAATTTAAAACAATGCATTATTGTTTCAACCCCTCTTTGTATTAAAAATAATAAATAAGCATCGTCCTGAATAATCATATTTTCTACCACATACAACATGTATTCATTAATAAGTTCAATATATCTTCCTACATAGGTCTTAGTATCGGAGAATTCGAAATCTTGGTTATAATTATCTGTATTACTAATAATCAATTTATCAGTCATATACACTAAATCTGTATTTTAAAATCACACACAAAACTAATTTATTTATTTTGAATGAAATAAGTATTTAAAGATTATAAGGACCTTTAAGTTATAATGTCAGAAGAAAGTGTTGTGTCAGCAGAAAAGGAAAATAATTATAGATTACCTCATCAAACAACTTTGCAACATTGTGCAAAATTATCTATTGTAGAAGACAAACCTATTATGTTTGATTATTGGACAGGTTCATTAGATAAAGACGTTCTAATTGGCGTAAGAGATTCTGGAGAGAAGCTATTAGTTAAAAGCGAAGATGAATATACAAGCCCTATTTCTAAAATATATAAAGTGGAGTCCGAATATATTATTATCACGGAAAACTCGATTTATATGATTAGTTCTGAAGTTGATACTAAAAGAATTTCGTAAATATTCATAATATAATAACCTTTTTTATATTATGAGCCAAATGGAAATTGAGATTAACGATATCTCTAATAATACAGATGATTCACCACCAGTTATTGATACCAGTGATTTAGATTTAGATCATTTAGACAAGGATACGACAATAGATGTAAGTGGTAGTAAAAATTTAAAAACATCCAATGAACCAGATCTGCTTTTAACGACAACTAAAATGTCGGGTTTATTTCCAACTACTTCTACTAGTAGAAAAACACATCAAACCAATCGTATGAAACGACATAAAGTAATGCTAAATGCTCTTAAAAAATATAAAAAAAATAAAAATCAAGAAGAAAATCAACCTATAGATAAATATGGTAGATTTTGTTTTGATTCTGCAAAAGTTAGTTTTCAAGAAGTCGAATTCGAATTAGGTGAAATTTATCATAGTTATAACGAATATTTCTCTTCTGCGATGGATATTTTAGCTAGTTATGTGAAAGGTCAAAAAATTATTTATATGGAAGCAGAGTCATATTGTCAAACAAGATTAAATAATTTAATGTTCCCATCGATATTTATATCAGCTGGTGCATCTGTATGTGCTGCTGCTTTAAAGGGAGCAGAGTGGGGAGGAACTTTTTTAGCATCGCTTAATGCCGGAATATCATTTCTTCTTGCCATAGTAAGTTATCTAAAATTAGATGCCCAATCCCAGGCTCATAAAACATCAGCTCATCAATATGACAAGTTGCAATCTATATGTGAATTTGCATCAGGGTCATTGTTATTGTTTACAGATATGACTGGTTTTGATAAAAAAGGCACTGTAAAAGAAAGAGAAAAACTTCAATTGATAGAAGTAGGTGCAAAAATTAGAAAACAACTTGAAGAAATCGAAGCTAAAATTAAAGAAATAAAAGAAACAAACCAGTTTATTGTGCCTCGTGCTATTCGATATCGATATAAAATAGCATATAATATTAATATATTCTCAGTTATAAAAAAAATAGAAGGATTGCGTAAACATTATATTACATTTATACGTGATCGAATTAATCAGATCAAGTTTCTTAAGTGTCAACACAATAATATGATCGACAATGGTGTCTCTCTAACAGACCCGAGTCTCATTAAATTAAGACAATTGATAGACCAAGAATATTTTGAAAAAAGTTATGGATATGAAAAGATTCTATTGTTGCGTTCTGCATTTAGTATTATTGATCAATTATTTTCCGATGAAATGGCATATGCGGATACTTTAAGATTACGAACCTGCTCGGCATGTTGCTATGAAAAATTAGCTAGACCCGAGTATAAAAATACATTGACACATTTAATAACAGATCCTTTCGGGGCATTGGATAGAAAGAGTAAAACAAGATATATTAATTATATGAAGAAAATGAAACAACGATATGATACATCTGGAAATATATTTGCTGACACAATGGAAATTTTAAATCATGAAAACCAGCATCCACATCAAAAACACGGGTGCTGGGATTTCGATAAACATAAGGAAAATATCAGTTGGACTGAAACATTTGGAGTACCATTCTATAGCAAGGGAGATATGCATCAACCATCGGATAGTTGTATTAATAAAAAATGTTTTTATTTTTCAACATTTATCCTTATTGCTGTTTGTGGTCTTACTATGGTAATTTCATATTTAGCTATCAACCTCTCCGAATAATTATAACTTAGCTTTATCTATAATAACATACGTTCTATAAAACTCTTCATTTATTTCTAATAAGTTGATTATATCATTAATAAAATACAACTGGTGATATACATGACTTACATGTGGCCTGGGTACAAAATGTATATGCAAACGCCAATACGACGGTGGGAAGTGAATAAACATTTCTGTATTTTCATAAATTAAACCGAATTTATGATACATAACTAATTTGAGATTTTTGATATATTTAATATGCTTTCTCTCCAAATCTAACAATGATCTTAAATCTTTTTTACACCAAGCTACATAATGATAATCCGTTTCACTCTTATGTTTGACATCTTTTACACAAATAAATAATTCATTTTCATAAACAACATTTTTATTTCGCTCAGCCATATCACACGTCATATTGATATAACTCGCAACATCGTCTGGTATGATTTTTTTCATTTAATAATTAAGAGCATAACCCTTTAATTATTAATTATTGTTTATGTTTTGTTTTTCGCTTAGTGCCTTTTCGGCGCGTTTTCGTTCTTTTTGCAGCACTATCACAAAATAAACTGAAACGGACGACGCCTCCCCCGTGTCCTTGGTACTTCATAATCATCCCGACTTTTTGTTTCCTCCTGATAACAAAATTTGCCGTCATCGTGTTCTTTTTCTTCACATTTCCAATGATTACCTGCTTCAAGAGATTCAGAAGGACAGTTATCGGTTGTAATACATCCTGTTTGTCCACCACTCTTTACGCGCGTTCTTCTACGAGATTTCTTTCTACGTGTTTTTCTTTTTGCTTTTCTTCTTGTTTTTCTTCTTGTTTTTCTTCCCCCCTTTTTTTTAACAGACTTTTTTTTCATAGGCTGCTGAGCCAACATACTTAAGATATGTCTTAAAATATCTGGATATAATATTAGATTTGCATCCCCAATTAAATCTGTCGCCGCTTTATACCATTTGTCTTTACACACTTTAAGACAGGTATTTAAAAGTGTATTCTGCTTTTTCCACTTTATTAATCTTCGTTTTCTACCGTCCCCTGATAAAGTCAGTTTTGGTTTCCTGCCTTTAGTCTTTTTGGGCATTACAGGCTTATCTTCTTTTCGTCCATTAGGAAAACGCCGATGACAGTTGTCTATACAACTTAAATATTCACGGGTTGCTTTTGCTAGAGAACCGTGTGTAATTTCTGAATATACATAGTTTTTTACCTCTGCCTGACTCATCTCTGGCGGCTTCCTCTTCTTTGATGCTGCTGGTGCTGGTGCTGGTGCTGGTGCTGGTGTTGGTGGTTTAAACACGAATGACATTATATAATTACATAATATAATTAACAAGAGGGAAGATCTGCTAAACATAATTTAATCTCTCCAAAATCTTTAATATTAATATTTTCTTTACTTTACGTTTCTACGCGTTTTTCTTTTGCCTCCTTTTTTAGTTTTGCGTTTTGTTTTGCGTTTTGTTTTTCTTCTTTTATTTTTCCTTGATCTTCTATATCCACCTCCCCAATGTGGATGTGGGGAATAAAGTGGTTGGTGTTGTGGGTGATGTTGCTGAAAACTCACAGGTGTCGGCCACAAAAAATTGTTAGCTCGAAGATTTCTCGACTCCTCCTCCGTGTTCCTCCATTTTGCGTTTTTAAATTTTGGTTGTTTGAAAGATGGACCGTGTTGAGTGTTGGCGATGCGAGTGTTAACTTTCTCGACTTCACTTTGAAGATATTTAATGTACTCAAGCACTGTAGTAAAACCAAAATGTTGCATATTCTTTTTTACTTCCGCCAAATCTCGGTCTCTTCTCGTTATAAAATGTGCCGTGGTCTCTCCTGCTGTCTGTCTTGTAAACGGGATCAAGTTGTGTACATCCATTCCTTCCATTATAATATATAATTAGAATAAATTTTATTCATTATAAAAAGTAGTTGCCGAATACATTCTAAAATTTATTTCATTTGTGATGCCTTTTGATTCTAATGCTTCTGATTCTTCTCTAGTTCTTCCTGTATCAGATGGAGGCATTCCCATTCCAATAACAACAGTTAGTATTTGCATCTCTTTTGCAAGTCATTATATATATTACTATAATTAATTAACAAGAAGGAAGAGCTGCTAAACATAATTTAATCTCTCCAAGAGATGCAACAGAGTATTTGACAATAAGAGGAAGATCATTCTCTAAATACATCTCAATAGTATTGCATAAATTAGTACACTTGATGAAATAACCTAGATTTTTAAGCGAGAATTCGCCTTGAATAACATGAGATGCTTTTTGTTTTTGCAAGAATTCCATATTACCATCTGATTCTGAACGCCTAATTTCTGCAGTAGCAAAAGGTCCTTCGCATTTGAAAATTAGTTCACTACCTACTGATTTAATTTCTAGTCTCTCCGAAATATTAGATAGGTCACGAATAATTTTCTGAAAATCGGTTGATGGTAAAGTAATAATAGATGAAAATGGAACATCCGGAACTTGTAGCTCTTCCTGCTCGGGTTCAATTAATTTAAGTTTTTGAATTTTGCATTGTTTGATATCGCCATTTTCAAATTTTAAACCAAGGTTGTCAACAACACCTTCGCTGTATTGTTTTTCTTCAATATAAATGGTTAAAGTATCATCATTATCAATGGTATTAATAAGTTTGAATAGATGGAACATATTTACTCCAATAATTATTTTGGGATATTTACAATAGTAATGTTCGAATTTTTCTGCATCTAAAAATAAATGCGCCAAGATAGTATGAGATTTATCCATATTTACAATTCTAATACCATCCGGTTTAAATACAATATTAGTTTCTAATAATATGTCTTTCAATGCAGTCATTAATGTCCTAAACGGTGCAATTTGAACTGTTTTTATTTCAAGCACATTACTTTCGGTCATATACTAATTTTTTAACATGAATCTTTAACTACTTATTTGTCTTATAAACAAATGGTTAAATGATAATTTACTTAAACTCATAATAACTTATATTAGATATATGAGTTTACAAAATATGATTGATAGTATTAATGCACTTCATACAAAATATAAGGACCGACCCGCTATATTATGTAAAATGGAGGAATATATGAACAAACAATTGCCTCACGCATTGGATTTGTTTGTAGAAAGAATCAATAGAAAACATAATCTTGAAACACAAAGTAACATTTATATCGACAAATTCTTAAATAATCCCGAGCAACAATACTTTTATATCCCACAATCAGACCTTTTTATTTTCTATAATGGAGAGAAGTATGTTTTAATAAATGAAGATACTATTTGGCATATTTTACTTTCTGATATTTCAACAAAACCACATTTAATTCCGTGGAAACATAAAATCAAAAATTTAGTAATTAAAAAAATAAAAGAAGAGAAAAGTTTGTTAACAAGTATCCCGGAATCTTGTACTATTCAATATATTATTCAACATTTAACACCTATCTTATTTCGTTCTAAGTCTGAATCTAAATATTTTTTAACTTTATTGGGTGATAATATATTAAAAAAATCTACTCAAATTTGCCAATTTGCGAGATTAGAAAGTAAAGATTTTTTAACGTGCTTACATGATCATATTCAATGTATATTAGGTACTCAATGTTTACCTATAAATACTATTAAATTTAAATATCATAATCAAACTTTTAAAGATTGCAAAATAATTAGTTTTAATGATTCGGTTAAAATTCGTTCTTGTTGGGATAGTTTCTTAAAATCTCATATATTGGATATAATAGCGGTAGCCTGTCATTATTCGCATCAATTTCAAAGTGCTAATAATTATATTGAATCACATTGCCAGAATACAGAAGCAATCCATTCTATTAGTTATATATCAAAAATAAATAGTGAAACATTAATTAATAAATTCATATCGGAATGGTTAGAGCCATCTACTGATTCTGGAGAGATTAAATGGGTAGAAATGTATTATTTATGGAAGAGTTTCATTCGTTCAGAATGTCAATTTCCCATAATGCCTGTATACATTAAAAATCTAAAAACCACATTAAGTGCTCAACTAAATTACAATGACAGTTTAGATTTGTATTCTACAGTAACAAGTTCCAAATTATCATATGTAAAAACATTTCAAAGTTTCTGGAAGGAAACCATAATAGAAGGAGATGATGAATTTGAAATTAGTGAATTATGGTCATTGTATTTAAAATGGATGCTTGAAAAAGGTGCCAAAGTAAGTGGTATCAATGAAGAGAAAATGCATTTTTTAATAGAACATTTTGCAGGTTCTCCAATAACGGGTAAATTTATAACGTCTATAAAATGTAATTTATGGGATAAACAAGCAGAAATGGAAGATATAATAAATCAGCTAAAGGTAGACTATGATTTCTGCCAAGAGGAGGATATATCAATCTACAAATTGTACAAAGATTACTGCAAAAGAATATTAGATACTACTTCCAAAAGGACAGTAAGTAAGAAATATTTTGAGAAATACATTTCGAAGATAATTCCTTCGGAATACATTAAAGATAATCAATTGTTGAAAAAATATTGGTCAGAGTTTTAAATTATTTGCCTCCTCTTGAAAAACGACCGGTTCTGCGACTACGTTTTTCATGGATGGTCACTCTTTTAACTCCAGTGCGCCTACGACGACCTCTCTTGGTGTATGGGCGACGGCCATATTTTCCACGTTGTCTGTGTCCACGACGATTGAAGTATTTGTCTCCTTTGTGTGTAACGAAATCTTTGCGTCCTTTGCGAGTGCGGGAACGTTGTCCTTTGTGTGGATGTTTACGAGAACTACGTCCTTTGGAAGTTTTTTTAACAGTGCCAAAGTGTCCTTTGCGAGTGAAATAACCTTTGTTATGAAGTCTTTTCAACATCATAGGTCCTTTTGCACTTTTAGCAACAGAAACAATACGTCCATGTTTATTTTTTTTAAGATGTTTTCTAGAAAGAGCATCTCCTTTAGGTTTAACAGCAGATGATGTTGTTTTATATGCAGACCCATGGAATACTTGGGCACGAGAACCTACTAACTGGTCAAATTTCTTTCCGTCAATGTGATATTTGCCATCAGATCCTTTAGAATGTCTTTTTACCATTATATATTGACATTAGAAAAAAGTTTGAACGCGATTTATCCTAAATATTTAATATTTTTAAAAATATATATAATGTCAACATCAAATGATATATGTTTTGAATGGTTAACAAAAGATATATGTAACATTAATGAATTTATTGTTAAATTAAAAGCTATACCGGAGCTTTTAAATGGATGTAACAAATGGGAATTAAAATATGCATTATTATTAAGTTTTTTAAATTCATTACTTTCAACCGGTACTCCTATCCCTCCGCCCCAACAAAAATTAAAAAACATTGTTAATTTGTTTAGTGAGAATTTTTCAGAACTACAAGAAATTTTACCCACCGCAGAGATAGCAAGAAATAGTATTCTAGAATGGAAAAAAGGATTAATGCAAAAATGGTCTGAGGCAGCTTCTGGACCAATGCAATTAGCTTATGTAGAAGGTGAAATGGACTCAATTGAATTAGTTAATGATGGTGAAAACGACGAAGAAAAAACAGAAAATCAATTTGTACCTGATTTTGATATACTACTTATAGTAGGAGGACCTTTAGATGAATGCGATTCTAGATTAGATATTATGATGGACTATTTAAGTGATGTTGGAAAAGCTCACCCAAATTCCGAGAAAAATAGACATATTATTATATCAGGAAGAGGAGGTTGGTCATTGCCTGATGGAAATGCCAAAAATTGGAGAAAGGGAGATACCAAAGAAGAAGCAAAAACAGAAGCTGAATATATTTTAAAAAATTTTTTGATGAAGTTTACATTGGGAAACGTTACACAAGAATTGATTGACTCATGTAAAATTTCCGTAGATACAGCAGCTTTAGATACTGTTGGAAATGCAGTAATGGCAAAGTATTTATCTTTGCAGGCTAATGTAATTGAAGGAAATGCAGAAAAAACCTTTGCTGGTAAAACAATAGTTAGTGTTTCTAATTTATATCATATTGGAAGACTTGTTTACTTGATGAAAAACTTTATGCCTAAAGCCACTCATTATGGGGTTGTTAAAGGAGGCGCGGAGTCAGAAATTAAAAAAGCGAACGAAAATCCAGATTCGTCTAATTCAATAAAACAAGCATATGACCAATCTTTTACGAGAGATGTTGGCTATATTGTACCGACATTTAGTAACAATTGTGTTAGAGATGGTGAAGATAAACCACTAGATTTAGGATTGTTTGAATTTTTAATGCACCATGGTTTATATCATCGTTCTCAAATCGTAGATAAATTAAAAAATCCAGGAGATCGTCGAAAAAAAATTTGGAATTCCGGGATGACTTCTAAGGAAGTTATTCAATATATAGGTAATTTTTGCTTGCCGTTTACATCATTAAAACAAGACTGGCATATTAAGTCTGTGCTAGAAACTAAAATTTTTAGAGAAAATTGTAATATGGCAAAGGATACAATGAAAGGGAGATATGGTAAATTATATACTTTTAGTAATATTGGATGTATAGATGAACTACCTCCACCACCATCCGACACATATCCCTTATCCCATAAGGGATACCATCTTGGTGGAAATAAACAAAAAAGAAGAAAGAAGAGAACACGTCGCCGTAAGAAAAAAAAGAAAAAAAATAGAAGTCGAAAAAAATAAACCTTTATATATAATGTTCGTAATCAAGAGAGATGAATTGATGGAAGCTCAAGATGAGGTGAGAGAATTGGAAAGATTACTCAATGAAGCATGGTTGCGAAGAAGAAATCTTTTAAAAAAAAATCAATGCAAGGATGGTGGGATTGGGTATTGGAATTCATTGGATATTAACTTCGAATTAAAAATTGAAATAATATAAAAAGGACATATTATCATTATAATATAATGGCTGCAATCGGAAATACCGAGTTGTCTACTACTTATCAAAAGAAAACTCAAAAAGAACATATCAAAGATGCACCCGACACATATGTCGGTGCGATTGAACCAGATAATGTTAAGAATTGGTCATTTAATAATGAAGGTCAATTAACATTTCATAATTATACTTGGACACCAGGATTGTATAAAATATTTGATGAAGGAATTGTAAATTGTAGAGATCATTTTGTGAGATTGCGCGAAAAAATTAGAGATAAGCAAAAAAATATAATACCTGTTACAATGATTGATGTTGCTGTCAATAAAGAAACAGGTATTATTACATTAATGAATGATGGTAATGGTATTGATATTGCGAAGCATCCAGAACATAAAATTTGGATTCCGGAAATGATATTTGGTCACTTGATGACTTCAACCAATTATAAAAAATCCGAAAAGAAAATTGTAGGGGGTAAGAATGGTTTTGGTGTTAAGTTGATATTCATTTATTCTAAATGGGCAAAGATTGAAACAGTGGACCATATTAGAAAAAAGAAGTATGTTCAAGAATTCAAAAATAATTTGGATATTCTAGAAAAACCAAAAATTACAAAAGCGACTAGTACTAAACCATATGTTAAGATATCATTCTTACCTGATTATGAGCGATTTGGTGCGGATGGTATAACCGATGATATGTTTAATTTATTCAAAAAGAGGACATTTGATATTGCAGCAGTAACAGATAAGTCTGTAAAAGTAAGATTTAACCATCAAATGGTACCAGTTCGTTCTTTAGAACAATATATTAATTTGCATATTGGTGAAAAATCAGAGACGAAAAGAGTATTTGAAACATCCAATGCACGTTGGGAATATGCAGTATGTTTATCACCGGTTGATGAATTTACCCAAGTGTCTTTTGTCAACGGTGTTTATACTGGAAAAGGTGGTAAACATGTTGAGTATGTATTAAATCAATTGGTTAGAAAGATCATAGCATTCATTGAAAAGAAAAAGAAAATTAAAGTCAAGGCTACAACTATTAAAGAACAACTTATGTTGTTTGTGAATTGTGTTATTGAAAACCCTTCATTTGATAGTCAAACAAAAGATTATATGAATACACCGACATCTAAATTTGGTTCAAAGTGCGATATCAGTACAAAATTTATTGATAAGGTAATAAAAATGGGTGTTATGGAGACAGCAATTAGTTTGACAGAAATCAAAGACCAAAAAGCAGCAAAGAAAACCGATGGTAGAAAATCAAAATCAATTAGAAACATTCCTAAACTAATTGATGCGAATTGGGCTGGTACTTCAAGGTCGAATAAATGTACATTAATTTTATGCGAGGGAGATTCGGCCAAAGCAGGAATTGTATCGGGATTATCTAAAGAAGATAGAACTTGTTTTGGTGTATTTCCATTGAAAGGAAAATTAATGAATACAAAAGATATGTTGCAAAGCAGAGTAAATGATAATGCTGAAATCGCTAATATTAAAAAAATTGTGGGATTGGAAACCAATAAATCCTATGATTCAGCAAGTGCAAAGAAATTCTTAAGATATGGCCATGTTCTCTTCATGACTGATCAGGATCTTGATGGTTCTCATATCAAAGGGTTATGTGTGAATTTGTTTCATTCACAATGGCGTGAATTGCTTGAATTGAAAAATTTCCTAGGGTTTATGAATACTCCAATCATTAAAGCTAAGAAAGGAAATAATGAATTAAGCTTTTACAATGAAGCGAAGTATAGAGAATGGAAAGAAGCTAATAATAATGGTAAAGGATGGAAAATCAAATATTTCAAAGGTCTTGGTACGAGTACAGCCAAAGAATTCAAAGAATACTTTGCTGATAAGAAAATTGTATACTTTAAACACAATGGCCAACAGTGCGATGATTCTATTGATATGGCTTTTAATAAGAAGCGAGCGGATGATAGAAAAGATTGGTTAGGTACATATGATCAAGATGCGGTTTTAGATCCTGATCAAGCGCACATTTCATATGAAGAGTTTATTGATAAAGAATTGAATCACTTCTCAAAATATGATTGTGATCGATCTATTCCAAATGTAATGGATAGAACAAAAATTAGCACTCGAAAAATCTTGTTTGCTGCATTTAAAAGAAATCTAGTAAAAGAAGTGAAAGTTGCACAATTTAGTGGATATGTTAGTGAACATTCTGCTTATCACCATGGTGAAAAATCATTAGTTGAGGCGATTGTTGGGATGGCACAAGAATACGTTGGTAGTAATAATATTAACGAACTTTTACCACTTGGTCAATTTGGTACAAGATTACAGGGTGGTAAAGATCACGCATCGGAAAGATATATATTTACAATGTTAAATCCAATTACAAAATATATTTACAAAGAATCAGACCTGCCTGTTTTGAATTATCTGGATGATGATGGTACTCCCGTACAACCAGACTTTTATGCACCTATTATACCTATGGTATTGGTGAATGGTGGAAAAGGAATTGGTACAGGTTTTAGTTATGAAGGATTATGTTATAATCCTGTACAAATTATTAAATATTTACAATGGAAGTTGAATAAATCGTCTACACTCTCTGGTCCAAAAATCACGCCTTATTATGAAGGATTCAAAGGAACTATAACTAAAATTTGTGATATCAAAGATGCAATGGATGTGAGTAAAATATATAAGAAATATTTGATAAAGGGTGTATATAAAATTATTGGCGTTGATAAAATCCACATTACAGAATTACCCATTGGTGTTTGGACAGATGATTATAAAAAATTCTTGGAATCGATCATTGAAGATTCTTCTAAGAAATCGAAGAAGAAGCCAATTCTTAAAAATTATACTGATATGAGTACGGATACAGAAGTTGATATTAAGCTTAAATTAATACCAGGCGTAATGCAAAGATTATTACCTAAAAAAAGCGATTATGGTTGCAATCAATTAGAAAAAGTATTGGGTCTTTATACTACGCGCACAACAACAAATATGAATTTGTTTGATTCTGGGCAACAATTGAAGAAATTTTGCACAGTTTATGAAATTATTGAAACCTATTTTATAAATAGAAAAGCATTATATATTAAAAGAAAAGCGCATCAAATACAAGTCCTTCATCAACAATTAATTAAATTATCTAACAGAGCAAAATTTATTCAAGAACAAATTGTAGAACCACCAACTATAGTCTTAAGGAAAAAGAAAAAACAAGAGGTCATAGCACTTCTTAAAAGCAAAAATTATGATGTTATTGATGATGATGATGAATATAAATATTTGCGAACGATGCCCATTGATAGTGTGGAGGAGGAAAATGTAGCAAAATTATTATCTGAGTGTGGTAATAAAGAAGTCGCGCTGGAAATCTTAAAAAAGAAAAGTATTGAAGAAATGTGGTTAGAAGAATTGGATGAATTATCACAACAATACAATATTTATAGAAACGCAAGAATTCGCAGAGCAGCAGGTGTGGCCACGAAGAAAAAGAAACTTAAAAAGATTAAAAGAGTAATAATAAAAAATTGACTTAGATGTTAATTAGATAGATATGTATAAAAATGGCACATTTACCTTTTCATAACGACACCGTTTCTCTAAACCATATTTGGTATCAGTCTCAGAAAAATATGATTGCGACTGTATGTATTAAATTGGGTCAACATGATAAAATTGCAGAGTTGACGACTTCTCTTTTGGGAGATCCATTGAAGATTAAACCTATGAAGGACCCAGAGAAACCAAAGCGACCAACATCTGGTTATTTGTACTTTTGTCAAGATGCACGTCCTGATATAATGAAAAAAATGAGTAAAAATAATGCAAAACTTGTTTTGGGTAATATTGCCAAGGTTCTAGGAAAGGACTGGAAGGCATTGTCTGATGATGATCGTAAAGTCTATGAAGTGAAAAGCAAGATAGATAAAGAAAGATATGAAGTGGAAATGGAGCAATACAATGCTAATCATTAAGTACACATTTAAATATTCATCGTTCTAATTATATTTGTGACAGTAACTAAACCTTTTTTATTTGTTTTTTTAATAAATTTAATACGTGTAACATCAATGTCTATTTTTGATATATTTGCATGTTTTGAATGCTTTTTTGTTAAATAAGCTGCCTGTTTTATAATTTTATTATGAATTCTTTTTCCGGAAGGATTAAGAATTATGCAGTGTGGAGAAGGGAAATTTGAAAGATGCAACCAGTAATCTTCTGGAGAAGCTTTAGTAATAAGTTCGTCGTTCTCGTTTTCATTTTTTCCGACTCGAATTATATATCCTCTAAATTGTTCTTCAATCATTGTGTGTATGTGAATATTGATTATATTTAATTCAATAAAATAAAATCAATTTAAAACCACGGTTTAAGCTCTAATGTTGTATTAGAATATGTTGATGTTGGCCTTTCAATAGGTACTACTAATGTACTGACATCATTTTTATATTTAATATAGCCTTGAGCTTCACCGAAAATTTGTGGCACAGAATAATCAAGAACTAATTTATTTAAGGCTGTAACTTGTTCTCTAATTTGATTAGGTAGATTCGTTGCACTTTGAAGAAATATGCTTCTCATAATTATTTTTAGTGTATCTTCATCTTGATCGCCTATTAAAAAACGTCCATTTGATAAGTTATATACTCCGGCTTTTAGACCATTTTGAATGATTCTAATATTATCAGCGCTGAAAAAAGTATTGGATAATAAATTATCGTTCCAATTTCCAGTAAGTGCAGCACGATATCCAGTAGATTTGCCTGTGGGAATTTTATCATGTAAACTAAATCTATCACCTGGATTATAATTTAGTATATCAACTCGGCCATTTGTTTGCATTTTATATTTAATAAGAAAAAAATATATACTAATTTTATATAATGACTTTCCAAAAAACAGTATTAGTGATAGCTGTAGTTTTACTTATTATATCTCTTGTTGTGATTGGATTACTTATTAAGTCGGCTACATTAACTGCTAAATTCCCTCCGGAGACTGGTAAATGTCCTGATTATTTAAAAGCTCACTTATCTAATGGAACATTAACTTGTACCAACCCTAAGAATTTAGGAACTTGTAGCAGCGTTTTTACTCCTGTAGGAGGCTCCGACGTAGCAAGTATTACTGCTAATTGTAAAGCAGCCAAAAATTGTGGTCTCACATGGGATGGTATTACTAATGTGCAAAATAATAAAACAGGTCAACGATATTGTTAATTAATTTCATCAAAAAATATGAAATTAACCAATGCTCCCAGATATACTTGTGATAGGCTCGTTTAAATCCCAAAGATTTTGAAGCAAAGAAGTATTTGAGTAGAAAGCCATATAAAAAAATCAGAAGTAAAATTATATCATGGAGCAATTAAATATGAATACAATTTTAAATAGAGTGGATAATGAAAAACAATTGCAAGATATATTAAAAAAATTAAACTATGATGTTATCCTTTTTGATGCAGGTGATTTTAGAAATAAAACGGTAATTGATACTATTACTAAACATAATATGTCAGATACTAATATCCTTAGTTTATTTAAAAAAGAAACAAAGAAATTAGCTATTATAATGGATGAAATTGATGGAATGAATAGTGGAGATAAAGGTGGTATTAATTCACTTATTAAACTGATTCGTCCTAAAAAAACAAAGAAACAAAAAAAAGAAGATATAACTATGATCCCAATCATATGCATAGGAAATTATCATATCGACAAGAAAATTAAAGAAATGATGAAAGTTTGTGTACCTATTGAACTTAAAACACCCACTACTGAACAGGTTGCAACTATAGTGAAATTACTAATGCCGAAATTAGAACCGTGTTTACTGAGTAATATTACCTTATTTATTCAAGGTGATCTTAGAAAATTAAAATCCACATTTGATATCTATACCAATCAACAAAGTATACTTAAGAATAAATTAATTCATAATCTATTTCAACCCAAAGCTTACAATGAAGATACAAAAGTAATAACAAAGAAATTATTAAATCATAAATATTCCATTAATGATCATATTATTATAATGAATGAGACAGATAGAACAAGCGTTGGACTGTTGTTTCATGAAAATATTATTGATGTTATTGAAGCTACAGATAAGAAAGAAAGTATTCCATTTTATATAAAAATTCTTAAAAATATATGTTTTGCTGATTATATTGATAGAATAACATTTCAAAAGCAAATTTGGATCTTTAATGAAATGAGCTCTTTAATTAAAACATTTTACAATAACAAAATATATCATGAGAAATACGGACCAAACCCTCAAGTATTCAACCCACCAGACGTGAGATTTACTAAAGTTTTGACCAAATATTCAACTGAGTATAACAATATGTTATTTATACAAAATTTATGTAATCAATTAAATATGGATAAAAAAGATATGTTTTCTTTTTTTATTAATTTGCGAAATAATTATTCAATAGATGAAATATATGAATTATTTGATAATGAAAATTATAATATTAATAAACTAGATATTAATAGGATATACCGATATCTAGATTCGTATACATTGTCAGATTAACTATTTTGTTGACAATAAGCTAAAAGACCTTGTGCATTTCTATCTCCACTATATGTATCTAATTTCTTACCATTGGAATCTAATAATAATATAGTTGGAAATCCTTCCACTCCATACCTTTTCACTAATGCACGATCATCATCTTTTTCCACTGCTTTTGTTATGATAGCTGTATTATTCATCTGGGTAAATTTATCCCATTCAGGCATTAACTTAACACAATGTGGACACCCTTCCATGTGTAATAAAAGCAATGATTTTCTTCCTTTAAAACCTTCCTTTGTAGCGCCATTTCTTATTAATGATAATACATAACTAACTAGATTAAATACTATAACAAAAATTAAAAAATATTTGAGGAAATTTTTAGCACATTGAGATATTTTCATTATATTATAGTAACAGATTTTATTGTTCTGTATAAAATTTAACCATTTCTTTATCTTTAATAAAATTTTTAGGGGTTAACTTTGTTCTTTTAACAAATTTTGGATTAGGGTTTTCTAACAAACGCGATTTATCAAATGTATTAGCATCATGTGCAAAAACTAAAATACTTTTCATGGGATTCAATTGAACAAAAGGTATAGTGTAGTTTTTAAGAAAATGTTTTTCCTCTGCCATTTCAGCATCATCTTCATAAGATGTTTCTTTTAGTAATCGTCGCCAAAAACCGAAAGTACCCGCCGTGGCGTGATTAGGACCATAAGGACCAAATAAATATATCTCTTTTTGTTTATGAAAATAAATATAGATAGCACTACTACCACACGCATCAGCTTTAGGTTGAGAACGTAATCGATTTACGACATGATTTACTCTGTCAGGAGGATAATAATCATCATCATCCATATATACAATAATACTACCTTTTGCTTTTGAATGCATGTAATTTCTCTTTTTTTCCCAATTTCATTTTTTCCTCTTGGTAGAAATATTTAACACATTTTACTCCTTCAAATAAATCGCCAACTGGATCAGTACCGTCGTCAACAACAATCCATTCCATTAATTCAGCAGGATAAGTCTGTGCTTGAAAACATTTGATTATAAAAGGAATAAACCGTCTCCTGTTGTATGTTGGAGTACAAATACTAACAAACGGTTTACCATTGGCTGATACCTTTTTTTTCTTTCTATTTTTTTTACCCATATTAAATTAGTTATTGTTAATTTATTAAGTATTTATCAAAAAATATTTAATAAAATTATAGAATTGATAAAGTAATTATTGAGATAATAAAGGGGCAAATGCATATAGTACCACGCCAATAAATGAGATGAAAGCACTACCTAATATAATTTCTCTATATCCACCATTTTTCATTGATAGCCAATTTGCTTTAACCCAGCGATTACCATTTCTAAGTGCTGGAATTACGAAAAACGATCCTAATAATTCTGTATGTTGAACAAATATATTATAAATAACTAGAGCCCATGTGCAGAAGAATCCCCAAACGCATCCGGCAAAATTTCCTGTGAATATATGTTGCAAAAATCCACCCCAAATTGTAGCTATCAAAGAAATACCGAAAGATAATGATAACATAGTGGCAAATATAACAGGGATAAATAATGTAATTACAAATTTCATAAACCAAGATACAGTATCGCCCATTTCAGGATTCATTAGATTGGCTAAAAATAAGAATATACCTTGTACAACTTGTCTAGGGATCGACCACGATTTTATTTGAGATGACCCCAGCCAATAATTAAATCCAAATGGAAAGTCTTTTTTGACTTCATCATATGGCCATCCTATATTATTACTATATATATCAAAAGGTTTCCATCCAGTACCACCAATTTGTAAGTTAAATTTCGTCAGTTCATTTGCCATATTTCCACCTTTCATCCCGCCTTTATGAATAGGTTGAGCCACAGGGATTGCTGTTGCTGTTTGCATTTTTGGACAACATTTAACGCCTCTAGATAATCCTATTAATCCACCACTTAGTGTACTCATAATAATATTAAGGAAAGCTTGAAATGGATCCATATCAAATTGTCCTTTTCTAGAATTATAAGGCGGTGCATTTTCATTTGTAGGATAAGGACATGGTTTATCTGGACTGTTTTTATACATACAATTTACAGTTTCGATAATAACTGGCAATTGCCAGGAACTTAGCGTAAAAGTGGCTACTGCTAAAATAATTAAAAATAACCCCGTGAAAATTTTCTTTGCTATTACATTTGGTTTTTTGGGATCTTCTGTTTGTTCTTGATTCCCTCTTAATGTGGTATTAATATCTGTCATATACATTCTTATTATATTAAATTATTGCTATGAACAATAAAATTATAAGTAACATAATCACCTAGTACAATAGAATGCTAAATACTGGTTATTTAAAAATTTATCTAATTAATCTCTTACATTCATCAATCAAAAATTTTAATTTAGATTATTTAGGGTGTATAAAGCCAAAATAGTACATCTGATATTAATTATATATTTATCTATTGGTATATATATATTATGAATTTTGTAAAAATATTCGTTAGCTTAATGATATTATTCGTAGCTGTAAATTTACTATTAACAATATACAGATTATTAAATAGAAAATGGAGAGAAGGTTTAGAGAATACCAACCTTACACAAGCACCTACACCAGCAGTTAAATCCATGATTTGTCCTAATGGATGCACAGCTCCAACTGAATTAACCGGTAATTGCAATTCTCTTGAAAAAGATGCGAGTGGTAATTATTATAAAAAATGTCCTTATGAATGTACAGGCAAGGGTTGTCAATATGATCAACAATGTTCCAATTGTGGTGCATTTAAAATAACTGGGTTATGGGACAAAAATGGAAATTATATAGGCCAAGATGAAAACGTCCAAAAAATCGCTGCTAGCAATGTAGCTGGTGGTACAAGAACAGTAGGTACACCAGACGGCACATTAGATGCTGATACAGCCGATGCATATAATCAGGCGGGAGGATCAATTTCTACACCATCTGCGGTCAAAACTGCGACGTGTGATGTTTTAGCTATTCATAATAATTCTGCGCATTCATCTACCTATGGACAATGGTTTCCTAGAAACGTATCCAAATTGAATTTGTCTCAAACAAATTATGAACACGCTGGAAGAAAATTTTTAAATGAAGAATCCATTAAAAAAGGCATTAGAACTCCACTAGTAATGGATTCGGAAGCAGAAGTATTGGGTAGATTATTATGGCGAGTTCATTTAGCAGCTATCACTCAAAATTGTATGAAAAATATACCAACCTCTGTTACAACAACTATGAACGATGAATTGGCATTAATGAAGAAAGTTCATCAAATTCAAAATAGTAGAACTGAATCATCCATTTCAGGCACAGCTTGCGCAATTAATAGAAGTACACAACCTATACAAACTGCAAATTGTCCTACAACAGGAATGATGACAGACAATAGACCAGGTGCATATGCGTCTAGTGCAGATGCTACTAATTCCATTAATAGTACTGTACCATCCGTTTCCGGAGCGCCTACTGCATATTCAACTAATTATAAACCAAGAAATCCGAATAAAAAACCAAAACCTTACAATTCAATTTGGGATATATTTTAAAGTATTTATCATTAATATATGAATGATAAATGCGATATTGAAAAAAGTTTGAAGTCCCCAGTATTTAGAAAAGTAACAGGACGATATTATGATGATTCAATATTTGTTGATATCCCATTAACTCCGCGACCGGAGAATAAATGGAAAACTAAATTAAAAAATATAAGAGATGCATTAGTTGAAGGAACAATGCAATCTAGCATGTATACACCTATTACAGCAACTAAAAATATAAAACTAAAACCACAAAAAGGTAGATGCGATAATTGTATAATTAGTTAACGTTTTAAGAATCTAATTCTTTATAAAATCAACTTTAATATTATAATTTTATTATTATTCCACCACAAAGCATCTCTCCAAATTCATATTGTTTATTTGGATATCCTGTTAATTCTAATTTTTCTTCTTTATCTTCTAAAAAATCTTCCACCGCTTTTTTACAACCGGGTAGAAAGCCGTTTCCACAATCATCAATAATTATAATGCCTCCTTTTACCATTTTATGATATATTTTATTTAATGAATCCGTTATTGAAGAATAAAAGTCTCCGTCCAAAAAAGCAAAACATATCTTTTCAGGATATTTATGATCACTTATTTCTTTAAACCAGCCAGAATGAATGGTCGGTATTGTTAAGCCGATCTTTTTAAAAACATTAATAAATTTATATTTACTTGTTGCACATGAACCTTTTTGAAAATAAATATTATATTTGTTGGTCATATCAGTATCCTCTGACAATTTTTCAGGTAATCCTTCCCAAGAATCATATACATGAAATTCTTTATTACTATTATATATATCCATAATTTTCCGTATATATAAACTAGTTGTGCCTATATTACATCCTAATTCTACAATATCACCTTCTAAATTTGCATTTAATATTTTATCTAAATAGTAAATAACTCCAAACATTTGGTATTTTGTCATCATGGATGAAATAATACCGTGGGATTTGATTAAATTAATAATTTTATTTTTATTCATTTAATATAATATTACAAAAATTATCAACATATTAACGTGCGATTAATAATCCTATACTGCGTTTTCTATAACAATCATATTGTATCGCTCCTCCCATATGCGTAAATCAAAGTTCCATTTATTTAATCTCCAAGTATCTTTTCTAACACCAATAATCCCTCCTGAAGGATCACACAACACTTCTACGTTGTTATTGGAAGGGTCGAGTGGCGGCTGTATTGTATTAAATTCAAAAGTGACATATTGCCATTTATTCATATTTTGGGCTCCAGATGGTTGGTAACCATCTCTATTAGTTCGTACTGAAAAATTATACGCATACAAACCATTTTTTGCTACACCATCGGTGCGGATCCACTTTTCTACAAGATTATAAACTCCCTCTTCAAGTATGTTTTCTCTATATTCGGCCCCTAATAAAATACCCATATCTAATAGAATATTTTGCAGGTTACTAGAATCAATCAATGGACCTGTTTGTTTAAATAAAAATGGATTTACGAACCCAAGGGTTGGATTAGTGCAATCATTAGACATATCTACTGGTTGAACTGCTTGAATCCCTTCGAAAGGCCAATTACTATAATTAGACCATACGTTTCGCTCATTTGCATCACTTCTTCTGAATCGAAATAAGAAACTAGGCACCATATCTCTGCAAGGAATATCAACTCGTCTAGATCCTGCAATATTTAAGAAATCATGTTGAAATGTTTCTCTTACTAGATATGTGTGTGTATTAGCAGCAAAAACCCTTCTTTCATCTTGACTTAAAA
>PVMK01123585.1_pt1 | contig 26619 bp, 25 predicted proteins | sample 1853481 | NCBI WGS metagenome assembly PVMK01 (sample SAMN08533507, study PRJNA380276) | Marine sediment metagenome, whole genome shotgun sequencing project. | reverse complement strand
GGTGGGGCGTTTCACGATGCGGCAGTTCTTTATAGCGCCAGCATCGACAGTGCGGAACTACCGGCGCTGATTATCGATACCCGCATTGATCACGGCCTGGTGCCGGTTAGCTCCATGGCCCGCGAGGCCGGCTCATTAATGCCGGGCCTGGCCAATACAATCTCTGTTTTCCAGATCGACCCCGGTAACGGCGAGCTGATTTCAATCCCGGGCAAGCTATTCAGCAATATCGGCGTGTCCGGCAGCAGCAAATCACGATTCGTCCTTGAAAGCCGGTTGCTTTGGCAAGGACGAACTCAGCGCAACGTGGCAGGGTGCTGATCTGCTCGTGGTTGCGAACCCGTCCGCTAGCGGCATCTCGATCGAGGGCAGCGTTCAGCCATTTTCTGTAACCGAAAATTATGAGCGCATCGATGTCGGTGCCATCACGATAGACGTCGAGGAGACGAGAAAGCGACTTCGGTTTCAGCGTTGGTACCATCGAGCTCGAAATGGAGTCGCTCACTGCTGAGAGCGCCAACGGACCATTCAGCATGGGTGCTTTGTCACTCACTGCCGACACCAGCATCGACGACGCACGGCTTAATGGAATATCGACGTTTTCCATGCAAGACGTTGTTGTGCCCGACTTTGGCAATGTCGCACTGGCCATGGAACTTTCGATGCACAGCCTGGATGCCGAATCACTGGGTGTGATCGCCGCCGCATTGCGTGAGGTACAGGACGAGGACAACCCAGGAAGCAGCGCTGCAGGCGATCTATCCCGCAAATTGAGGAGTGACGTACAGAAGCTCATCTCATCCGGTGCGGAGATTCATATTAATCAGTTTGACCTGCGGCTGCCGCAAGGCAAACTGTCCACATCACTGCAGGTCAAATTCGCCGAGATGGATGAGGATGCGAGATTTTTCCTGGTCTTCTGTGTTGCTGACAATGACCGCCTCCATGAACATGCGCATACCGATAGAGCTGTATGAGTTGGTGAAGTCGATGAACCCGGAGGCTGAAGCCCTGGTTGCGATGGGTGTCCTGAAACGGAGTGGCGATGACTACGTCATGGAGGCCGAGTATGCGCAGGGGTTGCTCAATGTGAATGGTGCGCCGATGCCTATACCGATGCCGGCTATGTAGCCCGAATATTTCATGAGTGCCAGCACCGAAACCGACAGTCCCCCGCAGCTCATGAAATATTCAGGTTAACCATCGCTGCTCAGTAACTCAGGTCGAGTTCGGTCGCACGATAACAAGCGACCATGGTCGCCTCACAGTCAGTCAGCTCCGGAACACTTTCGCTACAAATCGCAACCGCGTGTTCGCAACGAGGCTGAAACGGGCAGCCGGATGGCGGCCGGAGTATTGATGACTCCTCATCAAGCGGCCCGGGTTCAATTGGCTTTACCGCGGGGTCCGGTACCGGCACGGCATTGATCAACATCTTGGTATAGGGGTGCCGCGGTCTCTGAAACACGGTTTCATTTTCTGCGAGCTCACAAATTCGTCCCATGTACATCACCAGCACGCGATGACTTATCTGGCGAACAACCGCGAGATCGTGCGTAATAAATATGAGCGACAGGCCGGCGCGTTCCTGTTCCGCCTGCAATACCTGCAGGATTTCGTATTGCACCGTTCCGTCCAGCGCAGCCACCGCCTCATCGCATACCAGTACGCTCGGTTTCAGGACGAGCGCTCGTGCGATCGCGACTCTTTGCGCCTGGCCACCAGACAGTTCGTGTGGATAGCGCTCATGCAACTCAGCGCCCAGGCCAACCCTTTGCAGGACCTCCTGTACATCCTTGCTGCGATCGGCTTTGTTTTTTCGCGGCTCATGAATGCGGATTGGTTCTGCGATAATGTCATCGACACGCATAGCCGGGTTCAATGAGGCGAGCGGATCCTGAAAGACCATCTGCAACGCACGACGTGCAGCCAGCGTGCGCGACTGAACCCTGCCCTTGAGTGTTTTGCCCGAGAAAACAAACCCTGCCACTGCGTGCGGGGATCAATCCCAAGAACAGCGCGGGCCAGGCTGGTTTTTCCGGATCCCGACTCGCCCACTATCGCGACGGTCTCACCCGCCGCCAGCGACAGGCTGAAAGGTCGTACGGCCTTGAGCGTATTGCGTCCATTCGTTCGGCGCATTTTGAAGTCCACCGCAATGTCTTCGATCTCCAACACCGTCTGTGTCTCGCTTGCCAGTGGTGCTGCCATGACCGGCGCATCTATGCGCGGTATTGCTTTGAGCAGGTTCGCCGTGCGCTCATGCAGCGGCGATGCGAAGACTTCCCTGGTTTGTCCTTCCTCCAGCAACTGTCCTTTATCCATCACCAGCATGCGTTCGCAGTTGCCGGCAATGACACCAAGGTCGTGGGTAATGAGCAGTAATGCCGTTTCGGACTGTGCGCGCAACTCGCGCAGCAAATTCAGTATTTGCGCCTGCACGGTAACGTCCAGCGCCGTCGTCGGCTCATCGGCGACCAGCAGCTCCGGGCCGCTCAGCAACGCCGCACCTATCATTGCGCGCTGGCGCATGCCGCCAGAGAGCTGGTATGAATAGGAACGATACTGTCTTTCTGCGTCCGGCAAACCCACTCTTCGCAACATGGCAAGCGTGCGCTCCCGTGCCTCGCCCGCCTCACAGATGCGATGCTCCAGCAGGATGCGGGACAGTTGATCGCCGATACGCACATACGGGTTCAACGCTGCCATCGGGTCCTGGAATACCATCGCAATGCGGCGCGGCCGATAGCCGTTGAGCGTTTCGGCATCGGCCCCCAGTAACTCGTGCCCGTCGAAACGCACGCTGCCGCTCGTTTTCGCGTTGGCCGGCAACAAACCCATAATCGCCATGGCGGTCTGTGTTTTTCCAGCACCGGATTCGCCGACGATACCGAGCGCTTCACCGCGCCGGACCGAAAAACTCAGGTTCTTAACAACAGCATCACCGCTGTCACCGTAAGTCACGTTGAGATTTTCAACATCGAGAATACTCATCAGATATTCTTTTTCGGATCTGCGAGATCACGCAGTCCGTCCCCCAGGAAGTTGAAGCACATCAGGATAAGCGCCAGCAACGTTGCCGGAATCAGGATCAGCCATGGCGCCTGCTCCATATAGCTGACGCCATTATTGACGAGTGCGCCCAGCGAGGTTTGCGGCTCCTGGACACCGAGACCCAGGAAGCTGATGAACGATTCGACCAGGATTGCCTGTGGAATTGTCAGGGTCACATAGACGATGACAACACCAAAAAGGTTGGGTGTGATGTGACGAAAAATAATACCCGGTGTAGAGACGCCGATAAGCCGGGCAGCGTCAACGAACTCCCGCTGTTTCAGGCTAAGCGTCTGGCCCCTGACGATGCGCGCCATGTCGAGCCAGTTGATTGCACCGATCGCGACAAAAATTAAGAGAAAGTTTCGCTCGAATACGACCATCAGCAAAATGACGAAAAATATAAATGGTAATGCGTATAAAGCATCGACAGCGCGCATCATCAACGCATCTGTTGCACCTCCAACGTATCCTGCAATGGCGCCATACAACACACCAATACCCAGGCTCACTACACTGGCGATAACCGCAACAAACAATGTTACACGCGCGCCCATCAGCGTCCGTACGAACAGATCCCGACCAAGGTCATCGGTGCCGAACAACCGCCAGTCAGTTATCGACGGCGCCATCAGGCCGTTGCCAAAATCGGTACTCATATACAGGTGCGGACTTAACAACGGCCCGAGCAAAGCCAAAGCGGCGACGAAAATTAATATCGCTGTGCACACCACCACCGCCTTGTTTTCCCGCAAGCGGAACCTGCCTGAACTTTTTTTGTTGGCGCTCATCGCGATCTTATCCGCGGGTCGAAAAACCCGTACAGCAGGTCAACCATCAGGTTCAGGAAAATGATCAGGGCTGCATAAAAAATGGTGATGCCCAATACCAGCGTGTAGTCGCGATTCAGAGCGCCACTGATAAAAAACTGGCCAATACCCGGAATGCCAAAAACCTTCTCTACCACCACCGAGCCAGTCAATATCCCGGCCATTGCAGGCCCCATATAAGAGAGCAGCGGCAACATTGCGGGCTTTAGCGCGTGGAAACGGATAATCGAGGCGGTACTGAGGCCTTGTGCCCTGGCAGTGCGAATAAAATCGCTCTTCAACACCGCAATCATGTTGCCCCGGGTTAATCGGGCGATGTAGGCAATCTGCGGCAGAGCCAACGCGATGACAGGCAGCAAGAAGCGCGCGGTTCCATCACCGCCAGTCCAGCTGGCTGGAAGCCAGTGCAGGTATACAGCGAACACCAGCACCATCAGCGGCGCAATGACAAAAATTGGTACTGAAATGCCGGTCATGGCGATGCCGGTTATCAGTCGGTCAAGAATCGTGTTGCTGCGTAATGCCGCCGCAAGCCCCGCACTTATGCCAACCAACAGCGCGAGCGCCATCGCCAGCAGGCCAAGTTTTATGGAGAGAGGGAATGCGCCGCGAATTATTTCTGCAACGCTGTAGTCGCGATATCGGTATGAGGGGCCGAGGTCTCCGTGCAGCAGGCCATCGACATAGCGCAGGAATTGCTCCGGTAGCGATTCATCGAGATGGTATGCGCGGGCGACATTGGCTTCAATATCCGCGGGCAACCGCCGTTCCGCATCAAACGGTCCACCTGGTGCCGCATGCACCATCAGAAATGCGAGCGCGACGACCAGGAAAAGTGTTGGTATCGCCCCGAAGATACGCAGTAGCGCGTAACGTAACACGATCGTTAATTTTACTCGGCAAGACTCAGGTGTTGACTGTAATGGTAATTCAGCACGTTGTCTCCCCAGCCCCGGACGCGCGGGTTGACCATGCTCTTGTTAACGTAAAAATAGATCGGGATCAGTGGATGTTCTGAGAGCATCAAACGCTCCGCTTCCTCGAGATAGACTCGTCGCAGCGCCAGGTCTGTATGCTGCGCGGCTCTGTTCATCAGCTCATCGTATTCAGCACTCGCATAACCCGGCGAGTTGGATGGATTGCCTCCCTCGAGAATGTTGAGGAAAGTGTGTGCATCGTTGTAATCGCCAGTCCAGCTCGAACGAAATACCTCGGTCACCGCTTGCTCGCGGACGTTAGCCAGCAACACCTGGAAATCTTCATTTACCAGGGTGGCCTCAAAGCCCAGTACTTCGCGCCACATTGCCTGCACTGCAATTGCGATTCGGCGATGCGACTCACTTGTGTTGTAACGAACCTCCACCTCTAGCGGCTGTGCATCGTTGTAGCCGGCCTCGCGATACAACTGTCTCGCTTTCGTGTGTCGTGCCTCCACAGACAGGTTTGCATAAGAAAACTGGCGTGGCTCATAGTTGTCGGTTCCCGGGGGGACCCAACTGTAGGCCGGCGCTTCGCCACGCCCGACCACTTTCTCTACAATCGTTTCCCGGTCAATCGCCATCGACAACGCCTGGCGAAGTTTCGGATTATCCTTGAAGGGTGGCCGCGTCAGGTTAAAAGCCGTAGTAATAAACGGCCAGCGACGGCGATACACGCAGCTCGTCCGGGCGCTCCTCTCGCATTTTCTGAAACCCACCCGTCGGTACGGTGCTTGTTAGGTCCAGTTCGCCGGCACGATATCGATTCAGTTCGTCGCCGGGCTGCGGCGTAACATGGTGTCGCACTCTGTCGATCGCCGTCTTGTCGTTGTTCCAGTACTGCTCATTACGCGCAAGCTCAATATAAGAACCGATTTCCCAGGCCACCAGTTTATACGCGCCATTTGTAACCAGATTACCGGGGCGTGCGTATGCATCGCCATGCGCTTCAATCGCACCGCGGTGAACCGGAAAGGTGCTGGGGTGAGTAAGCAGTGCCAGAAAATACGGCACCTGGTGTCGCAGCCGAATTTGCAACTGCAATTCGCCGATAGCTGCAACCGCCAGCGACTCCATCGGCTTTTCACCCGCAATAATTTCATTGGCGTTTTCGATGTCGCCCAGGGATGTCTGCGCATAAAATGCTGCGGTCTCCGGATTTGCCAGCCGCCGAAAACTGTAGACAAAATCTTCTGCGGTAACAGCGTCGCCGTTCGACCATTTCGCTGCGGGGCGTAACCAGAACGTGTACGTAAGGCCATCATCAGAAATCGACCAGCGCTCCGCGGCGCCGGGGATAAGTTCACCGCTGGGAGAGTAGCCGGTAAGACCTTCACCCAGGTCGCGCTGCACATCGCCGGCTTGCGTCGTTCTGGATTTGTGCGGGTCGAGTGACTCCGGTTCTGCGCCTGTGCCGCGGTTAAGCAGGGATTTGGCTGTCTCGCCCTGATCGGCTGCGCCGCAGGCGCCAAGCAAGAGGGCTGCCAGCAGGAGCATGGTCGCTGAGTACCACTTGCGGCGCAGTGAGGTACATTGTTTGCACATGGGTAATCAGCTCTTTCCGGGAATGGCTTTTAGCATACCGCAATGGCTTGCGTGTACCGCGGACTGGCTCACTGTTCGAGACGGTGTTTGGTCAGAGATCTTCGCGGTTCGGGGCCATTCGCGGCGTCTTCGCTCCCGTGCATCTCTCTAAACTGCTACATAAGCATATTAGTTTAGACAGCCGCTCCTACAGATTGTGCCAGCGATTGGCACAATCTGTAGGAGCGGCTGTCTATGTTTTCGTGCTTTTCTTGCAGTGCATGATTGAGCGCAAAAATTGAGACGCCGCGAATTTGGATGACTTACGTCGACCCTTCCCTTCACGCGCTCCGCTGCAAATACCGCTTCTTCAAATGAATCAACAACAAAGACACCGTCGCCGGCGTCACGCCCTCCAGCCTTGATGCATGACCAATGGTCGATGGCCGCGTTGTTTCAAGTCGTTGCAGCGCCTCGGTCGACAACCCGGTGACGCTCGCGTACTCGATGTCGGTCGGCAAAACCAGCTGTTCCTGTTTGGCGTGTTTATCGATTTCACGTTGTTGCCGTTCTATGTAGCCTGCGTAACGCGCCTGCACTTCGAGCTGCAATTCGACCTGCCCCACTTGCTCATCGTTCATGCCGTCGCGCCAGTCGCCGGCGCCCACCGCTGACAACGCCGTCACTTCCTTATAACCAAGTTCTGGTCGACGCAACAACTCCGCCGCACGGCTTTCTTTTTGTAGACCGCCTTGCAAAGTTTGTCTGTCACTCTCCGATAACGAATCGGTACGTACGATGATCTTTTGCAATCGCTCTTGCTCCTGCATCACCGCGTCGCGTTTGGTGATGAACGTCTGCCAGCGCACGTCATCGACAATGCCCAACTCACGACCAATCGGCGTCAGCCGCAAATCTGCGTTATCTTCGCGCAACAACAGACGGTACTCGGCACGGCTTGTGAACATGCGGTACGGCTCGCTTACGCCACTGGTAATCAGGTCGTCTACCAGAACACCAAGATAGGCTTCGCTGCGTGCGGGATACCACGCTTCTTTTTCCTGGGTCCGGCGTGCCGCATTGATGCCGGCCAGCAGCCCCTGCGCCCCGGCCTCTTCATAGCCGGTCGTGCCATTTATCTGCCCCGCAAAATAAAGCCCGGGCACAAAGCGTGTCTCGAGTGTTGGGCGTAAATCGCGTGGATCAAAGTAGTCATACTCGATCGCATAACCTGGTTGAGTAATGTGAGCTTTTTCGAATCCTGTGATCGAGCGAACAAATCGCAGCTGCGTTGCATACGGCAAGCTGGTCGAAATTCCGTTGGGATACACCTCGTGTGTATGCAGACCCTCCGGTTCAACAAAAATCTGGTGCGAGGGTCTTTCCGCGAGCGCACAACCTTGTCTTCGATTGACGGGCAGTAGCGCGGCCCAACACCTTCGATCAGTCCGCTATACATTGGCGACTCGGACAAAGCGCCACGAATGATGTCGTGCGTTTCTTCTGTCGTGTGCGTTATGTGGCAGCTGACCTGCTCGCGGGTGTTCGCTGCGGCGACCGAGGAAAGAGAAGACCGGCACAGGCTCATCGCCCGGTTGCTCGGCCATGAGCGCATAGTTCAGCGTCTTGCCATCGATTCGCGGCGGGGTACGGTCTTCAGGCGCGCCACACGAAACGGCATTTCCCGCAGGCGATCGGCAAGCGCATTCGACGGTGGATCTCCGGCCCGGCCACCCGCTTTCGCGGTTGCACCTATTAGTATGCGGCCGCCGAGAAACGTACCGACGGTCAGAACGACGCTCGGCGCATAAAACTTCAGGCCCATGCCTGTGACCACGCCGGCTATGCGCTCACCGTCGAGAATCAGGTCTTCTACAGTTTGCTGGAATATCGATAGCCCCGGCTGGTTTTCCAGGATGCTGCGGATCGCCTGACGGTACAGCGCGCGATCCGCTTGCGCGCGTGTCGCGCGAACTGCCGGGCCTTTGCTGGCATTGAGCGTGCGGAACTGAATACCTGCCAGATCGATCGCGCTGGCCATAGCGCCACCGAGCGCATCGATCTCTTTCGTGAGATGACCCTTGCCGATGCCACCAATCGCCGGGTTGCAGCTCATTTGGCCCAGCGTCGAGATATTCTGCGTAATGAGAAGCGTCCGCGCGCCCGAACGAGCGGCAGCAAGACATGCTTCCGTTCCTGCGTGGCCACCGCCGATGACGATGACGTCGAATTTCGAATCTGCAGACATTGGTCAAAAAGTGATCAATTACTCGGGAGCGCCATTCTAATGGTGCAAACGAACAAGTGCCATAGGCCAGAATCGCCCGCTGGGCGGGCTCCTACAGAGCTAATTAGCATTGTAGGAGCCCGCCCAGCGGGCGATACTCCAATTCAGCTATGCGCATGATCTTTGCACCATTGCTTCCCCACACGACCAGGAGCTGGTGCCTGAGGGATAGCAGTAGCGCTATACCGGTTTACTTGGACTCGCCGAGTCGCGACTATAGCGTCGCAATTCTCAGAGGAATCCGTTTTGAAAAAACTTGTAATACCATCGTTGGCACTGTTTTGTCTGTTGCCTGTGCTAACCGTGCAGTCCCAGGAATCTGCCGCCGAGCCACTTCTGCTGCTCGAAGACTGTCGACTCCGCGCCGGCGTCGGCTATCCCGGCATCAAAGCGCGTTGCGGTACCCTGCAACGACCGCTGAATCCAGCCGATCCCGACTCGCCGTTACTTGATCTGTTCGTCGCAGTGGTGCCAGCGTTGAGCCTGGAACCCGCGCCAGACCCGTTGCTACCAATAGCCGGTGGGCCGGGGCAGGCATCTTCCGAGTTTTATGCGGGTTTTGCCGGCGCCTTTGAAGAAATACGTCGGGACAGAGATATAGTCTTGATGGACCAGCGCGGCACCGGTCAGTCCGCCGCCCTGGAGTGTGACGTCGACGATGATGAATTTACGGATTCGTTCTCGGCCGAGGAAACCATTGCCGCCGCACGCGAATGCCTGGACTCGCTACCCTATGATCCGCGCTTTTTCACCACCAGCGTCGCTGTCGAGGATCTTGAGGCGCTGCGGGTGGCGCTCGGCTATCAGCAGTTCAACCTGTATGGCATTTCTTACGGTTCGCGGGTCGCACAACATTTTTTGCGGCGCTACCCGGACTCAACCCGCAGCGTAATTCTCGACGGTGTTGCCGCACCGCAGATAGCGCTCGGACCGGGTGTTGCGGTAGAGGCGCAAAGGGCGCTTGAAGCCATTTTTGATCGCTGTGCAGAGAGCGAAGCCTGTGCAGAAACGTTTCCGCAAATTCGTCAGGAGTTCAAAGCGTTACAGACGCGCCTCGCCGATACGCCAGTGACACTCGATATAGCGAACCCGGTGACCGGCCAGCAAGAGGAAATACAATTCGGCGACGGCGAGCTGGCCGCGGCACTGCGCCTGCTTAGTTATTCTCCAAGCACGGTCGCATTGATGCCATTACTTGTGCATGAAGCCGCGCAGGAAAATTACCTGCCACTGGCAGCTCAGTACATGATGATTGTAGAGAATGTAACTGCGAGCATGAGTATTGGCATGCATAACGCCGTCGTGTGCGCCGAGGATGCGCCGTTTTTTAGTGGCGAGAACATCGATCGACAAACGCTGGAGGCCACTTATATGGGACCGCTGCAGATCGATACACTCGATGCGATCTGCTCTGTCTGGCCAAAAGGTCCCCTGGACGAGGAATTCAAACTGCCGGTAAAGAGCGACATTCCGGTTCTGTTGCTTTCCGGAGAGGCCGACCCGATAACGCCGCCGCGCTACGCGGAAATGGCGGCTGTCGATCTGGGTAATGCGTTACATCTTGTTGGCAGGAAGCAAGGCCATGGCCAGGCCCCGCGTGGTTGCATGCCGGAGATCATTGGCGACTTTGTCGCGTCTGCAGATATCGACGCTCTGGAAACGGATTGTCTTGAGCGGGTTTTTGCAATGCCCTTCTTCCTTGATTTTTCGGGGCCATCGCCATGATCGAAGTTGACGACCTGCACAAATCCTTCGGTGATGTAAAAGCGGTTCGTGGCGTGTCTTTTGCTGCTGCGGATGGGCGTATCACGGGCCTGCTCGGTCCCAACGGTGCCGGCAAGTCCACCACGCTGCGTGTTCTCTATACCGTGTTGAAGCCCGATACCGGTACCGCGACAATCGATGGCATTGATGTTCTCACCGACGGCCTGAAGGCCAGAGGCCGAATCGGCACACTGCCGCATGGCGCCGGACTTTATCCGCACCTGAGTGCGCGGGAAAACATCACTTACTACGCCAGGCTTTATGCGATGGATCCGGACACCATTGACGAAAGTGTGCAGAAAATAATCGACCAACTGGAAATCAACGATTTTGCAGATCGCCGCAGCAAGGGATTTTCACAAGGACAGCGCACCAAAGTAGCGCTGGCTCGTTCCCTGGTCCACGGCCCGCAAAACATCATCCTCGACGAGCCAAGCAACGGTCTTGACGTTATGGCGACGCGGGCGCTGCGCGATGTTATCCGGCAACTAAAATCCGCAGGCAAATGCGTTTTGTTTTCCAGCCACGTAATGCAGGAAGTTGCCGCACTCTGCGATGAAATCGTCATTATTGCTGAGGGCCGGGTCGCACTGCACGACACCCCGGACGGCATTCGCAATGTTACCGGCTGTGACGATCTTGAAGACGCTTTTGTTAAAGCGATTCACACAGTGGAGCCGGCAGCATGAGCGCCACACGCGTCGTATTCTTCAAGGAGGTCATCGACAATTTACGTGATCGACGTACCTTGATGACAACGTTGTTGATGGGTCCGTTGTTCGGCCCAATTCTGTTCGCCTTTGTCATCAACCTGTCACTGAAACAAACGCTGAGCGATGCCAGTGAAGCGCTCGATCTGCCGGTGATCGGTCAACAACATGCCCCAAACCTCGTGACATATCTGAAAAGCACGAACATTAATGTTGTTGACGGGCCGGCCAGCCGTGATGCGGCTCTGGACGCAATATTGGACGGCTCGCACAGTGTCGTCGTCATAATCACTGAAACGTTCGGCGAAGATCTTGCGGCTGCAATTCCCGCAACGATAGAGGTCATAACAGATAAGTCCAACACGCAAGGCAGGAAGGATACGCGGCGCGCCCGCGGCGCCCTTGACGCTTACAACCGGCAACTGGCGGCAATGCGCCTGACATTGCGCGGTGTGAGCCCGAGCGTTATGCGGCCACTCAATATCGACGAGGTCGATGTCTCTACACCCAGCGGGCGCTCGGCAATGTTGCTTGGCATGCTGAGCTACTTTTTTATCTTTGCATTATTGATGGGCGGCATGAATCTCGCGATCGATTCGACAGCCGGTGAACGCGAGCGTGGCTCACTCGAGCCATTGTTGTGTTTACCGGTAAAACGCGATCACCTGATTTTTGGCAAGATTTTCGCCGCCTGCCTTTTTATGTGCATATCCCTGGCGCTTAGCCTGACCACATTTCATTTCACGCTGAAATTCCTGCCCTTGCAGGAGTTGGGAATGACACCTAACTTCGGTCCCGACGTGGTTGTTATAGCTTTTCTGTTACTCGCGCCCTTTGCGCTGCTGGGCGCCGCCTTAATGACGCTGGTCGCTTCCTTTACCAAGAGCTACAAGGAGGCGCAAACCTGGCTGAGCGTTGTGTTACTCGCACCGACGATGCCGATCCTTGTTGTTTCTATCCTGATGGTGCGACCGAGCACCCTGCTTATGTTTGTGCCAAGCCTGAGCCAGCATTTGTTGCTGGTTGGATTGATCAAGAATGAGCCGATCAATATGTTGCACGTTTTTGTTTCCGTTGGTGGCACATTGCTGCTGGGCATTTTGTTCACGTGGATATGTGCGCGCCTGTATCGACGTGAGGGGCTGCTTGGCTAGATGTAATAACTCAGTCCTGACCGCGCGGACAGCGTCAGAATCAGTCTGGTTCGAGCGCCAGCTTCTCTGAAAAAGCGGAAGTTCTGGCCATGGAAAATCGCGCGCATTAGTGTCCGCTTTCGGCCATTAGCGGTCTTCTCTGGTCCGCCTAATTATCGGCGTTATCTTTAAGTGCCTTCTCAATGAACGCTATGTATTCATCCGAAAAACCGGGCTTGGTAATGCGCCACGCCTCGCGAGAATAGGATGTTGTAGCAACCACGTCCCGGGCGAAATCCTCAACTGATCTTGGCGTATGTTCTCCCAGCATGCCCGCAAAATACTGGCTCAAAATATTGTCTTGATTTCGATTAATCGCACGAAACCAACTGATATAGCGTATTCGCTCCTCACCTGATAACTCGCTCCCTTGTTGAGTTTTCATGATAATCGACGGTAGATAAGGTGAATTGAAAAGCTGCTCGTTGCTCAGCATTGCAGCATCGGCCCTCGCTTGGTTTATTTGAATCCGCATCAGCTCTGAATTCTGCTGAAGCTCGAATGCCACTAAGGCGAGACCAAACAGCACTCCAATGTTTGCAATCAGTGTGAGCCACTTTTTCACTTGGTTCGAGTCCATTGACAGCATCTCCAACTTGGGTGGCTTTAGCTTAGTTCGAACGTGTCTCGATGTCCGCTTTGGGTCATCGGCAGTCGACAACTATCATATCAGCCCAACGGCCGCTATCGCGCGCGCAGCGGCTATTCGATCTCGATGATGTCTTGCCACGTCTGTCTGATCAGGCACCGACGGTCACAGCCGAATGCTTCGCCCGGTCTGTCAGATTGCGGTCTACCGGGGCGGCAGCGACTTGATATAGGTCGCAATGGCAAGTCGATCCTCGCGAGTCAGGCGGCTCGTGCTGTCTTCAATCACCGCTCCCATTGAGCCACCAGAGAAATCACCGTCCGGCAACATGCCGATGTCCAGGAAATACTCGATGTCTGACAGCGACCAGCGACCGATGCCGTGCTCCTTGTGCGGTGTGATATTGGGTGCGCTTTCCTCCTCGCCCAGCTCCGGATTACCGGCGAGCTCGGCATCGGCCTGCAGGGCTCCCAGGCGCCCTCGCGGCGTGTGACACTGACCGCAGTGTCCAAGGTGGCGCACCAGGTAGGCGCCGCGATTCCATTCGTCACTTTGCTCCGGCTCTGGCACGAAGCGGCCGGCATCGAAGTAGCTTATTTTCCAGACTCCCGCTGCAACGCGCGACGACATGTAAAACGGCAGGTCATGTTCGGGTGCCTGGCTGGCGACAGGTTCAAGGCTGAAGAGATAGGCTTTAATCGCGAGTGCGTCGTCTCGAGAAACACCCGTATACGACGTGTACGGAAATGCCGGAAAATAGTCGTCTCCTGCCGGGTTCACGCCATTCCAGAGCGCGTTAACGAAATCTTCATCGGACCAGTTGCCTATGCCTGTTTCGCTGTCGGGCGTGATGTTTGGTGAATAAAACGTACCGAACGGCGATTCCAGCGCCCGCCCACCGGCCAGTGGCGTTGCGCCGTCCTCATCTGCGGTATGGCAGGTAATGCAGCCACCAGCGTGCACCAGGTACTCGCCCTTCGCGACCAGAGACTCTTCTGCCCCTGTAGCCGCTGTAGCCAAAGCGGAAAAAAGCAAGGTGGCCGCACACGCAGCCACCCGGCGATTCGCCTTTTTAGTCATGTGCTACACGAAAATCATCGTGGCAACCGCGGCACGACATGCCCACATTGCGGAAAGCCGCCCCGATCGCATTGCTGTCGCCACTGCCGACCGCCTCTTTGAAAGCGACCGTCGCATCCTCGGCTTTCTTGATCGCTGCCGCGAATTTTTCCGGTTGTTCCCAGATCACTGGCAACGCTTCAGAGTCGTCAACGACAGAGCCTTCCTGAAAAACGTATTGCAGCTCTGCAATGCCATTAGCCAGGCCCTCGGCATGCGCCGCAAGTTGTCCGTGATCGTCGACCAGCCCGCGGACCGTCATCGATGTTGCCCCGATATGGCCACGCAGCGTCGTCATGATGGAAACCCGATAATCCTTTGCGTCTTCGGCGGTCGTGTCAGCGAAAATCGGTGACGTCAATCCGCATGCTGCGACCAGAATTACTAACCGGCCTGTTAATTTTGTCTGCATTGCCTGCTCCATATTTTGATTGCTTTTTATCAGAGCGCGAAGAATAACCAAAGGCGGTTTTGCCTACAATATGTTGTTACGCTGAGCAGCACTCACCCGCGGGCCTGAATAATCGGGGCGCGGGCGGCGCGTCTGTTGCCGCTCATTATTCTGGCAATAAAAAACCCCGCACATGGCGGGGTTTCTTAATCGTTGCAGTGGTACGTTTAGTTGCCGAAATAGAATCGGCCACCAATGTTGTAAGCTGTAACGTCGTCATCGAAGCTTGCACTTAGACCTAGTGCGAAGTTCTCCGTGAAGCTGTAAAGCAACCCGCCACCAAAGGCTGTGTTGTCTCCATTATCACTCATGTCGACATAAGCAATACCAGCATCAATTTCCAGTTTGTCACTCGCAGCCATGCGCAAGCCAACACTAAGACCGAAGCCGTTGTCATCTACACTACCGAAGCCCGGAACTGACAGGTCGATGTACTCGTACGACAAACCGACAACCAGGTCGACAGATTCTGACAGTGAGGTGTTATAACCGATGCCCGCATTCCAGGTATCGACATCGAGAGTATCGATACCGTCGTCAACCTCACCGACACCGTAGCTGGCGAATACGTGGAAGTTTTCGCTAACTGCTGCCGAGCCATTAATGCCGAGGGTATCGCCGTCTGCATTTAAATCGTCGAAATCGATCTGGCCGTAAGAAACGGTTACCGAGTTGTAGTTAAAGTCATCTGCGAATGCCGCACCGGAAAACGCAAAAAGTATTACTAACAATGTTGAACGCAACATGACGTTCTCCTTTTTTGCCCAAGAAAAGCGCGACAATTCGCACCTATGGACAAAGGCTAACGGGGTTCACATTGTGGGGAGCGACCGGGTTCACACATTTTCGGTTCAGTCCTGGTGGCGTTAGATCAATTGCGAAAAGTGTGCACTGCATCATGCAAAATCGCTATTTTGTTGCTTTTGAGCAACACCAAAACCAGCATTTTTATAGGGTTTTTCGGCTATTTGACGATACTGGTGGCCTATTTGCCGATGCAAAACTCCGAGAAAATACGCCCTAAAAGATCGTCGCTGGTGAACGATCCGGTGATTTCACCCAGCGCCCTTTGCGCCAGCTTTAATTCTTCAGCGAAAATCTCTCCTGCTTTGTTTTGCTGCAAAGCATTGCGGCCCTGTTCAAAGTGTTTTGCCGCAAGATTGAGCGCATCGATATGACGGCGGCGCGCAGTGAATGCGCCATCACCAAGGTTTTCGTAACCCGCCACGCAACGAATCGTGTCTCTAAGCGCGTCGAGGCCGGCGCCGGTTTTCGCAGAGATGTTCAGAACCAGTGGGTCATTTTGTTGCACGCCTGGCGGCTCTCCGGTTACATCCGTTTTGTTGCGCAAAACAATTAGCGGAACGTTTTCTGCGATGGTTTCTTCATGACTGTCTTCGCCCGGTTCGGCAGCATCCTGGATCCACAAAACCGCGTCGGCGTTTTTCAGTGCGCTGCGGGCGCGCTTTATGCCCTCGGCTTCGATTCTGTCCGGGTCATCCCGTAGACCGGCAGTATCCACAAGCTCCACCATGAGCCCATCGATGTCGATACTTTCACGCAGGATATCGCGTGTCGTTCCGGCTACTTCAGTAACGATGGCAGCGTCCTGTCCGCTGAGCGCATTCAACAAGCTTGATTTTCCGGCATTCGGTTTGCCGACGATTACGATCTGAAACCCATCACGCAAGACGCTGCCTATGCGTGTTTCCTTTTTTAAAGATGCGAGCGCGTTGGCGCATTTTTCAATTTGTTTTTGCAGTTTCGCGTCGTCCAGAAAATCGATTTCCTCTTCTGGAAAATCGATTGCGGCCTCAACATGCAAACGCAGGCGGGTAAGCTGTTCCTGAAGTTCTTCCACGGCCTTTGAAAACGTTCCGACGAGAGAACGCAGTGCGGCTCTTGCACCCCGGGCGGTGCCACTATCGATGAGATCCGCCACGGCTTCTGCTTGTATGAGGTCGAGCTTGCCGTTAAGAAAAGCGCGTTTGGAGAATTCCCCGGGCTGCGCCCGTCGTGCTCCCAGCGCAACGGCAGCATCAACCAGTAACGACATCACCAGTGGGCCGCCGTGTCCCTGCAACTCCAGTACGGTTTCGCCGGTGAAAGAATCCGGTGTTGGAAAATACAGAGCAAGGCCTGCGTCGATGGGCGCTCCATCTGGCCCACGAAACTCGGCGACTGTTGCATATCTCGGGGTCGGCAAGTCACCCAGCATTTGCGTTGCTATCTTTGCCGTGCCAGGCCCGGATATTCGCACCACGCCGATACCGCCCTTACCGGGTGGCGTGGCTGCAGCAACAATGGTGTCTTCAATGTAAGCCGGCGTTGTGTTCATGCGGCCCTCGGGGGTCAGGACTTTGCTTTGTCCTTTTTCTTTTTGCCGCCCTTACGTGCAGTGGCTTCCTCGTGGACAATCTTGTTGATGTACCACTGCTGGGCGATCGACAGCCCGGTATTCGTGACCCAGTAAAGCACCAGGCCAGCCGGGAAGAAGGCGAAGAATACAGTGAAGATTATTGGCATCACCTGCATGACTTTCGCCTGCACGGGGTCTGCCGGCGCCGGATTCAGCCTTTGCTGGAAGAGCATCGCAGCACCCATGATGATAGGCAGGATAAAAAACGGATCCCGGGATGACAGGTCGGTAATCCACAGCGCAAAAGGCGCCTGGCGCATTTCGACACTTTCCAGCAACACCCAGTAAAACGCCAGGAAGAATGGCATCTGAATAAGGATCGGCAGGCAGCCCGCGGCCGGATTAACCTTCTCGCGTTTATACAGCTCCATCATCGCCTGGCTCAAGGCCTGGCGGTCATCTTTATAGCGGTCCTGCAGCGCTTTCATGCGCGGCTGGATCTCGCGCATCTTGGCCATCGAGCGACCGCTGGCTTCGGTCAGTTTGTAGAAAACCATTTTGATCATGATAGTGACCAAAATGATCGCCAGACCCCAGTTGCCGATCACCGAATAGACTTTGCTCAGCAGCCAGAACAACGGTTGTGAAATAATCGTTAGCCAACCGTAGTCAACGGTGAGCTTGAGCGATTCATTGATACCTTCGAGCTGCTCCTGCAGTTTCGGCCCGACGAATATCGTGGTTGTGAATAAGTGCTCTGCACCACTGCTTACCGTTTGTGCCGGTCCAATCAGGCTGGCTGTCGATGTATCGCCGCGCACAGAAACGTTGTACCGATAGTCCCCGTCATCCGGTGGCACAACGGCTGTCAGAAAGTGGTGCTGTATTGCGCCTATCCAGCCAGCTTGTGCGGTTACCGCGAACGGTCCGTCTGATTGCAGATCGTCGCGCTTCAGTTTCTCGGATTTGTCGCCGTCATAGATTATCGGACCATCGAAGGAATAGGTATCAACATCGAACATTGATCTCTCAACTTCAATCGAGCGTCTTTGCAGTTGTGCATACTCCGCACCGCGCCATTCAGTACCACTGTCATTGATGACGCGCTGAGTAACGTCGATCCTGTAGCTGCCGCGCGTGAATCGAATTTCTTTTTCAACGCGGATGCCCTGCCCGTCCGTCCACACCAGCGGCACAACAATTTCGTCTCTGCCACCGAGCTCATAGTGCGTTGTTGCGGTCTCGAAGAGCGCCAGGTGATTTGCTTCCTCACCATCTCCTGCGGCGCGTAAGCCCGTCTGCACCAGGCCAAAATCAGGCATCGATGGATTGAGTAACTCGACCAGTGTGTCTGGCTGATCTTTTGCTACCGGGTATTTATTCAGAGAGGCGCGCTGCACTGTGGCACCCCGTGTGTTGATTTCAACATCCAGCACATCCGTGACGACGCGGATAATTACACTATCGTCCGCCGCTGTGCTCTCTGTGGTGCTTTGCGCTGCCGGTGCCTGTTGCTCAATTTGCGGTGCGTCGAGCGAGGAATCAGCCGTTGCTTGTGGCAACGCCGGCAGGCTTTCGTCGGCATTTGGTGGCTGTAATGATTCATCTGCCGTCTGCTGGACAGCGTCCGCTGGCTGCGGACCATAGTCCGTCATCCACGACTGGTAGGTCAGCCACGCGAGCATGCCGAATGTTGCCCATACAAGCAGGCGTTGATTTTCCATTTAGTGTTTTCCTACCTCACCAACCGCTGCGTTTTGACAATTTCGCCAGTGTTTTTCCAGGCATTTGAAAAGCTGCTCGTTATTCGTTTGTGCCGCTGCCGGCTTGTTTAGCACCACGATGTCCAGACCCGACAGCGCCGTCTTGTGGCGTCGGAAAGACTCTCTGACTACTCGCTTTAACCGGTTGCGATTGGTCGCAAGGCGGCAGTGTTTCTTTGCGATAGCGAGTCCGAGTCGCGCCTCCTGGTCTTCGTTGGCGCGGCAAAGCACGGTGAACATCTTATCCCGACTGCGTTCTGCTTTCTCGAAAACGTGGCTGAAAGAGGCGGCTCCGGCGAGGCGGCTTCTTCGTGTGAAGCGCTCGTCCTTGCTGCTGGCGGTTGTTATCTTATTGTTCGTGGCTCTGGCGATCGAGCGCTGCTGGCGCTACGGCGTAAGCTGCGCTCGCCCTTTCGCGCGGCGGCGCTTCAATACGAGACGGCCGGCTTTTGTTGCCATCCGGGCGCGGAAACCGTGGGTGCGGGCCCGCTTGATTCTGCTGGGCTGAAATGTGCGTTTCATTGCGATGTTACCTGGCTGTTATTTGCGCATTTTCAACTGCGCCGATATAAATTGTCAGAGGGGGCAAGCCCGCCTCGAGGAAGGCCGGCAAGGGTACGCGGGGGGCCCTTTTCTGTCAATAGAATAAGGCCTTATGGGCGTTATTAAAAATGGCCCGGAATTTGCGTCAAACGGCTGCACACAATAGCATCAGGGCGTGTGGCGCAGCCCGGATAGACGTTATAGACTGCCCGGTCTCAAATAATTATAACGACCGTCGTTTTTTCCCCGGGGAAACCTTTTGCAGGCCGATACAACTCTATGGAATCGCTGTGTACGCGACCTCCAGGCTGAACTGCCCGAGCAGCAGTTCAACACCTGGATACGGCCGCTGCAGGCCGTGGAGGATGGCGAGACGCTCAAGCTGCTTGCGCCGAACCGCTTTGTCGTCGATTGGTTGCAGCAGCACTACATCGAAAGAATTGTCGAGCTGGTAGACGATGCCGGTGGCGCGAGTGAGGTTATTGTCGAGGTCGGTTCGCGGGAGAAGGCTGTTACGCAGCCGGCCCGCACCCACAGGGTCGCTGTAGCGCCGGGACGCACTGCAACGCCTGTCGTCAGTCGCCTGAACCCGGAGTTTTCATTCAGCAATTTCGTAGAGGGCAAGAGCAATCAGCTCGCGCGGGCCGCGGCCCACCAGGTTAGCGAGAACCCTGGTAAGTCCTACAACCCGCTGTTTATTTACGGCGGCGTGGGACTCGGCAAGACGCACCTCATGCAGGCCATTGGCAACGCGATGCTTGCTCATAATCCCGGGGCACGGGTTAGTTATGTACATTCGGAGCGCTTTGTAGGCGATATGGTCCGTGGCCTGCAGCACAACACCATTTCCGAATTCAAACGCTTTTATCGTTCCCTGGATGCCCTGTTGATCGATGACATTCAGTTTTTCGCCGGCAAGGAACGCTCTCAGGAAGAGTTTTTTCATACTTTTAACGCCTTGCTTGAGGGCCAGAAACAGATCGTGCTGACCTGCGACAGATACCCGAAAGAGGTCAACGGCCTTGAAGAAAGATTAAAGTCCCGTTTTGGTTGGGGGCTCACGGTCGCGATCGAACCGCCGGAGCTGGAAACATCGGTTGCTATTCTGAAAAGCAAAGCAGCCAATGACGGCACGGAATTACCGGATGAGGTCGCGTTTTTTATTGCGAAGAGAATTCGTTCTAACGTCCGTGAGCTTGAGGGCGCTTTGCGCAGGGTGATTGCGACTTCTGCTTTTACGGGCAGACCAATCAGCCTCGAGTTTGCGAAAGAGGCGTTGCGTGATTTACTTGCGGTGCAGGAACGCCTGGTGTCGATTGAAAACATTCAGAAGACGGTAGCCGATTATTTCAAGATTCGGGTCGCCGACCTGCTCTCGAAGCGGCGCACCCGGTCTATCGCCAGACCACGACAAATAGCAATGGCGCTCGCCAAGGAGCTGACGAACCACAGCCTTCCGGAAATCGGCGATGCTTTTGGTGGCCGCGATCACACGACCGTCCTGCATGGTTGTCGCCGCATAGCAGCGTTGCGCGAGACGGAACAACGCATTGAGGAAGATTACGTAAACCTGTTGAGAACCCTGACAGGATAGTGTGGATAAGCAGTGCATAATTACGGGTGATTTGTTTATGCACAGGTAATGCACAGGTGACAAGCAGAAAATACCATGTTTTAGCTAGCCGGTTTTATCACTTATGCTGTTGATTTTAATGAGAAAAATTTAGTTATACACAGGACGAAGGTCCCTTAATAATAATAATAATAGATTTAATTCCAATATTTATAAACAGGTGGAACCAATGAAGTTAACCGCTGGGCGCGAAGCACTTTTGAAACCTCTGCAAGCCGTAATTGGTGTTGTAGAGCGCAGGCAAACCATGCCAATACTGGCAAATGTGTTGCTTGTAGCAAAGGAGGGCAAGGTTGCGATTACAGCAACCGATCTGGAGGTTGAGCTTGTCGCAAGCGCAGAGGCTGAGGTGGACGTATCAGGCGAAGTAACGGTGCCGGCGAGGAAGCTGTTGGATATTTGCAGGGCTTTGCCAGACGATGCGCGTGTTTCAGTCAGCCTTAGTGGCGAAAAGCTGGTTGTGAAATCCGGCCGCAGCAAGTTCTCTCTAACAACGCTACCGGCAGCTGAGTTTCCCACTGTCGAGGACATCGATGCAGGACAGAGCGTTGTGGTGTCGCAGGCATTATTGGGCAAATTGCTGGATAAGACGCATTTTGCGATGGCGCAGCAGGATGTACGCTATTACCTGAACGGGTTGCTTCTTGAAACAGGGAAGAAGCGACTGCGCGCAGTTGCGACAGATGGGCATCGCCTGTCGCTCTGCCAGGTTGACCTGGATACCAAGAAACTCACGGAACAGCAGGTAATCGTGCCGCGCAAGGGCGTGCTGGAATTACAACGGCTAATGACCGGCGAGGGAGATCTGAAGCTGGAGCTTGGCACCAACCATATTCGAATTCACCTGGATGGGAATCGCTTTACCTCCAAGCTGATTGACGGGCGGTTCCCTGAATATGAGCGGGTCATACCGAAAGAGACCAGCAACCAGCTTACCGCGGATCGGGAGCAGTTAAAGGCCGCGCTGCAGCGCACAGCCATACTGTCGAACGAAAAATACCGGGGTATCCGCCTGGTGATCAAATCAGGCGGGATCGTGCTGCAAGCGCATAACCCGGAGCAGGAAGAAGCCGAAGAGGCACTTGAGGTGGAGTACAGCGGGGACGATATCGAAATCGGCTTCAACGTAAATTACCTGCTGGATGCTTTGGGCGCCATTGAATCTGACGAGGTCACGCTGGCAGTCGTCGACGGAAACTCGAGCTGTCTGTTGCGCGAGCCCGGCAACGATGACTGCAAATACGTTGTCATGCCGATGCGGCTCTAGCGCCGCGAGTTCCACCAACGAGGGACCATGGTTGGTTTGGTCGGTTGCCGCTAAACTCCATTAAAATCACCGATTTCCGTTGCCTCGAGGTGGTGGAGATGGACCTGGGTCCGGGTTACAACCTGATCTACGGAGCCAACGCTTCCGGGAAAACGAGCCTGCTGGAGGGTATTGCTTACCTGGGGCGCGGGCGGTCATTTCGCGGCGCTGCAACGCAGGATCTGATTCGTTACGGAGCCAGCGAGTTCGTTCTGTTTGGCAAGACGGAGATCGGGCCCAGGGTGGCATCGCTGGGGGTCCGCAACAGCCGCCAGGGCCTTGAGATTCACGTAGACGGGGAAAAAAGCAGTGGCGCGGCGGCGCTGGCAGAGATGTTGCCGTTACAGGTGATAGACCCGGATGTGCACAATCTGGTGGCAGGGGGCCCGGAGGAGCGCCGTCGATACATCGACTGGATTGCGTTCCACGTGGAACACGGTTATCTCGCACAGTGGCGGCGCTTTCGCCGGGCGCTGAAGCAACGTAACGCGGCTTTGCGGGATGGCAGCAGTAGAGACGCTTTGGCGGGTTGGAACAAGGAGCTGGCCGAGGTCGGGCTTGAGGTTCACGAGGCCCGTTGCCGGGCGCTGGAGATAGCCCGGCCGGCGCTGGAAGAGGCCGGCGCGGGGTTGCTGGGCAGTGGCGTGGACTTTGAGTATCAACGGGGCTGGCCGGCCGATAAGACATTGCTGGAGGCTCTGGCAACGGCAAGTGAGCGGGAACAGCAGTTCGGCAGTACCCAGACCGGGCCGCATCGTGCGGATATGCGACTCATTTACGACGAGCGCAAGGCGCGCAAGCGGGTGTCTCGTGGCCAGCAAAAGTTGCTGGCTTGTTCTTTGATTATCGCCGCGGTAGAGGTTGTGCAAAGTCACCTGGAGAGACCGCTGCTGTTGTTACTTGATGATCCTGCCGCAGAGCTTGACTCGAATTCGCTAAACCGACTGATGTCGAGCGTCGCCAGCCTCGGTTGCCAGGTTGTTGCCACGGCCCTGGAGGCGGATAAGAGCCTGTTTCCGCAATCACCGAGCTTGTTCCACGTGGAACAGGGGCTTCTGCGGCAGGTGGAGTAGGCGGATTTTCCCGGCGCCGGTTTGCCCGCTGGAAGGGGGGCCAAAACACAGCTGAAAAAGAACCTTTTTCAGCGCGCTTTCGTGGTAAAAAAATCAGGCGAAAAAGTGTCTTACGAGCAGTTTCCAAGACCCTTTATTTGTCGGTAAATGGTACAATACGCCGGTTATCCCCAGAGGACTTAGAATGACCGACGACATAGAATATACTTCCAGTAATATCAAGGTGTTAAAGGGCCTTGAGGCCGTCCGAAAACGACCGGGAATGTATATCGGAGACACCGACGATGGCACCGGATTACACCACATGGTATTCGAGGTCGTCGACAATTCTATCGACGAAGCTTTGGCTGGTCATTGCAGCGTCATCACCGTCACAATTCACGCGGATGAATCGGTAACAATCACCGACGACGGTCGCGGCATTCCGGTCGATATCCACCCGGAGGAGGGCCGCTCCGCCGCTGAGGTCATCATGACCGTTTTGCACGCCGGCGGTAAATTCGACGATAATTCCTACAAGGTCTCCGGCGGTCTGCACGGGGTAGGCGTGTCCGTCGTCAACGCGCTGTCTGAGCACCTGGTCCTGACGGTGTACCGCGATGGTGAGATCTACCAGCAGGAATACCGGCATGGTGAGGCGATGGAGCCGCTTGCTGTAATTGGAAAAACGGAAAAAACAGGCACGACGCTGCGGTTTAAGCCCAGCCCGGGGACCTTCACCAACATTAAATATCATTACGATATTCTTGCCAGCCGGTTGCGCGAGCTGTCATTCCTGAATTCCGGAGTGCGTATTGAGCTGCGGGACGAGCGCGAGGACAGGCAAGATGTGTTCGAGTATGAGGGCGGCATCAAGGCTTTCGTCGAGCACCTGAACCGCAATAAAACGCCGATTCATAGCGGTGTCATACATTTCGAGGATGAGCGTCACGGCGTGGTCGTTGAGGCGGCGCTGCAGTGGAATGATGGCTACCAGGAAAATATGTTTTGCTATACCAACAATATTCCACAACGTGATGGTGGCACCCACCTGGCAGGCTTTCGCAGCGCCCTGACGCGGACACTCAACAGCTATATCGAAAAGGAAATGTCGCGGCACAAGGACAAATTTACGCCGAGCGGCGATGATGCCCGCGAGGGCCTGACTGCAGTCCTGTCGGTCAAGGTTCCGGACCCCAAGTTCTCATCCCAGACCAAAGACAAATTAGTTTCATCTGAAATTAAAGGCATCGTTGAATCGGCTATGTCAGCCCGACTGGAAGACTTCCTGCTCGAGAATCCGCAGGACGCGAAGATTATTGTCTCCAAGATTATTGATGCGGCCCGCGCCCGCGATGCGGCCCGCAAAGCCAGGGAAATGACACGACGCAAAGGCGCGCTCGACATAGCCGGATTGCCTGGCAAGCTCGCCGACTGTCAGGAAAAGGACCCGGCCCTTTCAGAACTGTTCCTGGTCGAGGGCGACTCCGCCGGCGGTTCGGCGAAGCAAGGCAGGGATCGACGCACGCAGGCGATTCTGCCGCTGAAGGGCAAAATTCTGAACGTAGAAAAAGCACGCTTTGACAAGATGCTTTCATCGCAGGAGGTTGGCACGCTGATTACCGCGCTCGGCACCGGTATTGGCAGGGACGATTTTGATGTAGAGAAGCTGCGCTACCACCGCATCATCATCATGACCGATGCTGATGTTGACGGCTCACACATTCGTACATTGTTGCTGACGTTCTTTTACCGACAAATGCCGGCACTAATAGAACGCGGCTATGTGTATATCGCGCAGCCACCGTTATATAAAATCAAAAAAGGCAAACAAGAAGTTTACGTCAAAGACGACGCAGAACTAAACGCACACATTCTGACGGCCGCGCTCGACAAGGCAGCGTTGCACGTAAATGCAGACGCGCCCCCGCTGTCGGGTACATCACTCGAAGCGTTGGCAACCGAGCACATGACGGTAGAAAGTATTATCCGGCGCCTGTCAAAGCGGTACGACGAAACCGTAGTGCGCGCACTAAGCGGCTTACCGGAAGTCACAGAAGAGATATCCGAAGACCTGGACGCACTGGACACGTGGGCCGGACAGCTGTCCGCAGTGTTGCCGAAGCCGACCGGTGAGCGAACAATGAACGGTAACGGCGGATCCTACGTCGCCGATCTTGATCGGGGCGACGGAGAGGGCGAGGGCATCCGCATCGCCATTCGCAAACTTCAGCATGGCGTTACCACAACGCGATACCTGCCGCGAGAGCTCTTCGATACCAATGAATATCGACACATCATGGCGCTGGCGAGCAAGCTCAAAGAATTGCTTGGCGAGGGCGCATACATCGAGCGCGGCGAGAAAACTCATCCCGTTACGTCACTGGCCGAGGCGGTAGACTGGCTTATGAGCGAAGCGCGCAAAGGCCAAACCATACAACGCTACAAAGGCCTGGGCGAAATGAACCCGGATCAGCTTTGGGACACCACAGTAAATCCGGAAACCAGGCGATTGATGCAGGTCAAAATTGACGACGCAGTAAAAGCGGATGAAATCTTTACAACATTAATGGGCGATCAGGTCGAGCCCCGCAGAGAGTTCATCGAAAAAAACGCGCTGATGGTTTCAAATCTGGACGTCTGACCCGGTCGGTTCGAATCTGCTTTTTCAAACATCGGCAGAATAACTTCCACCGGAACAAGGATTTTTTTAAAGGCTGCAGCCAAGGTTTTCACTGGAGAGCCCGATGATGACACCGGAACAATCGGAACAGGCCGCAAAGAGCCTCCTCGATCAACCCAAGGCAAAGCTAAGGGCCAGACAGGAAAAGCACGCCAATCTTGCATCAGCCGAAAGGCGGCGACTTGAGTCGCCCTTTATTCCCGCTGTCGTCGCCGCGGTTACGACAATTGCTGCGCTGGGCTACCTGGAAAACACCCTTATTTGTTTGCTGGTTGGCGCCATGGTTGGCGGTCTTTTCGGATTGGCGGCACGCAGAGACTAAATGACTAACCGTCAAATTTTCCGGTCTTTATAGCCGACGCTGATCTCCCGCATTTTCGTTTCGATCCACTCTTGCACAATCAGGTTGGTTTCCTTCGGTGGACGATCGGAAGCGTCAATCTGCGGGCCAATACAAAAACGAATTAGTCCCGGCTTCTTTCTCAAGCCGCGGCGCGGCCAAAAATCGCCGGCGTTGTGTGCTACCGGCACGATCGGACAACCCGCTTCTTTCGCAAGGACGGCACCGCTAACACCGTAACGCTTCGTTTCGCCTAACGGCATGCGTGTGCCTTCGGGGAAAATACTAATCCAGACGCCATCTGCCAGGAGCGCCTTGCCCTGCTCAATTACCTGCTTAATTGCAGAGGGGCCGGCGCCGCGGTTTATAGCGATGGGGCGCATCGAAGCCAGGCCCCAGCCAAAAATTGGTATCCATTTCAGCTAGCGTTTGAGCACCCAGG
>PVMK01124346.1_pt1 | contig 26624 bp, 24 predicted proteins | sample 1853481 | NCBI WGS metagenome assembly PVMK01 (sample SAMN08533507, study PRJNA380276) | Marine sediment metagenome, whole genome shotgun sequencing project. | reverse complement strand
CAAGATCAGCGTGTTCTCGTCATTGCGCGTCTTGGCGCTCCTGCTGAAATTGTACGACCCCGTCACCACGATCTGCCCATCGATGATGATCACTTTGTGATGCATGCTCTTTGGGTTCCCATCCAGGCGCACATCGATCCCATTCTCCAGCAGGTTCTGGTACTCCCCGCCTGTGTTGCTCAATGCCTGCGATTTATCCATCACGCCTGCCACTTCCAGCCCCGAATTGTGCGCCGCGATCATCGCCTGCGCCAGGTCATCATCGGTGAAAGAATAAGCCATGAACAGCACGCTCTCTTCGGCATCCTGGACCAGTTCAAGCACTCTCTCCATCGTGCCGTCATCCGGTGAGAAGTAAGTCTCGATCTGGGTGCCATCAACAACTACAATACGCAGCGGGGTGTTGGCGGGTGAATTCGCTCCAAATTCGTGATCGATGAACATCTCCTCGAACTCCACCAGGTAGTTCTCCGCCACATCCGCAGATTGGATGCGGACCAGGTTGTTATCACTGCGGTACGCCCCGCTAACCGTGTAATTCATCGACCCGCTCCACACCTCCCGCCGGTCGAGGATAGCGAACTTGTTGTGCATCAACCCCTCGCGGCGGTCATCCACGATTTGAATCCCAGCCTCCAGCAGCTCCTGGACCTCTTCCGAATCTAATCCCTCGCTCTCGATCACCACCCTCACCGCCACTCCCCTGCGGTGGGCATCCAGCAGGGCATCGCGTATGCTCCACAAGTTGAGGCTGTCCATGGCGACATCCACGCTGAGCCGCGCCTGGTCGATCGCCTCTACCAGGTGAGCGTCGGGACCCCCGCGCAGGGTGCTTGCAGCTGGGGAATCCGGGGCGCTGAAATAAACCTGGTACCAGTCCGGTTGACTAACCTCCGTCTCAATGAGCAGACCACCCGAATCACCAATCTCGGGTATTCCCAACCGGCTGTCAATATCTGGACCGGTCGCACAGCCAACCAGTAATAGGGCGACGATGATTATCGCTGTTTGCCAAGCAATCTTCATTGAATTCATTTACCACACCAACCTGGCGAAAAACGCAAGGTTCAATCTGAAATCCAGCGCTTGAAGTCTTATTGGTCTCCTTATTATAAATCCAAGAAATTAATAGAATCTGGGTAATTTGGCATGATTTTTGCAACCTTATGAGTCCTGCTTTGATACAAATCCATTGAAATATTCCATCACATCGCACCAGCGCCCAACCAAGCAGCGACTTAATAACTCATTATTTAGACCGGGGGATAGAAGGAGGGATTAGCGATGATCCCAGTACACACATCTCTACAGGAAGAAATACAGGCTCTATTCGACTGCCAGGATCAAGAACAAACCCGGCTCGAGTTAACCAGCTCTTACCAGGGCATGGTGCTCAGGCAGGAGATTAAACCGGTTGCCTTCGACCAGCAGCGCGCGGTTTTCCTGGCGCTCGATCCCTGCACCTGCGCTGCCCTGGATGGCTGTGTACACCTTCACAGCCCATGTTTTAATAAACCGGTAAGGGCGCGCATAAAAGACCTGTCTCCACGCAGCGGCATGTTTTCGCTTACTGATTTCTCCTACGCCGAAGGGGGCTGGCAGGAACGCATCCATGAGCGCGTTCAGACGAAAAAACCAACCTTTGTCAACCTGCGCTACAAGGAAAACAGGTTCCGAGCCTCGCTGCTGGATCTTTCCTTGAGCGGCATGGGATTGCTGGTGGGCATATCCAGTGATCCTGAGATATATTTTCAGCCCAACTGCTCCGTGTGTGTTGATTTCGAAGCCTCACCGGGTTTCAAATGGGAAAAATTGGGCGGCGCCATCCATTATCAGCAGAAAGCCTCCCGCTTGATCGTGCGCCTGGGAATCCGCCTGTATCCCAAGTTGGAGCAGGCCCGCCAGCTGGAAAAATACGTCAAAATCCGGCTGGTTGAAATCAAGCAAGAGCTCGATGAAGCCTCTTTCAACTCAAGGATATCTACTGGCGTTGAATACCAGTATTTTTAGACCTGATCACATAACTACAATCTCTCATAATGTTATTTGCCACCTGGACTCTAACCAGGTGGTTTCTCTTTTAGCAACCCACAGCCATTTATCGCATCATTGTTGAGTGAGCTATATAGCAGGAACCTGCTCAGAATAAGATTATCAACCCACATATCAAGCTGCTTGATTCCCATCGCTGTTGGATCATTAAATAAGGCTATAATGGATGATGTTTCCTGGGGAGCGGCCCACCCAAGTGCTTTGCTTATGTTAACAACATCTTGAAGTCTTTCCAGGGAAAATTTACCCAGCTCAGGAGAAGACAACCATGGCTATGGATCGCAAAACGTACCCCATTGAAATCGCAGGTGTGTACCGGGAACTACCCTTGTTTGAGGTTCAACCCGGTTTGCGCATCGCAGTCCTGAATATCCTTGGCGATACCGAGCTGGTCCAGGCCTGTGCTAAAGCGCTGGGTCAGAAACTGGGCGGAAAAGATTACGACGTATTAGTCACCGCGGAGGCGAAATCCATTCCCCTGGTACATGCCTTGGCAGTGGAGACCGAAAAACCATATATCGTATTGCGCAAGGTCTATCGCCCCTACATGGGTGACACGATCCACGCTGAAACCCTTTCCATCACCACCGGAAAGCCGCAGTCTCTTTACCTGGACGAGAAAGACCGCAACCTGATGGCAGGTAAAAAGGTTGTCTTACTGGATGATGTGATCAGCACCGGTTCTACCCTGGAAGGCATCAAACAGATCATTGAGAAAGCAAATGGCACGATTGCCGCCGAAGCCGCCATCCTTACCGAGGGTGACCAGGAACGCTGGTCACATATTGTTTCCCTGGGCCATTTGCCGCTTTTCACATCAGGAAACGACTGAAGGTTTTGGTTTGGGCTGGTAGCAGACGATTGTGATCGGCGCCCCATCCAAATGGGTCAGGAACAACACCCGCTGATCGTCTCCCCGTAAACGCAGCATGCGGATCAACTCTTCTGGTTGGAGAGGTGATCCGCGTTTTTTTACCGTGACTTCCCCCACATCGCGTGCCCGCAGGTATTCCCGCAAGCGTTTCAGGTTGAAAGGCAGCCAGTCTTCAATTTTCCATACCTTGGAAAATGGGTTGGGAATCTCTTCCTCCTCCGTCATGTACGCGATATCCGGGTCAAGCTGAAAAGCGCCCAGCTGATCCCCCAGTTTTGCAACCAGGCCCGCCCGGATGACGGCCGCATCAGGTTCGTAGATATATCCCTTTGGCTCACTCAAAGGCAAAGATCCAATTTCCTCGTCACCAGTCAATGAATGGGGACCCGGCAGTATCGTTGCCCTGCGTTTCGCGGTCTTCAACGGTCCAAACCAGAGCAGCGCTTCCTTCAGCTCCCCACCCAACGAGACAAACTCCAGCTCGGCATCAAAATCCGCCAGCTCAGATTTGTCCACTCCTGGAGAAATCTTTACCCCGATTGCAGGAAAGCTGTCCAACCTGGAAGAGACAATCTCCAGGGGCGGCTCGTAATCCTTCACCGAATAAACCCGCCTGCCAGCTGCACGCCTGGCGGGGTCAAAGAAAAGACCACAGCTTTCGGAACCTTCGATCGGTAGGGGGGCATTCAAGTCGGCTCGGATAAAATCGATCTGGTCCGCTAATCCGAGAGCTTCTGCGTTAGATTGAGCCATTGCCAGGCGCAAGGCATCGATATCAATGCCTGTCGTGTGCGCCATGCGACCCATGTTCAGCGTATCGCTGCCGATCGAACACCCCAGGTCAACCAGGTGGCTAAATTCCCTGTATCGTGCTGTGCGATGCTTTGAAACTTCATCCGGGCTGGCTTGCTCGAGTGCTTCTCGCGTAAAGAACATCCTCTCCGCGTGCGGAAATTTCTTATCAGCTTCTTTTCGCAGAATAGCTATCTCCAGGGCAGCTTGCGCTAATTTGCCGGGGAACTGTTTTTCCAGTTTTTGGAAATATCGCAGGTAATCAGTTTCCTTTGGCTGCAGCTGCACCGCAGCAGCTAAGGCATCCTGCCCAATCTTGCTGAACAGGAGTTTGAAGGATGCTAAATCCATGGGTTATGCTTTCGAGAAATCGTCGATTCGTGCCTTATGTGGTTTCTTGCCCGGCTGCCGCCTTCATCAACTCAGCGGCTTTGCGCCCAATTTCAACCGCAAAGTTTGTCCCCCGGTCCCACGGGTAGACCTGGCTCATGCTCGCAAAATATAATCCCTTAACCGGGGTTTCAATCGCTGGAATGTTTGCGGAGTGATTTACCTCGGGCACAGGTTGGGCATATTTCGTGCGGAAGAGCCAGCTTTTGTTGATCCACTCCGCAGAGAAATTCTCATTGATGCGCTTGATTGACGGCAGGAACCGCTCCAGGATTTCCTCTTTGCTCAGCTGGAAATATTCATGGTCCGGGTCGACGTAGTCACCACAGTAAACGATATGCTCTCCGGCAAAGTTATCCTTCGAGACATAGTTAGTATGCTCCACAAGTGCCAGGAAAGGGAAGCCAGCCGATTTGGGGATGTTGTACCAGTAGTACCCCTCTTCCGAGAGCTGCTCTTTCAATGACATGATTACGACAACCGCACCCATGCTCTTTAATTTTAATAAGCTGCCCAGGTATTCTTCCGGCAGTTCCGGTGCCAGGCGTGCCAGGAATCCCGGTGAAGTCGTCACCAGGCATTGGTCAAAAGAACGCACACCACTCGCAGTCTCTAATTCCAGGCGGCCATCTGCTTTTGGTGTCACCTGCGTAACCCCGGTATCCAGGTTCATTTCTACCCCAGATTCAACTAACCGTTGGGCGAATAAATCCGCGAAGGCTTGAAATCCACCTTCGAAGGTTCCCAGCCGGGTGGTGCGCGCTTTCAGGCGTGCCCACATCCAGGCCATGTTGACCTGGCGGTGGTGTTTCCCGAATTTCCCCACCAGCAGCGGCTCCCACATGGATTGGTAGACATGCTCACCCGCCCATTTGCGCATCCAGGCATCCACGGTGGTTTTTTCCAGGGACTTCCAATCGTTCGTCAGGCGCAGGTACAGCCCCACCAAACCAAATCTGATCTTATTGAGCCCCCAGCCCAGGCCAGGATAAAGCAGTGCATTCAAGTACGAATCAAATGGGTAGAATTTTCCCTCATGGTAGACCACCGTGTAAGGACGCGGAAAAATGACTTTGTCTGACAAGCCCAATTCTTCGATCAATCCCAGCATGTGCTCATCAGTGGCAAACCAGTGATGGTAATACTTTTCAACGGACCAGTCCCAATGTGGTTCTTTAACCCCGCTGGCTAAACCACCCACATAATCTTCCTTCTCGAAGATCGTCACCCGGTTGCCGGCCGCTGCAAGGTCGTATGCGGCCGCCATCCCGCCTATCCCTGCACCAATGATCGCTACATCTCGCTTATTCGCCATGCTCACATCTCTTCACATTAGCCACAATTAGCTTTCCTCAACACGCACCTGTTCCATGCTGCGATCCCATTTGATGCCCGCTTTGGCCAGGTAATATGCGCCCAGGGCAGTGATCGGCACCCACAGGGCAACATGCAGGGTCAGGGTATAGCCAGCTGCGATGGCTTTGTCCACACCGTATGCCTGCAGCACGGCAATACCGGGAGCATCAAAGGTGCCAATATAACCCGGTGCCGAAGGGATGGTTGTCGCCAGGTTGACGATACCGTTCATCAGCATCAGCGTGAAGAAGCTCACTTCGAGCGGGAAGGCGTGCATCACGAACCAGTATTTGCCAGTCTCCAACAACCAGATCACGATGGAAGTGACCAAGATCATCCCAACGTCCTTGGGTGAGCGCAGCGCTGCCAGGCCTCCCAGGAAATTCTCTGCCAGCCCGATCGCCTGTTCCCGGAAGCGGGAGGGGAGCACATATTTGGAGATCCATTTCACAAACCAGATCGCGCGATCAGGGTAAATACCTGCCAGAATAAACAAAGCCAGCACACCCAGGAAAGCCCCTGCCCCCCACAACGCCAGGGTCTGGATATTACCGATGAAACCGGAAGTAGAGGTTAACCCGGCCAATTCTGGCAAGTTGAGGAAGACAAATCCCAGCATAACCACCCCATCGAATATTCGCTCAACGACGATCGTCGCCATGGAAGCTGAGATGGGCACGTCTTCGAATTTCTTGAGCACGATCGCCCGCAGCACCTCTCCCGCCCTTGCCGGGTAGATATTATTCCCCATATATCCGATGGCTGTAATCGGGAACAGGGTCGTGATTGGGATTGACTTCACCGGGCGCAGCAGGTAATGCCAGCGCCAAGCTCGCGCAATGACTCCCACCAAATAAATCAGCACCCCGGGGATCAACCACCAATAGTTCGCACCTTCGAGAATACCCCAGACATCGTCAAAATTCAGCCCTCGCAGGGCAATATATAGGAAAAACAGGCTGATCGCTATCCCAGCCCAAAACTGCCAGCGTCTCATAGCGCGAATTCTATCATCCCATTTCCCACTTACAGTCCAATGCTCATATGATTCCTACTTTATAGTTCCGTTGTGAATTGCTCATATCGCGGCCTGCCCTGATCAAAAGCAGCCATGTAAGTTGCACTAATCTTAGTCTAATTCTACGTCAATTCTTATATTTTGAGGGTGCATTCACTGGGTTATAATCGCGGCATGATAAATCAAACTTTGCTGCAAATCGATCAGAAAGCGCCCGACTTCAACTTGCTGGATTTGGATGGAAATTCCCATTCCTTAAGCAAATACCAGGGAAAGATTGTGATCCTGAACTTCTGGTCAGCCGAGTGTCCCTGGTCGCAGCGCAGCGACGAGAAAATCATTGATTTTCTTCCGGATTGGGACTCAGGCGTTCAATATTTACCCATCGCTTCCAACGCCAATGAGAGCCGGGAAAAAATCGGCAGCATTGCCAACAATCGCCAGCTGCCGCTGATGCTGCTTGATCCTGATCACCAGGTTGCAGACCTGTATGGGGCCATCACCACCCCGCACCTGTATGTGATCGATGCTGGTGCTATCCTGCGCTACCAGGGCGCCTTCAATGACGTCACTTTCCGGCAGCCAGAACCTACCATCAACTACCTCTACCTGGCCGTGGAAGCCCTGCGAAAAAGTTCTATACCTGATCCGGCAGAAACTTCTTCTTATGGCTGCACCATCGTGCGTGCCTTACCATGAGATACAATCCCCGGCAAAATTCGATTTGGATTTCATACCAGGCCGCCTTAATCTTCTGATTCTTGCATTAGAAAGGATTAATCATTCCCAGGCTCGCCCCTGGTGGCAAGTGCAATAAAAATCGGGTAGAATCGGGTCAGTAAAACTGCCCACCGGCAGATTAATTCAAGGAATATACATGAGTGATAAAGATTCGGCTCAAAATGTCATCGACTCCTACCGCAAAAGGCGCCAGAACACCACACCTTTCCTGATCGGCGGCGCGGCGATCGTACTTATCGCCGTGGGGATCGTGGTCCTCGTTCTGTGGCTTACGGGCTCAAGTGGACCTTCGCTGTCCTTCATGGCCAGCCCGACCCCAACTTCGACTGAAACTGCAACGCCAACAGCGACTGCTACCGCATCTCCTACTGGGACCAATACCCCTACCATTACCACAACACCAACTGCCTCAACAACACCGACAGCATCTGGACCGTTCATCTATGTCGTGCTTGAAGGTGACACGCTTGATTCGATCGCTGCCCAATTCAATGCCAATGTCCTGGTCCTGATGGCCTTAAACAATATGACCGATAGCCTTATCCGGGTCGGTGACGAACTGCTGATACCTAATCCAGACCTCGCTCTAGACACTCCTACCCCAATCCCAACCGGATGGCGCGGCACCATCGAGTACCGCATCGCGGTGGGAGATACACTGGAGTTAATCGCCCTGCAGTTCTTCAGCACGGTTGAATCGATCATGGAAGAAAATGAGATCGAGAACGCCAACGAGATATTTGTCGGGCAGATCATCGTTATTAAGGTCAATATCGCCACCCCGGTGCCCACCAGCACCCCCAGGCCGACCATCCTGACCCCATCACCGACGCCATAGGAACAACTTTAGATTAGTAAAAATCCGCAGAATTTAGTCTGCGGATTTTTTTTGGTTCCTAAAATGGCGTCGATTATTCGATCTGCGTTAATTCTGCGGCAGCGAGCTGCTAACCTCAGCGATGCGTTCCAGGATCTGGGCTGCCTCCAGGTCGCCAGCGATATGCACCCGTCCATCGAAATCCACATGGGTAGGGATCAGTTGGTAGTCGACCAGCTCGGATCCCTCGAATGTCGCGATCAGGATCACCCCCTGCTGGTGGTGCAGGTCCCAATTCTGGTCGAACACAAAATTCCCCAAGCCATAAAAAACCTGTACGCCATCGATCTCCTGGACGGCCTGGACCACATGTGTATGATTGCCAACCACCAGGTCTGCGCCCGCCTGGACTGCCACCTTCGCCAGATCTATCTGCGACCAGTTGGGCACCGGCACATCCTCGGGTCCCCAGTGCGGCATCACGATCACCACATCCGAAACCTCTTTCGCCATCTGGATGGCTGATATTAAATTCTCCTCGGTCAGCACCGCTATCCCGGGTGTGTCTTCCCCGGCGAATGCGATCGGTTCCAACTGGCCCAGCGAGACAAAACCAAATCGAACACCATTCATCTCGACCACCTGGGGCTGCATGGCTTGCTGCAGGTTATCTCCAGCCCCGATAGGTGTGATTCCTACCCGCTCTAGATTGTCCATAGTATCGAAAAAGGCTCGATCCCCACAGTTATTCAACCCACAGTTCTTGATGTGGTTGGTTGCCGCACTCATCAGGTCAAACCCGGCCCGCTCCAGGGCGTCAGCGTTTTCCGAACCACCCACCAGTACAAAAGTCGGCAGGCAGCCTGTACGCGGTGGGTAATCGCTGATCGTGGCATTTAATGTCCCGATCGCCAGGCTTGCTCCCTGGATCAGGTCGCGAACTTCGTCATACAGGTAATCGCTGTCCTGGTACTCGTCGATCGCCACCTGGACGCAGCGTGCAGGTACGATCACACCGGTAAAGAGCAATGTCGTCCGTGGTATGGGTGTCGGCGTAGAGGTGCTGATTGGAGAGGGGGTTATAGTCGGAGTTATAGTTGGTTGAGGTGTGCCTGTTGCGGTTGCTGCAGATTGGGTATTTGTCGCCGAGGGAGAATTTACCTCAGTCACCTCTACCGGGCGGCTGGTGGGACTCGGCAGCTGCTGGCAGGACGCCAAAAGAATAAAAGCACTTGCAGTCAATCCATACCGTAAAAGCAATAATATCTTATTCAAACCAGGTACTCAGCCTCCCAATGCTGAGCGGATTTCCTCAATAACAAAAGGATCTTCTTCTTTTGTCAGAGCTATCTCCAGGGCTTTCATTGACTTTCCACCCCCGATCGTGCCCAGTGCCCAGGCAGCATGACCGCGCACCAAAGGCTCGTGATCTTCATTCAGAGAATTGATCAATTGCGGAATTCCAAAATTGGTTTTTGAATTTCCTAATGCCACCGCAACATTGCGCAGGTAACCGCGGCGCTTGGCACGTTTAATGGGGCTGCCCTTGAACTTGCGGTTGAACTCCCGTGGAGACAAAGCCAGCTCCGCAATCAAATCCGCTTGCTCGAAAGATTTTTCTCTGGGGTTTGAATCTTCATGATTGGCAAATCGCAGATTCCAGGGACAGACCTGCTGGCATACATCGCAGCCGAAAATCCAATCCCCAATCTGGGGACGCAAATCTCGCTCAATGGCGCCCTTCAGCTCGATCGTCAGGTAGGATATGCATCGCGTGGCATCGATGGTCCTATCCAACTGGATGCAGTCCGTCGGGCAGGCCTCTATACAGCGCGTGCAGGTCCCGCAGCGATCGGCGCTGAAAGTAGTATCGGGTTCAATCTCGATCCCCAGGAACAGCTCCGCCAGCAGGAAGAACGACCCCTGCTGCGGGTTGATCAGGCAGGTGTTCTTGCCGATCCAGCCCAATCCAGCCTGCTGGGCCAGGTCACGCTCCAGGATAGGCCCCGTATCCGTGTACCAGCGATTGGGAATTGGTCCACCCACCTTTACTTCAATGAAATCCACCAGTTCCTTCAGGCGGGGCGGGATCACATCGTGGTAATCCTCACTCCAGGCATAAGAGGCCACGCGACCACTCAACCTCTGCTGGTTGCTCTCCAATTCTTCCACGAATAAATCCGGTGGTGAATGCGGCCACCCCAGTACCAGGATCGACTTACACCCAGGAAGAATCAATTTGGGGTCTTTCCTGCGTTTGCGAGCCGTTTCTGTATCCAGGTACGCCATCTCCCCATGCTTGCCTTGCGCCAACCAACCTTCGTATACATCATAATTAGGGGGAGTCTTGGGTTCAACGACACCAAAAAGGCTGAATCCCAACCGCCGCGCTTCAGCTGCGATTTCTTTCTTCAGCGACATGGATTTATCTAGGAACCGCAGGATAATGAAAAACTCGTTGGGTTGGAGATCTTATCATTGGGAGACAACACGTGAAACTGGGCCCAACCATTCACCGAGTCCTGGATCTGCAGGTAGTAGGTCACCGAATGTGAACCTGCATCAAAGGTGCCGGTAAATTCACCCGGCAGGTTGAAGGTAAAGCCCGGGGTATCACTCCCAGCCTCCATGCGGTAGGAGACTGTCGCTGCTTCATCCAGTGTAAAAGAGGCGTTGAAGGTGAATGTATGCGGGCATTCTTCGGGCGAGGCATCATCCACTCGAATTGAAACCTTCGTCACCTGGCCTGATCCAGAAGGCTTCGGTGCACTGGTCACCACGGCTTGCGAACCCCCCACCACGTCTATCTGCACGTAGACCGCATATTCAAAGAATTCTCCCGCAGGATCCTGCATCTTCCAGTAACCCAGGTAATTTCCATTCGTCTGAGGTGCCACCATTTCAACTGCGATATCTGATGTCTCGCCTGGCGGTACATTTCCGGAAATAGGAACAACATCCGCAGCAGACATCTGCTCACCGGTGAAAAATGCCAACCCGTATCCAGGTGTCCATGTGTTGGTGCCTGAATTGCGCAGCTTCCATACCTTGGTGAATTCATCTCCAGGATTGAAATCAGTCCCATCGGGAATAGTCACATCCGCCCAGAATTCAGCTTGGTCAATGCCCCCCGTTATGGGTGTTGGCTGTGGTGCGCTGACCGTTGCTGTTCCTTCATTGATACCGGTATCATCAATGGTCGCAGCTGGCACACTTTCACCCTGATCAGGGACACCTGTGTCCGTTGCAAGCATTTTCGCATTTTCAGTCATTTGCGCAGCTGCAGTTTGCGCGGCAGCGGTCAGGACAGTCTCCGGTTCAGGCGTTGGGCTCGCCTCACCCTCGCCAGGGGAACAGGCCGTGAATAGCAAGCCCAATCCCAACCATATAGTGGCAAGTTTAAAACTGATTCGCATGGATAAGCCTCTAATCTTCCCGTTCGATGCGCGCTGACCCCCAGACTACCAGGTCGTTAACCGGTGAGCCATCAGCCAGCACATCCAGAACGAATTGCACTTCCCTACCCGCGAAACTCGATAAATCTATATCCGCGAAAATTAAGCCGCCGTCACAGGCTTTCGGCCACTCATCAAGCTGGGTAACCGTCTCGCCTTCTTTAACGCTGAAACGGTAAACAACCTGCCCGCCATTACAATTCTGAACGAAACCCAGCTTGGCTTTGAAGTGATCTTTGTCCCCCACCGTATAGGCAGGGTAAACACCAGTAATCTTGCCATCGTCTGTTTTCTTGGGGCCGGTGACCAGGGCCCAACCAGAGGTCTTATCATTTTCCAGACGAAAGTCATTTTTTAGTTTCGCCACCCCATCCGGGTTATCATCTGCGCCCCCAAAGGGCACGTCCACAGCACTGCCCCCACCGCTCCCGACCCAGGTGGCATCCTTGGCCTGGATGTTAAAGTCATAAGTTAGCCCGCTCTCAGGCGCGACTTTGATCTTGACCCAGAAATCTTTGTCTTTCTCATCTCCCAATCCGAATACCTGTCCTGATGGGTTGCGTAGCTTCCAGTATCCCTGGTAGGTGCCGGGAGATTCAGGTGCAATTAACACCACCGATACATCAATCGTCTCACCAGGGGCAACTATTTCGCTGGTCAGTGTAGTCGAAGCAGGTCCACCCATGGCATCCCCACGGTCAAAAACCAGGGCGTAGCTCGAGTTCCAACTGCAGGTGCCATCGTTCCGCAGCCGCCAGGTCTTGGTGAATTGTTCACCAGCGCCAAGGATCGTATTGTCAGGGATCGTAACGTCCTTCTCAAAACCGGCCTGGTCGCACTCACCCTGGGTGGATGTAGGTGAGGGAGTAACCGATGTGGGTGACGGGTTAAGGGGAGGCGTAGCTGTTGCTGGCGATCCACCAGGGGTAAACGTGGGCTGGATGCCGGTAGCTACTAAGGTGAGCTGAGCCTGGATGGTTTCAGCTGCGTAGGTTTTCAGCATCTCTGGACCTGAAGGTGTTGGTGTTCCGCCAGTTGGAAAATTGCAGGCTAACCCGGCAATTATAAGTATAAGGATTGGTATTGCTAAGCGGAATATACGCCTGATCTGCATGACAGCGTCCCATTATTCGGACTTAATCAACTATCTTGATCGTCGGTGTAAGGCAAATATACTTTCCCTACCATCCAATGTCAAGAACTTGATCAATACTATATTAATGGCTCCTGGCATATCTCAGCCGCCAGTATATTTGTTTGCGAGTTTTTTTTGATGGGAAATTTTATTCAGCTTGCGGCTTGAAGCATATCCAACGAGATCGAAGCTTGTAGTGCATTCATCAAACGGCCCTGCATCGACCATGGGCCAGTCCAGGTGATCGTGACCGGCAGTATCTGCCCCTGCAAAGACTGTTCCGATTCAACAAACACCAGCTTATTGGTGGTTGTGCGGCCTTTCCAGCGACCCCGCACCTCTTCTTCAAAGAGCACCTCGACTGTCTGGCCGAGATAATTCTGGTTGATCTCCGCCGCGATGTTTTCCTGCAGCTCTTCCAGGGCACGGAAACGCTCCCATTTTTCCTCATCACTGACATCATCTTCCATCCGGCGGTCTGCCACCGTACCAGCGCGGGTGGAATAGCGCGCCAGGTGGGCTACATCCATCTTCAGTTCAGCCAGCAGGTCGTAGGTGCGCTGGAATTGTTCCCGGCTCTCACCAGGAAACCCCACGATGATATCCGTGGCAATCGAAACGCCAGGAAAATCGCCGTTGAAGTGCTGGTGAATATCTGCTACCAGCTGCCGGTACTGGTCTGCACTGTAGCCACGCCGCATGTTCTCCAGTACCTGGTCATCTCCCGCCTGGACTGGTACCTCAATATGCGGCATCACTTTCGGCAGTTCTGCAACCGCTTCCAGCAGCGCTTCGGTCATCCAATTTGGATGCGAGGTCAAAAAGCGGATGCGTTCTAATCCTTCAACTTCGTGGATATTGTGCAGCAGCCCAGCCAGGTCAGGTCCAGCGAGGATATCCTTTCCATAGCGGTCAACGATCTGCCCCAGCAGGGTGATTTCCTTTACTCCTTGCTCCACGAGAGATCGCACCTCTGTAATAATCTCACCTTCTGGCCGGCTGCGCTCGACTCCCCTTTTATATGGAATGATGCAAAATGTGCAGGCATGCGAACAGCCCAGCACAACAGGCACAAAAGCCGATACCAGCTGCTGTTTTTCATGCGCTGGCAGGATCAGCTCGCCATCCATTAAAGCAAAACGATCATCTGTCTGCTGGCGTTCAAACTCCCGCGTCTCAGCTTGGGTCAGGTGCGTGATTAATGGGCCTGGATCAGATGGCGGGGAGAACACGTCCACGAATGGAAACCGCTTCTGCAGCTGCTGGCTGCCTTTTACCCCGACAAGACAGCCCATCAAGTTGATTACCAGCTTAGGATTGCGATCTTTCAGTGGTTTCAGGGATGAGAGCCGGCCAACCGCCTTGTCTTCAGCACTCTGGCGCACTACACAGGTATTGAGCACCAGCACATCGGATTCTGCTGGTGTAGTCGTCATGTTGTAACCCAAAGCTTCCAGGGCTGATGCCACTCTCTGGGAATCAGCCACGTTCATCTGGCAGCCTTCGGTCCAAATATGATATTTCATGTCCGGTATTATATCAGTCCCTTCTCATCGCCTTCATCCACTCTTCTATCTTGGTGGGAGAGAGATTTATACCACGAAAATTCCGATTTCATCAGCCATTAATCATGCAGTGATAAAATCCCGGCATGTCAAATTCAATCTGGCTGAAATGGGGACTGATCATAATCTTGTTGTTGATCGTCGGGATTTTGCTCTACCAAATCCCGGCAATAAACCTGCGGGTAAACTGGCGCATGGACATCGCCAGGACTTATATACGCAATGTGATCAATCCTGTCGGAGAGCTGCCCACCCCGCTCCCGCAGCCTGTAGCTGCAGTTACTTCCTTCCCAGCTCAAATGCCGACTGCTGAACCAACTGAGGTACCAATATCAACTCCAATTCCCGGAGCTACCCCGACCCAAACTTCTATACCTACCGCCCTGCCGGAATTCGTAGACCTTGGCTCACCAGCCTGGGAAAAGCAGACACCGAATAACTGCGGACCGGCTACCCTTTCCCTCTATATGAAGACCCACAATTGGGATGGCGACCAGACCAACATCTCTGACCTGCTAAAACCTGAAACCGGTGATCGCAACGTTAATGTTGAAGAGCTGGCCTACTACGTGCGTACCCAGGCTGGATGGCTGAACGCTGAATACCGCGTGGGTGGAGATATCCAAACTTTAAAGAAATTTATTGCAGCTGGCCTCCCTGTGATGATCGAAGAAGGTGACCTTCTTGAGGGTGAATATTGGCCTAACGACGATCGCTGGGCTGGACATTACCTGCTGCTTACCGGTTATGACGAAGCTGCCCAAGCTTTCATCGCCCAGGATACCTTCCGCAGCGCCGACCGCGTGGTTCCATACCAATCTGTGCTGGAAAACTGGCAGGCCTTTAATTATGTTTACCTGCTCGTGTTCCGCCAGGATCAGACAGAACTGGTAAAGTCAATCCTTGGAGAACATTGGGACCCCGATCTAAACCGCCAGCAAGCGCTTGAACTGGCAGATTCCCAAACCGCATCTGATCCGCAAAACCCATATACCTGGTTCAACCTGGGCAGCAACCTGGTGTATTTTGAACGTTATCAAGAAGCAGCCCAGGCATTCGATACCGCCCGCCAGATTGGTCTGCCGCAGCGCATGCTGCGCTACCAATTCGGGCCATTTTTCGCTTACTTCTTTGGAGAACGCAATGATGATCTGCTGGTATTGACCGAATATGCACTCCAGCGCACACCAAATTCAGAAGAAACCTTGCTCTGGCGGGGCTGGGGGAAATACCGCGCCGGGGATTCACCCGGAGCAATCAGCGACTTCCAGGCGGCTCTGGCAGAAAACCCCTTCTACCAGGATGCCGAATACGCCATCGATTATGTCAATTCGAATCCCTGACCATAATCATCGAAATAGTATGACCTGTTTTAATCATCCATAACCGGTTTTCCCCCAATTCTGTAAATTCATGCCCTGCCTACGATTAACCGATAAATATTTCTAATGCTCATTGGCTGCCCGGAGAGCATTGTTTGAGCACGGAACATTCCCGCAACCACACGCAGAATTAACACCGCTGTCAGCAGCAGCAGGATCACCGAGAGCCCCAGCTGCCAGGGGGGCACTGCAGTGATGGATAAGCGCAGCATCATCGTCACCGGAGAGGTCAGCGGAAATAAACTGAGCGCGATAGCCAGAAAACCATTAGGCTGTTGGACCAATACACTGACGAACATCAGCGGGATCATCATCGGCAGGATCACCACCATCGTCGCTTGGGAGGTTTCGCGCAGGTTGGGAACTAATGCTCCCACTGCGCCCAACAGGCTGGCATATACTGCATAACCGAGCAGGAAATAAACCACTCCCCACAGCAGGATATGTGGCGCCAGCTGAAAATCCGCAGGCATCTGGAATGTAGTCCCGCTCATCACCAGCAGGCCATAAGCCGTACCCACCCATAGGATATTCACCAGCAAACCAATGAGTCCTAAACCGATAAATTTCCCTGACAGCAGCTCTCTTGGCGTGATCGTCACCAGCATGATCTCCAATACACGGCTCTCCCTTTCCTTGTTGACACTGCTGACCAGGAAACCGGCAGCCATCAGGATCAGCATGTAATACAGCAGCATCACGATATAAGGGATGAAAAATGCCAATGGGGTGTCATCGCTGAGTCGAGTGGAAGGATTCAGGATCATCACCTGCAGTAAAAACGGGTTTGTCACCATCGCCGCCAGGTGAGAATCTCCATCCAGGAGGTTCAGCTGCAGCAGCTTATCAATCTGCGACCCGCGGTTGATAGTGTCCATCAGGTTGATCTCAGCGCTTGTAAACTGGATCTGGCCTCGTTCGACATAATCTTCCGGGATCACATAGAAAGCACTGATCTCGCCATGAATAAGTGCCAGCTCGGCAGATTCGATATCCAAATACCTTCGCAGGTCCTCAGGGGCAATATCCTCCGGGATAATATCGATCAGACCGCTCTGGTCAACAAACCCTTCTGGGACGTTAGCGCTGGATCGGGTAGGGTTCATGATCCCTGATACAGCCCCCGGCGCAGACCTGTTCACCAGGGAAACAGCGGCAAAAAGCAGGGCAGAAATTAATGGGATGCCAAAGGCAGTCAGCAGGAAGGAGCGCCGGGTCACTGTACTTATGATTTCTTGTCGCATTACCAGCCAGGTGTTCATTCTGGTGACTCTTCCTTCGCCTTGATACCCAAAAACTCTTGCCATGGTACCCGCTGGCCGTAGCGCAGCATCCCCAGGCGGAATGCCCGTCCTGCAAACCAAACGGCAGCCAGCGCGAATATGATCAGCAGTGAAATACTGAGCACCAGCTGCCAGGATGGTATCGGCGCAAATCCTGCCCGGATGGCCAGGGTGATAGGAGCAGTCAATGGGAAGAAGCTCAGCCCCACAGCCACTGGACCATTGGGGTGGTTGATCAGGGTTAGCGCGAACCAGAATGGGATGAACAGCGGCAGGGTAAACAGGCTGGTCACTTGCTGTGCTTCCTGCACATCAGTTAGCGTCGCCCCAACTGCCACCATGAGTGCGGCCAGCATGATAAAGGCCGGCACAAATAAAACTAATGCTAATACCAGGTAGCTGCTCGAAAACGAAAACCACTCCGGTAGATCAATAAACAATGATCCCACCAGGGCTAACAACATCAGCATGCCAAACCAGGTGAGCAGCTGTGTCCAGCCCACCGCGATGATGCCCACGATCTTTCCCGCCATCAACTTGTTTGGCGATATGCTAGTCACCAGCAGCTCCATAGTCCGGTTTTCTTTCTCCTCAACCACCGCCTGCAGTAAATAACCCGAAGTGGCGAACACAGCTATCAGGAAAATGAAACCAACCATGAAGGGCAATACAAATCCCAACCAATCACCCTGCAGGAACTGCCGTGAACCATCCAGCGACTGCACCACCAGCTGGTTGCCCTGTGATAAGCGCTGGACAACCTGCTCTGGAAATTGAGCCAGCAAGTTTGCGCGCACCAGCTGTGTGAATTGGCTGGTCGCGATGCCGCTCGGCTCATCTAAGGCGACCAATTTGGTTTGCCTGGTTTCCAGGTAATCGGGGCTGAGCACATAGTAGGCCTGTATCTCTTCCGAGTTCAAGGCTTCCTGGGCCTCTTCTTCAGAATCAAATCGTCTCAGGTTCACCCATCTGCCTTCGCTTTCTACCGAACCTGGTCCCGTCAGCAGCCCAGAATGATCTATGTAACCTACCGGTTTTGTGTTGAATTCCGATCGAATCAGTAAGAAAACCACCAATGCCATGACCAAAATGAAGGCAGGCAGGCTGAGCAGCGCGAACAGGAACCGTTTGCGAAACACGTGCCGGGCATACTCGAAAGTGATTACCTCCCAAATCTGGCTCATTCGCTCTCCCCTGGTTCCTGGACAACCTGGATGAATATTTCATCCAGGGTCGGTACGGCGATCTCAAACCATTCCACATCAATCCCAATGCTGATTAGCTGATTGAGAATCTCTTTTGGCTTGGTGCTCGGGGAAAGGGTTAATTTTTGGGCCGCATTATGCGCCTCGACGTCCACAATCCCATCCAGAGAGGGTAAGGGCTCACTTGTTCGGATAAAGATTGAGTTGCCCGCATATTGGTTGCGGATCGAATCAATACCTCCATGCAGCAGGGCGCGACCGTGATCAATCAGCAATATCCGGTCGCATAATTCTTCTACCTGGTGCATCTGGTGGGTGGACATGATGATCGCCACACCTTTGTCCCGCAGATCTCTGAGAATATCTTTAGCCATTTTCGTGTTCACCGGGTCCAGGCCGCTGAAGGGTTCGTCGACGATCACCAGCTGCGGTTCATGAACCAGCGTGGTAATAATCTGCGCCTTTTGCTGCATCCCCTTGCTGAGTTCTTTCACCGGCCTCCGGCTGTATTCGCTCAATTCAAAACGCTCGAGATATTCCGCGATCCTGATCTTGGCCTCTTTTTTGGGCACCCCTTTTAGGACCGCCAGGTAAACCAGGCACTTCTCAAGGTTCACGTCCTGGTAAAGGCCGCGCTCCTCGGGCATGTAGCCGATCTGTTTGAGCTTCGCTTCGTTCATCGCCCCGCCCAGCACAGCGATCTCCCCCTGATCCGGCTTGAAGATATCTAATATCAGGCGGATGATGGTTGTCTTGCCTGCCCCGTTTGGTCCTAATAACCCAAAAATCTCCCCATTGACAACACTGAAGGTGACATCATTAACTGCAACAAGGTTCCCGAATCTTTTTCGCACCCCTTGTAGGTCAACTGATGTTTCGACACTCATTGACAACCCATCCATTTAAATGTAGCGCATTATACACTGTATTCATGATGCTATAATTGCGGGCAATAATATGCAAAGTTAGAAACTGAAAAAATCCAATGAAATCAATTTGCGTTTACTGCGGTTCATCCGATAAAGTCGATCTAACCTATATTGAAGCAGCATATGAATTGGGCAAAGTAATTGCTTCCCAGGGTTTGCAACTGGTCTATGGTGCTGGCAGCACCGGGCTGATGGGCTCTGTGGCCAACGGCTGCCTCGAAAATGGCGGGCAAGTGACCGGTGTCATACCCGAAATATTCAACACGCCCAACCTGGCTCACCAGGGGTTAACCCGGCTTGAAATCGTCGAGGATATGCACACACGCAAAGCACGGTTAGCAGAGATATCCGACGCCTTTATCGCCCTGCCCGGCGGTTTTGGAACCTTTGAAGAGCTCTTTGAAACCCTGACCTGGGCTCAAATCGGCCTGCACCATAAACCTGTCGGCTTATTAAATATTCGGCAATACTTCAACCCGCTGATTGCCATGATTGATCAGGCCAGCACGGAGGGCTTCATCTATCGCGAACACCGGGATTTATTTACCACAGCTGACAATCCGCATACTTTGCTCGATGCTCTGGCAAACTACGATCATCCCGAGGGTTTGGAGCGTTGGCTGACCCGAGACGATTAAACTTCGGCTGCAAAACTATACCAGTTTATTTCTCAGTGACTAACGCCATCCAATCCCCCAATTGGCGTTTTTGAACCAACCTTAATCCCGCTTTCTGGATCGCAGTCTCCACTCCTCGAACCTGGTCTTCTAATATTCCAGACAGGATCAGTTTTCCTCCTGGAGCTACCAGCTCGTCCAGCCCTATCTCGAGTAAACTGATGATCACTGTCGCGAGAATATTCGCAACCACGATCTGCCCACTGGATAATGAAAATCTTCCAGCCTTGATCTCCTCGAGAGACCCAACCACCAATTCCAAATTTTCGCTTACGCGGTTGATGTGTGCATTCTGAAGTGCTGATTCCACCGCATCAGGGTCAAGATCGACCCCCAGCACACTGCCCACCCCCAGTTTCAGCGCTGCAATCCCCAGGATGCCTGAACCGCAACCCAGATCGATCATTGAAATTGAAGCTGTATTTTCAGTTTCTCCAGGTTCAAGCAATTCCGCAATAATTTCAAGGCACAGCTGGGTCGTTGGATGAGTCCCTGTTCCGAATGCCATCCCGGGGTCAATTTTTATCGCAATGCGCTGCTCTTTTTCCGAATCCGTCCATACCGGGATGATGACCAGTTTTTCACCGATTTGAACCGGTTGGAAGTGTTCCTTCCAGACTTCTGACCAATCCGGGTCTGCAACCGGCTTGAATTGGACGTCAGATACAGGCCGGATCTGTCCCAGGTGCCATAGCGCTTCCTTCAAATTCTGTTTTTTATCTTCCAGGCGATCGTCAACCTTCAGATACCCGCTGACCTTTAACAGCCCGACCGCATGACCTTCCCCATCCATGTCATCAGCAATCTGGGTGCTCTCAATAACAACTCCCCCTGAAACATAGCGTGCCATGACCTCTGAGATAGCTTCTGCCATCTCACCATCTGCCAATAAACTCGCCTCTAACCAGGATTGTTCGCTCATAATAAAAGGGCGCAGCCTGTCGAGCACTACGCCCTGGGTGTTTTACCCGCTGATGGTTTCTTTCAACCAATCTAGAAAGCCGCGTTCTTGGGGTCTTACCTCGCTCCCCAGGCTGGCGGCTAAATCCTCAAAAATCTCGCGCTGTTCAGTGGTCAGGGTTTTAGGTACGTTCACATTTACCATCACCAGCTGATCCCCGCGACCGTTACCCCGCAGGTGGGGTACTCCTTTTCCACGCATGCGCAGTACCTTCCCGGGTTGGGTTCCACTGGGGATTTTCAGCGTCGCATCGCCGTCTATCGTGGGTACGGGTACATCCGCCCCCAGGGTCGCTTGGGCTACATTGACTTCCAGATCCAGCATTATGTCTCTCTCACGGCGGCGGAAATATCTATGGGACTTGACATTGATGATGATGTACAGGTTCCCATTAGGACCACCATTTATGCCGGGTTGTCCCTCTCCCGCCAACCTGATCTGGTTGCCATTGTCTACCCCGGCAGGAACCGTGACGACCTTCTTCCGGGTTCGCCTTTCCAGGCCGCGCCCACTGCAGTCCTTGCAGGGTGATTCAATCGTTTTGCCAGTGCCATTGCAGCTCGGGCAGGTCGTCACCTGGACCATTGAGCCTAAAATCGTTTGCCGTGCCTGGCGAACCTCACCCCGTCCATCACAGGTTGTACATCGGATCGGTGATGTCCCCGGTTCAGCTCGATTTCCATTACAGCGCTCGCAGACCTCGTCACGCGTGATCTCGATTTCCTTGTCAATCCCGAAGACCGCATCTTCGAAGCTGAGGTCCATGCGATACTGCAGGTCAGCTCCGCGCCTGGGAACATTGCGAGACTGTCCAGCTGCGCGTCCAAATCCGAAGAATTCACCGAAGATATCTGCAAAATCGGAGAAGTCCACCGTGAAATCGTTAGCGCCACCCGCGCCTCGCACGCCGGCATGCCCGTATCGATCGTAGGCTGCCCTTCGGTCAGCATCCGATAATACTGCATATGCCTCGTTGATTTCCTTGAACCGCTCCTCGGCATCCGGTGAGTTATTCACATCCGGGTGATATTGGCGCGCGAGACGGCGAAATGCCCCTTTGAGGTCGTCACCAGAGGCATCCCGCCCAACTCCTAGAACTTCATAGTAATCCCGGTCTGTCATAAATGATTATTCTTGGCTGTCTTCATCCTTAAATTCGCCGTCCACAACATCTTCGCCTTCATCCTCAGCAGGTCCAGGTTCCTCTTCTCCAGCTTCACCAGGCTGTCCATCTGCTGGATCGGCTTGCTGGTAAGCTGCCGCGCCCAATTCCTGGACCACGCTCATCAAAGCATCCGTGGCGGCGCGAATTTCGCCCGCATCTTCGCTGCCTTGCAGCTCGCGAACCTTGACCGTCTCAGCTTCGACTTTCTCCTTCATATCAGCCGGAATCTTATCGCCCAAATCCTTGAGTGTCTTCTCTGCTGTATAAACAGCGTTGTCTGCCAGGTTGCGAGCTTCAATCAGCTCTTTGCGATTCTTATCTTCTTCCGCATTTGCTTCAGCATCTTTGCGCATCTGTTCGACTTCATCATCGCTCAATCCAGACGAAGCAGTGATCGTAATATGCTGGCTGCGGTTGGTTGCCTTATCCAGGGCAGTCACTTTCAGGATGCCGTTTGCATCGATATCGAATTTGACTTCAATTTGGGGAACACCTCGCTGTGCTGGAGGAATGCCATCCAGGACGAATCTTCCCAATGACTTATTGTCGCTTGCCAATGGGCGTTCACCCTGGAGCACGTTGATCTCAACCTGCGGTTGGCTGTCGCTGGCAGTCGAGAAAATCTGGCTCTTTTCGGATGGGATGGTCGTGTTGCGCTCAATCAATGGCGTTGCCACCCCACCCAGTGTCTCCACAGAAAGGGTCAAGGGTGTCACATCCAGCAGGAGGATATCCTTGACATCCCCACCCAGCACACCAGCCTGGATGGCAGCACCGATCGCCACCACCTCGTCGGGATTTACACCCCGGTGCGGCTCTTTGTCAAACAACTTCCTGACTGCTTCCTGGACTGCAGGCATGCGGGTCATACCACCCACGAGCACTACTTCATCGATCGCAGAGCGGTCCAGATCGGCGTCTTTAATTGCCTGGCGCACCGGTCCTAACGAACGATCGACCAAATCAGCTGTCAGCTGCTCAAGTTTCGCCCGGGTGAAAGTCATCACCAGGTGCTTGGGGCCGCTCGCATCTGCCGTGATATAAGGCAGGTTGATCTCCGTTTGCATCATCGTGGATAGTTCGATCTTGGCTTTTTCTGCCCCTTCCTTCAAACGCTGCAGTGCCTGGCGATCGTTCCTCAAGTCAATCCCGCTGTCTTTCTTGAACTCATCAGCGATGTGTTCAATGATCCGCTGGTCGAAATCATCACCGCCCAGGAAAGTATCTCCGCTGGTGGAGCGGACCTGGAATACGCCTTCTCCAACATCAAGCACCGAGATATCGAAGGTGCCGCCTCCCAGGTCGTAGACTGCGATCACTTCGTCAGCCTTCTTATCGAGACCATAAGCCAGGGAGGAGGCTGTGGGTTCGTTGATAATACGCAAGACTTCCAAGCCAGCGATCTTCCCTGCGTCTTTGGTCGCGTTGCGCTGCGCATCGTTAAAATAAGCGGGTACCGTGATAACTGCCGGGATACCGATTCTCCCAGGTAGGCTTCAGCATCCGCCCTCAGCTTGCCCAAGATCATGGCGGATATCTCGGGAGGCGAGTATTCTTTGCCATCCAGGACCACGCGCACATCTCCATTGGGTGCTTCAGTTACCTTGTAAGGCAGCTTTTCAATTGCTGAATTAACTTCAGGGTCGTTAAATTTTCGACCCATAAAACGTTTAATTGAGAAAACCGTGTTTTCTGGGTTCACCACCGCCTGGTTGCGAGCCACGCGCCCTATCAGGCGCTCGTGATTTTTGTTAACTGCCACAACAGATGGCACCAATCTTTCGCCCTCTGCTGAGGAGATGACAACCGGCTCCCCACCTTCCATCACTGCAACCACTGAGTTAGTTGTACCCAGATCGATTCCGATTATTTTTCCCATTGATGTTTCCTCCGTCTATTGATCCAATTCCTGTTTCATTAAATAAATATGTTGAATTATTGCGCAATTCGAACTGAAGCAGGTCTGAGTACGCGTTCACCGAGCATATAACCGCTCCGGAGAACTTCAACAACCTGCCCACTCTCGAATTCTTCGTTTGGTTCCTGAGATATGGCTTCATGCAGATTTGGGTCGAACTGCACACCTTCAACCTGCATCGGCACGACACCTTCAGATTCTAGGGCGGCAAGAAATTTGCGGTAGACTAACTCAATCCCTTCTGCCCAGGAGGCACCTTCGCTATCCTCGGGCCGATTCTGCAGGGCGCGCTCAAGATCATCTAAGATCTCTAAATACTTGCGCGTGATATTTCCAGTTATGTTGTCTCGGAGCTGTAGGGCTTCTCTATCCTTGCGCTTCTTATAATTCGCAAATTCCGCTCTTTCTCTCTGCCAACCGTCCAGGTATTCATTTGATTGCTGCTGCAGCAGATCGATTTCTTCTCTTAGTGTGTCGATCTCTGCGAGTTCAAAATCCTCTATCGTGGGGCTTTCTTCTTCTGCCTCCATTTCCTGTCCTTCAACTTCTTCGTTTTGATCAACTTTACCCTTGATCTCTTCTTCCATCTTGCCTCCGTGCAAATTCAATAAAAATAATTTCGATGGTTTTGGATCAGCGAGTTATACGCTGCCAATGCTCATGAAATTTAATTCTAACTATCTGATCTGTTGAATTCTGCCTTCGCTCCCGCTCACCCCACGTTCAATTCAACAACTAAATTACTCAATAAATCCGCAACAAAACGTACAGTGGAAATGCTGTGCCCATAGGACATGCGAATCGGGCCAAGCACACCGACGGTGCCAGTAGCCAGCCCTGGGACGCCATAACGACCCAATATAATCGAGCATTCGCGCAGTTCTTCCCAGTTGCCTTCCCCACCGATCAGCACCTGAATACCGCCAACACTGGTGGTCAGGATCGTGCTGGATAGCAAATCCTGTAAAAAAGTTCGTTCTTCAAACACTTTCAACGCTCTGCGTGCCAGGTCGACTTCTGCAAACTCGGGGTCTGCCAGCACATTGGTCAAGCCATCCCGGTACACTTCACCATCCAGGATTGCGCCAGAACGATCCATCTCATCAACGATCAGGTTGAGGATATCCTGTTCGAGTGCATCCATCTGCGGCACCAAAGCGGCGATTTCACTTTTATCCATGCTCTGGCAAAAGTGGTTAAGCTGCGCGGCCGTGTTGGTCAGCACATCCTGGGCAACGGGTTCAGCTAGGCTTAATACCTGCTGGCGCACATCGCCACCACTCAATACCAACACCATCAAGACCTGCCTGCCAATGGTGGAGATCATCTCAATGTGCTTGAACCTGGCTTGCTCTGGATAGGGAGCTGTCACGATGGATGCCGCTTGCGACTGGTGAGCAAGAATGGAAGCTGCCAATCGCAGCCATTGATCGATGTCATGCCCCGCCTGGTAAAACTGGTGCGTGATCATACGCTTTGTCTGGGGGGCCAGATCGGTTTGACCCATCAGCTGGCGCACGAAATAGCGGTAGCCTTCTTCTGTCGGAACTCGCCCGGCAGAAGTATGTGGCTGGTGCAGGAAACCAAACTCCGTCAAAGCGACCATTTCATTACGCACTGTCGCCGAACTGAAGTTGAGTCCGTATTTATCAACCAGTGTTTTCGATCCCACCGGCTGGGCATTGTCAATATAATCTCGAATTACTAAAGCGAGAATTAGTTTTTGTCGTTCACCAAGATTCATGCTTGATCCTATATTTTAGCACTCTCGATACGAGAGTGCTAAAGGGTGCCTATTTGATGATACCATGCTGATAATATAACGTCAAGCAATGCTCAAATCAAAGGGGTTGATCTTACAAAGCGTTAACAAAAATCTCGGTAAAACCACCTGATCAGGTCTTAACTCCGCAGCAATTCCAAGCATAGCTGCATATCGCTGGCAAGTGGAGCTTCAATCATGCATCTCTGGTTATCACTGGGATGAGTAAATTCAATCGAACTGGCATGCAGTGCAGTTCGCCCTAAAACCTGCTCTCCAGGATAATTTCCCCTTGGAAAATGTAGGTCAATTTCCGACCGGTGGATTTCGCTTTGCTTCCCATACAAGCTGTCGCAGGCAACTGGAAAACCCTCATGAGATAAATGTGCCCGGACCTGGTGCCGGCGGCCGGTATTGGGTTTCGCTTCTATCAGGCTGTAATCTTTATAACGCTCGAGTACCGAAAACTGGGTCACCGACACCTTCCCATTTTCATAATCGACCATGGTGCGGTTCCGCCGACCGGCATTTGTCTTGAGCGGCAGATTTACCATCTTACCGTCCCATTCCGGACACCCAAGAACGAGTGCAGTATAAACTTTCTTCACCTTGCGGGTTTGAAACTGGGTGTTCAATCCCTTGTGGGCTTCCGCATTCCGTGCCAGGACCATCACCCCGCTGGTAGGGCGATCCAGGCGATGGACGATCCACAATGGGCCATAGGTTTGGGATAGTACAGATTTAACATGCGGCAGAGCAGGATCGTACCCATCCGGCAGCGACAGCAATCCAGCTGGTTTGTCAATTATCAACAGGTCTTGATCGCAGGCCAAAATGGAAATATCAGTCAATTCAGAGATCAATCCTTTTCTACTTTCGGGGGATCCTCAGAATCATCCTTCTTTACCGAATCCAAAAAATCTTGATCTTCTTCACTTAAATCAGTCCCCTCCAGCAGGTCCGGTCGGCGCTGGTAGGTGCGCAGCAATGCTTGCTCACGCCGCCAGCGATCTATGCGGGCGTGATCGCCCGATGACAGCACTTCCGGCACCTCCCAGCCGCGGAATTCCGCGGGTCTGGTGTAGTGTGGGTATTCGAGCAAACCAGATGCATGTGAGTCCTTCTGGGCCCCTTCTGGATCACCCAG